>UOFD01000037.1_pt1 | contig 87053 bp, 75 predicted proteins | sample 1990101 | NCBI WGS metagenome assembly UOFD01 (sample SAMEA4728526, study PRJEB27164) | hydrothermal vent metagenome | biome: marine basaltic hydrothermal vent biome; feature: marine hydrothermal vent; material: mineral | place: Pacific Ocean | collected 2011-06-14/2011-07-23 | depth 1741 m | reverse complement strand
GGATGTGTTTATAGCGTGTCATAGCAGCAGCTGGCACTTCATGTCTCGGATTATAATTAAATGATTTACTGTAAACATAACAATGATTTGTGCTAACTATATTAAAAGTTAATGGGACAGCACTGATAAATTTTCCAAAAATAAGTTTTCCAGAAATAAATTATCCATAAAACATATGTACTCATTAATTAAACGATTTCTTTTTTTATTCAATGCAGAAACTATTCATGTCTTTTCATTGAAGGCATTGAGTTTTGCTAATAACATTGGCTTGCTGCAATTATTTCTAAAAAAACGTATTAATTCACCAGTGACTGTGATGGGAATAAAATTTCCTAATGCTGTTGGTCTGGCTGCGGGTTTAGATAAAGATGCAAAACATATAGATGCTTTGGCACAATGTGGTTTTGGTTTTATTGAAGTAGGCACAGTAACGCCTTTAGCGCAATCAGGAAATAACAAGCCAAGATTATTTCGCCTGACGGCAGATAACGCGATTATTAATCGCATGGGTTTTAACAATGCGGGCGTTGAAGCGCTAATCAATAATGTTAAAAAAAGTCACCAATCCTGTGTATTAGGAATTAATATTGGTAAAAACAAGGTAACACCGTTAGAGAATGCAGCAGATGACTATCTTGCCTGCATGTCGCAAGTGTATTCTTACGCTGATTACATCGCGATAAATATATCTTCACCGAACACGCCCGGTTTAAGAGAGTTACAACACGGCGAAGGTTTAAGTGCATTGTTAACAAAACTTAAAAATAAACAAGCTGAGTTAAATGAGCAGTACCAACGATACGTACCACTTGCGGTTAAAATAGCGCCAGACCTTGATAAAGATGAAATAAAAGATATTGCGAAACGTTTGCTGAATGCAAAAATTGATGCAATTATTGCAACAAATACGACAAATAGTCGGCCGATAACATTATGTTGCAAGCAATTAGCAACAGAAGCAGGTGGTTTAAGTGGCAAGCCAATCTTTGATTTATCAACAAAAGTATTAAAGCAACTGGTTGCTGCGCTTGATGGAAATATCCCTGTTATTGCTGTTGGTGGTATTTCCTCCGCAGCGGATGCATTGGAAAAAATAAATGCTGGTGCCAGTCTGGTGCAAATTTATACCGGCTTTATATTTACAGGTCCCGACCTTGTTTATGGTTGTGCTAAAACGTTAAAAGAAATAAGAGAAAAATAAAATTTTTTACTGCTGACGAATATTTGATATCTCATAATTTCTCGTGCATCTGCTATATTCTATGGAGATATAAGTATTTGAAATACAAGAATAAAAATTCGTATGATACATATCTAAAAACGAACTAATTTATGGAGCTTGTTATATCGATTTTGTACGAAAATAACAGAGACTTAATTATTTTTTCAGATTGAGGGTAAAGTATGAGCGAACGTTTATTTTTATTTTTCATGGGTGCGTATACGCTAGTGTCGCTATATTTTGGTCTAGATATAATGATTTATCTATTAAGCCTGTGGTTACTTTTTGAAGGGATAAGCAATATTCGGTTGACCAGCTTAAGTCAGAAGCTTATCAATAAAACTGTACCATCAGGATTAACTGTATTTCAAACTAAACAGCGTTTCGATTTTGACGCTTTTAGAGCATGGCGTTTATTAGTCGCGATAATGTTGGGCGGTTCATTTTTTTTACTGCACTTCAATCATGTTGAAATACTCTGGTTTTTCCCCTGGTTTATGGGTTTTGCCATTATGGGCGCAGGTGCTAGTAGTGTCTGCCCTATGCTTTTGTTTGTAAAGTGGTTAGGATTTAAATAATAATAAATGCAAGGTAAGGAACAACAATTTGAAGTAAAGCTTCCTGCAAAAATAACAGGTCTGGTTTTTTGGGGACTGGTACTTATTGGGCTGTTTTTTGCAGTAATTATTTTGCAACAAATAGAATTTGGTCTTGTTGAACAAAATAATAAAGAAACATTGATAACAGCGTATGAAATGGAAGAAATTTTTGAACAGTATTCACAACCACCTGTTATAGAGAAGGCATCAGGTCGTATTAGAGCTAAATTAAGCGAGCGAATGGAAACCTATGGTTTTCATGCTGTGCGGTTATATGAAGATAAAGAAACGCTTGTAATGGGTGTTATTAATGAAACGGATGATGTTTATGACTTTAGTTTGCATTACTTCCCTGTTGCATCTGATGTTTTACAAGTTGTTAAGTTAAAAATTTATTATGAAAATTCTGAAGATGTAATAGCTGATATTCGTAAAAATTTTTTACTTTCCATCGGTATTGGTGTTTTCATTTTTGGCTTGTTTTTACAACGTGTACTGCAAAAAATGTTATCGTCGCCTTTTCAGAAAATGGTAGATACAGCAGAAAAATTTTCAAAAGGTAAAGAAGATGTTCGGTTTAATGAAGAACGTGCAGATGAGTTTGGTTATTTGGGAAAGTTTATCAATAATGCAATCGACTCAATATTGTCAAGTAAGAATGAAATGGTTCTTGCTTTAGAACGTGCGTCAGCTTCAGAAGCTGCTCTAGTTCATGAAAAAGAGCGTGCAGATGTAACGCTGTACTCTATTACCGACAGTGTGATTACTGTTGATATTAATGAACACATTGTTTATTTGAATCCCGCGGGTGAAAAATTATTGGCTTGCAGTATTGATGATGTACTAGGAAAAAAATTCAAAAATGTACTTAATATTGTTGAAGAAAGTTCTGGTAATACAGTCAAAAATTTATTGCATGAGTGCTTTGTAACCGGTGAAACAGTGCACCTGCCAGAGCATTCTTCATTAATTTCAAGAGATAGCTCTGTAATTTCTATTGAGGCATCAATTGCACCGATGAAATCAGATTACGGTGATTTAATGGGAGCAGTGATTGTAATTCAGGATGTCAGCCATACTCGACGTTTAACTCGACAACTTTCATATCAGGCAAGTCATGACCTATTAACGGGTTTGTATAATCGTCGAAAGTTTGAAGAATATTTACAAGAGATTTTAATCAATGTTCGTGAAGAAAATCGACGTCACGCTTTATTTTATATTGATCTAGATAATTTTAAAATTGTTAATGATACCTGTGGGCATGTTGCCGGGGATGAATTACTTAAACAATTGCCTGCAATTTTTAATGAAGTTTTACGTAGTGGTGATATAACTGCACGTTTAGGTGGTGATGAGTTCGGCATTATTTTGGAAAATTGTGGTCTAGAGCAGGCGGCAACTATTGCCGATAAAATTCGTCAAAAAATTAAGGCTTATCGGTTTGTTTGGGACGATAAAATATTTGAAATTGGCGTAAGTATTGGTGTTACTGCTATTACTGCTGATAATGCAGAAATGTCACACGTATTAAGTTCAGCGGATGTTGCTTGTTATGCAGCTAAAGATTCTGGTCGTAACCGTGTGCATATATATGAACCTTCCGATAAGGTAGTAAGCGAGCGTTATGGTCTAATGCATTGGACAGCAAGAATTTCAAAAGCACTTGAAGACAATCGTTTTCGATTGTATCAACAACCTATTGTGGCTATTAAAAATAAAGAAAAAAATCATTTTGAAATATTGCTGCGTATGATTGATGAAGACGGTAATATTATCCCGCCGGATGCTTTTATTCCTTCAGCGGAACGTTATGGCTTAATGATAGAAATTGATCGTTGGGTTATTCGAGAAGCATTTCGTTATATAAACATAAATAATCTTACAGATCCGTTAAGAAATGCAAACGATATTTTTGCGATAAATTTATCTGGCGATTCTATTAATGACGTAAGTTTGCTGCAATATATTTTGCAAGAAAAAGAAGAAAATAACATATCTTTGGAAAATGTTTGTTTTGAAATTACTGAAACAGTAGCAATTAGTAATTTGAGCAAAGCCACAATTTTTATTAATGAATTAAAAAATTATGGCTGCCAATTTTCTCTAGATGATTTTGGTAGCGGCTTAAGTTCTTTTTCCTATTTGAAAAATTTGCCAGTCAACTATCTTAAAATTGATGGAAGTTTTGTTAAAAATATCAGTTCAGATGTGATCGATCGGACAATGGTTGAATCAATTCAGCAAGTAGGCAAAGTAATGGGTTTGAAAACGATTGCAGAACATGTAGAGGACGAGTCAATTCTGACTGTTCTCGAAGAAATAGGCGTTGATTACGCACAAGGCTATCACCTTGGTAAGCCAGAAAGTATTTCGGAAAGTTAATTTGTATTTTTAACGTGGTTCGCAAAATAAATTTCACCCCTATTCCACACGACTAGTAATTTTATTTATATATAAATGCGCCTTACCTGTAAATCAGGCGTACTGTGTTCCCAAGTTTTATTAAAATAATCAAGTAATTTTCCTGCGCGCTGTGGTGCCATAAAGTTGAGGCTGGCTTTGTAGTTTCTGTTGTTCGTTGATGGGCGGTACAATAAACCAAGTTTATCAACGATTAAAAAAGCGCTCTTTTCATCTTTATATTCACGTGATGGATTATTAATAAAAACAGAGCTGGTGATACTTTGCGCCAGTTTGATTAAGCGATGTCCATTTTGTACCGCTTTTTTTGAATTTTGAGTAAGAATACGGATTTTTGTATTGGGGTGTCTTTTTGCCAGATTAAAAATGGAGCGCTCAAAGTTTTTATTATTGTATATTATGGCATCCATATCCTGACTAAAGATATCAATGCTGTGTCTTGCTTGCTTTGTTAATGCGATAGCGGCATTTTTATTTTCTTCTGACGTATTGATGTGGATTTCTTCGAGAGTTTCTCCTAATTTATGCAGCTCGTAAAATTTTTCATTCATGGCTTTAAATTACATATGGCTTTAAATTAAAAAATGTAAACTGTTAATGGAGTTTTCATTAAGAAGTTTTTTGCATTATTTTATGGGGAATGTCAGCTTCAAAGAAAATATCGTCGCTGGTGGTAAAACCCTGATTTTCATAAAAAGGAATTGCTGAAATTTGTGCGTGCAGATAAATGTTTTTTAATTTTTTACTATCGGCTTTTTGTAGGACAAACTGGAGCAGTTTTTTTCCGATGCCCTGATTTCGGTATTTTTTTAAAACGGCCATGCGGCCTATTTGACCGTCGGATTTTAATCGGGCGCAGGCAATTGTTTTATTATTTTTTGTAACAAGAAAATGCAGTGAAGTATTATCGAATTCATCCCATTCCAGTTTTTCTGGTACGTTTTGTTCGTCAATAAAAACGTCACTCCGAATTTTTGACAGACTTTCTTTGTCGGTCGACCAATTAACTTCACGAATTTTAATATCGTCATTTGGCATATTATTTTTCAGTGATGATTGCGCCAGCATTGAATAACTGAAGAAAGGTGTTTTTATCATTTTCCTTCATCTTGGATTGTAGTTTTTCAAAGTCAATAAGTTCGTCGTCGCAAATAGTTTCGGCGAAGAATTTGCTAACAGAGTAACTGCTGCCATTAACAAACAAAAATGCTTTGTTGTCGTTTTGACTAAAAAGAAAGTGCGAGTAGGGCGATTGTATGAAGTTATTATGTGTCGCGATTTTTTCTATTTCATCATAGTTTTTTAAAAATTGTTCGACAATTTCACTTTCGTAAGTTTTATCATCACTAAAATATTTCCCTAACCAATGGCTTATATTTTCACGATCAAGTGTCAGACCTTGTTTGAGGTAATCAGTAAAACGCGAAACAGTGTTGTCGTCAATTTCTGCATGGTGCGCTGGTGGTTTTGCAGTGTTATCGCGGTATCGCTCTGTGCCATGTGTGTTTTCATTTAAGTAATTTATATAATCACTGGTGATGGTTTTTAGAGAAGGTGCGCGAAAGCCAACAGACGCGGTAAGACATGGTTCACCGTTATCTTGTGCAATGCCGTGGTGAGCTACATTGGGGGGGAGATATAACATGTCGCCAGCATTTAATGACCATTCATCTTCAGCGATAAAATTTTTCAATATGCAAAGGTCAACATTATTGAGTGTTTCTTCGGCATAATTTTTAGCTATTTTCCATAATCGCTGCCCGCTGAGTTGAATTAGAAAAACATCGTATGCGTCGGTGTGTGCGCCAACGGATCCACCTTCTGGTGCATAACTTATCATTAAGTCATCAACGCGCCAGTCGGGAATAAATTGAAAATATTTGAGTAATGTTTTTGTTTCAGGAAGGTGTTTTTCTACATCACTAACCAATAGTGACCAATTTGATTCGGGTAGTTCGCTAAACCGGGATTCTTCAAATGGCCCAAATTCTATTTGCCAGGGGTAATCGCCATCTTTTTCAAGCACGATGCGGGCATTCACATTTTCTTCGCAAGCAAGCCCTGCTAGTTCATCTGCTGATATTGGTGCCTTTATACCTGCAGTAAAATATGGGAAGGCGTTTTTTATTAATAATGGCTTTTGTTGCCAATAGTTTTTTAAAAAATCGTCAACACCGATTTTACCGAGGCAACAAAAATTTTCTAAATCCATAGTAGAAAGTTATATTGAGTGCAAAGCTCTCATAATAGTTTTGTTTGCTCAATGGCATTACCAATATAATTTTGTGGCGTTAGTTTTAGCAAATTTTTACGTGCGTCTTCCGGTATATCCAACGTTTGAATAAATTTTTGAAACGCTTGCTGTGTTATGGTCTTTCCGCGTGTGAGTTCTTTTAATTTTTCGTAAGGGCTTTCGATGCCGTAACGGCGCATAATGGTCTGGATTGGCTCTGCTAAAACTTCCCAACTAGAATCTAAATCGGCTTCGATAATATCAATGTTTATTTCCAGTTTGTTTAAACCTTTTAATAATGATTGGTAGGCAATTAAACTGTGCGAGAAGCCAACACCAAGATTTCTTAATACGGTGGAATCAGTCAGATCACGCTGCCAACGAGAGATAGGTAATTTCTGGCTTAAGTGGTTAAACAATGCATTGGCAATCCCCAGATTACCTTCGGCATTTTCAAAATCAATCGGGTTAACTTTATGTGGCATGGTCGAAGAACCGATTTCGCCCGCAATGGTTTTTTGTTTGAAATAGGCGTTGGAAATATATGCCCAGATGTCACGACTAAAGTCGATTAAAATTGTGTTGAAACGGCTAATAGCATCAAACATTTCAGCCATGTAATCATGCGGCTCAATTTGAATGGTAAAGGGGTTTATTTGTAAGCCAATGGATTCGATAAACTGCTGTGAAAAAGTTGGCCAGTCTATTTCGGGATAAGCACTTAAATGCGCGTTGTAGTTACCAACCGCGCCATTGGCTTTGCCGTAAATTTCGGTATTGGCAACCAGTTCGCGTTGCTTACGTAAACGGTAAACCACATTTGCTAGTTCTTTGCCGACGGTTGTTGGTGAAGCTGTTTGACCATGTGTGCGGCTGAGCATTGGCTGTGCGGAAAACTCCTGCGCCTGCTCTGTCAGCCTGTTAATAATTTCATCCATCGCGGGTAACAGTACATCATTACGTCCAGCTTTTAACATTAAACCGTGTGATAAATTATTAATGTCTTCTGAGGTGCAGGCGAAATGTAAAAATTCGCTGCTGACTTCCAATATGGCATTGCCTTGAATTTTTTCTTTCAGGAAATATTCGACGGCTTTCACATCATGGTTGGTTGTGCGCTCGATGGTTTTTATGCGCGCAGCATCGTCTAAAGAAAAATGTGTGGCAATATCGTTTAATACTGTTGAGGCATTGGCATCTAGCTCAGGCACTTCAGTAATTTCTTTGTGTGCCGCCAGCGCCTGAAACCAGCGTACTTCGACTAACACGCGGTGCTTGATTAGACCATATTCACTGAAAAGATTTCTGAAAGCTGCCGTTTTAGAACCGTAGCGGCCATCAACAGGCGAGATTGCGGTAAGCTCGTTTAATTCCATAGTCATATAAAAATTTGTTTTAAATCAGAATAAAAGCGGTATTATATCATCCTAAAAGGCGACACTAAAAGGCGGCCTTAAAAGATGGCGTCGAGGAAAATATTAAATGAGTGAATATCGAACAGAAAAAGATAGTATGGGTGAACTGCAAGTGCCGGCGGACGCTGCTTATGGCGCGCAAACACAACGTGCGATTGAGAATTTTCCAATAAGTGGCATAACTATGCCGCAGTCATTTATTCAGGCGCTGGGACTGGTGAAGCAGGCTTGCGCAAATGCTAATCACGATTTAGGTGCGCTGGACGAAAATCACCGCCGTGCTGTTTCATCGATTTGTGATGACATTATTGATGGCAAATTAATGGCGCAATTTCCGCTGGATGTTTTTCAGACAGGTTCAGCAACCAGCACGAATATGAATGCGAATGAAGTTATCGCACGGCTGGCATCGCAGGAAGCAGAAGACACCATCCATCCGAATGACCACGTTAATATGAGTCAAAGCTCAAACGATGTTATTCCGACCACTATTCATGTTAGTGCCGCGATTGATTGCCATCAGCATTTACTGCCAGCGCTAAATCACCTTATTGCGACGATAGAAAAAAAAGCCGAATCGGTTGAATCGATTATAAAAACAGGTCGCACACATTTAATGGATGCCATGCCGGTGAGTTTAGGGCAGGAGTTATCGGGCTGGGCAGCACAGCTACAGTCTGCATTGTCACGCATCGAACAAAGTTTGCCAGAAATACATCAGTTGGCAATTGGTGGCACAGCGGTTGGCACTGGCATTAATGCGGACCCGACTTTTGGTGGACTGGTTGCTGAGCAGTTGTCAAACAGCACGGGGCTGTCATTTAAAGTCGCGGACAATCGTTTTGCTGCATTAAGTTCACAGGATGCAGTTGTGGCATTAAGTGGTCAGTTAAAAACACTGGCAACGTCACTGACAAAAATATCCAATGATTTGCGCTGGATGAACAGCGGGCCATTGGCTGGCATCGGCGAAATAGCATTGCCTGCATTGCAACCGGGTAGCAGTATTATGCCGGGTAAAGTGAATCCGGTTATTCCCGAAGCAACCGCAATGGTTTGCGCGCAGGTAATCGGTAATGATACAACGATTACCATTGCTGGGCAGTCAGGAAATTTTCAGTTAAATGTCATGTTGCCGTTGGTAGCGTTTAATTTATTGCAAAGCATTAATATATTATCGAATGTTATGCGTTTGCTTGCAGATAAAGCCATTGCAGAATTTACCGTGAACGAAGAAAAAATAAATGCCGCGCTGGCAAAAAATCCAATTTTAGTCACCGCTTTAAATGCAGAAATTGGTTATGAATTAGGTGCAAAAATTGCCAAGGCAGCTTATGCTGAAGGTCGAGCAATTATTGATGTGGCAGAAGAGATGTCGGGTTTGTCTCGTAAGAAACTGGAAAAGTTACTTGATCCTAAAAATTTAGTTATGAAAAGTTAACCAAAGCCGTTATTACATAGCTTATTGTTATACAGTACTGTTCGAGGTCGTAAAAAATTAAAGGGTCATCTGCGAAAACATAAAAGGTCGAATTATAAGAACAATAATGGATCAGGTACTTTCAAAAATTGCACAGTTAAACGAAATCGGTATCGCATTGTCAGCGGCAACCGATGTTAACATCTTGTGCGATATGATTTTGACGGGTGCTATGCAGTTAACGAATGCTGATGGTGGTAGTTTGTATCGCGTTTCGGAAGATAAATCATCGTTGGAGTTTGTTATTGTATCGACGCATTCGCTGGATATTCACATGGGCGGAAGCAGTGGTCAAAAAATAAAATTTCCAGCAATTCCCTTAATTGTCAATGGTCAAGCAAATAAAAGTAATGTAGTAAGTTGTGCGGTGCATGATGATAAAACCATTAATATTCCCGATGTTTATCATGCAGAAGGGTTTGACTTTAGTGGCACTAGAAAATTTGACCAGCAAACTTGTTATTGCACAAAATCAATATTAACTATTCCGTTAAAAAATCACCACAATGACATTATCGGCGTTTTACAATTGATAAATGCCAAACATGAAACAAGCGGCGAAACGCTGGAGTTTTCAAAAGCAGATCAGCAGTTAGCAGAATCTTTAGCATCGCAGGCAGCGGTTGCTATTACCAATAAAAAACTCATCGAAGAGCAACGTGAACTTTTTGAATCGTTTATTAAATTAATGGCGGGGGCGATTGATGAAAAATCACCTTATACCGGTGGTCATTGCAAACGTGTGCCAGAGTTAACGATGATGATAGCGGATGCCTGTCATCAGTCAAAAAGTGATGCGTTAAAAAATTTCAAAATGACGAATAAAGATCGTTACGAGTTAACCATTGCTGGTTGGTTACATGATTGCGGTAAAGTTACAACACCCGAATACGTAGTTGATAAAGCAACAAAATTAGAAACTATATACGATCGTATCAATACAGTGGACACTCGTTTTGAAGTATTAAAACGTGACGCAATTATTGATGCGATGCAGAAAAAAATTGATCGTACGCAGAAAAAATCACCACCAGATTTTTCTGATATTGATACAGATTTAACCGAAAAAATTAAAAACCTAAACGATGATCGTGATTTTATTCGGCAAAGTAATATTGGTGGTGAATTCATGGATGAAAACTTACGGCAGCGAATAAAAGATATTGCTGATTATCGTTGGATTGACTCGGAAGGCACTAATACTAAATTTTTTAATGATGATGAAGTTGAAAATTTAACAATCGCTAAAGGTACACTTACAGATGCTGAACGAGAAGTTATTCAAAATCATATGGCTATAACTATTAAAATGCTTGCGCAGTTACCGTTTCCCAGGCATCTAAAAAATGTACCGGAATATGCGGGCGGACACCACGAGCGTATGGATGGCAAAGGTTATCCTCAGGGGTTAACGCGCGAACAAATGTCTATACCTGCTCGCATTATGGGTATTGCTGATATTTTTGAAGCCTTGTCTGCCAGTGATCGTCCTTATAAAAAAGGTAAGTCATTAACAGAATGTTTACAGATTTTAGGCTCTATGAAAAAAAATCAACATATTGACCCAGATATTTTTGATGTGTTTGTTCGAGAAAAAATTTATATGAAATATGCTCAGATTTTTTTGGCAGCAGATCAAATTGATGATGTCGATCATTCGCAAATTCCTGGTTTTTCGGAATGAAAATGTGTTGCATTAATTAGAAGCGCCTTTAAATATCCCTTCCTCGCAAATTATCCGTTGGTACATTTTTTAAACCGTTGAGTAGAACAGTTGTTTTAAAACCTTTTTCGCTTAAAATGTAGGAGGCAGATGAACTCCGACGCTCTGTGTCGCAATACAAAATATAGTTAACCATGGGATCAAGCTCTTTCATCTTCATGCGAAGAAAAATTAACGGCATGTGTGTTGCATTTTTTATATGTGCCGATTCAAACTCAGCAGGCAATCGAACATCCAACCATATCGCTTCGCCATTATTGGCTCTTAAGTTGGCAGTGGTGTAATCAACTTTATCAATCATTGGCTCATTAAGTAACTCAAGGAAAGCGTCTTTTGATAACCGACTCAAAGTACCTTTGGTTAACATGACAATTGAAGCGTTACGTGTTGCATCTGATATCAAAGCCTCTTCACCAAAAGTATCGCCAGTATTTAAATCGGCAAGTTTGATGTCTTTTTCCTGTTCGGGATCTTTACGCGTTACCATACAGCGACCGGATTTTATAATGTAAAAATAATCGCCGGGTTCTCCCTGCTTGATGATGTTATCACCAATATTAACGTCGATATCTTCAAGGCTGGTAAAAATTTCTTGAATATTTGCTGGAGGGATACGGCGAAATGCTTCTGTTTGCAATAGATGCGCCATCCAGTCATCATCATCGCCATCGCTAAGTTCTTCAACCTGAAAGTTTCCGGTTTGATCCCATGCCAACATCAAGTCAAGTTGTTCTGCATCAACTTTAAAGACAACAGAATCTGAGGATGCAATGCATGAAAAATTTCGTGGGATAATATGGGCGATAGCTGATTTAGCGCTGGCAGTGCCAGCTTCGATGACTTTTAACGTTTTGTCTGCTTTTATAAGATCAACATTTCCTGTGTAAAGAAAAACATGACGGTTATCTTTGTCGCCCTCATTAAAAACAGCATCACCTTGTTTTAGTTCAGCGACGTCGAGTTTTTCAGCAATCTTTTTAAGATTTTCAGGTGATAGTGAATCTAATGGTTGGTAATTATTTAAATCAAGAAATGAAATTGTTTTGCTCATTTAGCGAATACCAATAGTTAATACCAATAGTTAATACTAAACTCTATAAATATTTTACAGCTAGCCTTGTCTGCCACTTTGTTCTTTTACATCAATATACAGTTTTAGGCGCTGACCCGGTTGGAGATATTTTCCTTTAATTGCATTCCAACGATGTAAATCTTCTACCTTAACGCGATATTTGTTGGCTATGCGGGATAATGAGTCGCCGTTTCTCACAGTATAGTGAATTGATTTAATGGTGCCATTTGGATTATGTGTTTTTACTAAAGTAGATTTTCGAGATGATGTGGCGTTTGATGTCCAGATCACCAATTTTTGTCTCTTTTTTAATCGATCTTTTATTGCCATGCCATTCCATTTTGCAAGTTTATGCATATTGACATTGTATTTTCTTGAAATCGTCCAGAAACTTTCACCGTTTTGCACTATATGGTTAATTCGTGTGTTGTTGCCACGTTTAATGTTTTGTGTTGCTTTTAACCGCTGCGTTGATGACAGAGCATAACTTGCATTATTTTTGCTGGAGACAGGTATCATAATATATTTTCCAGCACGTATATTATTGCCGCGTATATTATTGACCTTTCTTAAATGTTTTACTGAGGTGTTATATTTTACTGCAAGGTGGCCTAAGGTTTCCCCCTGTTTTATTTTATGGCGTGTCCAACGTAAATGTTTGTCCGCAGGTAATTCAGAATAATTTTTTTCAAATATTTCAGCGGAAGCGACTGGCAAAATTAATGTGTGTGGGCCATCAGGATCTGTTGCCCATCGATTAAACGCCGGGTTGTAGTTGTATAAGGTTTCCATATCAAGCTCAGCGAGTTCTGCAGCTAGTGCCAGGTCAATTTGTGCGCTGACTTTTACTTGCTTGAAGCCGGGTGCATCTGAGATGCAACGAAGGCTGATCGAATATAGTTCGGGGTTGCTAATGATTTCTTTTAATGCCAATAATTTTGGAACGTACGCGCGAGTTTCTTTTGGTAACCTTAAATGCCAAAAATCAGTTGGCAGATTAAGTTTTTTATTTCGTCTAACGGCACGTTGTACAGTGCCAGAGCCTGAATTATAAGCCGCAAGTGCTAGCATCCAGTCACCTTTGAAAAGTTTATTTAAGTTTTCAAGATAGTTTAACGCGGCTTGTGTTGACGCATAAATATCACGGCGACCGTCATACCACCAGTTTTGTTTCAAACCATATAGGCGACCTGTGGCGGGAATGAATTGCCAGATGCCCGCAGCACGACCATGTGAATAAGCAAACGGCTGATAAGCACTTTCAACAATGGGCAGCAATACTAATTCTGTTGGTAAGTGACGTTTTTCTGCTTCTTCGACGATGTAATGCAAAAAAGGGTCGGCGCGATACATCACACGCTGCATGTATTTTTTGTGTTTGGCAAACCAGTTAATTTCATTTTGTAATGATGGATGTTCAATGTCTTCAGGTAATTGAAATCCTGCACGAATACGTGGCCATATGCTAAGTGTTGCTTCGGTGCTTAAATAAAGATCTTCAAATTGATCAAATTCAATGTGCTCTACTGGTATTGCAGGTGGTTCAGGAATTTTTGCTTGTGCTGTTTTTTCTGCGGCAACATCTATCTTAGTTTCTGGAATGTTTTCATTGCTTTCATTTTTTGTTTTATTGCATGAAATAAGTACAACAAGACTAAACAGAATAATAGTGATGGATTTTAATAAGGTGAATTTTTCTACGTTGAATGACATGTTGTTTAAAATTTAAGTGTTGTTTAAAATTTTTAGGTATATTTATTTTTTAACTGGTTTTATCTGTGGCAGCACTATAACATCATCGTTTAAAATTTCGTGTCACAAATTCTGTTTGCTGTAGCTAAATTGTACAGCATCAGCGTAAAAATAGGCAGAAATAGGCTTGGCTATGAGCACAAAAATTGTTGAAATTTATACCGATGGCGCATGTCGTGGTAATCCCGGTCCTGGAGGGTGGGGTGCAAGCTTGCGTTGCAATGGACAACAAAAGGATTTGTGCGGTGCAGAAGAAAATACGACAAATAACCGCATGGAATTAATGGCAGTGATTCAGGCATTAGAATCATTAACCCGATCATGCTCAGTGAAAATATATACTGATTCAAAATACGTGCTTGAAGGCATGACAAAATGGATGCCTAACTGGAAAAAGCGTGGCTGGAAAACTGCAGCAAAAAAACCGGTGAAAAATGTTGAATTGTGGCAACGTTTAGATGGCGTAGTACAAACAAACGATGTGAGTTGGCAATGGGTGAAAGGGCATGCGGGTGATGAAGGAAATGAATATGCTGATATGCTGGCGAATCGAGGTATTGATGAGATGCTACAAAAAACAGTGAATAGATAATAGTGACTAGTGCAAAGCAGATAAAAAATAGGCAAATCGTTCTTGATACGGAAACCACTGGTCTTGATCCTAAGCAGGGGCACAAGATCATCGAGATCGGTTGTGTGGAGATGATCAACCGCCGTTTGACCGGCAATAATTATCATCAGTTTATCCAGCCAGACCGTGACATCGACGAGGGTGCGCAGGCGGTTCACGGTATTAGCAATGAGTTTCTTGCTGATAAACCACGGTTTGCAGATGTTGTAAAAGATTTTATCGAGTACATTGATGGCGCAGAGTTAATTATTCATAACGCACCTTTTGACGTAGGGTTTATCGACCATGAGTTTAAATGGGTGGGTGAGGAGTATGGAGCAGTTGCGTCATATTGCTCGGTAATAGATACTTTGGTGATGGCACGTAAAATGCGTCCCGGCAAAAAAAATAATCTCGACGCGCTGTGTAAAGAATATGAAATAAACAATGCACACCGTGAATTACACGGCGCATTGTTAGATGCTGAATTGCTGGCTGAAGTTTATTTGCGAATGTCAGGTGGTCAAAGTACGTTGTTGCTGGATAGTGAAGATGTTTCAACTTCTGCAGCAGGTGGTGTAACAATTAAACAATTATCGAAAAACAGAAAACCAATAAAAATTATTCGAGCGAATGATGAAGAGTTGAAGGCGCACCAGGCGATTGTTGAAAAGATGAGGAAAACAAGTTGGCAGTAGGCAGTTATTAGTTTGCAGTAAAATCAAAAACTAAAAAATTGCTGGTAACGTAACGCTACTGCTGGTTTACAATGCCAGTTTTTTCTTATTTAACTGATAACTAATAACTGCCGACTGCCAACTTTTTTTAACGAATTTTCAAAGACCGCGCTTTTTCTCGCTGCCAGTCACGGTCTTTAATCGCGGCGCGTTTATCGTGTTCTTTTTTACCTTTAGCTAGTCCAATATCAATTTTCACCCGACCATTTTTTTTCCAGAACAAAGCCAGTGGCACCAGCGTGTAACCTTTGCGCTCAATCTGACCAATCAGGCGATCAATTTCATGGCGGTGCATTAAAATTTTTCGTGAGCGAGTAGGGCTGGGGTGGATGTGTGTTGAAGTGGTGATTAATGGCGTGATAGTGCCGCCAACCCATTCCAGCTCACCATTTTTGGCAAAGATATAACTTTCATCAATTTGTGCTTTGCCTGCGCGCAGGCTTTTTACTTCCCAGCCTTCCAATACCAAACCGGCTTCAAAATTGTTTTCGATACTATAATCGTAACGAGCTTTTCGGTTGCGCGCGATGGTATTGTCGTTTTGTTTTTTTTTTGGTTTTTTGACCATGATTTGTGGAAGTAGAGACTTGGCAAAATTAGGCGGCAAGTATAGGGGAGATTGGCTGGCATGTCATTGCTTAACAGAGAAGTTGGCAGTTATCAGTAGGCAGTTAGAAGCATTAGTCCGCGGAAATGTGGTTTTTAGTTTTTACTGCCGACTGATAACTGCCGACTGCCAACTTCTCTTTCCAGCTAATTTGCAATAATTCCAATAATAACTTGAGTCGGTGCTATATATTGTTAAAAATGGGCAACAAATAATAATAACAAAGTTTATGGCTGAACAACGCACCTCAATTCATGGTCAGTGGACCAATCGCACTGTATTCATTCTTGCTGCTACCGGTTCTGCTGTGGGGCTGGGAAATATCTGGAAATTTCCTTATATCACTGGCGAAAACGGTGGTGGTACTTTTGTGCTGGTTTATTTACTGTGCATCGCATTAATCGGTATTCCGATTATGATGGCTGAAATTATGCTCGGTCGGCGCGGTAAACAAAGCCCGATTAATACCATGATGACGCTGGCAAAAGAAGAACACAGAAATCCTGGTTGGGTATGGTTGGGTTGGTTAGGCGTGATTGCCGGTTTTCTTATCCTCTCTTATTACAGTGTGATTGCTGGTTGGGCGATGTCGTATGTCTTTCGCACCGGCAGCGGCATGTTTCATAATGTTACAGCTGATGGTGTTAATAGTATTTTTGTCGATTTTGTAAGCGATCCGGAACGTTTGCTGGCATGGCACACTATTTTTATGGTAGTAACCATGGCAGTGGTAGCGCGTGGTGTAAAAAATGGCATTGAGAAAGCGGTGACATTTTTGATGCCGGTGTTATTTGGTTTGCTTATTGTCATTGTCATTTATGCCAGCACCACGGGTTATTTTATGGAAGGTGTACGATTTTTATTTACCCCCGGTACGATTAATGGCAAAGGTATCCTTATTGCTATGGGACATGCTTTTTTTACTCTTAGTTTGGGTATGGGCGCGATTATGGTTTATGGCTCTTATCTTTCGAACGATCATTCCATCGTACAAGCGGCAATTTGGATTGCGTTGGCAGACACGGTCGTTGCTTTGCTTGCAGGCATGGCTATTTTCCCCATTGTTTTTGCCAATGGGTTAGAGCCGGGTGCGGGTCCAGGTTTGATTTTTCAGACCTTACCAATCGCATTTGGTCATATGCAAGGTGGTACATTGATGGGTGTGTTGTTTTTTACCTTGTTAGTGTTTGCAGCCTGGACCTCAGCTATTTCGCTGATAGAACCTGCGGTTGCATATCTGGTGGAGAATCAAGGTTATACCCGTATGTATGCGTCGGTCTTGCTTGGTGGTTTCACCTGGTTTGTTGGTCTGGGCACAGTCTTTTCTTTTAATATCTGGAAAGAAAATACACTAAGCATTCCTTACGTATTTGATAATTTAACTTTTTTTGATACGCTGGATTATCTGACGGCAAATATCATGCTACCGCTGGGCGGCTTGTTTATTGCCATATTTGCGGCCTGGGTAATGCAAAAAAAATCAACCAGTGACGAGCTGGCAACTTACCCTATAATTTATAAATTCTGGCGTTTTCTTGTTCGATTTATTACACCGCTTGCTGTTATCATTGTGTTTTTAAATGCTATTGGCGCTATAAAAATCTAGCCAATAAAGAGCTCTCTACAATTTTATGTCACATATTAAACGCAGTGCGTTAGTACATTATTCGCCGAGTGAAATGTATCAGCTAGTTAACGATGTTGATCGTTACGCATCTTTTTTACCCTGGTGTCGATCTTCTGAAGTTAAAAGTGAGTCAGCAACTGAAATGGTTGCCTCGGTAGAAATTGCCAAAGGTATATTAAATAAAACCTTTACCACGCATAATCAGTTGTACAAAGATCAGCGTATCGAGCTACAACTAATCGACGGACCCTTCAAAAAATTATCGGGTTACTGGCAGTTTGATGCACTTAAAACAGCGAATGCCTGTAAAGTAAATCTTGAGCTTGATTTTGAATTTGATAATGCCATGATGTCGATTGCAGCAAAACCAATATTCACGCAAATAGCTAACTCACTGGTCGATTCATTTTGTAAACGTGCAGTGCAAGTTTACGGTGAACGTGGTTAAACAATGATGGTAGAAAGTATTAATGTTGAAGTGGCATACGCCTTGCCAGAAAAACAAATTATTCGCGCAGTGAATGTTGATACCGGCACCACACTGGGCGCTGCTATCGTGCAGTCTGGCATAATGATGGATTTTCCTGAATTAGAGCTGGAAGGCGCTAAAGTCGGCATTTTTGGTAAAGCCGCAGCGATGACAACCGTATTAGCTGACGGGGAGCGTGTCGAAATTTACCGACCATTAATTGCCGACCCAAAAGAAATCAGACGCAAACGGGCAGCAGAAGGTAAAAAAATGAAAAAAGGCGGTTAAAAGCCACAGCTCTCTGAAAATGTATCAAGATTTACAAGCGAAAATTGTTTAAACCTTGTTTTCAACTATTAACTATCACTGCTGTCCCGTTAACTATGAGAGACATGAATTGTCAGCTGTTGCTGTGACCGTATGCCGCATGGACGCGGCATCCGAGCGCGCATGGATGTGTTTATAGCGTGTCATAGCAATAGCTGACAATTCATGTCTCGGATTATAATTAAATAGTTTACTGTAAACATAACAATGATTTATGCTAACTATATTAAAAGTTAACGGGACAGCACTGATTAACTATTAACTATTTTTTGCTCCTGCAAAAACGGCATACACTACAACCCTGTAGCTAACTGATTCTAAGGTTCCACGTACTTCGAATCATCTATCGTAACCAGCACATCTTCTTCAAAGTACAGCGTTAGCAAAGATTTTCTCTCAAAGCCTCTATTTGGAATAAAGCGGTAAATATAGTCCCAGCGCTGGTTATGGAAAGGGTCAGACAACATTGGTGAACCCATGATTTTTCTGACTTCTGTTTTAGACATGCCAATACTAATAGCTTCAAGTTGTTCCAGTTTGACGGTGTTGCCCTGCTGCAAATCTAACTTGTGAGGTTCTGGCAACCATGACGCACAGGCACTAATAGTGGCGGTGTAGTAGGCGATAAAAAAAAGAGCAGTGAATTTTCTTACGATGCGCCAAATGAAAGTGGTTCTCAGTATCATAAACGTGTTTAAATGGAGTTGTCCTACGAAAGGGGCGAAATATTACCGCATATGACAATGATAATCAGTAGAAATTTATGGAATCGAGTGATTTAAAAAACGTCGGGCTCAAAGTAACGCTGCCGCGCATGAAAATTCTGGAGTTTCTGGAATCATCAAAAGTGCGCCATCAAAGCGCAGAAGATATTTATCGCTCATTATTGAACGACGGCGTGGAAATAGGTTTAGCGACCATTTATCGCGTTTTAACCCAATTCGAGTCAGCTGGGTTGGTTGAACGTCACCATTTTGAAAGCGGTCAGGCTGTTTTTGAATTAAGTGAAAAAGGACACCACGATCATATCGTTTGTATTTCCTGCGGCAAAGTTGAAGAATTTTTTGATGAGATGATTGAAAACCGACAACGCGAAGTTGCTGCATCAAAAGGTTACAAAGTGACGGACCATAGTCTGATACTGTATGGCAAATGCCCTGATTGCCAGTAAAACTCGATTCCCAGTAAGGACATCGAGGTCGCTATTAAAAATAATCATTTGAACTAAGCGCAATATTCCACTCTCTAATTAAAGAGAAGTACTTAAAATTTAAGCCATAATCAAGTAGAACTTTTTCAATTATTCACAAATAACTTTCATCTTTATGAAAAAAACGCGTGACTTTAATCAAATAACTCAGGATTTCACTATCGATCAATACCTGCACCAACTGGTGGGGTTTGATATTGAAGAAGATAGCTTGTTGCATCATGCCGGTGAAATGGTATGGCATATAACAACTAAGGATTCGATGCCAAGTAGTTTGGATGTCGCTTTATTGTTAAGTGAATTAGGGGCAGATGAAACCACACTCATTGTTACGCTGTTAAGCAGTACGCAATTGATGGAACAGGCTGATGCAAAGAAAATGGAGCGCATCTTTGGCAGAGATATCATGCAGTTAGTTAATAATGTCATACAACTACATGAGTTTCATGGAGAGCGTGATGATTCCTCCCCAGAGCAAGTAGAACGGTTACGTCGCATGTTGCTATCAATGGTGAATGATATACGTGCGGTATTAATTAAACTGGCGTTTCGTGTGCAGCGTTTACGGCAATTAAAGCTTGCACCGCAAAACGAACAGCAAGAAATTGCGCAGGAAAGCCTAGATATTTTTGCACCGATTGCTAATCGTTTAGGCATTGGTCAATTGAAATGGGAATTGGAAGATTTAGCTTTTCGTTATCTTGAACCAGAAAATTACAAACGCATTGCAAAAAGTTTAGATGGAAAAATTGAAGAACGTGAGCAATTCATCGCAGACGTTGTTGATACTATAAAACAGATTGCCATCGAAGACGGTATCGCTGCAGAAATTTACGGCCGACCAAAACACATCTACAGTATCTGGCGAAAAATGGTCGGCAAGCAGCGTGGTTTCGATGAGCTTTTTGATGTACGTGCAGTGCGTGTTGTGGTGAGCAATATTGCAGAGTGTTACACAGTACTGGGATTAGTGCATGCGCAGTGGCGACACATCAATAAAGAATTTGATGATTATATTGCCAATCCAAAAGAAAATGGTTACCAATCTTTGCATACTGCAGTATATGGTCCGCACGGCAAACCCATTGAAATTCAAATACGTACTGAACAGATGCATGAATTTTCAGAATTTGGTGTTGCCGCGCATTGGCGCTACAAAGAAATGGGTGGTAACAAGAATAATTTACAGTCAGGTATTGAATCGCTAAGAAAGTTACTTGATAACACGCAAGGTAATGATAAAGAATTAATGGAAAGTTTTCGTTCAGAACTTTTTCATAATCGTGTTTACGTGTTAACCCCAGAAGGACGTGTGATTGATTTGCCTGAAGGTGGTACACCACTTGATTTTGCTTACGCAGTACATACAGAGATTGGTCATCGCTGCCGTGGTGCAAAAGTGAATGGCTGTATTGTGCAATTAACTTACCAATTAAAAAATGGTGAGCGTGTCGAAATACTCACTGCAAAAGAAGCTGCGCCACGCCGTGACTGGATGATCTCGCATTTAGATTTTATAAAAACATCACGTGCTAGAAGCCGTATTCGTAGCTGGTTTCGCAAGCAAGATAAAAGCAAAAACCACCTTGAAGGGAAAGCGCTGTGCGAACGTGAGTTTAAACGCTATGGTATAAAACCAGATATAACAAAAGTCGTTAAGCATTTTAAACTTGATTCGATAGAAAATTTTTACATCAATCTTGGTCGAGGTGATATAAGTATTGCACAGATGTCTGCGATGTTGCATGAGTTTGACGAAGGTAAAAAAAATAAAGGTAGTATTCCAATAAAGGCAGCACTTCGATATAAAACGCTGAAAAAATCAAATAATAATGTAAATGTGTTGGGTGTTGGTAATTTATTAACAGGCATAGCTAACTGCTGCATGCCAGTACCACACGATGATATTATCGGGTTTATCACTAAAGATAGAGGTGTTAGCGTACACCGGATTGATTGCAACAATATTCTTCACCTAAAAGAAAAAGAACAAACACGTCTGATTGAAGTTGAATGGGGTAATACTAACGAGCAAAGTTATCCCGTCAATATTTTAATTCAGGCAAATGACAGGCATGGTTTGTTGAGCGACATCACTAGCACATTATCTGATGATAAAGTAAATGTTCTTGCGGTTAATACTGCTTCAAATAAAAAAGAGCAAACAGCAAAAATGGCCGTCACAATTGAAATTCGTGACTTACAACAACTGACACGTATTATGGATAAAGTGACGCAACTTAGAAATGTACTGGAAGTATCACGTGGTGCAAATGGCGATACCTTGGCATTGTAATTTTTATGATGTCAACAGCAACACTTCTTTGGGGCATGGTATTTGGTTCTATTGGTTTAGGTTTTTTTCTTTACGGAAAAAAACAAAAAGCTATCGTGCCTTTAGTGGTGGGTTTAACGTTGTTTGTCTTTCCATATTTCATATCAGACGTTATTATACTGGTAACGTTGGGTATTATATTAATAGCGTTACCGTATTTCATAAAAATATAAAATAGTTAAGGGCACCTCTATTAATTGATTACACTCAGGAAAAATAATGAAAGCGTTAGTAAAAAAGCAGGCAAAAGAAGGTGTGTGGTTAGAGGATGTAGCAATGCCAGAAGTCGGCAATAATGACGTTCTGATAAAAATTCAAAAGACAGCTATTTGTGGCACGGATGTGCATATTTATAACTGGGATGAGTGGGCGCAAAAAACCATTCCCGTACCAATGACGATTGGTCACGAGTTTGCCGGCGAAATTGCCGAGATGGGCTCGAATGTTACGGGTTTAAAAATCGGCGATATTGTTTCTGGTGAAGGACATATTGTTTGTGAACGCTGTCGAAATTGTCTGGCAGGTCGACGTCACCTGTGTCCGAATACGGTTGGTGTTGGCGTTAATCGTGACGGTGCTTTTGCCGAATATTTATCCATTCCTGCAAAAAATGTTTATAGACCCAGTCGCGTTATGTCTACTGATTTATTAGCTTGTTTTGACCCATTTGGAAATGCCGTTCACACTGCGCTATCTTTTAATATGGTGGGCGAAGATGTATTAATTACCGGCGCAGGGCCTATCGGCATTATGGCAGCAATGGTTGCAGCACATAGTGGCGCGCGCAATATTGTAATTACTGATTTGAATCAGTACCGTTTAGATTTGGCTAAAAAAATTGTACCAAAAGCCATTCCGTTGAATGTAAATGATGGACCGATTAGTCGAGACTTTATGCACTCGCTAGGTATTTTTGAAGGCTTTGATGTTGGTATGGAAATGTCCGGTTCACCGCATGCTTTTAAAGACATGCTGAGTTTGATGATTAACGGCGGTAGCATTGCAATGCTTGCCATTATGCCGGATGGCACGGGTATCGACTGGAATCAGGTGGTTTTCAAAGGGCTTTTTATAAAAGGCATTTATGGCCGTGAAATTTTTGAAACCTGGTACAAAGGTACAATGATGGTGCAAAGTGGCATTCCGTTGGAAAAAATTATTACCCACCATTTTCATTACACAGATTTTCAAAAAGGCTTTGACGTGATGCGTTCGGGGGAATCGGGCAAGGTCATTCTCAATTGGGAAAGTGATTGAGAATGAAAAGTGAAAAGTGAAAAATTATGCAGACCTACGGTTTTACTGGTGTGGTTTGAAAGAAATAACAAAGAGTGAACAATGAGTTTTAAAAGCGCAAAACAAAGTCTGAAAAAAGACCTGGCTGAAATAAAACAAGCCGGTTTATGGAAAACTGAACGTGTAATTTCTTCTGAACAAAAAAATACTATTACGCTTTCGGATGGCAGTGAAGTTATTAATATGTGCGCTAACAATTATCTGGGTTTGGCAAATAACCCGGAGCTTATTCAAGCGGCAAAAGAGAGTTATCAGCAGTGGGGTTTTGGGCTTTCTTCCGTGCGTTTTATCTGTGGCACACAAACTATTCATAAAACACTCGAAAGTAAAGTCAGTGATTTTTTAGAGATGCAGGCAACCATTCTTTATGCTGCCTGTTTTGACGCAAATACCGGATTGTTTGAAACTATTTTAAATAAAGACGATGCCATTATTTCGGATGAATTAAATCATGCGTCAATTATTGATGGTGTGCGTTTGTGTAAAGCCGCACGTTATCGTTATAAAAATAACAACATGTCAGATTTGGAAGATAAGTTAAAAGAAGCAACGGCGGCTGGTGCACGTCGTATTTTAATTACAACTGATGGCGTGTTTTCGATGGATGGCACTATTGCGCAACTGGATAAAATTTGTGATTTAGCCGATGAATATGACGCGATGGTGCATCACGATGATTGTCATGCTGTTGGTTTTATGGGCGAGAGAGGGCGTGGCATTCACGAATATTGTGGCGTGATGGATCGTGTTGATATTATTACCGGCACCTTTGGTAAAGCGTTGGGTGGTGCGTCTGGTGGTTATACTTCTGGTCGTCAGGAAATTATAGATATGTTGCGTCAACGTTCTCGACCTTATTTGTTTTCCAATACAGTTGCGCCCGCGATTTGTGCGGCGACCATTAAAGTTTTGGCAATGCTTTCAGATTCAACAGAACTGCGTGATAAGTTACAGACGAATACACATTATTTTAGAAAGGGCATGCGAGCGGCTGGTTTTGATGTAGATGAAGGCGATCATCCTATCGTGCCGGTTATGCTTGGTGACGCAGTACTCGCACAAAAAATGTCGCAGAAATTATTAGAACGTGGCGTTTATGCGGTTGGTTTTTTCTTTCCGGTAGTAGCAAAAAGCAAAGCAAGAATTCGCACACAAATTTCAGCCGCACACACAAAAGAAGATTTAGATACAGCTATTAGTGCATTTTCTGAAACATACAAAGAATTAATCGTTTAAACAAAATGCCTCGCCGCAAGCAGGTAGGGTGTTAAAGAAAAAACAAACCAATTAATAGAGGTGCCCTTTAATCTTTTTCTAGCATTAAGTAATGCTTTGGAAGATTAATCCGTAGAGGTTAAAAATTTCTAGAAAATTATTTTATTGTCGGGGTTTCAGAAATAATCCGCACATCGCGTTGTGGGAAAGGAATTGTAATATTATTTTCTTTAAAACTTTTCCAGATTGACAGATTTACTTCAGACACCACATTAGCAACGCCTGATTCTGGGTCATTAATCCAGATGCGAAGTTCTAAATCGATACCGTTATCACCAAAACCAATCAGACGAACAGCAGGTTCAGGTGATTTAAGTACACGAGGTTTATCAATGGCAGCGTCGAGCAAAAGTTTCATCGCAGCTTCTGGGTCGTTGTCATAACTAATTTGTACTGGAATGCGTTGCCGGACAGCGCGGTCGGAATAACTCCAGTTAGTGACTTCCGAGGTAATCATATTTTCGTTTGGAATTAGTGTTTCAACGCCATCGCGATCTTTTACTACCACGTAACGTGCGTGCAAACTTTGTACCCAGCCAAAGCGATCACCAATGCTGATAACATCGCCGGGGCGAATCGAGCGGTCGAATAATAAAATAAAACCGCTGATAAAGTTACTGAAAATCTTTTGTAAACCAAAGCCGATACCAACACCAATGGCACCAGAGAAAACCGCAAACGCGGTGAGGTCGATGCCAACCGATTTCAAAGCAAAAAGTACAGCAAGCCCATAAAGCGAAAACTTACTGATTTTGGTTAGCATGACACGCATGCTAGGTGTGATGTGGGGAGAGCGCAGCGCCTGCGATTCGATGAGCTGTGTTAGCCAGTTTGCCATCACCACAAAGAATATAACGGCGGCAAGTAATTTTAGAATAGACAAAAGGGATAGTCGGGATTCACCAAAGCTAACGGCAAGCCCGTCAAGCGCATTGATAAGATCAGGCAGCCAGCCGATTAGATGCAATGCAACTAATCCCCAGATGAACATGCTGATAAAACCTTCCCATGCACGTAGTGCCGGGCTTGGTGAATAACCGGTGCGTAATACGTAGATGGTAAGTGTTATTGCTGCCATTGATAATAGCAGAGGAGTAAAAATATCAAGGACGGTGACATCGATGTCAAATTGCTCAATAACGAAACGGGTAATTAACAGGTAGAGCAACATGCTCATTGGGAATGCAATGCGATTTGTTCCTTGTAGTAGGAATTGGAAAAAATTTTGTTTTTCAAAATCACCCAATAAACGAGTGATAAATAATTGCCATTTTTTATGTGTAACCGCTGCCAGTGCGCCACAACCGATAACAGTAATCAGCTGAATGCCGCCTTGCATCGTTGTGAATCTGTGGAACCATTGTTCCAGTAAAGGTAATATTTTTTCGATTATTTCCATTGTTTTTTTGGTTTAAATGTTTATGATTTTAGGTGTTTGTCGAGCCTACAAGCGATGTATTTACGGCGCATTTTGAATGATAGTTATCCTTTCTGCTTATTTAGAATATCGTTAATGATGTTATATTTTAATAGCCCGGTAATTATGGCTTGGTTTCTATATTCATTAGTTCTGTTTTATCCTGTATGTTTTTTTCATGAAGCGGATCATCGTTCAACGAATCATCTTTTAATAATTCATCATCATCATTAAATAAACCTTCATCTCCAAAAAGCTCCTCTTCAGAAAACTCTTCTGGTGGGTGTCCATCGTAAACTAAAAACTCTCGGCGCAGTTGCCAGGCATCTCGAACAAAGGCATATTTGTCGGGCACGGTTTCATCCAGAATATTACTGGCTTTTATTAAACCAGCACGTAAATCAATATACTTAATAGCTAAAGTAGCCAGGCTTTGGTTCAATGTTTGACGTTGTAAAATAGGGTCAAAGAATGTCCAGTCAACAGCGAGTCCAGCAGTATCACGAACAGTCTGCGGACCAAGAAGAGGTAATACCAGATATGGCCCACTAGGCACTCCCCAAACAGCAAGCGTTTGACCGAAGTCTTCGTTTTGTTTGGGCAAATCCATTTCAGATGCAACATCTATTAAACCTAATAGACCAAAGGTTGTATTAAAAACGAAGCGTGCTGAAGTTGCCGCAGCATCAGTAAGTTTAAATTGCAATAACTGGTTAAAGAACACAACAATGTCATCAAGATTTCTGAAAAAGTTGCTGACACCTTTGCTGGCAAAGTTAGGCATTATATAATCGTAACCTTTTGCAACAGGTTTGATGACATATTTATCTGCACCTTCATTGAAAGAAAACATGCTACGGTTAAAGCTTTCGTAAGGATCATCTGGATTGGGCGGGCCGCCAAGAGTTGCGCAGCCGCTATTAAACAATGTCATAATAAATAAAAGACAGTATTGTAAAAATGTATTTTTATTATTTTTCGAAAGAATATGCATTATAATATTATGTGACAATTATAGTTTTTCATTTGGCATTTTCCAGTAACATTTTCCATGCAAGCTCAGCAACATTTTTTGAACCGTTACCATCGCCTAGTTGTTGTCGTATTAAAGATAACTCATGACGCATAGTTCTGTAATAAATTTTATCATTTAGTAAATGTAAGGCTTCTTTTGCAATTAATGTCGGTTTGGCATCACCCTGCAAAAACTCTCGAACAACTTCTTTGCCAGGAATAATATTGACTAAACCAATATGTTTTAAGCTGACCAGATTTTTGCCAATAAAAAAAGTAATGGCGGATGTTTTATAAACAATCACCATCGGAATTTCTAGTAAACCTATTTCAAGTGTAGCAGTGCCGGACGCGGTGAGAATAACATCACACGATTGCGCGACATCATAAAATTTATTTTGAATCGTGGTAACAGATAATTCTTTTAATATACCTTTAAAAGGGGCAAGGTCTTCGGCTTTAATTGTATTGGCAACCGGCAGCACAAACTGCACTTCGTTATTATTTTGAATTTGTTGTTGCCGGATTAATTTTGCACTTTCTAAAAGAATCGGCAGAATGTTTGATATTTCACTGCCGCGACTGCCGGGAAATAAACCAATGGTTGTTTTATTTTCAATTTGCAATAACTCGCGCGCCTGTTGAGTTGTTTTGTCTTTAACAACTTCATCGGTCAATGGGTGTCCGGTAAAAGTGACAGGCACATTCGCATCGTCATAAAGCACTTTTTCAAACGGCATGATAACCGCCATGTGGTCAACAATTTTTCCCATCTTGTAAACACGTTTCGGTCGCCATGCCCATACTTGTGGACCGATATAAAATAAAACTTTAATGCCGATGCTTTTTGCAAATGCAGCTAGTCGTTGATTAAATTCCTGATAGTCCACTAGAATTAAAAGATCGGGTGGCTGTTTTGTGATATTTTGTTTTAATTTGTTAAGTTCGGTTTTTATTAAGTTGTATTTCAGCAGCACTTCGACAAAACCAACCACTGAAATTTTTCCCATATCAATAAAAATATCAACACCGGCATCACGCAAACTATCACCGCCCATGCCGCGAAAGCTAATCGTATCATCAAGTTTTTTTAGCTCGTTAACCAGGCGTGCAGCGTGCGCATCGCCCGATGCTTCACCAGCAACGATGACAACGCTTTTTTTGTTGGTATGTATTTGCTTAATTTGAGATGACATTAGTTTACGAGAATCATTTTTTGTTATTATATCGTCTGTCTTAGTGCAGATCTCGTAAAGAATAATACAGTAATGAAAATAACATTGCAGGATGAATTACCCGTTATTAGCGGCTTACTTGCAGGCACAGATGAGGCTGGGCGTGGACCGTTGGCTGGCAATGTGGTTGCGGCAGCAGTTATTCTTGATCCAGCAGAAAGCATCGAAGGGCTGGATGATTCAAAAAAACTCAGCGAAAAAAAGCGTACATTTTTAGCAACTGAAATCAAACAAAAAGCACTGGCGTGGTCGGTGGTTAGCATCTCGCCGCAGCAGATTGATGAAATGAATATTTTGCAGGCATCGCTATTCGCTATGAGAACCGCAGCAGAAAAATTAAAAGTGCGACCAGCGCATGTATTTGTTGATGGTAATAAAACATTGCTGAATTGTTTTTGTGGGAATACCGCGATTATTAAAGGCGATTCCCGCGTTGCAGAAATCAGCGCGGCGTCTATTTTGGCAAAAGTTGAGCGAGATGCGCAGATGTTGGTATTACATAAACAATATCCTGCCTATGGCTTTGATAAACATAAAGGTTATCCAACAAAAGTACACCGTGAAATTTTACAGAAAATAGGGCCATGCCCAGAACATCGTCGCAGTTACGCGCCGGTGCGTGAGGCAACGCTAACTTCTGATAAATAAAATAAGCGTGGTTTTGATTGTACAGGGGTTATTGGTATGAATTGGATTTTTGCACAAAATATTTTGCATTAGCAGACGTTATTTGCTGTTTAGTAGAAGCTGATTTGGTACACTAATGCTTCACCGAACCAGAGATTTATCAGTGACATCCCAGCCGACATTTATCCACCTGCGAGTACATACAGAATACTCACTGGTCGACGGTGTGGTGCGGGTTAAACCGCTGATGAAGGCGCTGGCAGCAGAAGAAATGCCTGCGGTTGCGTTGACCGACCAAAGCAATTTATTTGCCATGGTCAAGTTTACCCGCGCGGCACTTGACGCTGGCATTAAACCGTTAATTGGTGTTGATGCCTTGGTGCGTCATGGCGATGACCAGGAAGCACCATTTCAAATGGTTTTACTGGCGCAGAACAAAGCCGGTTATCTCAATCTTTCGCAATTAATCTCTAAAAGTTATCTCGAAGGTCAGCACCGTGGTGTACCCATTATTCAGACAGAATGGATTGCGGCGCACGCCGATGGCATTATCGCTTTATCGGGTGGTCGGCAAGGTGATATTGGGCGCGCATTGTTGGCAGGGCAAAGCGATTTAGCGGTGCAGCGTTTGCAACACTGGATGAGTATTTTCAGCGATCGTTTTTACATTGAATTACAACGCACCGGTCGCGAAAATGAAGAAGCGTATATTGCTGAAGCAGTTGAACTGGCAATCACACACGATGCGCCGGTGGTGGCAACCAACGATGTGCGCTTCCTAAAATCGGATGAATTTGATGCCCACGAAACCCGCGTGTGCATTCACGATGGTCGTACTTTAGATGACCCGCGCCGGCCGAAAAATTATAACAAACAACAATACCTGCGTAGCAGTGAAGAAATGCTGGCGCTGTTTGCCGATATTCCTGAAGCACTGACGAACACTGTTGAAATTGCCAAACGTTGTAATCTCGAGATTGAACTCGGTAAAAGTTACCTGCCTCAGTTTCCAATTCCCGAAGGTGAGACGGAAGAAAGTTATTTCTGTCGAGTATCCAGCGAAGGTTTAGAAGAGCGCCTGAAAGTTTTGTTCGATGAAAATGCGGAAGACTATACTGAAAAGCGAAAAAAATACGACGAACGTCTACAAGTTGAATTGGACGTTATTAACAACATGGGTTTCCCCGGCTACTTTTTAATTGTTGCCGACTTTATTAAATGGTCAAGAGATAATGGCATTCCCGTTGGCCCTGGGCGTGGTTCGGGTGCTGGCTCATTGGTTGCGTATGCGCTAAAAATTACCGACCTCGACCCACTGAAATTTGATTTGCTGTTTGAACGTTTTCTAAACCCTGAACGTGTATCACTGCCGGATTTCGATATTGATTTTTGCATGGATGGTCGTGACCGAGTGATTGATTATGTCGCGCAAAAATACGGCCGCGACAGCGTCTCGCAAATTATTACTTATGGCACCATGGCAGCAAAAGCGGTGGTTCGCGATGTTGGCCGTGTGATGGGGCAGCCCTACGGGTTTGTAGATCGCCTTGCCAAAATGATTCCATTCGAAATCGGCATGACGCTAACTAAAGCACTGGAAGAGTCCGAAGATTTAAAAGCCGCTTACGAGAATGAAGAAGAAGTCACTGAAATGCTGAACATGGCATTGTCGTTGGAAGGGCTGGCGCGAAATGCCGGCAAACACGCAGGCGGCGTGGTTATTTCACCGACGGTATTAACCGACTTTAGCCCGCTTTACTGTGAAGAAGGTGGTCAGAGCATTGTTACCCAGTTTGATAAAGATGATGTCGAAGCCGTGGGTTTGGTGAAGTTCGATTTTTTAGGACTGCGCACCTTAACCATTATCGACTGGGCAGTAAAACATGTTAATCGTCGTCGCAGCAAAACAGACGAAGCGCCATTAAAAATAGAAACATTGCCACTCGACGACAAAATTACGTTTGATTTATTGCAGGCAGCAAATACCACAGCAGTGTTCCAACTTGAATCACGCGGTATGAAAGATTTGATTAGCCGTTTATGTCCGGATAGTTTTGAAGATATCGTCGCGCTAGTCGCATTGTTTCGACCGGGCCCATTACAGTCAGGCATGGTCGATGACTTTATTAATCGTAAACACGGCCGCGCAGAAGTTGATTATTTTCATCCCGATTTAGAACACGTTTTAACACCGACTTACGGCGTTATTTTGTATCAAGAGCAGGTGATGCAAATTGCGCAGGTGTTAGCGAATTATACTTTGGGCGGCGCAGATATGTTGCGCCGCGCTATGGGAAAGAAAAAAGCCGAAGTCATGGCAGAGCAACGTGAACTATTTATGCAGGGCGCAGTGGCGCGAGATGTCGATGCAAAACTTGCCACGCATATTTTTGACTTGATGGAAAAATTCGCCGGTTACGGTTTTAACAAATCACACTCCGCCGCATACGCATTATTGTCGTATCAAACCGCGTGGTTAAAAGCGCATTACCCTTCAGAATTTATGGCAGCCGTTTTATCAGCGGATATGGACAACACCGACAAGGTAGTCGGTTTGATCGAAGACTGTCATGAGCAGGGCGTAAAAGTATTGCCGCCGGACATCAATCAGTCGATTTACCAATTCAGTGTGCCCGATGATAAATCTGTGCTGTATGGTTTAGGCGCGTTGAAAGGCGTTGGCGAAGCGGCGCTTGATGGCATTATTGCCGAGCGAAATGCGAATGGCGAGTTTGCCGATCTTTATGATTTTTGCCGACGTAGTGATACCCGGAAAGTTAATCGTCGAGTGATGGAAGCTTTAATAAAATCAGGTGCGATGGATTCACTCGGCCACAATCGCGCCAGCTTAATTGCCAGCTTGAGCAATGCGGTACAACTGGCAGAGCAAAATCAGAAAAATGCCAGCGTTGGTCAGGATGACATGTTTGGTTCATTCGATGAGCCAGATGCACACGCCAATGTTCATATTATTGAAGTCGAAAATTGGGATGACGATACTCGCCTTTCCAACGAAAAAGAAACCTTAGGTTTGTATTTAACCGGTCATCCTATTGCACGGTATGAGCAAGAGTTAAGACGTTTTACCGAATGCCGTTTTTCAAAAGTACCTGATCTTGTGCCAGAAAATGAACGTGGCGGACAAGGTGGTGGCTCAGGTGGCGGCTATACTTATCGCAAAAAAAATAAAACACAATATTGTTTGGCTGGTTTGTTAATCGGTATGCGCGTACGAAAAACAAAAACCGGTAGCAAAATTGTCACCGGCGTTTTAGACGATAGAACCGCGCGCGTCGAAGTAGTTTTATACGAAGATGTGTACGAACAATTTAGTAACGCATTAGTAAAAGATAAAGTATGCGTGGTTGTCGGCAGTGTTAGTTACGATGATTTTAACGCTGCATATTCAATCAACGCCAGTAAAATTTACACCATGACACAAGCAAGAGAAAAATTCGCCCGTGGCCTGCAAATTAAATTTGATAGAAGCCAAGCTAATGGTAGTTGGTCCGATAGCAACGCCACAAAACAATTAAACGATGCACTACGTACTTACCGTGAAGGTAATTGCCCAGTCAATATTGAATACAATAGTGGCACAGATATATCACAATTTGTTTTAGGCGAAGAATGGAATGTAGTGCCTTCGGATGATTTGCTTGCCTGTCTGGACAAAATTTTTGGGCGAAAGCATGTTGAAATAATGTATTGATAGGCAGTGAATAGAGAGCTACTCACTGATGTACTTTTACTCTACCCACTCTGCTTTTCGGCAAAGTCCGGAAAAATCACAGTAGCGGCATACCGTGTCATCGCCCCAGGCGGGTAGTGCTGTGTGATTTTTTATTTGTTTGAATATTTCATCTAAGCGTTGTTTGTTTAGCGTACGGTTTTTTTGAAGTGCTTCACCTGACAGGCGGGATTTGGTTTCAACTTTTTGTCGTGAAGAGTCCACTGATAAATAGCTTACTTCGCTAGCGCTTTCGTCGAGCAGGGCATAAGTTGATAATTGAACGTTCTCGCCAGCATCAACATCTTCCTGGCGTGCAGTTTTCCCTGTTTTGTAATCGATGATGGCGTGTGAATTATTTTCTTTATTGTGATCAATGCGATCAAGTCGTCCATGAATTTTTAAAGAAGCATTTAATTCTGTTTCTAATATTTGTTCACTTTGATAAATTGTCCAGTCTGCTTGATGTTGAATTTGCCAACGGATGTAAGCCGGTATATGTTTTTTCCAGCGATGCAACCAGCTATTGTGTAAAACATTATTTTCAAGATCAGTGAAAAATATTTTTTCAGAAATTTTTGTTAGGTAATTTTCTGCTTCCTGCTGGTTTATTGTGGTTATTGTTTCTGTGAATGCATCTGCATATTTATCATGACCATTGTGGAATACCTGTAATATAAAATGGATACGTTCGCCATAATTTGATTTTTTTAATTCATTGCTTAATTCTTCCAGTGCTTTGAGGTGTAATCCATCAGCGCTAAAATATTGATATGGGCAGTTGATAATGCGTTGATAGGAGCTGGCTGAAATCTGTTTTGGAATTAAACCTTCTGGCATTGTTGCTGCCGCTTGCTGTGATGGTGTAGGCAGTTCACTGTCATCACTATTAAAAACTTCAGCATTTGATTTCATCAGCTTATGAAGATATTTATTTTCGAGGTTTTTGTTAAAGGCAAGTTGATAAAAATTCATCAGCAGTTCCAGCCATGGCGAAACTGGTTTCTGTTCACCTTTTTCTTCATTGCAGGCAGTTAATAAAATTTCTGCTGATGATAATAAAACTTGATTGAAAATTTCATGGCGTTGTTCATGCTGTGATTGCCAGGTTTCCAGACCAAGAGACGCACGAACTGCCTGGTTGAAAAAAGGTGAGTTTTTTGCGCTTCCAGGAAAATGTTGTGGTTCTGCAGCAGTAATAATGACACAGTCAAAATGTAAGTAAGAAGCTTGATCTAGCGTCATTAACTGTACGCTTGAATTGCTGGCTGGTGGCGTAAAATTTTGTGATTCTAACGCCATGCCTAACCAGGTGCGGCAATCTTGCCAGTTTAAAACCGGGTCGGCATATTTTGTGCTTTGTTTTAATGAATCAAATGTTTTCAGTAAAATTAATCCTGCATCATCATTTTTATAACTTTGCATTACGCCAAGTTTTTCTAAACTACAAAGTAATGTTCCAAGGAACTCTGACAGTGATATTTTTTTGTTTTTATTATGCAGCGTTAATAAGCCAGCCGCGCTATCATTGACGTAATCCAGCGTGCTGATTAAATCATTGTAGGAATTTTGTGGCCAGTGCGATAAACGTTGTAATCGATTTTTTAGTTGTTTTTTATATTGCGAAATATTACTACTGATGTTTTCGTGAAAAATTAAATCGTGTTCAAATCGATAAATATTTTGTTTGTAATCGGTGCTTGTTTGTGCAATGTTGATAAATGGCGATTTTAAGCAGTCAAGCAAGGGATAGGCGCTAAAGTCTTGTTCAATGCATTCTAACCAACGCTCAATAATAGTTGCTGCCTGCGTTGTTGCTAATGACCAGCCAGCATTGTCCTGCAGTTGTATGTTTGCACGTTCAAGTAATGCGCGTAAGCGACGGGATAATTTTCTATCTTCACTGATGATGGCAATATTCTTTTTTTTCTGCAGAATATTATTGCGCACAAAATAATCGATGGCGCGTATTTGTTGTTCTTCGTTATTGGCTATATAAGTAGTGAATGGCAGTTTGTTAGTAAAAACATTGCTATATTGTTGCGCATATTTTTGTGCGCGTTGTTTTATTGATGATTCTGATTGCACAAATGTTTCGCTAATGAGTGTGGAAAAAGCGTGATTGTTTTCTTTGTTAGTGTTAGTGGTTTTTGCAAACTCAATAACGTGACATTGTTTGTTGTCGATTAGTTTTTTGATAAAGGTCTGCTCTGTTAACGAGTAGCTGGACAAGTTCAAGCAAATAAAATGTTGTTTTTTATTTGTTGTAGTGGGTGAGTTTTCTGTAAACGCGTTTTTTAGGCGAGTAATATAGTCACTAGTTTCATCACATAATTTATTTCCATTTAACTGTTGCTGCCAAGCATGCCATAAAGTATAAACCAGTTTGCTTTCATATTGCAGGTGCTCAAAGTTTTGTTCTTCTGTGCCGTAAGCTTGCTCGAGCTGGTTTTGCCAATTTTCAGCTGAGCTAAAAATATTTTTTTGATTTAAGCTGAGTTCATCAAAAAAATTGAGTAGTGCTTGCGTCACCTGCCACTGGTTTTTTTCTTTGAATAAATCAGGGTGCTGCTGTAATGCTTCAATAAATAATAACTGACGTGCGTGTTGATTAATAATTTGAAAATCAGTCTGTGGGTTACTTGAGAATTGTTGTGCCCAGCTTTTTAATGTGCCTGCCCATGGTGGAATAATGGCAGCCTTATCTGCCGTTAATGTCTGGCACAATGTTTCATTAAATTGTTGCGTTACCTGAGCGTGTGGTAGCAGCACAAACAGATTTGAAAGGTCTGGCAGGCTGTCATTGAAATTTTTAAATATAAATTCAGCCGTGTATTGCAGAATATTTTGCTGTGCAGGAACTTCACTTGCAAATATTTTGGCGGATGTTTTGCTGGTAGTAGGCATTGGTGCCGCTTCGCGTTCAATAATACGGCTTTATCTTTCTAGTAATTTTAACTTGTCTGGCACACCTTCCCATTCCGCTGCATCTGCCGGTGAGTTTGTGCTGACATTTATCACCGGCCATTCCAGGCTTAATTCAGCATTGAGTTCAATGAACTGTTCCTGACCCTCAGGTACGTCGTCGTCAGCAAAAATTGCACCGATGGGGCATTCTGGTTCGCACAAAGTGCAATCAATGCATTCTTCTGGGTCAATCACTAGAAAATTTGGCCCTTCATGGAAGCAGTCAACAGGGCATACGTCGACACAATCAGTATGTTTACACTTAATACAATCTTCAACAACTACGTAGGTCATAATAAATCTGAAATTAAAGCTAAGAAAGCGGAAATTTTACCATAGTCACTCGAACATGCTCGCCAACATAGGCTAAAATGGCTGAATTATTTAACAAAATTTCAGGATAGTTACATGAATTCAATTCGTACCGCTGTTTTTCCTGTTGCTGGTTTGGGTACACGCTTTTTGCCAGCAACCAAAGCCATCGCCAAAGAAATGCTAACAGTGGTTGATAAACCATTAATTCAATATGCTTCTGAAGAAGCTGTCGCTGCTGGCATGGACACGCTGGTGTTTGTTGTTGGTCGTACTAAAAACGCTATTATCGATCATTACGACAAAGCCTATGAGTTGGAAACTGAGCTTGGTTTAAGAGATAAACAAACTTTGTTAAAAGTTGTGCAGGACGTTGTACCACCACATATTCATTGTGTGTTTATCCGTCAATCAGAAGCGTTGGGTCTGGGGCATGCTGTATTGTGTGCTGAACCTGCTGTTGGTAATAAACCGTTTGCGGTGTTATTGCCGGATGATTTAATTTACAACAAGGGCGGCCGCAGTTGTATTCAGCAAATGGTTGATGTTTATGCAGAAAAACAAAGCAGTATTATAGGCACGCAAACAGTCGAGATTACTGAAAGTGATAAATATGGCATGGTTGCCGGACCTAAACTTGACGATAGAATCTCACGTGTGGATGAAATAATTGAAAAACCCAATTCTGCTGAAGCGCCATCTGATCAAGCGGTTGTTGGTCGTTATATTTTGACACCAGCAATTATGGACAAGCTTAAAACCACTAAACGTGGCGCAGGTAATGAAATTCAATTGACCGATGCGATTGCTGAGCTTAGAAAAACAGAAGAAATATATGCTTATAGTTTTGAAGGCAGGCGTTATGATTGTGGTAGTAAAATTGGCTACTTAGAGGCTAATGTTGAAATTGCGCTTCAGCATGATGAAATGGCAGAGGGTTTTAAAAGTTATCTTAAAAACTTAAGTCTTGATTAGTGTTATAACGCCAGAGAATTTAGAGATGGGCAATTCAGATACAGAAAAATTAGGAAAACAGAAAAAAGTCTCACCGCTGGACATTATGAAAAGCGTTGTTGCGGCCAGTTTTGGTGTGCAAACAAATGCCAATAGAGAAAAGGATTTTCAGCAAGGTAAATTCCACCATTTTGTCATTGGCGGCATCGTGTTTGCTATTTTGTTTGTGTTGCTTCTTGTTGGTTTGGTGAAGCTTGTGTTGCATTTTGCTGGTGTGTGATTTTTATCATTTATGCTTGATGCACATTTATGTTTGATGTAAAAGAAGAATCGATTAATCTAAAATAGAAAAGCTTTCGTTCTCTAAAAAATTTACTAATTCAATCAGCGGTAATCCAATTAAAGCATTCGGGTCGGCGCCTTCAAATCGTTCAAACAAAGCAACGCCTAAAGCTTCCGATTTAAAACTACCCGCACAGTTATAAGGCTCTTCTTTGTGAAGGTAATTTTCAATTATTGTCGGGGTTAGTTTTTTAAATACGACGGTATAAGGAATGCAGCTGCTCTGTATACTGCCTGTGCTGGTGTTCAGTAAACATAAACCGGTTTGAAAAGTAATTTTTTGCCTGGAGGCAGCTGTTAGCTGTTTGAAAGCATTTTCAAAATTGCCCGGCTTGCTTAATTTTTCACCCTTTAACACCGCGCTTTGATCCGAGCCAATAATTAAAGATTTGGGGTGGTTTTCTGCAATTGCTTGCGCTTTGGCGATGGCAAGGCGAACCACCATTTTTTCAACAGATTCGTTTTTCAGCGGAGTTTCGTCGATGTTTGGCGAGTCACACTCGAAATTGATGTGTAAACGTTCCAGCAGAGTTTTTCTGAAAGGAGAGGTTGAGCCAAGGACAATTTTCATTGGATGTACGGTTTTGACTGATTTTTCAGTAGTTTGGGAAGTTGTTAATTGTGTCAGGTTAATTGCTTTGGAAACAGGTCAGTATTTTATACAATATTTGGCGTAATTGTGGATGATTTTGCTAGTTTGAAAGGGAGCAGAAGCTATTGAAATATAAGGTTTAATATATACAGATTTAATAAATTGGTGTAAAATTAGCGAATTATGCAAACGCAATTGTCGGTTATGCAGTTAAACATATTGCCAGAATTGTTGAATTTCCCTCGGCAGGTTGAACTGAACAGGGTAATTGAAGGTACTTATCCTGTCTCAAAGCTGGCTCGATTAAACGAAGCATTGCTTAGCAATAACGGCGATATTACCGCAAAACTGGTGTTTACCGATAGTGTTGGTTTTGCCAGTTTAAAAGGTGAAGTGTCTGCTAAATTGCTGGTTCAATGTCAACGTTGTCTGGAAGCAGTAGAAACTGAGCTTTCAGGTTCATTTAAATTTGCACTGATAAGCAATGAAGATGAAATTGGATTACTGCCGGAAGAATTTGAGCCTTACCTGATTGAAGGTGAAGAGCAATCCATCGCTGAATTAATTGAAGATGAATTGTTGCTGTGCTTACCGATGGTGACAGTGCATGAAAATGATTGCTCTGCTTACATGGCGAAACAGAACAAAGCAATAAAAGCAGAAATGGAAAAGGCAAAGAAAGTGCAAAAAGAAGCTGAGCATCCTTTTGCAGGATTAAAAGCTTTGAAAGAAAATTTAAACGATAAAGTTAATTAGCGTTGCACATACAAATGCGCGCATAATTATTTTATTACTACGAATAATATAATGAGTACATGTAGTTCCATTAAGTACATATAGTTTTTAGGAGACAACCGTGGCAGTTCAAAAAAGCAGAAAATCACGTTCAAAACGCGGCATGCGTCGCGCCCATGATGCAATGGGTAACGCAACATTATCAATCGACCCTACATCTGGTGAAACACATCACCGTCATCATATTACCGCTGACGGTTACTATAAAGGCCGTAAAGTCGTTAATACTGGCGACACTTTCGAAGGTTAATATTATTAGCTATCAGCAACTGTATTCATGTACGCTTGCTGGTAGTTTTTAACAGCCGTTTGTAATATATGGCAACCATAGCTTTAGATGCCATGGGTGGCGACTTCGGTCCAGAAGTAGTAATACCTGCTGCAGTTCATGTAATAAAAAAACATAGCGATATTCGTATTATCCTTGTTGGTGATGAGTCGCGTTTGCGTGACTGTGCAAAACAGCACAGCATCGATCTTGATAAACATTTTGAAATGCAGCATGCTTCTCAGGTTGTTGAGATGCATGAAGACCCGCGCCATGCCGTTCGCAAAAAGAAAGATTCGTCAATGCGTGTTGCTATCAACATGGTAAAAGAAGGTCGCGCGCAAGCAGCCGTGAGTGCTGGCAATACTGGCGCATTAATGGCAACCGCCAAATTTGTTTTAAAAACACTTCCCGGTATTGATCGCCCGGCAATTTGCACAACTATTCCTTCATATGGCGGTCATACACATATGCTGGATTTAGGTGCCAATGTTGATAGCAGTGCTGAGCAACTTTTTCAGTTTGCAGTAATGGGGTCAGTTTTGGCGGAAGCGATTGATAGTACGCATAGCCCTAAAATTGGTTTGCTGAATATTGGTTCGGAAGATGGCAAGGGTAACGCACAAGTAAAAGAAGCCGATAAATTGTTACAAAAAGGCACGTTTAATTATATTGGTTATGTCGAAGGTGATGACATTTATAGTGACAAAGTTGATGTTGTTGTCTGTGATGGTTTCGTTGGTAATATTTCTTTAAAAACAATGGAAGGCGTTGCAAAGATGATTGCAACCATGATGCGCGAAGAATTCAACAAATCCATTTTATCAAAGCTTGCGGGTTTAATTGCCTGGCCGGTGTTAAGCCGATTTAAAAAACGTGTTGATCCGCGTATGTATAACGGTGCATCAATGTTAGGACTAACCAACATTGTGATAAAAAGTCACGGTGGTGCAGATGTGTTAAGTTATGCTAACGCTATTGAAATTGCATTATTAGAAGTAGAAAAATCCGTTCCCGATCATATACGAGAAAGTATGGCGCCATTATTAAATGACGGTGATGAAAGTACGAACGAAAACGGCAGTGGAAAAACAAATTTGAAAGTTGTATCAGAAGCAGTGAAAACGGAAAAGAATCCATTGGAGACAGAAGCGTGAGTTACTCAAGAATAGCCGGTACTGGCAGTTATTTGCCTGAAAAAATTGTGACCAATGCCGACCTTGAAAAAATGGTTGATACCACGGATGAGTGGATTCGTTCGCGTACCGGCATTGAAGAACGCCATATTGCCGCAGATGGGCAATACACAGTTGATTTAGCAGAACAGGCTGCTATTCGCGCGATGGAAGCCGCTGGTAAAACTAAAGATGATATTGATTTAATTATCGTTGGCACAACAACGGCCGACCGTGTTTTCCCCAGTACCGCTTGTTTGTTGCAGCAGCGTTTAGATATACACGGCTGTGCAGCGTTTGATGTGCAAGCAGTGTGCACAGGATTTGTTTATGCTTTAGGTATCGCCGATAAATTCATACACACCGGTTCGGCAAAGTGTGCACTGGTCATTGGCGCAGAAACGTTATCACGCGTTGTAGACTGGAGTGATCGTAATACTTGTGTGTTGTTTGGTGATGGCGCAGGCGCTGTGGTACTTGAACAGAGTGAAGCCCCCGGTATTTTATCAACACATCTGCATGCAGACGGCGAATACGAAAGTTTATTAACAGTTAATTACGGTATATCGACAGGTGCGGATAAAATTCTTGAAGGTGCTGGCGGCATTCAAATGAAAGGCAATGAAGTCTTTAAAATGGCGGTGAATACTTTAGGACGCATTGTTGATGAAACGCTGACACATAATAATATGGAGAAGTCAGATATTGACTGGTTAGTGCCACATCAGGCGAATATACGCATTATCAATGCCACCGCAAAAAAACTAAAAATGTCGACCGATCATGTTGTTGTAACGGTAAACAAACATGGCAATACTTCAGCCGCTTCTGTACCGCTGGCACTGGATACGGCAGTGCGTGATGGCCGAATTAAACGTGGTGACATTTTATTGCTGGAAGCTTTTGGTGGTGGTTTTACCTGGGGTTCAGCATTAATTAAGTATTAAAAAAATTTCGGCTAAAAATGTAACAGGTAAAATTATATGGCAATCTTAAGCAGTATCCCGGTGCTTAATTGTCAGTCTATCGAAGATACATTGGCATTTTATCAGCAGTTGCTACAGTTTGTTGTTGTCAACAAACGTGAGGAAAACGGCAAGCTGTGTTGGGTGCATATTATGCACAGTGATACGACATTAATGTTACAGTCAGACCGGTCACAAAATACCCATTCAATTCCCGCGACTAAATCAAATATTGCGCTGTATTTTTTTGTGAATAATATTGCCGAATTACACCACCTTATCAAAGCAAAAAATAACAAAATTTCCGAAATAAAAAATACAGATTATCAAACGCAAGAATTTAGTTTAATTGATCCTGAGGGGAACCCAGTCACACTTGGTATGACGATGAATTCTAAATCTTGATTGCGTGCTGTTTATACTGTCAACAAATAGTCTCAGCGCTCAGGAAAAAATTTCTCGTTAAATAATATTAACTTACAGTAATATTCTAATGAAAAAAAATGCAATATTGTAGTGTTTTTTTTATCATGCTGATATACAATTAACTTTCTGTATAAATGAGAAAAAATGGAGCTGTAATGGCTGATCGTGAAACTGGTACTGTTAAATGGTTCAATAATTCTAAAGGATTTGGTTTTATTGAAAGAAAAGATGGTGAAGATGTGTTTGTACACTTCAATCAAATTCGAGGCGATGGATATAAATCTTTAGCGGATGGTCAAACTGTAGAGTTTACCGTTGTTAAAAGCGATAAAGGTTTTCAGGCGGAAGACGTTTCTGCTTGTTAGATTTTATTTAGTCAATAATGCATTGCCGGTTAAAATACATTGCCGGTTAAATTGAATCTATAAATTCACTTAGCTCCTTCTAAAGCTAAGCCTGAATATTTCACTTAAGGTTATCTTTTGTGCTGTGTCACAGCGCGCTTTAAAATGTACATGTTTTGTTAAACAAATTTATGGCATCTCTATAGGATGATAAGATAGGGGGCGATAAGATTAGGGCAATAAAAAATTTCTGTAAAAAATTCTCCTTGGTTTAAATTCCCTGTGCGCGTTCTAACATTTCATCTGCATGCGCAAGTGATTGCTCGGTAATGTCTACACCACTTAACATACGAGCAATTTCTTGACGACGTTGCTCTTTGTCTAAAGTAACAACCTGACTGGTGGTTTGTTTTTTCTCTGTTTGTTTTTCAACGCGAAGATGATGGTGTGCTTGTGATGCAACTTGTGGTAAATGAGTGATGCAAATGACTTGGCTGTCGCAATTTGTATTGTATTGGCTCAGTATCCGCAACTGCTGTCCAACAATTTCTGCAATGCCACCGCCAACACCGCTGTCAACCTCATCGAAAATGAGTGAAGAAATTTTACTGCTGTTTGCGATAATCATCTGAATTGCCAGACTGATTCGTGCAAGCTCACCACCGGATGCAACGCGTGCGATTGATTTGCACGGTTGACCAGTATTGGCGGTAACTGTGAAGTCTATTTGATCAAGTCCAAAAGCAGCGCGTGTTACAGTTGCTGCTTCAACAGTTATTTCAAATTTACCACCGTTCATGCCCAACGTTTGCATGGACTGTGTGATTTTTTTATTGAGTTCAACGATCGCTTTTTTTCGGCTGTAGGTTAATTTTCCGCAAGCTTTAATGTATTTTTTTTCCAGTTGTTTTTGCTCTTTGCTTAATTCATTTAAACGTTCATCAACGTGGTCAATGTCGTTTAATTCTTTCTGCAATTTTTCGTGCAGTGATTGTAATTCTTCTGCTTCAATACGGTGTTTGCGTGCGAGGTCAAGAATGCTTTGGATTCGTTGCTCGGTTTTTGCTAGTTGTGATGAATCAAGTTCAATGTTGTCAGCATAACTTTGCAGCAAAGAAACGCTTTCATCAATTTGCACCAGGGCCTCATTTAGCATTTCTGAAACAGGTGACAAGTTTTTATCAAGCTCATTGATGTCAGTAAGTGAGTTGATAATGCTTGAGATGGTGGACTGTGTATTTGTGTTTTCGTCTTCGCTCAAGCGAAACAATGCTTGTTCCACAGTGCTCTGTAATTTATCTGCATTTGCTAGACGTTTGTGCTGGTTGTTTAATGTTTGGTACTCGTTTTCTTCCAGTGCTAAAGCATCAAGCTCTTGAGTTTGAAAACGTAGTAGATCAAGTCGATCATTTTGTTTGTTACTGCTTTGTTGTAAATGTAGCAGTTGGTCTTCAACCAGTTTTAATTCGACATAAAGGTTGCTGACAGTTTCCAGTAAAGGCGAATGATTGGCATAATCATCTAATAGTTGTCTTTGTACAGCGCTTTTCATTATAGACTGATGTTCGTGTTGACCATGAATGTCGATTAACATTTCAGCCAGTTCACGAATGATTTGTAAGTTAACCGGCGTGCCATTAACGTAAGCACGTGAACGTCCATCTTTTGCGATGCGGCGGCGTAATATACATTCTTCATCAGCGTTTAATTCCTGGGAGACCAACCAGGTTGAAACATCAGCAAGTTTTTGAATATCAAACTCAGCAACAATCTCTGCAAATTCTGCGCCTTGTTTAATGCTGTCATTATCAGCGCGATCACCCAGCACTAAATTTAGCGCACCGAGTAAAATAGATTTTCCTGCACCTGTTTCACCGGTGAGCGCTGTCATGCCAAAATTGAAATCAAGTTCAAGTTCGTCAATGATGGCAAAATTTCTGATATATAAATGTTTTAGCATGATGTTGTCATATGTGGCTTAACTATGCTCACTCCAATGTAGCTTGGCGCGTAAAATTTCAAAATAGTTATGCTGTTTCGGGTGCAACAACGTAATGTTGCCAGCTTTGCGCATTACTTTTATATGATCGCCAACATGTACATCTGTTGATAAATGTCCGTCGCACGTTGTTTGCGCAATACCATCTTTGGTGTCACAGATTAAAACATCAATTTGCGATGCGGCATCAACCACTAAAGGACGGCTACTTAAAGTGTGCGGTGAAATGGGGACAAGTGTAATTGCTTCGAGCGTGGCATGTAACAAAGGGCCTCCAGCAGAAAGTGCATATGCAGTGGAACCAGTAGGTGTTGAAATAACGATACCATCGGCACGTTGGTGATTTACAAATTCATCATTAATGCGTGTTTCAAATTCAATCATGCGTGCAACATCACGAATGTGAATAACAACATCATTGAAGGCATCACCTTCAAAAATAATTTTTTTGTCTCTTATTACTTGCATAGTTAAAAGAAAGCGTTGTTCTTCACGATAAGAACCATTAAGGATTTCATTCAACGAGGTTTCAAGTTCTGCGGGAGAAATATCGGCAAGAAATCCTAAACGTCCAACATTGATGCCAAGCAGTGGAACGTTGGCATTTGAGAGTGAGCGCACTGCATTTAAAATGGTACCGTCACCACCAACAACAATGGCGAGGTCACATTGTTTGCCAATTTCTTCACGGCTGACTTTTTCAAAATTAAAATTGTTGATGGCATCGGGAATGGACTTATCAACAATAACTTTGCAAGTTTTGTTTTTTAAAAACTCAAACAGCGATTGCAGCGTTTTTGTTGCAGTCTCTGCCTGCGGTTTTGTAATGATGCCGATGGTGTTAAATTTCATTATTTATACAGTAACATGGTTAACAGTAATATTAAATTTCAGTGCTAGAAAGTTAGTGGCAGAAAGTTGGTGTCAGAAAGAAAGGATTATTTTTCAGCATCATCTTTCAAATTGTACAACAAACTGAGTGCTTCTTTAGGGCTTAAGTTATCAATATCCAAATCTTGTAGTTGCTCTATTACTGTGTGCGGGCGATTGCTAAACATTTCAAACTGACCGGATTCCTGGTGGTTGTTGACGGCCTGATTTTCTAACTCGACTAATTTATTTTTTGCCAGCGTTATTACAGCGTTTGGTACGCCAGCGAGTTGCGCCACTTGCAAGCCGTAACTTTGGCTGGCGGGACCGGATTTTACGCTGTGCAGAAAAATAATTTTATCGCCGTGTTCTATTGCATTAATGTGCACATTGTTAATGCCGCGTATTTCATCGGGCAATGCAGTAATCTCAAAATAGTGTGTGGCAAATAATGTGTAAGATTTATTCACCGTGCTTAAGTGATAAGCACATGCCCACGCCAGCGATAAACCATCAAAGGTGCTGGTGCCGCGACCGATTTCATCCATCAGCACCAGTGAGTTTTCAGTAGCGTTGTTGAGAATGTTAGCGGCTTCGGTCATTTCAACCATAAAGGTCGAGCGACCGCTGGCGAGATCATCCGATGCGCCGATGCGGGTATAGATACGATCAATCGGGCCGATGCTTGCGCTTTCTGCCGGCACATAACTGCCAATATAAGCGAGTAAAACAATCAGCGCTGTTTGCCGCATATAGGTTGATTTACCGCCCATGTTCGGGCCGGTGATGATGTTCATGCGTTTGCTGTCACTTAATAAAGTGTCGTTAGGAACGAAGTGTGTAGATTCTGAAACAGTGTCAATAACGCGCTCAACAACGGCATGGCGACCTTGTTTGATATTGATGCCTGCTTTCTCCGTTAGCTCAGGGCAACAGTAATCCAATGTTTGTGCGCGTTCGCTTAAACAGCAAATGCTATCGAGTTCGGCGATGCTGTTGGCGCAAGTTTTTAGTGGCTGTAAAAAGTCTTGTAGTTGTTGCAACAGTTCATCGTAGATTGATTTTTCTAAAGCCAGCGCTCGTTCTTTTGCGCTTAATACTTTGTCTTCGTACTGTTTTAATTCTTCCGTTATAAAACGCTCAGTAGTTTTCAGCGTTTGTTTTCGTGTGTAATGAACCGGAACCCCTATACCATCTAGTTTGGCTGAATGCAGCCGGCTAATTTCAATATAAAAACCATGCACGCGATTGTAATTTACTTTTAAGGTTTTGATACCGGTTTGTTCGCGTTCACGAATTTCTAATTCTTCTAAAAAGGCGTTGGCATTTTTGCTTAAGGCGCGTAGCTCGTCCAGCTCTGCATTGTAACCAGCGGCAATAAATCCACCATCACGTGTTAGCACTGGCGGATTTTCATAAATGGCATTGCTGAGCAGTTCAACAATTTTTGGGTGCGTTGTTATATTCGCCGATAAATTTTGCATAAACGGCGCATGGCATTGCTGTAATAAATTTTGCAGCTCAGGCAAAACGATCAGCGAATTTTTGAGTGTTTCTAAATCACGTGGTCGTGCTGACAGTAATGCTAATCGACTTGTAATGCGTTCGATGTCGCCGATAGAATTTAAACAAAACTGGATGTCGGTGCTTAGCTGAATGTTTAACAGTTCGCCGATTGCCTGATGGCGCTGTATGAGCAAGTCATGATTGCGTAAAGGCGAGTGCAGCCAGCGGCGCAAACAGCGGCTGCCCATACTGGTAGTCGTACGGTCGATAACGGAAGCTAAAGTATTATCGGTGTTGCCCGACAGATTGATTTCGATTTCCAGATTACGGCGACTAGCAGCATCAAGCACGATGACATCATCGGTGTTTTCAACATGCAGGCCAGAAATGTGTGGTAGCGCAGTGCGTTGAGTATCCTGCGTATATTGCAGCAAACAACCCGCCGCCATTACTGCCGTGTTTAAATCTTCGCAGCCAAAACCCGATAAATCTTTGGTGCCAAACTGGGTATTGAGAATACGATTGGCACTGTCAAAATCAAACCACCATGGCGGTTGCTGGCGCAGGCTGATGTTGTTGTTTAACGTGCCGTGAAACTCTTCAAACAGTGGTGTATCTTCTGCCAGTAAAATTTCAACTGCCTGCAAACGTTCGAGCTCAGCATAAAGTTGTGCCTTGTGTTTTATTTGCGAAACATTAAAGCGACCGGAAGTAATATTCAGCGCAGCAAGCCCGTAAACAGCATTATGAAAATGTACGCAAACCAGCAAATTATCTTTGCGCTCATCAAGCAGCGCTTCTTCGGTGACCGTTCCGGGGGTGACGATACGCTTCACTTCACGATTCACAGGGCCTTTGCCTTCGCCCGGTTTGCTGGTTTGTTCGCAGATGGCAACCGATTCGCCGCGTTTAATCAGGCGGGATAAATAATTATCCGCCGCATGGTAGGGAATACCGGCCATGGGAATAGGGTTGCCGTCGGATTTACCGCGCGCGGTGAGTGTAATATCAAGAATTTTCGCCGCTTTTTTTGCATCGTCGAAAAACAATTCATAAAAATCACCCATGCGGTAAAACAGCAAAGTGTCGGGGTGATCTGCCTTGATACGAAGATATTGCTGCATCATCGGTGTGTGTTCTATTTTTTTATCCCTTGTTTTTACTGTGCTTTCAGACATTTTTATGAAATATTTGGGTTAGATATTGAGTCAAAATTTTGACTGTAAGCATAAAGGAGATGTAAAGGCTGGTCTAGCAATAATCCAGAGTTATTAGTGAAAAGCAGGAAAAGACGGAATAAGAATAATAAGTGACAGGTTCATACTGCAAATTCGCTATTTTAGAGAGCCGTGTTAACCTAAATTCGTTGTGGTTATTTGAATTCAGATCGTGATAAAGGAATAGTGCCATGATATAGTGCCATGATATGGTGATGTTCAATATTGTCGCAAATCTTCTTATTTGAAAGGAATAAATTATTATGAATAAATGTTATCGCTTTGCCTTTGCTGTTATCTCAGTTCTATTTCTTTTTGGTTGTGGCGGAGGCGGAGGCAGCTCCAGTGAGAATGGAGTGGGAAGTAACCCCCAGGCTAAGTCAGCTAGCATTATTCAATTTAATGTACAAGGAACTAGCCCTAAAAACCCAGATGATCAATTTCCTATAAGCCCAAATGTAAATGCTGGTGTCTGGTCCATGGACTGGGAGATTGAATTAAAGGGAGATGAAAGTTCGCTCTCAACTCTTTTTCAGATAATCATGTATGTTAGTGAAGATTCTGTTTTATCGGCTGATGATCCTTCGATATACAGGGCATTATGCACAGGCGCTCAATGTTTAGGAAAAACGTCACTTTTAATGTCATGTAGCCATAAGCCTGATTCAACACCCATTTGCGACAATGATGTATTAGATGGAGTCTTTCAATCTTTCAATTTAGAGACTTTTTTGATGAGCGGGATACCTAAAGAGGCCTATATAATATTTACAGTTAGCGCGACAGCATTTACTGATGCTTCAACAGATAGGTTAGCAATTCCTGTTGTTTTTGAATAAAAATAACAGGGCGACAGCAGTGCGCCAAGCGAAGCTGGCGCTGATTGGGAGCGAAAGCCTCTTACGTAGTAAGGCGTTAACAAGTATGGAAGGTCGTTAATTATGACCCCAGAATTTTATATGATTAGCGCTACATAAGGTTAAGGGGTCTCTGATTAATTAGCTTTCTGTCATTCTGAGCGTTGGCGAAGAATCTTGAATCACATAATATCAATAAGTTGCGGAGAATAAGAATTTTCGGCTTCGCTCAAAATGACACTAAACAGAGGCTGTAAGCGATTATAGAGGCTGTAAACAATTAATAGAAGTGCCTTTAGATTCTGTTCATTAGGCGTTTGCAGTAGGTTCAACTGATTAATTTAGGTAAAGTATGCCAATTTTTTTCGTGATTAGGCAGATGCAGATGGGTGTGTTAGAGCAGCAAGTGACAGAGCAGGAATTAAGAGATTTAGCCGAGCAGCTAGGTCAATGTATGACTGCGAAAGGCTTAAAACTGGCATCTGCAGAATCTTGCACCGGTGGCTGGTTGGCGAAAATTATTACCGATATTCCCGGCAGTTCCGCCTGGTTCACCGGTTCGGTGGTTTGTTACAGTAATGCGTCTAAAGTCAGTTTATTGGGTGTTGATGAAAATTGTCTGAATGAATTTGGTGCAGTTAGTGGCGAGACGGTGCTGGAGTTGTCTGACGGCCTGTTTTCGCACACCGATGCTGATGTCGCCGTAAGTGTTAGCGGTATCGCCGGTCCCGATGGTGGTAGCGATGAAAAACCTGTTGGTCTGGTCTGGTTGAGCTGGGGAAAACGCGGAAAATCGGTACACGCCAGATCATTCAATTTTGAAGGAAACAGGGAAGATGTGCGTAAACAATCGATTAAACAGGCGTTGAATAATCTGCTAGATTTACTGGTTTGTGATTAGAGACTACCCGGTTATTCAATCGGCGCAGTCTCACTCCAGTTAGCTTCAGGCAGAAAAATCGCTTCGTCTTCAAGTTGCCTGGCTTCCTCCATTCTGCCTAACCCAGCAAGTATCTTGCTTTTCAGCATCAACGAGCCGCGTGAGTTTGGTTTCAGTGCCAGTGATTGGTTCACGCTGGCAAGAGCCAGAAGATCGTTTTCTGTTATGTATAGCGCCATTGCCAGATTATGATGACCTTTTTGATAACTCGGATCCAGTGTTATAGTGCGGCGGAAATGATTAATCGCCTGTTTGTAATCACCTTTTTGTGAAAGGACAACACCGAGATCGTCGTGTGCTTCCGCATTATCTGGATCGATTTTAATCGCTTTTTGTAAATCACGCTGTGCATTCAGTTTGTCCCCAATCCACAGGTAGCGCACTCCGCGCTTCGTCAACGCGACAGAATCTTCTGGATTGCGCTCAATATAAACCGATAAATCGTCGATGCCTTCTGAAATAAACCCCATACGACCCTGCGCCATGCCACGCCCGAACCATGCGGTATCCAGTGAGTTATCGATGCTGATGGCTGCTGTATAGTCTTTCACGGCGCTGTCAAAATCATGGGTGTCAAAGTACAGGTCGCCTCTTTTGACATATAAATCGGCGCTCTGAGGATTTATTTTTATTTCTACAGTTAGAAGGGTAATTCGTTTCTCTGCTTCATCTAAACTTTTAATGTCTGCACGTGTGGTTGCAGCGGAAAGCAGTAAGAGCGATACAATAATGGCTATTGGTAGTTTTATCACGTTATAGAGACGTTGCAGGAACAAAAATATTCCTGTGGGTGAGATGAATTCTTAAAAATGGGTTGTTTATTTGATTAGAAACGTGCAGATTAATTGGTCTGTGGCGGCACAAAAAATCCAAATACAATTAGCACTGCGGTAAACTTCTCGCCTTTCTATCAGTATAAAAAATCGCTATGGCTGTTCAGTGGTACCCTGGGCACATGAATAAAGCCCGCCGCATAATCAAAGACACCATGTCGCAAGTTGACTTGGTCATAGAAGTGATGGATGCGCGCATTCCTTTCAGCAGTGAAAACCCGATGGTGGCAGAATTGCGACAGCACCGCCCCTGCATTAAAATTTTAAATAAAAGTGATTTGGCTGACCCTGAAATTACCAAATTATGGATGGCACACCTTGAAAAAGAGCAGGGTGTAAAAGCACAAGCTTTATCGGTGCTGGATAAATCACGAACAAAAAATTTACCTAATTTATGCCGAAAATTATTGCCCGAACGTGGCTCTGCAGTGAAATCAATTCGAGTGATGATTATGGGGATTCCTAATGTTGGAAAATCCACTTTAATTAATACACTAGCAGGCAAAACTCTAGCGAAAGTTGGTGACGAACCCGCCGTGACTAAAATGGTTTCATCCGCGCAGCAACGTATTTTGCTTGAAGGTAATATCGTACTTTCGGATACGCCGGGAATTTTGTGGCCAAAAATTGAAAATGGTAACAGCAGCTATCGTTTAGCAATAACCGGCGCGATAAAAAATACCGCGTTTGATTTTGAAGATATTGCATTATTCGCCGCCGATTATTTAATTGAGGCTTACAGCGAAAGAATTGTTGAGCGTTATAAATTAAAACAATGCCCGAAAACGGGCATTGAGTTGTTAGAGGAAATTGGTCGTCGCCGTGGTTTATTACGTGCAGGTGGCATTATCGACATGCAGCGCACATCAGAAATTTTGATTCATGAAATTCGCAATGGTACCTTAGGTGCTTTGAGTTTTGAAACGCCGGAAATGATTGCAGAAGAAACGGCAATTAGCGATGCCACCTTATAAATTCATGGCATATCGCAGGCAATAAAAAAGCAGCATAATGTGCTGCTTTTTTATGTACGGCATATCGCAAAGCGCCGTGCAGGCGATGCGGATATAAATTTGGCTCCTCGAGCTGGGCTCGAACCAGCGACAAACGGATTAACAGTCCGTTGCTCTACCAACTGAGCTATCGAGGAATTTTCCAGGACTTGATGCCTTGTTAGGGCGTCCGAATTGGAAGGCGGTATGCTACCGATTTGACCTGCATCGGTCAATACTAAATCGCCTTTTATATGGCGTTGGGCGGGCTAATTTGGTGATTATTCAATTATTTTGCTGATTCTTGCCAGCGCTTTTTCAAGACTGTCCATATCGGTGGCAAATGACAGCCTGATATGCCCAGACAAGCCAAATGCCGAACCCGGCACCAGCGCAACCTCGGCTTTTTCGAGTAATAGCTGCGCCAGCTGTACATCATCTTCAATGCCGTCCATACGGTCGATAACCGCGTGGAAAGAGGGGAAGCTGTAAAACGTGCCATCGCTCGGCAGCACTTCAACACCATTCATTGCTTTGAGCGTTTCATAAACATAATCGTGACGCTGTTTGAATACATCGCACATGTCTTTGAGAAAACCTTGGTCGCCTTCCAATGCTGCCTGCGCGGCATATTGTGCAATCGATGTTGGGTTCGATGTGCTTTGTGACTGGATTTTTTTCATGCCTTTGATGATGTCAGCAGGACCGCCGCTGTAGCCGATGCGCCAGCCTGTCATTGAATAAGCTTTGGAAACACCATTAATCACCATGGTCTGCTCTTTCAACTCAGGGCAAACATTTAAGATGTTATTAAAACCTTCATCCGTCCACACGATGTGTTCGTAAATGTCGTCAGTCATTACTACGATGTTTGGGTGCTTGACCAATACATCGCCCAGCGCTTTCAACTCGGCTTTACTATACGCTTTGCCCGAAGGGTTTGACGGACTGTTGATGAGAATCAGCTTGGTCTTATCGGTAATTGCTTGCTGCAATTGCTCTGCTGTAATTTTAAACGATTGCGATATTGCACCTTCGACAATCACCGGCGTAGCATCCGCTAGTTTGACGATGTCGGGGTACGATACCCAATAAGGTGCAGGAATAATGACCTCATCACCTTCGTTAAGCAAAGTCTGGCACAAGTTATAAAACGCCTGCTTGCCACCGACAGAAACCAGTATTTCATCGGTGGAAAAATCAAAATCATTTTCCTGTTTGAACTTGTTTATAATGGCTTGTTTGAGACTGGCAGTACCATCAACCGCAGTGTATTTTGTGTAGCCTTTATTAATTGCCTCAATGGCGGCCCGTTTGATGTAATCCGGTGTGTCGAAATCCGGCTCACCGGCAGCAAGTCCGATGACATCTCGTCCTTCGGCGCGCAGTTGATTGGCTAAAGCGGTTATCGCCAAAGTGGGTGAAGGTTTTACTCTTTGTATACGATTTGAAAGTGATGTTTTCAATGTTGTATCCGCCAGAAGTTTACTGTTCTTGTTATTATTAATTTTGTATCGTCTGAGTTTAATTTATTTTCGACTTGGAATGTAGTAGCCCAGAGTGATTATGTTGAAAAAATTTGAACTTCAAACTGACTATCAACCTACCGGCGATCAACCCGAAGCAATCAAAGTTTTGTTAGATGGGTTTGAAGATGGCTTGGCTCGGCAAACCTTGTTAGGCGTGACCGGTTCAGGCAAGACATTTACCGTTGCCAATGTTATCGAAAAACTGCGCCGTCCCACCATTATTATGGCACCCAACAAAACACTGGCAGCGCAGCTTTATGGCGAGATGAAAGAGTTTTTTCCGCACAATGCGGTGGAATATTTTGTGTCGTATTACGATTACTACCAGCCCGAAGCATATGTGCCTGCCAGCGATACCTTCATCGAAAAAGATGCTTCGGTGAATGAGCATATTGAGCAGATGCGTCTGTCAGCCACCAAAGCATTGATGGAACGAGAAGACACAATTATCGTCGCTACCGTCTCTGCGATTTACGGGTTGGGTGATCCAGAATCATATTTCGCGATGATTTTACATTTGGTACGCGGCGACGTGGTTGATCAGCGTCATATTTTAAGGCGGTTGGCAGAATTACAATATTTACGCAACGATGTTGAATTACGTCGTGGTACGTATCGAGTGCGTGGTGAGATTATCGATATTCATCCAGCAGATTCCGAGCGTGAAGCGATTCGTGTTGAGTTGTTTGATGAAGAAATTGAAAATCTCAGTATTTTTGATCCGTTAACCGGCGAGATCATTAAAAAAGTTGCACGTTTTACCGTCTATCCAAAAACCCATTATGCAACACCGCGTGAAGTTATTTTAGGGGCAATTGAACACATCAAAGTTGAGTTGCGCGAACGCTTGGCTGATTTGCGTGACAACAATAAACTGGTCGAAGCGCAGCGTTTGGAACAGCGCACGCAATTTGATATAGAAATGATGCGTGAGTTGGGTTATTGCAGCGGTATCGAAAATTATTCTCGTTATTTATCAAACCGCGCACCCGGCGAACCACCGCCGTGTTTATTTGATTATCTGCCAAAAGAAGCCTTGTTAATTATCGACGAAAGTCATGTTTCTGTGCCACAGATTGGTGCGATGTATAAAGGTGATCGCTCACGTAAAGAAAACTTGGTGAACTTTGGTTTTCGTTTGCCTTCTGCATTAGACAATCGACCGCTACGTTTTGACGAGTTTGAATCAATGTCACCGCAAACATTATTTGTCTCAGCAACCCCCGGCCCGTACGAAGATGAGCATGCCGATGCAGTAGCAAGACAGGTAGTGCGACCAACAGGTTTGCTTGATCCTGTGATAGAAGTGCGTCCGGTAACAACGCAGGTGGATGATGTTTTGTCGGAAATAAATATTCGTGTAGCACTGAATGAACGTGTGTTAATTTTGACTTTAACCAAACGCATGTCAGAAGATTTAACCGAGTATTTAAGCGAACATGATGTGCGCGTGCGTTATTTGCATTCGGACATCGATACCGTTGAACGTGTCGAAATTATTCGTGATTTACGTTTGGGCGAATTTGATGTGTTAGTTGGCATTAATTTGTTGCGCGAAGGATTGGATATGCCGGAAGTTTCATTGATCGCTATTCTCGATGCAGACAAAGAAGGTTTTTTACGTTCCGAACGATCAATGATTCAAAGCATCGGACGCGCCGCACGCAACGTTAACGGCAAGGCTATTTTATATGCCGGTAGAATTACTAACTCCATGCAAAAAGCTATCGACATTACCGAACAACGTCGTGAAGTACAAATTACGTACAATAAAAAACACGGCATCACACCAAAAGGTATTATCAAAGATGTGCGTGATGTATTAGAAGCCGGTTACGGCGACAAACATTCAAGAAAAACGGTGGCGTTGCAAAAAGTCGCCGAAGAAAAAGCCCTGTACCAAGCAATGACACCGAAACAATTCAGTAAAAAACTAGAGCAACTTGAAAAACAAATGTACCAACATTCAAAAAATTTAGAATTTGAAGAAGCCGCAAACACACGTGATGAAATTGAACGCGTTAAACAGCTAGCGATGATAGGATGAGGGAAGCAGTGAATAACTATTAGTTATTCACTGCTTCTAAAAGTGGTAGTTCAAATCAACTTGTGCAAAGTTATCAGATCTAAAACTGTACAGTGGGCGATTTTTTTTTGTGTTGTGAAAGGTTCTTAATTGCGCTTCTAAGGTCCAACTTTCGCCGAGTCGGCGTGAGGCTTCGATAAAACCTGCCATAGTTTGTGTGTCTGCATCTGTTGTTATGCCAGCAAGTACTTCAGTTGATTGTGCATCGTTGAAAACAAAGCGTAGTGCTGTTGCCAGATCATTATCAAAAATCGTTTGCGTATAAATACGCTTGTCACTGAAGTGGTATTCCACAACAAAACCTATATCGATAATGCTGTCAGCAATGCCAACCAAGGTATATTCAAACCCGGTGACAGAGCGAAAGCTGTTAGTGCCTTTTGCATTGCCGCTGCGTAGTTGTGTGTTGGTGGCTTCAAGTTTCCATGTCCAGTCGCCAAAAAATGCTTGACCATCTAAACCGATTTGATTGATTAATGAGTACCTTGGAATGACGGTGGTTGGATTCATTGATGCATCAAAAGCGGTGGGGATGAAAGTGGTTGGTTCTCGACTAACACCATCAAACACGGTGAAACCAAACTCCCATTCATCAATATAGTGTGAGTAACGTGCGGCAAAATCGACGTGGTCTTTCCCCTTATCAAAATCATAAAAAGCATTGCTGTCAGTATCAACAAGAATGTTGAAGCGAGGGCGACCTTCTTCACCAGAAAATGTGCGTTCACGAAAACCGGGCAGTATGAAAAAATCCAGTGTTCCCCAGTCACGTTCGGTGCTAGCGCGAATCATCTGTTGACCAAGTTTGTCTTCGCCGTCAACATTTTCAACTAAGTCAGTTTGATTGATGATGTCAACAAGGTGTTGGGTTTCGGCAACGCCCCAAAAAACTTTGCTTATGCCGGCACGTACTTCCCAGTCTTCGTAAACACCTGTCCATGACATTTCACGAATATCGCCGTGTGTACGATTCTCATCGTATTGATCTTTGCGATAAAAAAGTTTTATTTCAACATTTTGTGTTGCGTTATCCCATTCATGAAAAAATTCAGGTTCAATAACGGCGGACAAATAATTTTTATGCTGTGCAGGATCTAAAGAGTCTTCAAAAAAATTTCGTGTTTGCCCGGCAACAGAACCAGAAAACTCAGCACTGTGAATAGTCGGGCTAAAACCAAAACCACAAGTAAGAATTGCCGAAAGGCAATAAATACTATTTTTCATTTTTCACTTTTCACTTTTCATATTTTATTTTTCATATTTTATTTTTTATTTAACGTGAAGCGTTACCGAGCACGCTTAAGACTATTTCGGCTAAAGTCTTTATCGGTTAAACCGGTTTTAAATTGATAGTTTTCCCATTTTAAAATAGTACTTTTACCCGTTTGGTGGTTTTCCATAAACATTTCATTCGGGCGCCAGTATTGGCTAAGATATTGTTTATAACTACCATTGGTTAATGTTTTTAATAGGTCATTTTTTCTGTCATAGAATTCAATTTTTTCTGCTACATAGCGATCCTTATTGACCCAGGCAAGTTGTCTTGTGTAACCAGAATATTCATAAGCGGGGTAGCGTTCAACAACGAAGCAATCAACACCGTCAGGAAATTCTTTGGTTTCAATTTTTTCATCACGAATATATTTGTAAGTGTATTTTTTAATTTCCTGCGAAGCTAAATCTTCGTAAGCAAATTCACTGCCCATGAATGGCCCAGATTTATTTTTAGAGTTAATGCGTTTAACACGTTTTAACGCAGGCAGATATAGCCATTGCTCGTCAGGTTTTATTGCGTGCGAATAGGTGAGAAAAGCGGTACCTTTTACATCTGCGGGTTTATCAAAGATAGAAAGGGATTTATCACCATCACCGATAACTTCCAATGTTTTAATACGAATAGTGCGTGTGCTGACATCGCCTTGTTTATTGCGTAGTTCCATTACCATGTTGGCAATTTGATCTGAAAAACCGGTATCTCTCTTGTCTGACTCAACGGCAATGGCAAGTCCTTTTGCGGTGTTTTCTTCGTCATTCGTTTCGCTATAGCTTAAAGGTGAAACAAGAGTTGTTGCTATCAATAATAAAATCGTAATTTTTGTTTTTATATAAAACATTATTTTTCTCCTTTTGTGTCGCCGGCAAATTTCATTAATAGCGGCGGCAGGAATGTTAAGTCAATAATAAGTGCAAGTGCGATGACCACACTGGTCAGCAAGCCCATGCTTGAATTTAAGTAAAAATGTGATTGCGCTAATATCATAAAACCAGCGATGAGTACTATAGAAGTGACTAATAACGCGAGTCCGACATTATTAAAGGCATAACGTACAGCATCTTCTGCGTTCAGACCTTTCTCTCGGCGGGCGCGTAAATATTTGCTGAGAAAGTGTACTGTGTCATCCACGACAATACCTAGTGTCATGCCGGTAACAATGGAAAGTCCAATGCCGACCTGTCCAACCGTCAGTGCCCAGATACCAAATGCAGCGAGCGCAGGGCTTAGATTTGGTAGCAAGCTAATAAAACCATATTTCAGTGAACCGAGGAAAAATATTAATACAGCTGATATTAATATCAGTGCAATCGACGTGCCAGTTAACATGCTTTTAATATTGCGTTTTCCCAGGTGGGCGAACATGATTGTTGGCCCACTGCTATAAGGTTTAACGTCTGGCGTATTTTCTTGCAGCCATTTTTTTGTGGCTTCATCAAAAGCAATTACTTCATTGGAGGTTAATGTTTTTAATGTGACAGCAATTTTTGTGGCTGACTTATCGACATCAATTTGGTTATTTAGATCTAAACCATAAGGCAGTGACATTTCGTATAACAATAAATATTGCGCAGCAAGATTACGTTCTTCGGGCAAACGCTGCCAAGCAGGGTCGTCGCCGTGCATGTTTTTGTTCAAACGTTTGAAGGTGTCAGAAATAGTTTGCACATGAATAACTTCTGGCTGCGAACGTAAGTATTGCGAAAATTTTGCAACATCGGCGAGATATGCTGGCTCACTGATGCCGCCAGACTCGCCCGTAGCCAATGCATAATCGATATAGTACACACCGGTTAAATTTGCTGCAGCGTAATCAGAATCGCGGCGAAACTCTACGCTTTCATCAAAGTAATTCACGAACTGATCATTAAGCTCATTCAGTGGGACAAATGCGGTAAGTGCAATTATCATGAAAGTGTTGCCGATTAATAATGGTTTTTGTTTGGCAATAACAAATTCACCAAAGCGTGACATCATTTGTTTACCGGCAACTTCTTTTTTACCGGTTGCAGGTAAAATACTGACGATTGCTGGTAGGAAAGTAATCGAGAAAATAAATGCCGCTGCTACGCCCATTGAGGCAATGTTTCCAAGATCGTGAAATGGTGGTGAATCACTAAAGTTAAGGCTTAAAAAACCAAGTACAGTGGTTAGGGTGGTAACAAATATTGGACGGAAGTTAATACGCATACTTTCGATAATGGCTTTGTTTTTATCCAGACCAGCCGCTAATTCGTGGCGCATAGTCACCAGTAAATGTACCGCGTCAGCAATCGCCATGGTTAATATCATAATCGGTGCTGACATCACCGGTGGTGATAAGTAAATGCCCGACCAACCTGCCAATCCCATCGCGGTCATGATGGACATGATAATCATAATAAAGGTTGCAACGGTGCCACTTAAACCGCGCAATAAAATAAACAAAGTGAGAACGATAAAACCTAATGCCAGTGGGTATAAATTTGCAACATCATTCATGCTGGCTTCGGGGAAGGCGTTGTTCATTACTGCCATGCCGACCAGTCGAATTTCGACGTTGGGATATTTTTCCAGCATTTTTTGTTTTAGCTCGCGCGCGAAAGCGACAGTTATTGGTACTTCGTCTAACGCCAAACCAGGAAGTTGTACAGTAACGTTTATGCCGGCAAATTTGCTATCGGGTGAAACCAATCGGTGCACCAACATTGGTTCGTTGATGGCGATGGATTGAATATTTAGTAAATCACTTTCAGTCAGGCTGCTGGGGTCAACCACAAGATCATCTACGATAAGGTCATCTTCTTCGGCTGCCGTGTGCTGGTGATTGGTGATTGAATCAACACGTGTAGAGAAGGGTGTTTGCCATGCTTCATGAGTGATGTCTTTAATAACGGTCAGAGTTTCTTTGCTAAATACTTTTCCTGATTTTGGCGTGACTACAAATAAAACATTGTCGTTTTTATTGAAGGTTGCTTGCATTTTTTCAAAGGCAAGTAGTTGTGGATTGTCTTCACCAAAAAACATCCGGTAGTCATTACTGAAACCTAAAAAACGTCCACCAGAAGCAGCTGCAAATGTTAGCGCAAGCATAACTAGCACAACAAGGTACTTCCAGCGAATTATCCAGCGCGTATAAGATTCAATCATAGTTTTATCCTCAGTTCTTAATTTTTTTGTTTCTAGCTTTGTAAAAACGTCTTTCGTAAAAATGTCCAGTGATTTTTAGTTCACTGTTTTTATTTCGTTTCATCATCAAATAAAGCCGATGAAATTTTTTCAAAAAGTTTTTTTGTATTGCTTGTTGTGCTTAAAGGTAACCAGTTGTAACCGTCGAGATAAATGTTGGCGTTATGCCACAACATATTTACCACTGGGCTGAAACCTAATTCCTGTAATGGAATATCTGACTGGTCGAGTAATAATGCGCCGTAGTGCATAGACCAGCAGCCAAATACAATCGTATTGACATTTTGTTGGTACTGTTTGTTGAGGTCACCACAGTCGATTGCTTCCTGTACGATGCTGCGTGCAATTTTTGTAATTTTCTGTTCTAATAATTCCATTTCAGTGAGTTTTCCATCATTAATTTTTTCTCGCACAGCGTTGTTTTTCACCGTTTGAATATTTTGCGCATCCATTGGATTTAGCTGGTGATATAACGAGTAGCCTATGCCGATGGCTGAGTATCTTTCACGTGTAGAGCCGGGGTAATGATAAGCACGTTCAAAAATAGTAATTAGATTTGTTATGCAGCGACAACACAGTGAGCAGACTAAATCTTCTTTACTGGCAAAATGGTTGTAGATGGTTCCCTTGGAATATTCCACCATCTCAGCAACGCGATCCATCGTTAAATAGTTATAACCGTGTTGATGTAACATTTTTTGCGCGGCGGAAAGAATAAGTTCTTCGCGCTCGTGTATTTCTCGCTCTTTGCGTGAAAGTATTTTTTGCTGGTGAATTTTGTGTGCGTGGGAAGGCATGGCGAGCAATAATATGACGAAACGTCAAAAAATGTCAAGGTGTTTATTTTTTTGACAGGTATCTAAATTAACAATCAGCCATTAGGCAGTGCTCCAGCGTTTCTTAGTAGGGCATCTATGCTTTCAGCAAGTATCTGATAACCTTGTGCATTTGGATGGATATGGTCAGATTTTAGGGTGTTGTTACTGATGATTTCAGACAAAATATCCGCTGTAATCGGGATCTTGTTTTTTTTCGCCAACTCAGGATACAGTGATACTGTATCTAAAAATAAGCCAAATTCAGGAACACCGATTAAAATAACTTGACTGTTGTTTTGCCGTGCAAGATCAATCATCTGCTGAATATTGTCACGGGTTTTTGATAGATCAAGCCCGCGCAAAATATCATTGCCACCGTGGCATATAATAATCAGGCTGGGCTGATGCGTTTTTATCAAAGCGGGTAGGCGCGCCAAACCATCTTTGCTAATTTCACCGGGAATGCCAGCATTGATAACTTTACGCTGAATAAGTTGTTCAAGTATAGCGGGGTAAGCTTTGTTAAGACTGGTGCCAGTGCCATACGTTAAACTATCGCCGAACGCGAGCACCGTTGCATTTGTATCGAGTGTTTGTAGTTTTGCTTCGTTGCTGCAGGCAGTGAACAAACTGGCAATAAAAATAAAACAAATAAATTTAATAAGTCGATTAAGCATTTTTTGTTAAGACTACCGGATAAAATTTATAAAAAAACATGTGGCAATTTTTTAATGGATAAAGATTATTCCTTTCAACGAGTTTATCAAACACTCAATATTTCAGCGAACATAAAATCACAGCCCGAAGATTTTATTGTTGAGGAAAATATTGATATTGATTTTAGCGGCGACGGTGAGCATTGCTGGTTGTATATAAAGAAACGCGAATGTAATACCGATTGGGTTGCGCAGCAATTAACAAAATATTGCCAGGTAAAAAAACTAGCAGTTTCATATGCCGGTTTGAAAGATCGTCATGCGGTAACTTCGCAATGGTTTAGTGTGCAACTGCCGGGAAAACCGACACCTGACTGGGCAGCGTTTGAAGCCTTCTTTTCTGCAAATGCTTCTGCTGCTGGCAGTAATGAAAATATTCAAGTATTAAAAAGTTTTCGACATAACAGAAAATTACAACGAGGTGCATTAAAAAGTAATACGTTTAAAGTTACGTTGCGTCAATTAAGTGATGCCAGTGAAGAAATGTTTGCATCATTAATAAAACGATGTGCAAAAATAACAAATAAAGGTGTGCCTAATTATTTTGGATCGCAACGTTTTGGTCGTGGTTTTAATAATTTGGATCAGGCGGAAAAGTTTTTTTTAGCGCCGCGCCGTAAAATAGCAAAACATAAACGAAGTCTTTATTTATCCGCCGCGCGTTCGTGGATGTTTAATAGAATTTTGTCAGAACGTATTGAACAAAATGTGTGGGATACAAAGCTAGCGGGCGATGTTTTTATGTTAGATAAAAAGTCTGCCTGTTTTGTTGATGACGCAAGTGCTGAAATAGATCAAAGATTAGCGCGTAAGGAAATTCATCCCACTGCTATTTTGTGGGGAGAAGGTGATGCAATGGTCACGTCACAAGCTGCTGAGTTAGAGTCGGAGATTATCAATCAATTTCCAATTTACCGCGATGGATTAATCGCTGCCAGATTACAGTCGCAGCGCCGCGCATGTCGTGTCATTCCGATGAATTTAGAATGTTCCCGATTGAAAGATGACTTTATCGTGTCGTTCACATTACCACCAGGCTGCTACGCCACAATGGTACTTGCCGAGATTTTTTCCAATCTGCAGGAATCTCATACGAATCCGCCTGTCTAATGATTAATGCCCGGGCGGTTCTTATTGTTAAGGAGGTTCTGAAAAAAACAGGAGACTCTGAATAAGTCATAAAACATGCTAATATTCTTATCAATATTTGAAATTAAAAGTAACAAAAACAAACAACTAAAAATCAGGTTTATCCATGAATCCTAATTATCTCGATTTTGAACAACCTATCGCCGAGCTCGAAGCAAAAATTGAAGAGCTGCGTTATGTTGGTGATGACACTGAAATAAATATTGGCGATGAAATCAGCAAGCTTGAAGAAAAATCACGCTCACTGACAAAAACTATTTTCAACAAACTTGATGCATGGCAAACATCAAAACTGGCGCGTCATCCAATGCGTCCGTACACCTTAGATTATATCGATCGTATCTTTACTGATTTTCAGGAACTGCACGGCGACCGTGCTTTTTCAGATGATCAGGCGCTGGTTGGTGGACTGGCAAGACTGGATGGTATGCCGGTGATGGTATTGGGTCAGCAGAAAGGGCGAGACACCAAAGAAAATATTCGCCGTAATTTCGGTATGCCACGACCAGAAGGTTACCGTAAAGCTTTGCGCTTAATGAAACTGGCAGAACGTTTTCGCATTCCTGTTATTACTTTTATTGACACACCGGGTGCGTATCCCGGCATTGATGCGGAAGAACGTAATCAGTCCGAAGCAATTGCTAAAAATTTATTTGAAATGGCCGAGTTGCAAACACCCGTTATTTGTACCGTCATTGGTGAAGGTGGTTCCGGTGGTGCGTTGGCGATTGGTGTTGGCGACCGCGTGATGATGTTGGAATACAGCACGTATTCAGTTATTTCACCGGAAGGTTGTGCCAGTATTTTATGGAAGAGTGCCGACAAAGCATCGCTTGCCGCAGAAGCCATGGGTATTACCGCAACGAAATTAAAAGATGCTGGATTGATTGATCAAATTATCCGTGAACCATTAGGTAGTGCGCATCGTGATGTTGATGAAACAGCGCGTAATATCAAACAAGCGTTAATTGATAGCCTAGAAACCTTTGAAAAAATGGGAATGGAAAAGTTGCTCGTAGAACGCTACAAACGTTTAACGTCATATGGCGAGTACCTCGAAGAATCGCCCGGTTAAACGGGGCACAAATTTTTAATTATGTCTTTTCTTAAACGATTTCAAACTTCTTTGGAATCGTTGCATGAGCCTTCTGCATATAAAAATCACGACACCAAAAAATATGTTGTCGCTTACAGCGGTGGTGTTGACTCATTAGTACTTCTGCATTGTTTTAAAAAAATAAATGCTACTGCGCGCGCAGCACATGTTCATCATGGGTTGCAAGCTGTTGCAGATGATTGGGTTACACATTGCCAGCAAACCTGTAAGCAATTAAACATTCCGCTCGATATTCTTTATGTGGATGCAAAACAAAAATCGGGTGAAAGCCCTGAAGAGTCAGCGCGTAATGCGCGTTATCAAGCATTGCAAAATAATTTAACAGAAGATGAATATCTTGTTACTGCGCAACATTTAAACGATCAGGCAGAAACACTACTGTTGCAGCTCTTTCGCAGTGCCGGCTCTGCTGGTTTGTCGGCAATGCCAGCGAGTAAAAAAATTGGCGAACATGTTCATCTTCGCCCTTTATTATCTTTTTCTAGAAATGAAATTGAATGCTTTGCAAAAGAAAATAATTTACAGTGGGTGGAAGACCCAAGTAACAATGATGTTTCTTTTGATCGAAATTTTTTACGAAAAAATATTTTTCCGCAACTAAAAAAACGTTGGCCTGAAGTTACAACGCAACTATCAAACGTTGCCAGTTTGCAGTCGAATAATTTAGACGTGTTAGAAGACATGGCAGCCATTGATTTGGCTAGTGCTATCACAACACAAAAAAATCAATTAAGTATTTGTGTTTTTGAAGTGATGTCGATGTTATCAATTGAAAGGCTGCAACAATTGTCATCACCACGGTTATTGAACTTGTTACGCTATTGGTTAATAACTACGCTTAATAAAAAACCAACAAGAAATTTATTGGAAGAAATTGAAAAATCATTAATAAATTCACAAGCTGATGCAAACCCTGATATTGTTTTTTTTGGCTATGCATTTAGAAAGTTTCAGGGAAAGTTATATTTGTTGAAAATAAATAATGTTCCAACAACTGAAAGTAGTCAGGAATGGAATCCGATATCATTATTAAAATTACCAGATTTAAATCTTCAACTTAAAGCAGTTATGACGGTTGGTGAAGGTTTAAATAAAAAATTGTTAGATGAATCTTTGATTGTCAGTTTTCGTAAAGGTGGCGAGAAATTTCACCCAGCGGGTCGGCGGCATTCGCAGAGTTTGAAAAAATTATTGCAGGAGGCAAGTGTTCCGCCGTGGGAGAGGGATGTTGTTCCATTAGTGTATTTTGGTGATGAGTTAATTGCTGTTACTGGGCTTTGGGTTAGTCGGGAGTTTTCTATGGGTGAGGGGGAGAGTGGTTGGGTTGTTGAGATTGAGAAGTTGTAGTTAGTTTTTTTGTTTGACATTTACGATTTCTGTTTATTTAAGCATTGCGGTTTTCGCATCGCGGGCGAGTTACTTTTCTTTCTACAGCAAAAGAAAAGTAACCAAACTAATTTTGCCGGGTTCAAAATTGAACAGCTGTTTTCTAGCTGGCCTGAAAGGTAAAACGCAGGACGCGTTTTGTAACATGCCGCCCACTTCGCTTGCCCTTCAGGTGCCTGAATTTTCCAGCGTTGCCAACGAACCCGCCCTGATGTGCCGTCCAGGCGCACAGGACTAAATTCGCCATCCTTGGTAATTTGTTCTACCAACACTGAAAAATTCAGCAAGCGAAGGGGGGGGTTAAAAACGTACTCGTTGCAAGGGTAGTGATTTCCCTGTAAAACATCTGGTAAAATATTGGTAGGTTTCTGTCTAATACACGGTTATAAGCGAATAGGTGAAAAAATGTTAGGAGCAGGTTTAGGCATGAAGTTGGCGCATATGCGTAACAATAAACCTCATCAGAAATGTACACGCTGTGGGTTGAGATATACGATTGACAAAGAATATTGTTCGCATTGCCATGGCTTGTCCGATTCACAACTAATAGAGTTAAAAGAAAAAATATCTAATGACCATGAAGAGAATCACAAACTTGGTAAGATATTTATAGTTGTTGCCTTTATCATAGCCGGAATCATGCTAGTCGTTATATTATGAGTAATGCATATAATAAATCACTAAATTTTATTGCCGCAAAAAAACACGGCACTAAGTTAGCTCAAACGTTCCACGCGGGAACGTGGGAATGAGAAAAAATTATATGGTCATCACAAAAACGAAAGAATTTCCGATTCAATCTGAATCTTCTCAATAATCGTCGTCTGCGCAATCTCCTTATCAAACAAACCACTAATAATCTCTGGAATCTCAATCCCAGCTTCCTTAGCAATCGACTGCAGCGCATCAATATCATGCGCACCAACGTCCCCGGTTAACGCATTAGCAATCACCGGCGAAAACTTCGTCCATTCTGCTGTTGAATAAACAATCGTCTTCAGCGGCTTGTTGTTAGTTAGCTGGTCGCGACAAGTATCATAAGCCTTAAAACAGGTGGCAGTATGCGGATCCATTAAATAGCCATTTTTAAAAGCATTTTTAATATATTTTTTGCCTTCATCATCACCACAAAAATCAGCGGAGAAAATTGATTGAATTTGTTTTAGCTCGGCATCATTTAATTGATAGTGGTTTTCACTGTCTAATTGAAACATTAATTCTTTGGTGCGTCCGCTGCCAAATAAATCAAAAAATATGCGTTCAACATTGGATGATTTTAAAATATCCATTGCCGGTGAAGTGGTGGCAACTACTGATGAATCTCTTAAATCGTAAGCGCCAGTGTTAATTAGTTTGGTTAAGATATTATTATTGTTTGAAGCAATTAAAATCTTTTCAACAGGCAAACCCATCTTTATCGCGTAGTAACCACCTAATGCGTTACCGAAGTTTCCGCTGGGTACATTCAGGTAAATTTTTTCACCGATGGTAATGGCGTTTTGACGAACCAATTCCAGATAAGAATGAATGTGATAAATCGTTTGAAAAATAATTCTGCCAAAGTTAACGGAGTTGGCGGCAGATAAAAGAATATTTTTTTCTTTTAATGTATTTTTGAATGTATCGGACGCGAGTAGTTTTTTAAGTGCGTTTTGTGTGTCGTCAAAATTACCTTTCACACCGATGACTTTTAAATTTGCCGCATTTTCAGTCACCATTTGTAAACGTTGCACATCGGAAGTGCCGCCGTCAGGATACATGCAGGCAACTTGTACGTTGGCTTTGTTTTTAAATGTTTCCAGTGCTGCTGGGCCAGTGTCGCCGGAAGTGGCAGCGAGAATAAGATAGTGCTCGTTACGATTCTGTGCGAGGGAAGATAACACAGTGCCGAATGGTTGCAGCGCCATGTCTTTAAATGCGCGTGTTGGGCCGTGCCATAATTCGCTGACGTAAAGGTCATCTTTTACTTTTATTACTGGCACTGGATTTTCTGGGTCATCAAAGGCATCATAAAGTGATAATGCTTTTTCAATAATGTCGGCTTCAATATCTATATCGAAAGCCGTTAGCACTGCGCGAGCTAATGTTTTGTAATTTGAACTAAGGTGTGACTTTAAAAAATTCTCTCCTAAATCCGGCAATGATTCGGGCGAATAAATGCCGCCAAAAGAAGAAATGGGCGCGAGTATCGCTTCGGAAAAACTGACGCTCTCGGGGTGCTGATTATCATTGCCGCGTGTTTCAATAAATTTCATCTTGAATCCAGTGTTTGTCACAAATAAATGATGGTGAATTATAGCGAATTCACGGCGTTGATTCTTTAAATTTCTCGATAGTTTTGTTATATATCTAGTCAGTGCTGTCCCGTTAATTTTTAATATAGTTAGCACAAGTCATTGTTATATTTACAGTAAATTATTTAATTATAATCCGAGACATGAATTGCCAACTGCTGCTATGACACGCTATAAACACATCCATGTGCGCTCGGATGCCGCGTCCATGCGGCATACGGTCACAGCAACAGCTAGCAATTCATGTCTCTCATAGTTAACGGGACAGCAGTGATATCTAATGAATAATTTAGGTGTGATGTTACATAGCCAATAAAATCAGACCGGCTAATCTCCTCAGCACCCAGTGTTTGCAGGTGCTCTGAATATACCTGAGCATCGACCAATGAAGGTTTAATTGCGTCACAAAGATAAAACATGGCAACTTTGGAAGCATCTTTCATTTTGCTGAACATCGATTCGCCAAAGAAAATATCACCCAATACCAACCCATACATGCCGCCGACCAGTTGCTTGCCATGCCAACATTCGATGGAATGTGCGATACCTGCGGCATGTAACTGACAGTAAACGTCGAGCATTTTCTGTGTAATCCAGGTACCTTCATTTTCTGCGTTATCGTTTCGCCTTGGTTGCGCGCAGGCAAGCATGACTTCTCTAAAAGCGGTGTTGATTTTTACTTCAAAAGGGTTGTTATTAAGCGTGCGTTTAAAACTGCGTGAGACGTGAAATTTTTCTGGATACAAGACACAACGCGGATTGGGCGACCACCATAAAACCGGCTGCCCATCAGAGTACCAAGGGAAAATTCCCTGTTTATAAGCTTCAACAACAAGCTCCGGTGTTAATCGCTCGCTGGCAGCGAGCAGACCATCGGGTTCGGTTAACGCGGTGTTAACATTGGGAAACTTAAAGTTGTTTTCTTCTAACCAGGGGATTTGTGACATATTTATATTGTTCTGATGAAAAAACTACGTCGTGTAAAGCACTGGCTTTAAATTAAGATAATAACGCATTTGATGAAGGTTTCTCAAGCCAGGCAAATGGTGTATTTAAATAGTGTATTATGGATCAATTTTCTATTTGAGTTTTTGTATTAATGAAAGTTGAATCAACAAAAGATCATTTTATTGTTAAGCAGGGGGTTGAATACTCTGGCACGCATCTGCTTATTGATTTATGGGGAGCGGAGTATTTGACCGATCAACTATTCATTGAGACAGCGCTGGTGGCTTGCACTAAAATTTGCAATGCTCAGCTGTTGCATATTCACTTACACCAATTTACCGATACGGGCGGTATTTCGGGGGTTGCTGTATTGGCAGAGTCTCATATTAGTGTGCATACCTGGCCAGAGCGGCAATATGCCGCGTTTGATGTTTTTATGTGTGGTTTGGCAACACCACATAAGGCAGTGGATTATTTAAAAGAGACCTTTAAAGCCAGCACAATGAATGTACAAGGGATTTTACGTGGCCATAATGCGCCTGATAATGCAGCAGACTAATGTCTCAAAATGACCTTCAAACGGCTAACCAAACGGCCACTCAAGCAGCTACTCAAGCAGCTACTCAAGCAGCCATTCAAACCAGTGGCGGCCAAACGTTAACAACAAAAATTCCGCTGGCTTCTCTGCGCCGCCATGATTTTGTCTTGTTTTCTATTATGGGTATACTCGCCGGCTGCGGCTTAATTTATGAGTATTTGCTGTCACATTATGCTGGGCGCATTTTAGGGGCGGTAGAAACCGTTATTTTCGCCATGATAGGGGTAATGATTGTTGCTATGGGCTTAGGCGCTTTTGCCGCCAGAGTATTTAAGTCTTATTTTAGTGCCTTTGCCTGGTTGGAGCTGTCTATTGCTTTCATTGGTGGTAGCTCGGTGCTTATTCTTGCGGCAACAACTGCGCTGGCCAACATATTTCCACAATTGCTGATGCAAACCTTTTCTCTGCCACCTGACCTTATTCCGCGTGGTGGCATGATTAACTGGGTGCATAATATCGCCTCGATAGTTCCTTACGTTATCGGTTTTATTCTGGGTTTTTTAATTGGCATGGAAATTCCCTTAATTGCAAGTATTCGAGAAACGCTTTATGGCGAGCATATTAAAAATAATGCAGGCTCAGTCTATGGCGCAGACTATATAGGGGCAGGTTTGGGCGCGGCTATTTGGGTGGTTTTTATGCTCAGTTTACCGCCCACCACGGCGGCGGTTATTACAGCAACCGTTAACCTTTTAGTGGGACTACTGTTTTATGTTATTTACCATCGGCGCATTAAACTGGGTGTGGCGGTTGTTGTTGGGCATATTATGGTTGCTGTAGGCATTGGCGCTATTGCGCTAAACGGCACGCAGTGGGATAACGCCATGGAAGACTTGCTTTATAAAGATAATGTAATCTTTAGCCACAACACAAAGTTTCAGCACATAACAATAACCGAGCGCATAATGGACCCGCTTAAGCCCAAAATTACCTCTTTGTTTATTAATGGCCGTTCTCAATTTGCCAGTAATGATGAAATAATTTATCACGCTATGCTGGTGTCACCAGTAATGCATGCTGCCGCTAGGCACGATAAGGTGCTAATTATAGGCGGGGGCGATGGCCTGGCGTTGCGTGATGTACTTAGGTGGCAACCACAAACGGTCGATTTAATTGATGTTGATAAAGACATTGTTAAATTTTTTACCACGCCTCATGTCGAAAACGGCAAGGTAATAAACCAGACCTTATTAAACTTAAATGCCTATGCATTTAGTGACCCGCGTGTGCATACGCATTTTGGTGACGCTTTTCTAAAAGTAGACACACTGATACAACAAGGCGATTTATATGATGCTATTATTGTTGACTTACCAGACCCTAGCCACCCAGATTTAAACAAATTATATTCCGCCCGTTTTTATGCCAAGCTTAAAAGCTTGTTACAAGGGGATGGGGCGATAGTCGTACAGTCTACCTCGCCCTACCATGCAAAAAACACGTTTTTATCGATTGGCAAAACGGTAAAACATGCAGGCTTTTTACAGGTGGAACAATACCACCATAATGTGCCCAGTTTTGGTGAGTGGGGTTGGACCATTGCCACTAAAAATGGCTTGTCGGCCAAAGCGCGCATTGCCAACCATGCAAATATAGTGGTGGAAGATGGTTGGTCAACCCTAGGGGTTTTGCTTGCGGCGTTTGAATTTAACCAGCATTTTTTTGATAATTTAAACGAGATAAAAATAAATAGAATAAATAATCAAGCTGCGTACCTTTATCATACGGCAGATTGGGAGAAACAGCAGGGGATTTATATTGTTAATAAATAATTTAGAATTATTTTTTAATCTGTTGATTTTATTGTAATAAAATTAATTGATTTGTAGTAAAAAATTAAAATACTAGTAAAATAAATCACATGGGCACTTGACATATTATGTCTCTCGACATAATATGTCCTTGTGCTTCCTATTGGAGGAAATATGAACAACACACTACCGCAATTTATAAAAAATTTAGATGGCAAACAATTGTCAGACGAAACAGTGATAAGCGCACAAATGTTTGATGATGAAAATTCGGTAATTTGCATTACCGTTGAAGATAGGGAAGAGTTTCCTATTTACATGACAGTAGATGAAGGTCAAATTTTGTGCACTGTGCATTTATTTGGTGAAGACCAAGTGAACCCAAGTAAACGCGCGGCCATGATAGAAGATATGCTGATGTTAAACATATCCATTCCGTTATCGGCCTTTTCTAAAGTGGGTAATCAGTACGTTATGTTTGGTGCTTTGTCACCTAATTCTAGCATTGAAGATTTATTGCATGAAATTGAACTACTAAGTGACAATGTGCTTGAAGCCATTGACGCTATTTCAGACTATTTAAAAGAGGCTGCGTAAGCAATGAGTATATTTAAAAAATTAATTACAGCTGTTCGTGGTGGCGCCACTGAAGTAGGTGAGGCCATTGTTGATAACCAAGCGATAAGAATTTTGGAGCAGGAAGTGCGCGATTCAAAACAAGCACTGAGTGATGCAAAAACCAATTTAACCTCGATTATGGCCGAAAAAATGGGCATAGATCGTAAAGTAAAAGACTTAGCGGCAAAAATAGCTGAGCACGAAAGCTATGTAATGCAGGCGCTTGATAAAAGTGATGATGCCTTGGCTGAAGAAGTAGCGGTTAAAATTGCAGACTTTGAGCACGAACTGACGGTTCAACAGGGTATTTGCGATGGCTACACCACTAAAATAGCCACATTGAAAAAAATGATTCGTCAAACGGAACGCAATGTTCAAGCCATGGATCGTGAAATTTCAGTGGTAAAAACCACCGAAAAAGTGCAAAAAGCTAATGACTTAGCTTCAGCGAAGTTTTCGGGGTCTAACTCATCGCTGCGCAGTGCTACCGATTCGCTAGAGCGCATTAAAGCACGTCAGCAAAAACGTGAAGACCAGTCTGCAGCGGCAATGGAATTAGTCGATGATGAGAATGGAGGTGATTTACAAGCACGCTTAAAGAGTGCAGGTATTGTTGATGCTGGCAGTTCAAGCTCATCAGTTCTTGAGCGTCTTAAAAAACGCAAAGAAAATGGCTGATGTTGCAAGGATCATAATAAATTTTGGGTGCGCGAAAAATGCGCACCCATTAGTTCGTTATATAAATTATAAGTAGGCCTATGCTATGGGTTTTTTAAAGTCAATTTTCGGTGGCGACAAACAGCCGCCATCACCTCGTTCTATAACATCGCCCAAAGACTTAACGCTTGGCGATATGTTAAAAATGGAATTTGCTAGCCAACGTCTTATATCTGGCCAAACCTTAAAAGTGACGGAGCAAATTTTTTATGATTTAAGTGCTGTTGAAAAGTGTAAAGCCGTTTGTGCAATGGATGGTGTGGACAAACGGGTTTATGTTTCGCAAAGCACGGTAAACCCTGAAAAAACCCTTGAAGTTGCGATTAATGTTCTGCCAGAAACGATCTTTAGATTGTTTAAAGAAAAAGAATTTGTCGCCATTTTTGATGAACCGGATAACACCGATCACCGTTTAAATTTAATTAATACAATCGATGAAGTGGATGGTTTTGTCGGGCAATCTTATTACCAAGAACGTACCAATGAGGCTTATAGAAGCACACGTGATTGTCGTGAAGCAACATTGTCGGAGACTGACTGGGCCGGTTTTGATTATAAGTTAATGGTATCTGACGACAGGCAACACGCCATTCGCATAGAAATTTTTGATGGTGGTCGTACAGATGTTTTTCTGATTGCTTATTTAGCGTTAAATAAAGTTGAAGAATATTGGCCCGCGTAATTTGTTGTGTGATTTATGAGCATTAAAAAAAAAGTGCCAAAATCCTGGACGCAATCGGATAAAAATATTCGAGCGGTACAGGTTATTTTTGAACTAGAGCAGGCGCAATCTAAGTTATTGCGCATTAATGCCATAAAGCAAGATTTAAGTCCGTCTGATTATATTCGTGATATTATTGATTTACCGCGTAAAAAGCCCGTTCGCCCACGCCTTAGTATTAGTTTATCGAGTGATGACTACACGCTTTTAGCCGCGCGTTATGCTTTGTCGGTCGATCAAAAATCAGAAATTCGTGAGCGCATAAAGCAGGATCTGGTTGAGGCTTTAGACCGATAAAACGGGCTAAAAATTAAACTAGGGCCGTTTTTCTGACATATTTTTAAGCCTGCAAATAATAATTAAAATATATGAAACTTATATTACACTTGCTAACGGATAAGCGAAAAAAAAGAAAACGAGTGAGGCTTAAATTTACCCCGACTGGTAATATAGCTAAATCAATCAGCCAGTCTGCATTTCTTTTGTTGATATTACTAAGTTTGCACACAGGCTTTATGATGAAGCTTGAATCACTCAGTTTTGGTGATTCACTGTGGTTAACCCTTACCACTGCGACCACTGTCGGTTATGGTGATATATCCGCAAGCACAACATGGGGGCGTATTGCGACCATTGTTTTAATTTATATTGGCGGCATTTATGTTTTTTCCAAAGTAATAGGTGACTACTTTGATTACCGCGTTGATGTTAGAGATAAAAAAACAAAAGGCCATTGGAAATGGAAAATGAATAATCATATCGTTATACTTAACACCCCCACCAATTCAGGCGAGCGTTATTTGCAACGCTTGATAAAACAATTTAGACGCTCTTCTCATTATGAAGACACCCCCATTTACATTTTAACGCGCGACTTTCCCAATGGTTTGCCCAATTGTTTAATTGATTTACAAAATGTTGTGCATTACACCGGTGACCCAAGTGACCCTAAATTATTGGCGGTGGTTGGTGCGCATAACGCATGCGACATTATAGTACTAAGTGGTAATGAACATGATGAAGCCGCAGACGGGCATACGTTTGATATATTGCATCGTTTAAAAGAACTGAATACCCACGCCAACGTACTTGCAGAATGTGTGGTTGATAGCAACCGAGAACGTTTACAAAAAGCAGGGGCGAATATTGTTATACGCCCAATACGGGCATACCCTGAAATGATTGTGCGCGCATTTGCAACGCCAGGTTCAGAGTTAATTATTGAAAATATGTTTAATAGCGATGATGATGAATACCGCCGCTATGATGTAGAAATAAAAAATACCGCCTGGAGTGAAGTAGTTACACGGCTTATATCTAATGATGCAGGCATAGCGGTCGCCTATATTGATTTGAATACACAAAAAATGGTATACAATCCAGCTGCGAATTCTGTGCCTGATATTTGTGCACTTATTACTATTTGTAAAGAAGACAATGCATTTAGTCATCACGATGTAAAAGCTTTAGGTTTTTAGGGGGTTAAATGAAAAAAAATAATTTTGGTTTTGTAAGCTTTCCAGCTTTATTTTTACTGGTAATGGCTTTGTTTTTATCCGGTTGTGGTAACCGTTATGAAGCGCAAATGCAGGCAAAATATGAAATAGCCAAATACGATTTAACCTCTTTAAAAAGTGAGTTGGAAGCTAAGCAACTAACCAACGCATTGTTAATTAAAAAATATGCTTATGCACTAAGCCAGCAAAAACCTGATTTTAAAGATGTGGTTATGCTGCTTGAAAAAGAGTCAACCGCTGAGGGTAAGGCCTATGGCGCACTTAAAAAAAGGTTAAGTGCCGTAAATTTACAACCAACCAGCCCAGAAGAGGCCGACGCTAACCTAAACGAGCTTCGACTCATTAGCCGTGCTGCCGAACCCAACGAATATAACAACATGATGGCCGACGTGGTTAATACCATTGCATCATTATCGGATGGAACACTGCCTGTAGTTAATGTGCCACTGGCGCAGCAAAAAACAGCGCAGCAATCAAATGCGCTTATAGGCAACCCGTCATACGGTAACTGGAATAGGGGTAGTGATGGTCGCTCTTTCTGGGAATGGTATGGCATGTATTCCATGTTTAGTCACGTTATGGGCGGGCGTTCATACTATGGTGGTTGGTCTTCACAGCCGCATTACAGTTACTATAATAACTACGGGCGTAACCGCTGGGGTTCTAGCCGTGATGTTACCCGTAATTATAATCTTAGTAAAAAGAGCCCCAGTCGATACAATAAACCTAGCACAGCGACCAAACAGCGTTATGCGAAAGCATCCAGCCGTTCCTCAAGCTTTGCGGCATCAAAAAATAGCTTTGGCTCTAAAAGCAGTAGCTCTTCTAGCTCAAGATCTAGCGCTTATGGCTCTAGCAGCCGAAGCTCTTCTTTTTCAAGCTCGCGCAGTTCGTTTTCAGGCAAGTGAGGCAATAACATGATTGAATACATAGATATTGATGTAAATTTAGCGCTTTATTATCTTGTGGATTTTTTGATTGCGCTAGCCTTGCTTACCGGGATGCGCTTTATTGCGGGCGTGGTGAGTAATGTCTCAGCAACCCATGAAATTTCACAAAAAGATAATAAAGCCTTTGGTATATCATTAGCGGGCGCGATGATTGCGGTAAGCATTATGCTAATGGGCGTGGTGTCTGGTGAATCGGCTTATAACTTAGGTGCTGAAGCGTTTCAAATGGTCGTGTTTGGTGTGCTGGGTATTGTATTAATGTGGTTTACCCGAATTGTGTTTGACCATGTCTCTTTTCCTAAGTTGTCTATCCACACAGAAATTATGCAAGGCAATATTTCTGCCAGTATTATTGATGCCTGCAACATGATAGCGACCGCCATTATTATAAAAGGCGCAATGGTATGGGTTGATGGTGATATTACTATTGCGATAATCGCCGTTATTATCAGTTTTATTGCCTCACAAGCCATTATGGCAATGGCCACTTTTTATCGTGTAAGCGTTTATAAGCGTCGGCACAATGGTAAATCACTTCACCATGCCATTGAAGAAAATAATGTTGCACTTGCAGTGCGTTTTAGCGCCTATAGAATAGGTATTGCCATTGCAGTAAGCGCCGCATTTAAAGCAGTAGAATATGATGCGGAAAGCTTTACTAGTGTACTTACTGTTTGGTTTTCTATTGCCTTAATGTTGTTTTTATTGCTTACAATAATAGCGGTTATTATTCGTCTTGGCGTATTGCACAAAGTTAACATTAGTGATGAAGTAGGGGAGCAAGCCAATATTGCTGTAGGCGCAATAGAAGGTAGCATATATATTGTGGTGGGCTTGCTTCTTGCTGGCTTAATTGGGGCTTGATTGGGGCGGCTGCACCTTAATTCCACCCCAACCCTCCCCTTGTGAGGGGAGGGAGCTAGACCGATATTTTAATCCCTTTTTTTGCTACCTATTAGAGGAAAAAATTAAGATCAAGTGGCTTATACAAGTGGCTTATAATAGAGGTGCCCTTAAATACTACTCTTTATAAGGAGATGATTCCATCAACAAGCGGCCATGTTTTTCCATTGCTGCAGCTTCACGGCTTAGAAAATCATCAATGGCTGTCTTAAATTTTTTATCATTCACCCAGTGTGCAGACTGTGTTTTTACCGGTAAAAAACCACGCCATATTTTATGTTCGCCTTGTGCGCCGGGTTCAAAAATTTGTAGCTTTTGGTTAATGCAATATTCTATACCGGTGTAATAGCATACTTCAAAATGTAGGCTATCGTAATTATCACTACAGCCCCAGTGTCTGCCGTAAAGTTTATTTTTGCTGGTAAAGCAAATGGCAACAGCAACGGTTTTACCTTCGTGGTAGGCAAAGATAGCGCGAATTTTTTTTGCCATGGCTTTAAAAAATGGCAGTGTTAGCGTTGGCGTGCCAGATTTTTTTAAAAAAGTTACGCGATAATACGCGTATAATAAATCCCATTGTTCGGCATTTAATTCGCCGCCATTTATAACTTCTATTTGCACATTACTTTCTGTAATTTTTCTGCGTTCGCGTTTTATATTTTTACGACGCTTAGAGGTCAAACGCGAAAGAAAATTATCAAATGATTGGTAATTATTATTTTCCCAGTGAAATTGATAATCATAGCGCAACATTAAACCGGTCTCTGATAAGTGTTTAATGTCATCACTTTCGCAAAATAAAAAATGCACGGACGATAAGTTGTTTTTTTCAGCGTGTGCAATTAAGGCGTTTATTAAACCTTTTTTAATGGTATTTGAATCTATAGTATTACCATTGCTGTCGACGTGATTATTAAGGCTTAGCAAGCGTGGCCCTTGCGCCGGTGTAAACGGAATCGCGGTGACAAGTTTTGGGTAATAGTCCAAGCCGTGTTTTTGATACGCATCGGCCCACGCCCAGTCAAAAACAAATTCGCCGTAAGAATTATCTTTTATATAAGCAGGGCATGCACCAATGAGCGTTTCGCCATCGTAGAGTAAACAATGTTGCGGATACCAGCCCCATTGTTCAAGGCAGTTGTGTTGTTCGAGCGCGAGCAGAAAATCGTGTTGTATGAATGGGTTGGATGTTCCGGCTAAAGCATTCCAGTGTTCGGCATCAACACTGGAAATTTTATCGGTGAAAGCGATTTTCATCGGGGTGTCGGGAACAGGCTTCAGCTTTAAACTTCAGCGCCGATCCCTTAATACTTAACCTTTATTAACAATGTCATCCAGATAACGTTCAGCATCTAAGGCTGCCATGCACCCTGTTCCAGCAGACGTAACCGCCTGACGATAAACATGATCCATCACATCACCAGCAGCAAATATGCCATCAACACTGCATGCAGTTGCATTTCCTTGTGCGCCGCCTTGTACACTTAAATAACCATTATGAATTTCAAGTTGGCCTTCAAAAATTGCAGTGTTTGGTTTGTGACCGATGGCAATAAACACGCCCTGTAAGTCGATATCTTTTGTGCTGTCATCTTTAACGCTTTTTATGCGCATGCCGGTCACACCACTGTCATCGCCCAATACTTCATCGAGTACATTATCTAATTCAAGTGTGATGTTGCCATTTTTGGCTTTATCAAATAATTTGTCGGACAGAATTTTTTCAGAACGAAAAGCATCACGGCGATGTACCACCACAACTTCTTTAGCAATGTTGGACAAGTATAAAGCTTCTTCAACTGCCGTATTACCACCACCGATGACAGCTACCCTCTGATTTTTATAGAAAAATCCGTCGCAAGTGGCACAGGCAGAAACACCTTTTCCTTTAAAAGCTTCTTCCGAATCCAACCCTAAATACATCGCGCTGGCACCGGTTGCAATAATGAGTGCGTCACAGGTATAGGTGTTGGAATCACCGGTCAGTGTGAAAGGTCGCTGTTTGAAATCAACTTTATTAATGTGGTCGAAAATTATTTCAGTGCCAAAACGCTCAGCATGTGCCTGCATGCGTTGCATTAATTCGGGTCCTTGCACACCTTCGGCATCACCCGGCCAGTTATCAACTTCGGTGGTGGTGGTTAGCTGACCACCCATTTCCATGCCGGTTACCAGAACAGGGTTTAGATTAGCGCGAGCCGCGTAAACGGCTGCGGTATAACCTGCAGGACCTGAACCAAGAATTAATAAACGTGCATGGCGCGATTCACTCATTTTTTTCTCCGACTGAAATTTGTTATATTTTTAAAGGGCGCTATATTAGCAAATCTTAATAACAATTGTTTTTGCTAAAAGTTTTTCATCCACTTAATGTGAGGGCGGAAGCCCTGTTTGCAAGTGGCATTAGAGTGATGCCAAAATATGGTGCTTTTTATTGGGTACGCTGGAAATCTCACTATTAAATTCTGATATTTCCAGCAAATGAAGGGTATAATCTGGGCAACTATCAGAACAAAAGCGAAACGAAATTGGCTACGAAATTGGTTCAGGCGCGCCGCACAAAAGCAATAATAACTTCGGAAAAAAGTGCTGTTATCGCAACGCAACTGCAACGTGGTCTGCGTGAAGGTGCGATGCTGATATTGATGGCGCTGTCGCTGTTTTTATTCACTGCACTAATCACATATCACGCCGCCGATCCCGGCTGGTCGTATACCGGTTCCAGAGAATCCGTGCAAAATGCCGCTGGTGTGGTTGGCGCCTGGTTTGCCGATGTGCTTTACAATTTATTCGGTTATTTATCCTACCTTTTCCCCGTCATTATTGCGTACAGCGGTTGGCTGGTTTTGCGCAGCAATCATATCGAAGTAGACAAAGATATTGATTATCGCGAAATGGGTATTCGCTGGTTGGGTTTTTTTGTCACCGTTGCCACTGGTTGCGCATTAACCAGCACACACTTTTCAATCGTCAGCAATACCTTTGATGGCGGCGGCATTCTTGGCCACTGGTTGGGTGATGTGATGGCGGGTTCGTTGGGGTTGCTGGGTTCAACATTAATTCTACTGTCGGTATTTCTTGCCGGTATAACCTTATTTAGTGGGCTATCATGGTTTCGTGTGATAGACACTATTGGTTACGCTGCGCTGGCGAGTTATTACTGGATTAGCACTAAAATTTTACTTCTGTTGGAAAATAGGCAAACCGCAAAAGTCGGCGAAGAAGCCAGGCAGCAGCGGCAGGAAGTTGTCGCGACGGTGAAGAAAAAGCAGGAGGCGCGAGAAGCCAAAGGTGGTACGGATGTGCGCATTGAACCGGTGATAAAAAAAGTAGAAATTTCCGAACGCATGGATCGGGAAAAACAGATTCAATTATTTGAAGCGCCAGCCGATTCTGAACTGCCTGCGTTGCGGTTGCTTGACCCACCAAAACCACAGGAAAAAGGTTTTTCTACCGAAGCACTAGAAGCCTTATCCCGACTGGTTGAAATTAAACTAGCAGATTTTGGTATTGAAGTTGAAGTGGTTGCAGTACATCCTGGCCCAGTGATTACACGTTTTGAAATGGAACCTGCAGCGGGTGTGAAAGCCAGCAAAATTACAGCTCTGTCAAAAGATTTGGCGCGTTCGCTTTCTGTGCCGAGTATTTTGGTGGTTGAAGTTATCCCCGGTAAAACCTGTGTGGGTTTGGAAATTCCCAATGAACATCGTGAAATTGTTTCGTTGAGCGAAATTTTAATGTCAAAGCAGTACGACAATTCTTCGTCGCCGTTAACTTTAGGTTTGGGCAAAGATATTGCCGGACATCCGGTGGTCGCCGATCTTGGAAAAATGCCGCACTTACTGGTTGCGGGTACAACCGGTTCGGGTAAATCCGTTTGCGTTAATGCGCTGTTGATTAGTTTGCTGTACAAAGCCAAACCTGACGAAGTGCGTTTGATTTTAATTGACCCGAAAATGCTGGAACTAAATGTTTACGAAGGCATTGCGCATTTATTAACGCCGGTAGTGACCGACATGAAAGAAGCCGCGAATGCGTTGCGCTGGTGTGTTGGAGAAATGGAAAGTCGTTATGAATTAATGTCCGGCCTCGGTGTGAGAAATATTGCGGGTTATAACCGTAAAGTAAAAGAAGCGATTGAAGCGGGCGAGCCACTGGAAGATCCAACCTTTAATCCTGATACACACGCACCAGGTTCGCAACCACAAAAATTAAAACCATTGCCATACATTGTGGTGGTGGTTGATGAGTTTGCCGATTTATTTATGGTGGTTGGTAAAAAAATTGAAGAGCTGATTGCACGCATTACGCAAAAGGCACGTGCTGCCGGTATTCATTTAATTCTCGCAACACAAAGACCTTCGGTTGATGTCGTGACCGGTTTGATTAAATCAAATATTCCAACACGAATTGCTTTTCAGGTTTCATCACGCATTGATTCGCGAACCATTCTTGACCAGATGGGCGCAGAAAATCTTTTGGGTCATGGTGACATGTTATACATGGAGGCAGGCAATGGTTTACCCGTTCGTGTACACGGTGCGTTTGTTGATGACCACGAAGTGCATAAAGTCGTCGCATTTTTGAAAGAACAAAACGATTCTGATTACATCGAAGAAATACTGCAGGAAAACGCAACCGTATTGCCGGGCGAAAAACCTGCGGGTGCAAATGGTGAAGATGTAGATGCTTTATACGATGAAGCGGTTTCGATTGTTATTCAAACCCGCAAAGCCTCTATCTCGTATGTACAACGCCGATTAAAAATTGGTTACAACCGTGCGGCAAGAATGATTGAAGAAATGGAAGCGTCTGGTGTGGTTTCGGCAATGCAGTCAAATGGTTCACGAGAAGTTCTAGTGCCGGAGCCGGTTGAATGACAATGGAAAGTGAAAAATGGAAAGTGAAAAATGGAAAGCAATATTTGAGCGTAAGAGTGCTTTTAATAATCATGTCTTTTTTTCTTCATTCTGTAAATGTGTACGCGAGTGATAAAAATTTACCGAAAGGTGAAGCTTATCTGGAAAATTTTTTAACAAACACACAAACACTGGAAGCAAATTTCCAACAAACTTTGCGCACACACGATGGAGAAATAATCCAGCAAACAGATGGTCAGTTTTATTTAAACCGTCCGGGAAAATTCCGTTGGAATTATCAATCACCTTATGAACAAATCATTGTTTCGGATGGCGTAAGAATTTGGATTTACGATGTAGATCTGCAACAGGTAACGGTTCAAAAGCAAACGTCTAGTTTGCCAGCGACACCAATGTCATTGCTGGAAAACAGTTCAACACTGCATGAAAATTTTAATGTTTCATCAATGGATGAACGTGATGGTGTTTATCGTTTAAAGTTATTAAGTAAAACAAAAGAATCGGACTTTGGCGAAATTGTTATCGGTGTTGACGAGAAAGGTTTACGTTTTATGCAATTACACGATCAGTTTGAACAGGTAACCGATATTATATTTTCCGATATAAATACAAATAAAAAATTGGCGAAAGAGATTTTTAAATTTATTCCACCTGAAGGGGTTGATGTTTTTGGCGGTTAAAAATAAACAGCTAAGAAAATCTAGCCAAGAAAATCTAGCCAATAAAAACCAGTAGCAAAAACCAGTAGCGAAAATGACCGCTGAATTATTTTCTGAAACATCCCCGCAACCCTACCGACCACTCGCCGATAGAATGCGCCCGCAGGTGCTCGCTGATTATATCGGGCAAGAACATATCATTGGCTCGGGTAAAACACTGACGCAGGCAATTGAAAACCAAATTTTGCACTCAATGGTTTTTTGGGGACCGCCCGGCACTGGGAAAACCACATTGGCAAAAATAATTGCTAACTCAGTGCAGGCGCATTTTATAAATTTATCAGCAGTGCTTTCTGGCGTTAAAGATATTCGCGAAGCAATTGCGAAGGCAAAACAGTGGCAAGTGCAGGGTGAGTTAACCATATTATTTATTGACGAAGTGCATCGTTTTAATAAATCGCAGCAGGATGCATTTTTACCTTATGTAGAAGATGGCACTATTTTTTTTATTGGCGCAACCACAGAAAATCCTTCTTTTGAATTAAACAATGCTTTACTGTCGCGTGTCAAAACTTATATTTTAAAATCACTGACTGCTGAGAATTTAACGGCTGTTATAAAAAACGCATTAGCAAAAGACACACAATTAAAAATCTTAAACGTCGAGATAGATGACGTTGCATTAGAATTATTATCACAAGTTTCAGACGGTGATGCTCGTCGCGCATTAAATTTTTTAGAAATAGCATGTGACTTGGCTGAACATGCCCCGGCTGAATTGGATGCTTCAAAAAAACGTTTTATAAATAAAGATATTATTCAAAACGTCACCTCGCAAAGTTTGCGTCGTTTTGATAAAGGCGGTGATTTATTTTACGAACAAATTTCCGCTATGCATAAATCCGTACGCGGCAGCAATCCTGATGCAGCACTTTATTGGTTTTGCCGAATGATTGATGGTGGTTGTGATCCACTTTATATCGCGCGCCGAGTCGTGCGCATGGCGTCAGAAGATATTGGCAATGCCGATCCACGTGGTTTGCAACTTGCACTGGATGCCTGGCAAACATTTGAGCGTCTTGGCAGCCCCGAAGGCGAGCTGGCAATTGCACAGGCAATTATATTTCTTGCTTGCGCAGCAAAAAGCAATGCGGTGTATACCGCTTATAATGAAGCAATGAAAGATGCTAAAAATTCAGCATCGCTTGATGTGCCCGATCACTTGCGAAATGCACCAACACAATTCATGAAAAAGCTTGGTTATGGAAAAGATTATCGCTACGTGCATGATGAGGAAAATGCCTTTGCTGCGGGCGAAACTTATTTTCCCGACATGATGGGTGAAAAAGAGTATTACCAGCCGGTAGAACGCGGTTTAGAGGCTAAAATAAAACAAAAATTGGATCATTTGCGCGCTTTAAACGTGTCTAAAAAATAAGCGTCGACGCTTTCTGCTGCCCTTTAAATACTGGCTGACACTGCTTAGACCGAATCAAAAAATACCGTTCATCAAAAAAACCTTCCCTGAGCTATATCTCTCAAATTTTTAACTATACTCAGCCTCTAATATTAATAAAAAAAATACAAAAAAAATGAATCGAAGTCACGAACGAACTTCAGCAGCTGGATATTGTATACAAGTTTTAATTGTAAATGGTGAAGTGCAAAACCATCTGGCTCAAAAATCATTCTACATAGAAAATATTGGCAAGGGCGGTTTCCGTTTTTTATCTAAAATAAAATTCAATCTTGAAGACAGGGTGCAGGTACTGTTGCGTTTTCCTGATGATCACTCGCAGGAAGTGCTCGGTCGAATTTGTTATAGTGAGCAATTTGGTGATGGCGAATTGGCGTATGGTTTTAGTGTCATAAGTGGGTTTTATTCGTTAGATGAAGCATGTGGATGATTTTTTAATAAAAAATGTCACTATTGTTATGTTAACTAATGTTTTTAAATTTAATTCGGTGTGGATTAATCACAGCATCTTCACCTAAACGTTTAACTCGATCAGTTTCATATTCCGTGTAGTTACCTTCAAGCCAGGTGGTTTTGCTATCGCCTTCAAACGCGAGTATATGTGTTGCAATACGATCAAGGAACCAGCGGTCGTGTGAGATGACAACTACGCAGCCAGGAAAGTTGAGTATCGCTTCTTCCAATGCGCGTAGCGTTTCAACATCAAGATCATTGGTAGGCTCATCAAGTAATAATAAGTTACCACCGCTTTTTAACAGCTTGGCAAGATGTAAACGATTGCGTTCGCCACCGGATAAATCTTTCACAAATTTTTGCTGGTCTTCGCCTTTGAAGTTGAAGCGACTAACATAACCGCGAGATGGCACAACATAGTTTCCAATTGTGATGTTATCTAATCCATCGGATACTTCGTCCCAGACCGTTTTATTGTTTTCTAAATCATCACGTGATTGATCGACATAAGCTATTTGTACGGTTTCGCCGGTTTTAAATTCACCAGAGTCCGGTTTTTCTGCACCCGTAATTAAACGGAACAATGTAGTTTTGCCTGCACCGTTTGCGCCAATAATACCAACGATGCCACCGCGAGGTAGATTGAAACTTAAATCTTCATAAAGTAATTTGTCGCCAAATTTTTTGCTGATGTTTTTTGCTTCAATGACTAATTCGCCAAGACGTGGGCCGGGCGGAATATAAAGTGATTGTGTTTCAGAACGTTTTTGATAATCGTTTGATGATAACTCTTCAAAACGTTGCATACGTGCTTTGCTTTTTGCCTGCCGTGCTTTTGGATTTGAGCGCACCCAGTCCAGTTCGGCTCTGATAGTTTTTTGTCGGTTAGCTTCTTTTTTCTCTTCGGTTGCTAGTCGTGCTTCTTTTTGTTCCAGCCAGGAAGAGTAATTGCCTTCCCACGGAATACCGTGGCCGCGGTCGAGTTCTAAAATCCAGCCAGCGACATTATCGAGGAAGTAACGGTCGTGGGTAACGGCAACCACAGTGCCAGTATATTCTTTCAGAAAACGTTCCAGCCAGGCAACAGATTCGGCATCAAGATGGTTGGTTGGCTCGTCAAGAATTAACATATCGGGTGAAGATAATAATAGACGACACAATGCAACGCGGCGACGTTCGCCACCAGAAAGTTTGCTTACATCAGCACCCCATGGCGGCAAGCGCAAAGCATCGGCAGCCACTTCAAGTTTGTTCTCAATGTTGTGCGCATCGGCAGCTTGAATAATATTTTCAAGCTTTGCCTGTTCGCTGGCAAGTGCATCGAAATCTGCATCTGGTTCAGCATACGCAGCATAAACAGCTTCAAGCTGTTTTTGTGCGTCGATAATTGCACTTAAACCTTCCTCAACATTACCGCGTACATCTTTGCTTTCATCAAGCTGTGGTTCCTGTTGTAAATAACCAATACGTAAATCTGAAGCAGGACGTGCTTCGCCGATAAAGTCAGTATCAACCCCCGCCATAATTTGCAGCAGTGTCGATTTACCCGCACCGTTATAACCCAGCACACCAATTTTCGCACCCGGGAAAAAATTTAAACTAATATCTTTAAGAATAACTTTTTTAGGCGGAACGACCTTGCCGACGCCGTTCATGGTGAATACGTATTGAGCCATGTGATTGAGTCTGGTTTGTATTTTGTATTGTTTAAGAGAAAATTATACTTTGGTTACCTGAATTTTTATAGGCGTGTTTCGAGATCTTTATTTTTACAGTTGGAGCTGAACAACATTTATTTAATAACTGAAGACATCATAACAGGAATTGGTCAACGTAACCATTTAAGGTTTGTGTGGGTAGTGGCTCAGTTTGAAATTCTTTTTTTGTAAGAGCCTCGTTTCTTAGCTGGCTCGTCTTTTACAAGTGCGGCAATATCTTCCAGTGACCACAAACGATCTGTAATACCTGCTTCCATAGCAGGAGTAACTTTCAAAGTTTTATGAATCCTGCCGAAGTTATAATACATGTAGTGTGGTGAGATTGCATGTACATGGTTTTCTACTTTCTTAGAGAAGCCGTTAGTCAGTCTGGTGAAGCGGCGCATGTTCATACGCATGGTTAGATTCTGGCGTTCTACATAGCTGGTAGAGATATGCTTTCTATCAGGCTTGCCAACAACAGCGCCACATGAAGCTGAAACAAATTTAGCTGGGCTGTAACGCTTCTCACCTTTGTTATCGTTGCCGTAGTATTTAATCAATCGACCGTAATCAATATCAGCACCAAAGGCTTCTTCTACTGCTTCAAGGTACGGTCTATGACCATCGGTAGATAGTTGAACACGGTGAGCCAAACGATCAGCCAGATCAGAAATAAAACGCTTTGCAGCGTCCAGACCGCGATTATCTACATGCCAGCAAGGAACAAGTTTAGTATCAGCGCAAATAGCTACCCAAGTCCAAACGTCACCATAGCCGAACTCGTCCTGCTTATCTTCTGGTACATTCTTTTTCTTTGAATAAACAAAAGACCAAATTTCATCACACTGGATGCGCTTACAAGGCAGATTAACAAAAGCCTTATCCTGATAGTCCAAACATGCAGAGCCAGCATCACGAAGTAACTTATCTACTGTATTACGAGATACATCAGCCATGCGGGCAGTAGAACGAAGGCTGTTACCTTCAACAAGCATGTGAAGAATTTGAGCGCGTTGCTTAAGACTTAATTTATTCATACTGAACATTATACATAACCGCTTATGAATATCAATATTTAATTTACTAATTATCTACAGAGGGGTAATTTACTTGACAAAATGGTAGATAAGGAGCATTATACTTTACACTAAATCGTAAAGGTAAGCATTATGGATGCAAAATTAATTCTTTCACCGTTCCTCAATGAAGCTGATTATGAAGCGTTAGGCTCCGCAGTTGTTACGGGCTACAAAGCTTGTGATTTATTTATGGCTAGTAATACTGCAATGGATAACTTCATTGTAGGTATGGAGCAAAGGTCACGATTGATTAGCGTTTTTGTTGACCACGCTCTTACTAAAATAGACAGTTTTAATTATGAGGTTAAGCCAAACGCTGCAAATAACTGTAGACATGTAAGAATTTATAAAGAACAACTAGCAATTACAGCTCATTTTTTAGGACGAGGAAAATGCCCTAGAAAACTACCAAACAAGGCCATTAATAGAGCGCAGCTATCCGAGCGAAACATGAGTTTATTTCCTGATGATAGCGAACAGCCAGATATTTCTAGCGAACTTGGTTATTGTTGGCTACTCCATTCAGGATTTGTTACGCCACGCGAAACATCATTAGCTATACCGACCCGCGATCAGTCCAGTGTTCATGCTATAACAAGTCTTCCATTAGTTGATGTAGAATACTCAGCGATTGAACAGGTGCGTGAAGAAATGACTATAGAATTAATTAGCAGAACAGAACAGGCTGAAAATGAAGGCTAACTTTCAACCAATAAGACTAACGCAGGCAAGGTCATTGAAAATGTTTAATATGACTGAGTTAGCGGAGCGCACAGGATTGACTAGGCAGGCTATTTCTCAGTATGAAAAAGGCATGGCTCCATCTGGAGAAAAACTAAGGGAACTCGCTAAAGCTTTAGATGTTTCTGAAAGATTTTTTACTAAGCCTTTATCTAATGTTGAGCAGAGCCAACATGGCGTACCTAGCTTTAGGTCAATGTCATCTGCTTCAGCTAAAGCAAGAAAACAAGCGCATAGCTATCTTGAGCTGATGGCGCATATTTCAGGCAGTCTAACTGATTATGTCCACCTCCCAGAGGTTAAGCTACCAGACTTTAATATAAAAGATTTTGTTAGCCTCACCGATGAAGATATTGAAAATATTGCAGCTAAAACTAGAGAATTTTTTGGTTTGGGCAATGGCCCAATTAGTGATGTTAGTTTGCTACTTGAAAATCATGGTGTAGTTATTGGGCAAATTGAATTACACAAAAAATTAGACGCGCTATGTTCATGGTTTGATAATAGACCATTTGTTCTTGTTAACCCGAATGTCACTGCCGTTAGGATAAGGTTCGATTTATCACATGAGCTTGGGCATTTATTGCTACATAAAGACTTAATAGATATTACCGACATCCAAGATAGGGAAACTTTAAAACTAATAGAGCATCAAGCAAATTACTTTGCAGGTTGTTTTCTAATGCCAGAAGCATCATTTGTTTCTGAGGTCTATGGTTTAACGCTTGATTCTTTGACAACTTTGAAAGAAAGATGGAAGGTATCAATAGCAGCTATAGTAATGAGGTTATCACAAGTTGGGTTCATATCTGAAAGCCAGAAAAAACGTTTATTTCAAATGCTAATTGCAACAAACTCAAGACGGCATGAGCCACTTGATGATGTTATTAAGAAAGAAAAACCAAGACTGTTTAATAAGATATTAAAACTCTTAAAAGATTCCTCAATTATTGGTGGTAGTGAATTATTGGAACTAACTGGATTACCAAAGAGTATTTTTTCTTGTTTAACT
>UOFD01000057.1_pt1 | contig 91427 bp, 82 predicted proteins | sample 1990101 | NCBI WGS metagenome assembly UOFD01 (sample SAMEA4728526, study PRJEB27164) | hydrothermal vent metagenome | biome: marine basaltic hydrothermal vent biome; feature: marine hydrothermal vent; material: mineral | place: Pacific Ocean | collected 2011-06-14/2011-07-23 | depth 1741 m | reverse complement strand
TGAGCGACCACTCTGACATTGCACCACAACATTGGTCGGCATATGAGTAATGCGCACTGCCGATTCAGTTTTGTTAACGTGCTGACCACCAGCGCCGCTGGCACGGTAAACATCAATTCGTAAGTCCGCCGGATTTATATCGATTTCGATATCATCATCAATTTCCGGTGAAACAAAAACGGCGGCAAATGATGTGTGTCTGCGGCTGCCTGAATCAAACGGTGATTTTCGTACCAGTCGATGCACACCAGTTTCGGTACGTAGTCGACCAAAAACATATTCACCCGAAATACTAATCGTTGCACTTTTAATACCAGCAACTTCACCCGCGGAAACTTCCATCAACTCGGTTTTAAAATCGTGTGCTTCGCCCCAACGTAAATACATGCGCAATAACATTTCTGCCCAGTCCTGCGCTTCGGTACCGCCCGAGCCAGATTGAATATCAACGAAAGCACTGTTGGCATCCATTTCGCCCGAAAACATGCGGCGAAATTCTAACGCAACAACTTTCTCATCCAGTAACTTTAAATCTTCAGCAATGCTGTTGATGCTATCTTCGTCGCCTTCTTCTACCGACATTTCCAGCAGCTCTTCCGCATCACTTAAACCGCTATCGAGTTCTTCGATGGTGACAACAATTTTTTCTAATCGGGAACGTTCTTGCCCTAACTTTTGTGCATTTTCCGGATCATCCCAAACGCCCGGCTGCTCAAGTTCGCGATTAACTTCTTCTAATTCTTCTTTACGGCGATCGAAGTCAAAGATACCCCCTAAGTGAATCGGTGCGTTCACGCAGGTCAGTAATCAGATTTTTTATCGGATTTATTTCTATCATCGAAAAGCCGTTTGGAACAAATTATAAAAGCAGGCATGATACCCGAAATCGCCGCCGCCGTACACGTCTAGCGGCTACAGCAGCATCGATTAAAGTCGCACAGGCTTCGGTTTTTTTGCCACATTGTTACGCAGGTAAACGGGTATCGCTTCTGCCGCAGAAACTGTATTGCCTGCGTTAAGTTCAGCAACGGCTAATTTTGCGATGGCTTCGGCGCTGGGGAAGCAGTCGGGGAGAATCGTTGGCAGTTGGCAGTTGGCAGACGTCAGCAAACGATCTTTATAATTTACCCAGCCGTTGCCGGCGGCTAGCCATGTTGCACCATCTTCCAAAACGGGTACTGAAATTTTGTCTGGCGAAATAACGTGCTCTTCATCGTGTAGTTGCCAACGTTCACCTTTCAAACTGTACGCTGCCCAGTACACTTCATCCATGCGTGCATCTATGGTTGCCAGCACGTTTGTGTCACCTGTTTTTTCATAAGCGCGCTGTGCAATGGCTTTTAGCGTTGAGATTGGTATAACAGGAATGTCGTGAGCAAAGGCGATACCCTGCACCACACCAGCGGCAATTCTTAAGCCCATAAAAGAACCGGGACCCTGGCCGAAAGCGATGGCGTCAATACTGCTGATTGATAACTTGACCTCTGCCAATAAATCATCAATCATTTTTAAAATTAAACGACTGTGTTCACGTGGCGCTAGTCGGTAACGTGAGGTAATGTTTTCACTTGGTAATTCATCATCAATGTACAAAGCAGCTGAGCAAGCTTCGGTTGCCGTGTCGATAGCCAGTATTTTCACGCTAACTCTGGTGTTGTAATTACCGATATATTTTTACTAAAAAAATTTTCCACATCTTTAATGTCTGAAGTAATCGGCATTGCAGGCAGACTGTTTAAAAATATTCGACCGTACGATTTTTGTTTTAAACGTGGGTCGCCAATCATTACTACACCCGAATCGTTAATGTCACGAATTAATCGACCAACGCCCTGCTTTAATGTGATAACGGCTTGTGGTATTTGAAATTCCATAAATGGTTGTCCACCATTGCGCTTAATTGTATCGATTCGTGCTTGCATAACAGGATCGCCCGGCGAGGCGAATGGTAATTTGTCGATAATAACGCAGCTTAAACTTTCACCGCGCACATCCACGCCTTCCCAAAAACTTGAAGTACCTAATAAAATCGCATTATCGGTTTGCCGAAATTTTTCCAGCAATTGATGTTTTGGCAAATCACCTTGTTTTAACAATTCATAAGGTAACATTTGTTTTAAATAATCAAATGCTTTATGCATAGCATAATAACTGGTAAAAAGCACAAATGCTCTGCCTTGACTAGCGGTTAATACTGGCAGCGCTGCTTGCATTAAATCTTTAGTGTAAGTCGGTTCTGAAGGTTGCGGTAAATTTTCGGGTAAAAAAAGCAGGCTTTGTTTTTCATAATTAAACGGGCTATCCCATACACCATTTTTATAATTTTCCAGACCGATATTATTTGCAAAATGGTTAAACTGTTTATTCACTTGTAAGGTTGCAGAAGTAAACAGCCAGCTTTTTGAAAAGTTATCTGTATGTTTTTGGAATATAGAAGCAACATCAATTGGCGTTGCGTGCAGCATAAAACTTTTGGTATAAGTTTCATACCATAATACTGCCGGTTCATTATCAATATTTTTTTTATCAGGATTTTGCTGAAATAATTCAAGGCGCATCAAAGTTGTCTGCGCTCGCTCGTAACACTGTTCCAACCCACGGCTTCTTTCAGCTGCAACTTGTAATGATGCATTTAAATCTTTCAGGGTTGAAGTGAGGTTTTCTAATGATTTTTTTACGGCAGGTTTATTTTTAATTTTTAACCAGCCTTCTCGCAAACCACTATCACCCAGCACCATTCTAAAATCACGCGCAGCTTTTTCCAGTGCTTCGGCATAGTCGCGTAATTCTGCCATATCCGAAGCACCGTTTACCTGCTCGGCAATACTGTCTCGTGCTAAAGAAATTAATTGCCGGCTACTTACCACGTTACCAAAAAATCGGGCTGCCACATCATATAACTGATGCGCTTCATCAATAATAAAAGCATCGGCTTTTGGCAACAATTCGGCAAAGCCTTCGTTTTTTAATGTCATGTCCGCCAGTAGCAGATGGTGATTAATGACGACCACATCAGCTGCTTGTGCTTTTTTTCTGGCGTTGACAATAAAACAATTTTCCCACTTATCACATTCACCACCTAGGCAATTATCCGCTGTAGATGTCACCATCGGCCAAATGTAAGAGTCTTCCGGTATGGCAGTTAATTCTGAAATATCACCCGATTGCGTTAGTTTTGACCATTCTTTAACTTCGCTAAGACCCGCACGTGATTCACGATTAATAAAACCCAAATGCGGCGCCATAACTAATCGATGCAAACACAAATAATTGCTACGACCTTTTAACAACGCTGGCGCAGATTGAATCGATAAGGCCTTTATAACGCGCGGCAAATCAGTGTGAAATAACTGATCCTGCAAGTGCCGTGTGCCTGTCGAGATAATAATTTTTTTACCCGAAAGTAATGCAGGCACAAGATAGGCAAAGGTTTTACCGATACCGGTGCCTGCTTCGGCGGCAAGCACCTCTTCCGCTTCTAGTGCATCGTCAATTGCATCGCACAGTGCAAGTTGATTTTCCCGAACTTGATAACCTGGAATTTGTTCGGTGAAAGAGCCAGTTAGCCCAAGGTGTTCAGATGCTCGCATGGTTATTGTTTATTCAGTTTTTTATTAGCTTCACGAATAAATGATGCATTCAATGATTGTAATTCAGGATTAGAAAAGGCAAAGCTGTTGCTGCGTTTTGCCATTTGTACTGAGCGTTTTGGTGAATTTGTTTGCAACGCCAACCAGGATAAACGACTCCATGCTGGTGCGTATTCTGGCTTGATACGCAAAACGCGTTCTAGTTTATCTGTTGCGGCATTAAACGCTTTTTTCTCTATCAACATATCCGCTTCGCCAAGTAGAATATTAATGGCATCGTTTTCAGCAACAGCATCGACCTGCCAAGCAGCGTGTTTATAACTTGCCATTTCATTTTGTAATGAATCATCTGCCGTTGTTCGTTTATCGGTAGAAGCACAGGAAACAAGAAAAGCGAGCAATAACAAACTCAGCAAAAAACGCTGCAAAAAATAACTTATCAATCGAAAAAAAATATTCATAAAACAGAGTTATTGCGGACGCTATCAATTAAATAAATCTAAAAACCAGTTTGAGCCACTATTTTTACAATCGCTTGATTGTTGCGGCTGTGACCCTTCAATGAAAAGCAATTCTACCGCATTTTCACAACCTTCCTCAGACAAAAGCCCCTTTTTTTCATTAATCCAATATTTTTTTAAATCAAGCATTTCAGGTACTTGATAAGGTTTGTATGCCGTTTCAGAAATTATATTCTTCCATATTTTCATTGCACCGCTAGAGCCGGTTAAAGTGCTTGGTCGGTTGTCATCAAAACCTGTCCACACCACTGCCATCATATCGCCAGAAAAACCGGCAAACCAGCTATCTCTTAAATCGTCAGAAGTACCGGTTTTTCCGGCGACTTGTAGTGGCAACTCGGCAGCTAAACGTTTTGCAGTACCGTATTTAGCAACATCAATTAACGCTGAATTAATAATTGCCACGGCTTCGGTGTTAACTTGATTATCAACTTCTAAAGAATAGCGCTCTAATGGTTTTTGGTCTTTATCCAGTACCGCGTGTACACTGCGCAGCGGACTATGGAAACCATTCGCGGCAAATGTTTGGTAAATGCCTGCAACGTCGAACGGCGACATTGTCATAGCGCCGAGCGTCAGTGACGGATATGCAAACACCGACTGCGAATACCCTAAATTAGAAAGTGTGTCGATAATATTATCTAAACCAACATCCAGTCCTATGCGCACTGCAGGCACATTGTACGATTTGAGTAATGCTTTGTATAAAGTGACATCACCATGGTATTTTTTATCATAATTTAACGGTTGCCAGTCGTCCTGATTTGGTGCTTTATAAATAAATTTCGAATCATCTAATACAGTGGCTAAAGTATAGTTTGATGCGTTTTTCGATGTATGTTGCAGAGCGGTTAAATAGATTACAGGTTTAATTAACGAACCTATTTGACGCTGCGCATTTAATGCGCGATTAAATCCTTTGAAAGAGGGTTTTCGATTACCCACAACTGCTAACAGGTCACCATTCGATGGTGACACAACCACTGCCGCAGTCTGTAAATCTGCGCTTTTCGATAATTGCGGCAAAGTTTTAATAACCGCCTGTTCTGTTTTAAATTGTATGTAAGGATCGAGCGTAGTAAACACACGCAAACCTTCAGAACTTAAATCGTCTGACTGATAATTTTGTTGCAATTGTAATTTCACTAAATCAATAAATGCAGGATATAAACCTGATCTTGCATGTTTAACTGTAACAATTGGTTTAGCCGATAGTTTTTTTAATTGGCGTTCGGTTATCAGTGCAGATTGTTGCATCGTATTTAATACGACATTTCGTCGCTCACGTGCGTGCGCAGGGTTTCTTTCTGGATTGTAATAAGATGCGCCCTTCACCATGCCAATAAGAACCGCCATTTCATCAAGCGATAATTTTTTTAATGGCTTACCAAAATAAAACTCACTTGCCAAACCAAAACCATGAATTGCACGACGACCGTCTTGCCCTAAATAGATTTCGTTAAAATATGTTTCTAAAATTAATTTTTTATCGTAATAAAATTCTAGCAATATAGACATAAATGCTTCATTTAATTTACGAGCGAGTGTTTTATCTTGAGTAAGAAATAAATTCTTCACCAATTGTTGCGTTAGCGTACTACCTCCCTGCACCGTTTTACCTGAATAGATATTTGCAATTAATGCTCTGGCAATTGAAAGTGGATCAATTCCCCAATGGCTAAAGAAACGCCGATCTTCTATCAGCAATAACATTTTTATGAACATATCTGGCACGTCATCCAAACGAAGTAAAACCCTATCTTCTGAATGTGAAGGAAATATACCGGTAAGGTAACCGGCATCAAAACGCACAAGATCAATATTATTGCCACTGTAAATATCAACCAACTGCGTAATTTTTTCATCTTCAATCACAACACGGAAAGCACGGCTTTTTTCAACACCGTCCCAGAAAATAAAATCACGTGTTTTTATTTCAAAAATATTTGCCCAATATCGATACTGCGCAGCAGATTTCGGTAATTTCTGTAATTTTTTATAATTTAAATAATTAAGTTCAAATAAAATTTGTTTTTTTGAAATGTCTTTGCCGACATACAATTCAAGTGGTCGTGCGTAAACATGGGCGGGTAATTGCCAAATTCGACCTTCAAAGCGCTGTGTTATACGTTGATCTAAATAGAAGAGATAAATAAAAAAAGATATTAACAATATAAAAAACAGTGTTATGAAATTTGCTTTTTTATACCATGATTTTTTTTGATTTTTAGATTGTTTGTTTGAAAATTTTTTATTTGAGGGTTGTTTTTTTGAAGATCGTTTTTTTTGAGGTCTTTTTTTCGGTGATGGTGGTTTTGATTTTTTGGCTGGCATTAAAACCCACTAAAATATAATTTGTAATAAAAAGCAGAATGAAAACATTCTACTTTTTAATTTATATTATTTTTATAACTGTTATTATTTACAGGTCGATAGGAATCTGGCTGATTTTCCACTACAGGGGTCAGACTCAAATTGCGTCTTACGTTCTTTTTTTCCTGCTTCCCGTTTTTTGATTAAAGCTTGTTTTTCTGCTTCGCGCTGTTGCGTGGCTTTCTGTTGCGCTAATACCTTATCTCTCTGGATCTTTTCTGCTGCAGCTTGTTTGCTTGCTTTTGATTTCGCATTTTCTGCTGACGCTTCTGCATTTTTCTTCGCTGCTTTATCTGCACGCGCTTTTGTGTCAGCCTGCTTTTTTTTCTGTGCCTGTTTTTTTTGTTTAGCTTTTAATTCTGCACGTTTCTTTTTATCTCTGCGTTGTTTTTCTAACACCCAACGTTGCTGGTTTTCTCTTACCAGTTCCATTTCACGTTCAGCTTCTAATACACCGACTAACGCCGCTTTATTTAACCAGCCGAGTGCTTTCTTTGAATTTTTCTTCATTCCAACACCGCGTGAGTACATCACGCCGATGTAATATTGTGCTTGCGAATTACCTTCATCAGCTTTTAATTTTAATGCTTCGTACTTGCCTCTGTTGGTATCATTTAAACCATTTTTTTCAATGTCCCAATACAAAAGTTTAAAACTTGCTGTTTCATGTCCCTGATTAGCGGCTTTAGTAATCCAGTTTTTTGCTTCAACTTTATCTTCTTTTACACCAAAACCGGTTTCATACATTTCACCGACTTTAAATTCCGCCTCAGCATTGCCTTTTTTTGCCATCTTCATCTGAAAATCAAACAGCCCGTCTGCATGGCTGGCTGACATGAAAAAAATAAAAAACAAGCATAGTAATAACGTAAATCCCGTTTTAGTAGCAACACTGCTACCAAAGCGGTTTTTTTGAACTGAAATAAAAGGTGTGTTATTTAACATCATTGCTTCAAACCAGTAATACGTACATAACTGACTATTTTTAACAATTGAACTCTCTTTACTCTTCGCTTAAAAAATTACATCTAGTGCGATACTGGCAATGCCAACTTTATCTTGTGGCGGTGACTGTCCAAAGTTTGTGTTGAACAAACCATAGTTGAAAAATTGATTCGAGTCATTGACAAGTTTATCGAAATCCTGCTCAACATCAATAACCTTATATTCAAATTTCAATGCGGCACTATCATTCACTTCATAACGAAGACCTGCAGTAATAGATGTTTGAACTGGGACAGGAAAGTTAAGTGATCCGCCTGGCACTGGGAGATTTGGAGGAAGTGGAGGCTCCTCAATAAAGGTATCATGATCCACAATAGCACCTTCACCTGTTGACAGACCAAAAGTAGATGCTTTGCCTTCAATAGAAGCAAAAGTAATGTGTGGCAGCCATTTTCCAAAGCGATAACCCAGTGTTGCATAATACGCTTCTGTATTACCAAATGGTCGTGACAACCCTTCTGTGGTCGTCCGCTTTGTCCACTCACTATAAAATACAATATTCGCTAAATCGAAATTAAAACCAACGGCAGACACGTTACAATTACCTGAACCCGCTAAGGTGACGTGTAGTGGTTCTTGAAATGGATTATTAGCATCAACACCAAAGTCACCGGTTGTTTTTACATCACAACGGAAGTTACTGGCGTGTGCGGTATAACCTCGACCGGAATATTTTATATCCATACCATAAATATTTTCAGCCTCAAAGAATGCACCTTGTCCATTTGGAATTTCTTCACGGTTTGAACCTAAGTAAGGCTGTAAAGATAATGTGCCGGGACCGAGTTTAAATTGTAATAACAATTCAATACCATTTACGGTATTCAATGGATTGTTTACTAAATAAACTTCACTCGGTGGACGAATCCAGGGGTAGGCATAACCAACCTCAACATAATCGTTTACCAGATAAACTGGTTGTTTAATTTTACCAACGTGAACACTTGTAGTCTCGTGAAATTCATAATCGATGTATGCCCACTCGATAATAGCGTTGAAGTTACCTCGATCACCACGACCCAGTACCTGCGCAACAACGGACATATCTTCGGTAACATCGGAACTAATTTGTATACCAAAACGGGTATCTTTTTCAAATGATAAATCGTTGCTGATACCACGATCACCTAAAGCGCCGATATACACATTGCCTTTATCCGCATCTTCAATATCAACTATTTTGGCAGCACCTACAGTCATAAAGCCGTCAAACTGAATTGCCTGTGCTGGTGAACTAGCAAGTGCAGCTATTATTGCAGTACTGAGTAAGTTAAACTGTTTTTTCATCGCAGGGACTCCCCTATTATTGTTACACTATTTTTTTTTACAATAATCTGAAGATAGTTCATATGCAGTGCTTGGCAAGAAAAACACACTTAAATGTCCTTATAAAATTAGATAACAACGTTATCAATTTGAAATACAAGTAGAATTAATCTCTATATTTCATGCAATAAACTGTCTTCTTATGGCAGGAATATAGCTGATATTTGAAAAAATTGAATAACAAGGGAAAGTTTAATTTTTTCTCCCACGAAGGGCTTTTTTCTTTTTACTGCTTTTGAAGGGGTTGCTGTCGCTGATTTTAAACTCGATCATTATTGGTGTGCCAACAGAGTTAAGTTCTTTTCTAAAAAAATTGGTGAGGTAGCGTTTGTACACGGCAGGTACTTTGCTGATTTGATTGCCATGAATAATAATTCTTGGTGGGTTCATTCCGCCCTGATGCGCATAACGTAATTTTATTCTACGGCCATTAACCAACGGCGGCTGGTGTGATTGGGTAGCTTTTTCTAACAAGCGCGTGAGGTCAGAGGTTGAATATTTTTTTGTTGCTGAGGCATAAGCGCGGTCAATCGCCTCGTATAACTTGCCAACACCTGAGCCGTGTAATGCGGAAATAAAAAACGTTTCGGCAAAGCGCACAAAGGGCAGTTGTTTATCAATGCCTTTGTGAATTAAATCTTTTTGGTAGTCATCCATGCCATCCCATTTATTAATGGTTAGCACTAAGGCGCGCCCTGCTTCCAGCACATAACCGATTAGATGCAAATCCTGATCTGCAATTTCTGTTCTGGCATCAATCATCATTATCACAACATTGGCGCGTTCAATTGCTTGCATTGATTTAATGACACTGAATTTTTCGATGACTTCGTGTACCGCACGTTTACGACGGATACCGGCAGTGTCGATAAACGTATATTTTTTTCCGTCGCGTTTAAAGGGTATAAACACGCTGTCGCGCGTGGTGCCGGGCATATCAAAAACAACGACGCGCTCTTCACCGAGGAAACGATTGACCAATGTGGATTTACCAACATTGGGACGGCCGATAATCGCAACTTTCACACGTTTGCTATCTTCGTCATCTTCAGTGTCATCTTGCGTATCGTCGCTAATTTCTGTAGTTTCATTTATTGACAAGGCATTTGAAAGCACATCTAAAACATTTGCTAGCATTGCTTGGATGCCGCGATTTTGTGAAGCGGCAATTGCTACCGGTTCACCCAAACCCAGTGAGAAAAATTCACTAGCAACCGAGCGTGCATCCAGTCCATCGGTTTTATTAACAACGAGTTTTACATGTTTTCCGGTGCGCCTTAATGAATCAGCAATGACTTCATCGGCAGGTGTCAAACCATCACGCGCATCCACCATAAAAATAATAATGTCACTTTCATCAACGGCTAGACGGGTTTGTTTTTCCATGTGGCTATCGAGTTCTTCACTTTCGCCACTCAAACCACCAGTATCGATAATGATGATTCCTTCTGATTTAAATTGAAAGCGACCGTATTGGCGATCGCGTGTTAAACCGGGATAGTCGGCGACTAATGCGTCTCGCGATTTTGTCAGGACATTAAACAACGTTGATTTGCCCACATTCGGCCGACCAACAAGTGAAATAACAATTTCAGGGTTATGAAACGTTGGCTCGGAATTGTGAGCGGTTGATTGAGTAATAGACATGTGTAAAACAAAAATTAAAAATCATCATCGTGTTCGCGCAATGCAAGCACATAGAGAATACCACCGCGGCTGATAACCACTAGCCGATCTTCGCCGAAAACAATGAGGGGTACGATAATGCCGCTGGCAAGTTCCCAGCCCAGATCATCGTATTGCCCCAGTTGGAAACGTGCGATGAAGTGCCCATCGTAACGCGACAGTAAATGCACAAAACCTTCAAAATCACCTACTGCCAAATAATCACCAATAATAGTTGGCCTTGTTAATTTTCGATGTGCTAACTTTTCTTGCTTCCAGATTGTTGCACCATTGAGCCGATCTAACGCCCAGATATGTCCTTGGTCGTCACTGCTATAAAGCGCTTTGTCATCAAGCAATACACCGGTATGTGTTGAGAAATCACGCGCCCATAAAAATTGTCCGCGATCAACATCAATGGCAGCAATTCTTCCCTGGAAACTGGCAGCGTATAAAACTCTACCGTAAAGTTGCGCGTCGCCGTCAATGTCAACCAGTCGTTGTATTTCTGAACGCCCGGTAGGAATTGATAAAGCAACATCCCAAATCACTTCGCCGTTATCCGGTGAAATAGCAATTAATCGTCCGTCTGAAAGTCCAACAAAAATTTTGCCGCGAGCAATAACTGGTTCGCTGGTGCCACGCAATGTTAAGTCGGGAATAGCACGTTGATATTGCCAGCGAATTTTTCCGCTATTAATATCCAGGCTAAGAATTTTTCCGTCAATGGTTCTAATAATAACCATATCCTGGTAGATAGCAGGTTTTGCCAGTACTTCACTTGGTACACGCGTGCGCCAACGTTCACGCCGACTCTTTGCATCAACCGCGATAACATAAGCATCGCGTGTTGCCACTAACCAAACATTTTCATTACCACCAATGCCGGCGCTGATAGTTGAATCAAGTTCTATTTCTTGTTCAAAGACACCCGTTTTCAAACCGATAATACTTAACACGCCATCCCGGCTAATCGTTACCGCAACTTCTTTTAAAATAAGCGGATGTAAAAAAAGATACTGCTCTTCAACACCTGTACCGCTTGATTTATGCCAAGTAACATCCAGATAATATTTGCTTGTAAAAGGAATCAACTCTGCTGGCTGGTCAACATTGTTGTCATCCGCACAGGCGCTGATAAACAGCGTAGCAAGCAACAATAGAAAATAACGAAAAAGGTTGTTATTCACAGCAAGGTTTTTAATTGTATTTTTTTAGATGAGTAAAGGGTGAAAGATTTAAGCCGTTTTAGCTATTTTAAAATTCACGCGTTTACGCTGCTGATGTGTTTTTTAAACACGCTAACTTTCTCAGCTGAATCTTTTGCTTTATTTTGCAAACCAAGATTTTGACGTTTTAACATTAACCATTGACTGGCAGCAACACCTTGCAAGCTAATGGCTTTATCGTAAGCAATGCCCGCCTGCTCGACTTCACCTTTTGCATTAAATAAATCGCCTTTGAGTTCTTCATACTGCGCGTCGTAAGCTGTGTCGTGTTTCATATTCAACAGTGCCATTGCTTCATCGTATTTTTTTTGCTCCAGATAAACACTGGCAAGCCGTAAACTGGCAATTTGTTTTGTGATGTCATCGTTAGCATGTTTTATTGCTAATTCGAGTTGCACAGCAGCGCTATCAATATTGTTTTTTTCATACTCTACTTTCGCCAGCGCAAGTGATGCTAGTGAAGCATACGGGGTATCGGAATAGTCATTGATTAATTTGTTGTGAAAATCGATTGTTTTATCGTCGATGGCTGTATTGCCACTGATTTGTTTTGCCGCGCTCTGCATTACCTGCATATACAAATCACTTGCCTGTACAAAATGCACGTTATTTTGTTCAACGTAATATCGCCAACCAAACAAAGATGAAACACCAACAAAAAGCCCAACAATTAACGAAGTGCCATTTTCTTTCCACCATTTTTTTAAAGCTTCTACCTGTTGTTCTTCTGTTTCGTATTCATTTATTGCCATGTTAGTACCTGTTGTCAAAACCTATAAAATATTTGTAATAAATTTAGCCAGTTCATCAAAGCTAACCGTTACCTGTTTTTTTTTCTCGCGCAAATATTTTACGGTAACTTGCGCGTTGCTTAATTCATCTTCTGCCAATATCAATGCGATAGTGGCGCTGCTTTTATCCGCTTTTTTCATCTGATTTTTTATTGAACCGCCACCGCAATGGGTAATCATTTTAACATCAGGCAATTGTTTTCTTATTTTTTCTGCTAGCTGCAAACCTTTAAGCTCACTAGCCTCGCCCAATAAAACAAAATAAATGTCCAGCGTTTGATTCAATGGTTGCTGCGACGGCTCTTGTGATTCGAGCAACGCCAAAATACGCTCAACACCTAGTGCAAAACCAATCGCCGGTGTGCTTTTGCCGCCCAACTGCTCTACCAACCCATCGTACCGTCCGCCAGCGCATATTGTACCCTGTGCGCCGAGCTCATCGGTAACCCATTCAAAAACTGTTTTGCAGTAATAATCCAGACCGCGTACTAGCCGTGGGTTTATTGTGTATTTCACGCCAGTGGCTTCCAGGCTGGCAGTTAGTTTATCAAATTGTTGGCGTGATTCATCGTCCAGATAGTCAATTAATGCTGGTGCATTATCCAGCATTTCTCGCATTGCAGGGTTTTTGCTGTCAAGCACTCGCAATGGGTTGGTCTGCAGACGACGTACACTGTCTTCGTCGAGTATATCGCTGTGCTGATTTAAGTAATCAATTAGCACCTGTTTATATTTTTCTCTGGTTTGATTTGAGCCTAAGGTATTTAGTTCCAGCCGCACATTTTTCAGACCTAATTGCTGCCATAATCTGGCGCCGATTAAAATTAGCTCAGCATCAATATCCGGCGTATCAATGCCGTACACTTCTGCACCAAACTGATGGAACTGGCGATAACGCCCTTTTTGCGGACGTTCGTGGCGAAACATCGGACCGCTGTACCATAAGCGCTGTATCTGGTTGTACAGTAAACCGTGTTGAATGCCTGCCCGTACACAACTGGCAGTGCCTTCCGGACGCAGGGTCAGCATGTCGCCATTTCGGTCTGGAAAAGTGTACATTTCTTTTTCGACAATGTCAGTGACCTCGCCGATAGAACGGCAGAATAAATCCATTGATTCAACCAGCGGCATGCGAATTTCTTTGTAACCGTAACCCGCCATAAGCTGCCGAATAACCGCTTCAAACGCTTGCCAACGATGACTATCGTCAGGCAATAAATCGTGCATACCACGAATGGATTTAATTAATTTTGCCATTTGTTATTGTTTGATTTTTAATAAAACTGACGAGGTACACTCGTTCCAGCATTTTTAGGTGGTTAGTTTTTTTAGATATTTAATGAAAAATGACACTTTGCTCTTGTGTTGAAATTTTAAAATTCGCCGTGTTGCTAGAACGGATATACTGCTTTATATCAACTTCAAGATCATTAATTATCACGCGGGCGGCTCGCGCATTGCCCAAAGAAATGCTAAAGGGTGCACGCCCTACAAGCACCCTGATGCTACCATCAGGCAACATATTATAAAGCAGACGGGACTGGTTCGCATCACGAACTTCAACCCATGAACTATTTTTAGTGAAAATCTCTACCGTATCGTTACCAGTTTCAGAGTTAGCTATCTCTTCACTGGTGACCGTTGCCATGTTCGCCTCAATAGTGTTTATTGCGGTATTGTCACTATTTTCTTTTTTTTCACTTTCTTTTTTTTCATTTGCCTTTTTCTCAGTAACATCAGCAGCAACCGTCTTTATTTCTGCAACGTCTTCTTCAACAATTTTTTTGTCCGTATTTTCTGCTTCTATTTCTACTTTAGCTTTTGTCTCAAGTTCAAGAAAACCCGATTTATCCACAATCAAATCATCGTCATCTGTTAGACGTGCGTTTTGCCGAATATTTAATGCTTTTGTCGTGGAAAAATTTTGCTGGTCATCACTAATATCTTGTTCTCTTTCTTCTATTTGCGAACCAAAAACATCCGCTTTTTTTTGATAGTATTGAAAACTACCGAAAATCAGCGTAGCAATGCCAGCAACAATCAGCAATATTGTGATAGCTTTTATCAGCGGTGACTGACTATTTGCTTCGCCTGGTAAATTTGATCGTGGCTTTAAACTACTAACCGTATTATGAGGCACAGCACGGTTATAAATAGCCAATACTTTGTCTTCTGATATTTCCAGAAATTTTGCATAAGCGCGAATATAACCTCTTGCATACGTTGGTGCTGGTAGTGCTTTTTTATCATTTGTTTCAAGCGCGATAATTATATGAGCTGCTATTTTCAAATACTGGCTGACATCTTCTATTGTATGACTTTTAGCTTTACGCGCTTCCACCAGCAAACGACCAAAATCAAATTTTTCATTCTTTGATTTATTGTCTGAGGAATTATCCAAATGGCTATCTACACTGCCGTTTGTTTTGTTGTTTGAATCTTTCATTATCTAAGATGGTTTCTATCATTAATTTCTATCATTAGTTTCTAGCGCTTACCTCTGACCTCAGCTTCTGCCCAGCCGGCTTCATCTGAATCTGGAAAGTCTTTAATTAGTTTGCGTGCATATTTCATGTAGTGCTCTTTTGCGCCCAGATTTTTTTCTGCTTGAATTTGAATCCATAAACTTTCTGCCGTTGCTGGCTTTACTGCGTGGTAACGTTGAATATAAGCACGTGCCATCAAATACCTTTCTGTTTTTACACCAATTTCCGCCATCGAAATTAATGAACCCGCTAATTTTGATTGTTTACGCAATGATGCCCTTAATAATGTTTCAGCTTTTTTATATTTGTTTTGCTTTATGTAACAGCTACCCGCATTACTTTCCGCCAGATAACGCGCTTCATAAAAAGGGTCGCTATATGCTACCGATAAATATTTTTGTGCTTCTTCATAGTTTCCCTGACTGCATAAAAATGCGCCATAACCATTAGATAAATCGGGGTCATTTGGTTTTAGATCAATAGCTTCCTGATATGTTTCATCAGCCTTTTCAGGCAGGCCAAGTAAGGCGTACAAATAAGCCAATGTTTTATAGGCAGGGGCATAATCAGGGTTTTGTTCAATTGATTTTTCTAACTTATCCCTGGCAGGCGTATATTGTTTACGTTTTATATAACCGATTGCTAGCTGCACATTTATTTTTGATGCTTCTTTAAAATTAGGTTCACTCGATTGTTTTGTCGTTATTGCCGATTTATCGGCAGAAGTTGTACAACCGACTAAAGACACTGTTAACAGCATTAAAAAAAATGCCTTTTTTATTAGTATAATTTTTTTTAACATCTATTATTCCATCCCAAATCGGGGTTCTTCAAAACGGCGGTGTCGCCGACTTTTATCTCTAATCTTACCTGCAAGCTGTCCACAAGCTGCATCGATATCATCACCGCGTGTTTTCCGCACCACGGTGGTCATACCTGAATCATGCAGTATTTCTCTAAAACGTATAACCGCTTTTTTTGATGACGTACTATAACCTGAACCTGCAAACGGATTAAAAGGTATTAAATTCATCAAGGTTGGAATACCTTTTAGTAGTTTAATCAATTCACGTGCGTGTTCAGGTTTATCGTTAACGCCCTCTAACAACACATATTCAAAGGTTATTCTAGAACGTGTATTTTGTTTATCAATAAAACGACGACATGCTGCCATTAATTTTTTCAGCGGATATTTCTTATTAATTGGTACTAATTCATCGCGTAGTGCATCATTTGGTGCATGCAATGATACCGCAAGACGCATATCCAGTGTGTCGCCTAAGCGATCCATCGCCGGTACCACACCTGCAGTACTAACGGTAACACGACGTTTACTTAAACCGTAGGAAAAATCATCCATCATAATACGCACCGCGCTAATGGTATTATCGAAGTTTAGTAGTGGCTCACCCATGCCCATCATCACCACGTTGGTAATTTTACGACCGGGCGGCAATTGCTCCTGTATTGCCCTGCTACTGTCCGTCCCGGCACATAGTCGTTTCTCTTCTTCCAGTAGATGCGCTGCGAGCCAGACTTGCGAAATGATTTCTGCTGTTGTCAAGTTTCGATTAAAACCCTGGCGACCGGTGGAACAAAAACTGCAATCTAAAGCACAACCTACTTGCGAGGAAACACATAAAGTGCCACGGTCATCTTCTGGAATAAAAACCGCTTCAATATGATTACCATCGTTTAATTGCAACAACCATTTACGCGTGCCATCTTTTGAGATTAAATCTTTTGCTACATGAAGGTTTTGCACACAACTGGTTTCTACCAATCGATTGCGTAAATTTTTCGACAAGTTATTCATTTGCTGAAAATCAGTAACGCCTAACTGGTGAATCCATTTCATTACTTGCGTAGCACGAAATTTTTTCTCACCAATACTTTCAAAAAAATCTTCCAACGCAACACGATCTAAACCTAGCAAGTTTGTTGTATCGCTTTTAAGCATTACTTGTAAGTTTGGATCTCTTTCGATTTGTTGCTGGGTGTTGGTCATCGGGGAAATATTACATGATTATGAGAGGTGAGACTTGTTTTTAGTCCGCAGATAACGAAAATAGAAAACAAAATACAGTCCGCGAATAACGCAAAAAACGCAAAAAAATGTTTCGTATTTAAAGCTTAGTGTGTTTCGCGTTATTCGCGGACTAATGATTTTAAACTTTTAATCTTCTTTCTCTTCAATCCACGCCAATTGGATAGCTTCTAAAATTCGCTCACCTGAATGTTCGGGATCATCGTCAAAATCTTTGAGATCGATTACCCATTGGCGAAGCTCTACAAAATTGACAAATTTCGGATCAACATCAGGAAATTTTTCATATAGCTCAATGGCAATTTCTAGACTATCTACCCATTTTAATATCATTGTCTGTATGTCCGCTTAGTGGTTTTCAGAAACCATGTTGATGGTGTATTTTGGTATTTCAACAACCAAATCTGTATCACCGATAATTGTCTGGCAACTTAAACGCGAATCAGGATCTAAACCCCAGGCTTTGTCTAACATGTCATCTTCTTCTTCGGTATTTTCATTTAAAGAATCCATGCCTTCACGAATATAAACATGGCAGGTTGTACAGGCACAGGATTTTTCACAGGCGTGTTCGATTTCGATATGGTTTTGTAAAGCAACATCGCAGATAGTCACACCGGATTCAGCTTCAATCACCAAACCATCTGGGCATATTTCTTCATGTGGTAAAAATATAATTTGTGGCACGTTTACGATTCCTCTGCTTTTGTATGTAAGCCTGTATTTTTATCTGAAGCATATTCTTCAATTGAATGCCCTTGCATTGCCGTTTTAATATTTGAATTCATTCGACGTGCGACATAATTTTCGCACACTATTTCTAGTTGTTTGATCGCCTGCTTGATGGCTTCGACGTCTGTTAATGATTTTTTATCGATGACTGCCTGCCGTGCAACTTTAATGTATGTCATTTCTTCTGCGGATAATAATTGCTCACCATCAACAGCTAATGCAGAATCTAATGCTTCTAATACACGATTAGCTTCAACCTGTTGTTCACGCAAACTACGTGAATACATATCGCCCTCAGCATGCTCGATAGAATCACGCAGCATGGTTTCAATTTCGTGATCACTTAAACCGTAAGATGGTTTTACATCGACACTGGCTTCAGTGCCGCTGTTTTCTTCGCACGCGCTAACAATTAACAAACCGTCTGCATCCACTTGAAATGTTACGCGAATCCGTGCTGCGCCAGCAACCTGTGGTGGAAAACCGCGTAATTCAAAACGTGCCAGTGAGCGACAATCACTCACCAATTCACGATCACCCTGTAATACATGAACCGCCATTGCTGTTTGACCATCTTTGTAAGTGGTAAAATCCTGTGCTTTTGCAACAGGGATAGCCGTATTGCGATGAATGATTTTTTCAACCAGACCACCCATGGTTTCGATACCGAGTGACAATGGAATGACATCAAGTAACAACATTTCATCATCGGATTTATTGCCAGCCAGCACATCAGCCTGCAACGCTGCGCCGGTAGCGACGACTTTATCTGGATCGATACTGGTAAGTGGTTCGCGTTCAAAAAATTCTGCCACCATTTCGCGTACAATTAATACTCGCGTTGAACCGCCAACCATAATTACTTCATTAATACTTTCATTTTCAACATCTGCATCACGCAAAGCACGGCGGCAAGACATTAATGTTTTATTCACTAATGGAGTTAATAATTTTTTTAGTTGTTCGCGATTTAAGATTCCCTGCCAGGCACCATTTTCAGTATCAATATCAATTAATATTTCACCTTGCTCAGCAAGCGCTTCTTTTGCAGCTCGCGCTTGCTGCATAAGAAGACGTTTAAACGCGGGGTTTTCTATGTCGCTGAAATTTGCTTGCCCAATAATCCATAGTGTTATTTCATAATCAAAATCATCACCACCCAGTGAGCTATTACCACCGGTGGCAAGCACTTCAAAAACACCTTTACTTAGACGCAAAATTGAAATATCAAACGTGCCACCGCCTAAATCATAAACTGCAATAACGCCTTCATTACCTGTATCTAAACCGTAAGCGACTGCTGCTGCCGTTGGTTCATTCAACAATCGAAGTACTTTAATATCAGCAAGTTTTGCCGCATCTTTTGTTGCCTGTCGTTGCGCGTCATCAAAATATGCTGGCACGGTTATTACTGCACCGTTTAATTCATCGCCTAAGGTTTTAAGTGCACGTTGCTTTAATATTTTTAAAATTTCTGCTGAAATTTCTACTGCACTCACATCACCACTGCGTGTTTTAATTTTTGGTACCTTACTTTGTGTTTCTGCAAAAGTGTAAGAATAATGTGCGTCTTCGGTTGCCAGATCTTCCGCGCCACGACCCATGAAACGTTTTACTGAAACAATGGTGTTCAGCGGATCGGATGCGCTAAATTTTTGCGCTTCGCTTCCAACAAGTACATTATTCTCAGCATAATGCACAATGGATGGTAGCAAGTGATTACCTTCCGCATCTGGCAAAGTATCAACATTACTACTGCGAACGGTTGCAACCAGTGAGTTTGTTGTGCCCAAATCAATGCCAATCACAAGTCGATGCTGATGCGCAGTGGTTGCTTGTCCGGGTTCTGCTATTTGTAAAAGTGCCATAGTTTGTGTTTAGGTCTTCGCTTGTTTACTAACGAAAGCGGAGTTATGCGATATAAAATTCATGATCGCCAGCAGCAGGGAAGCTGCTGCCAAGTGTACAAGGATGTATTTACAGTGTGCCATAGGTTTTATATCGGATAATTTAGTTATTATCAGTGTATCAAATCATCAGCTCGTCTTCGATAGACGCGATTAGATTGTTAACTTCATTTTTTGCTTTTTGCATGAATTGTAATTTACGGATGCACTCACGTGCATTCTCAATTTCATCGGCTTCGTAAAATTGTGCGAAGTTTTTCATCATGCCATTGTTTGCTGACTTTAGCTCTTTTGCTATTTCATCCAATGTTAGCAATGAGTCACTGTCTCGTTTAATATTTTCCAGACACTCTCGCATTTCAAGTTGCTGCATTAAAAATGCCGCATCCATTGTGGTTTCATTTTCGAGATTAATGTCGATGCCCTTTAGCTTCAGTAAATAAATGGCTCTTGATACTGGGTTTTTTAATGTTGTCTGCGCTTCGTTTATCCACGAGGTTTGTTGCATCGATAAACGTTTATCTTGATCGGAGGCATTAATAAATTTATCTGGATGTACCTGTTTTTGCAGTGCCATGTAATGCTGCTGAATTTTATTTAAATTCACATCATATGAAACTGGTAGTTCAAACAACTCGAAAAAGTTGCTGTTTAGAATATCGTGAGACATGTAAAATTTTAACTGGAAGCAAATAGCGCTTTACGAATTAGATGGTGAAGCTTTCGCCGCACCCACAGGCAGCTTTTTCTTTTGGATTATTAAACTTAAAACCTTCGTTTAATCCATCACGTGTATAATCTAGTTCTGTGCCATCGAGGTAGACCAAACTTTTTTTATCAACAATTACTTTCACGCCAGCGTCTTCAAACACTTCATCTTCTGGATTTATTTCATCGACAAATTCGAGCACATAAGACATGCCCGAACAGCCCATGGTTTTCACACCTAAACGCAAGCCGACACCTTTACCACGGTTATCCAAAAAAGCTTTAACTCGCTCTGCCGCAGGTTCTGTTAGTGTGATTGCCATGTCAATACTCTATATTTTGTGTTTAAGCGTTTTTCTGTTTGTAGTCAGCAACTGCAGCATTAATTGCATCTTCCGCTAAAACAGAACAGTGAATTTTTACCGGCGGCAATGCTAATTCTTCTGCAATATCTGTATTTTTGATTGCTTGCGCTTCATCCAGTGTTTTTCCTTTAACCCATTCAGTTAATAGTGAACTTGAAGCAATGGCACTACCACAGCCATATGTTTTAAACACAGCATCTTCAATAACACCTTCGCTGCTAACTTTTATTTGCAGCTTCATTACATCGCCACATGCAGGAGCACCAACCATACCAGTACCAACATTATTAGAATTTTCAAAACTGCCAACGTTACGTGGGTTTTCGTAATGATCTAAAACTTTTTCACCGTATGCCATATTTATTACCTATAATTTTTAATTTACTATTTTTAAACTGTAACCCTGCATAAGGAACGTTGCAGGCAATTTTAAAAAACGCCGGCAACGCTCTCGCTTATGCCGACTTACACATTATTTTAATGCGCCGCCCATTCAATACTGTCTATATCAATGCCATCTTTGTACATATCCCACAGCGGTGATAACTCACGTAATTTTTCGACGGCTTTGCGAACGTATTTAACCGTGCGTTCAATTTCTTCTTCTGTGGTGTAACGCCCCATGGTAAAACGAATTGAGCTGTGCGCTAATTCATCGTTACGACCAAGTGCGCGCAGTACGTAACTTGGTTCCAGGCTTGCTGAGGTACAAGCGCTACCACTAGAAATAGCCAAGTCACTCAATGCCATCAATAAACTTTCGCCCTCAACGTAATTAAAACTAATATTAATGTTACCTGCGATGCGATGATTAATATCGCCATTAACATAAACTTCTTCCATATCTTTAACGCCGTCGTATAATTTATTTCTTAGCTTTAGCAAACGTTTATTTTCTTCAGCCATTTCTACTTTAGCAATTCTAAACGCTTCGCCCATACCAACAATTTGATGGGTCGCTAGTGTACCAGAACGCATGCCCCGTTCGTGACCACCACCATGCATTTGTGCTTCAATACGTACACGCGGTTTTCTTTGTACATATAGTGCGCCTATACCTTTGGGACCATAAACTTTATGCGCCGAAAAACTCATCAAATCGACTGGCAGTGCTTCAAGATTAAGATCAACTTTACCAGCACTTTGTGCAGCGTCTACATGAAAAGTGATTTTCCGTGCACGACAAATTTTACCGATAGCTTCAATATTTTGAATGACACCAATTTCATTATTTACGTGCATAATTGAAACCAGTATTGTGTCATCACGCAGTGCATCTTCAAGCACTTTAAGATCAATCAAACCATTTTGCATGGGGTCAAGATAGGTCACTTGGTAACCTTCGCGCTCTAATTGGCGACAACTATCCAGCACGGCTTTATGTTCTGTTTTGCAGGTAACGACATGTTTACCGCGTTTTTGATTGAAGTGTGCAATGCCTTTAATAGCAAGATTATTTGATTCAGTTGCACCGGAGGTGAAAATAATTTCTTTTGGGTTTGCGCCCACTAAATCAGCCACATGTTTACGCGCCATTTCAACAGCAGCTTCTGCGACCCAGCCAAAACTATGGCTACGTGATGCAGGATTACCAAAACTGCTGTGCGGCCCCATGTATTTAAGCATTTCAGCAACAACACGCTCATCCATTGGCGTGGTTGCGGAATAGTCCAAATAAATTGGCGCTACTGATTTATTGTTTGATTGTTCACTCACTTTTATCACCTTAAAAATTAAACAGTTGCCGCCGCCATCACAGGCGATTGCTGGTTTATTTCTATAATGTCACGCAATGCGGTTAGCAAAGCATCAACATCTGACATCGTATTATTTTTACCAAAACTTACTCGTATCGCTGAGTTTGCTAGTGCATCTGAAACGCTCATTGCTTTCAACACATGGCTGGCTTCGGTTTTACCGCTGGTACATGCTGAGCCACTGGAGACTGCGATGGCTTTTCTGTCCAGTTGCATTAACATGGTTTCACCATCAAAATTTTCCACGCCGAATTGCACTGTATTTGGCAAACGTTCTGCCTGCTGCGCAAAAATGCTGACCGTTTTCAATTCATCTAAACCTTTTTCTAAAGCATTTCGCAAAATTCGTAGGTGCGAACTTGTTGTTTGTAAATTTTCTCGCGCTAGTTCAGCCGCTTTTCCAAAACCAGCAATGGCAGGCACATTTTCTGTACCTGCACGCATATTTTTTTCCTGCACGCCACCAAACTGTGTTTTTGAAATGGCAAGCCGCTTATCTAAAATCAACGCACCAACACCAATTGGCCCGTACAATTTATGTGCAGAAAGTGTCATCGCATGCACACCGCTTTCGACAAAATTTAGCGCAATTTTTCCTGCTGCTTGCGATGCGTCAGTGTGAAAAAAACAATTTTGTTTTTCAGCAAAATTTATTAACGACGATAAATCTTGAATCACACCGGTTTCATTATTTGCTGTCATCACTGATAACAATGACGCTTGTTTTGTCATAACTGACTCGACGGCTGTCAGCTGAATACAACCATTTTTATCTGCTGGCACAATGTCTACATTTGAAGAAAGCTGCTGCGCAGGTTCTAGTAACGACATATGTTCAATGGCACTTATTATTATACGGCTGCCTTTATTCCGCTTGCTAAACCCATTCAACAATAAATTATTTGATTCCGTGCCGCCGCTGGTAAATATCACCTGCTCGGCTCTTGCTCCTGCCAATTGCGCAACTGATTCACGCGCTTGTTCAATGGCATCTTTTTGCAATCGACCAAAGCGATGCAGACTCGATGGATTGCCTGTCACCTGTCCCATATAAGGCAACATGGTTTGCAAGACTTTTTCATCTAAAGCTGTTGTTGCATTATTGTCGAGATACACTGCCATGAGAATATTAGTAATAAAATTAAACGCTTACGGTCTCATTTTTATGTGTTTCCACACTGTTGACTGCTTCCTGTTTCATTACCTCAGCCAGTGAAATGCCATCTAGGAAAGAGCGTATTTCGTTGCTTAATTCTTGCCATAAATCATGCGTTAAGCACTGATAGGCACCGTCGTGACAGCCATCATTATCGCTACAATCAACCACTTTACAACTTTCATCAACCGCTAAAATAATGTCTGATACGCTGACATCATGCGCGCTGTTTGTTAGTTTATAACCACCACCAGGGCCGCGAGTACTGCTAACAATGCCGTTACGACGCAGTTTGGCGAAAAGTTGCTCAAGGTAAGACAGAGAAATGTCCTGACGTTCGGAAATAGCAGCCAAAGAAACGGGGCCGCCATCTTGGTGCAAAGCCAAATCAAGTACTGCGGTGACGGCGTAACGCCCTTTTGTAGTTAAACGCATATCAAATGCCTCCCCTTGAAAAAGGGAATAGTTTTCTTAAAGGGGGATTTTACTTAATTCCGACTAATTTAGTCAAGTATTAAACTTGACTAAATTAGTCAAGTATTACTTAAGGTATATAAATAGAATGAATAGAAATAGCACTTTGCCGCAAAGAACGTGCTCGAAAAAGCGACAAATATGCTTTTAAAGCGCCTAACTCCCTTAATAAACGCTGATTTTGAGAAATAAATCTCAGCAGCTAATTCGTTTTGATTTTCTCTGTATCATCATCATCCGGTTCACCGTTCGACAGGCTGCATGAGCCTAAATCAGGCAAATTAGTCACATCAATTTCAGCACCAAATTGTTTCAGTGCAACGCACATGGTTTCCATTTTCTCATCCATAGCATGAATATGATCGAGCATTTTATTGATAGCTGTTGCTACCGGATCAGGTGCATCACGTGTTGCTCCATAAGCGTCAAAGCCAAGCTTTTCGGCTATTTCATCACGTTTTTTCTGGGTTTCGTCGTGGTGATGGATTACACGTCCAGGCACACCGACAACTGTCGAATTTTTTTCAACGTCTTTTGTCACTACAGCATTTGAACCGATACGCACGCCTTCTGCCAATGTTATGGGCCCTAAGACTTTTGCGCCGGCACCAACTACTACATTATTTTTCAGCGTTGGATGGCGTTTACCGGCATTCCAACTGGTACCACCTAAGGTAACACCATGATATAAAGTACAATCGTCACCAATTTCTGCAGTTTCACCAATAACAACACCCATGCCGTGATCAATAAAAAATCGGCGACCAATTGTTGCACCGGGATGAATTTCAATGCCAGTAAACCAGCGCGCAAAATGCGACAACCAGCGTGCAAACCAGTTAAACCCCATATCCCATAATACATGATTGAAGCGATGCAGGATCACTGCATGAAGCCCTGGGTAGCAGGTTAAAACTTCCCAAGTATTTCGTGCCGCGGGGTCGCGATCAAAAACGCATTTTATGTCTTCGTGGATGCTGATGGGGTTTTCCTCATTAAATTATTTCACCGAGAACTATAAGAGCTATGTTATACGAAAACCACTTCGATGTTATACCCGGAAAACTTGCGGATATTTAGTACGCCGGTATCAAGAATTAAATACTGCCCTTTTATGCCCATTAATGTGCCTTCTATTTCTGGCTGTTTATCAAAGTTAAGCGACTTAATTTTTTCAGGGTACTCGGACACCGGAAATTTTATTTCGACAATGTTTTCATCAATTGCGGTTATTGATGCTGCGCCCTGCTCGCTTTTTATTACAGCAATTTCAGCGGAACATTTATTTAACAAATCATCTCGTATTGCTTTTAAATCTAACGGCTCTGCTTCAAATTTCAACATTTTTCGCCAATCAGTGCGGTCTGAAACATGTTGTTTTAAAACCATTTCTAATAAGCCAGATTGCAGGCGATTGGCCACTTTAAAAATAGGTAGCGCTTGCCTCGCACCCTGATCGATCCAGCGTGTCGGTATTTGTGTGCCGCGCGTAATACCCACTTTAACGCCCGACGAATTTGCCAGATAAACATAATGCGGGATAAAACAATTCGCTTCTCCCCACTCTGGTTCGCGACAACTGCCTTCAGCGTAGTGACAGGTTTCTGGTTTCATAATGCACATGTCGCAGGAAGCAAGGCTACGAAAACAAGGATAACAATGCCCCTGAGCAAAACTTTTATTGGTTTTACGGCCACAGGCAACACAGTTAATTTCATTTTTATAATGCAGTTTTATTGTTTTCTTAATGTGCTCGTTCATGGCTAGCAGCTCATCACCTATTGGCAATTGATATTGAACTGACTGAGCGCTAGCCGAACTACTTTCAATATCGCCCAATGTGACTTGCATTTTTTTTATATTTCCAATCATATTTTTTCTTCGTTGTCTGTTCGCTTGCCAAACTCATATGACTGGCAATTTTCAATAATGCACATCCTTTCCTAACGACACATTAATAAATACCAAAGTTAATAGGTATTGATTTCCATTGCTTTCCATTTTACACTGGTATTTTACACTGCGAAGCAAATTACTCGTTTCATTTCTTATTTCATCAGCCTAGAATAAATACTGTCGCAAAAAAATAATATCTAATGATTAAACACACACATTTTTTTCAATTTTTTAGCCTTTTATTTCATCTTTTACTGCTGACATTTTTTTTCAGTTCTTCTGCTCAAGCTCTACCCGAACAGGCACTGGTTCCCGGCGGTATCGCTTTACTCGTACTACCCGGTTACAAATCGAACACAAAAGTTTATTTCAATAAAAAACGTATTGCTGTTTTTCCTTACAAAAACACGCAAGGGAAAAATACCTGGCTAGCCATGGCTGGCATTGGTCTTTCTAACAAACCGGGCGACTATGAATTTTCGATACAGCAAGCTGACGGTTTAAGTCTAAACACTAAAATCACTGTTAAACACAAAAAATATGCCGAGCAGCATCTCACCATTAAAAACAAACGCAAGGTTAATCCTAATGCCGAAGATAGCAAGCGCATAACATCTGAAAGTAAACGCAAAAAAAAGGCGAGAAAACACTACAGTGAAGTTTCGCCTCATGTGGAGTTTATCTGGCCTGTCACCGGTCGCATTAGCAGCATTTTTGGTTTAAGGCGTTTTTTTAATGAGCAGGAACGCCGACCACACAGCGGTCTTGATATTGCCGCCACCGAAGGCACACCAATTAAAGCTGCGGCAAATGGTGTAGTGCTGGATACTGGTGATTTTTTTTTCAGCGGTAATATGATTTATCTTGATCACGGTCAGGGCATTGTTAGCCTGTACGCGCATTTGAGCAAAATTTCGGTGAAACCGGGCGACATAATTCAACAGGGTGATATTATCGGTGAAGTTGGGCAAACGGGTCGTGTCACTGGTCCGCATTTACACTTTGCAGTTTATGCCAATCAGACATTAATTGATCCTGTTTTTATGCTGCCTAAAAATGGCAATCCTGCAATGCTTAGCTCAAAAGAAGAAACTACCCTTCAAAAAAAATAAAACTAAATCAAAACTAATTTGATAAATGACTTGCGATTCGTCTCAAAATAACGATAATTGCGCATCGTTATTAAAAGTCAGCTGTGCGATTGATTTAATAAGACACACTAAATCGCGTTACTCACCTTTATCACCCAACAAATTTTTATATAACTAGACGTACAATTTATGGCTAAAGAAGAAGCAATTCAAATGGAAGGCAAAGTAACGGAAACGTTGCCTAACACTATGTTCCGCGTAGAACTAGAAAACGGTCACACTGTCATCGCACACATTTCAGGAAAAATGCGTAAGCACTATATTCGCATTATGACAGGTGATGCGGTAACCGTTGAACTCACGCCTTACGATTTGGAAAAAGGTCGCATTATTTATCGTGCTAAATAATCTTTCGCTGCGCTGCTAAATCTAGCAACAAAAAAGCCGCTAATATTAAGCGGCTTTTTTGTTGTTTCTTACTTTTACTGTATAACCTACATGCCCATAGCGCCGCGTTTTTTGCGTTCTTTCTCAACAGGCATAATCTGACCACGTATCTCACCAGCTTTATATTCCTCTGTGTGAACATTTCCATATGTCAGGCCTTTTTTCATTGCCTTAATAACTGACTTAATATCACCAGGCTCTATGCCTTGAGCTGCAGGGCCGATGATATCTTCGGCATACAGCTTACCCTCAACATAACCGCTATATTCAGGACAAGCTGGCTTTGGTCCGCCACATAAAAACAAATTAGCACCGCCATTAGCAAACTTACTAGAGAAGTGAATATTCGCTTGTCTTACTTTTGTTGCGAAGTTTTCATAATACAGCTTGAAATAAATGTATTTTCCATAAGGGTCAACTTCTGTTTTCAAAGTACCGTAGGCAGGTGTGTAGATTGTAGGTATATTGTACGCACCACCCATTTCAGCTTTGAAATAGGTTGAATGCTCGTCTGCAACAGCGCTTCCTGCCCAGGCAGTTGCCATAAATAGCATTCCTGCGATAAAACTCGTTTTAGTTAGATTGATTTTCATTTTACTTCCTCTTTAGTATTTATATAAGTGAAACCCCTTATTGGGGTACGGGAAGTATAAGCACCGTACTAGGGTACGGAGTCAAGAGTTTTCATTGAAATTAGTTTGTGCTTTTTAGCACAGATAAGAAAACAGTCTATTGAGCATAAAGTTGCTGACGGATGAGGCTAAGGCGCATCACTGGGGAAGAGACCGCTGTTTTTTGGCGCTCTGCTTGACGAGCTGAAAGAGCAGTTAGTAGTTAACAGTTGCTTTGAGTCAAAAATTTTGTGCTAGCGTTTCTTAACACTTGTTAAACAGCGACGAGAGACTCCCAATTGCAAACAAACAATTTATTGTTCTAATTATTGTTCTAATTATTGCTCTAAGGGCATTAGGTTCAGCAGTCTTTTTATTGTTTTGTGTTTTATAATGACGACTAAGCCTTAACCGTTTCAGAAGCTACTTCGACAACAATTTCATTATCTTTTGATACGGTGACATCAACGTGCCCACCTTTGCTTAAACCGCCAAATAATAAGTCATTCGCTAACGGTTTTTTCAGTAACTCTTGAATGATGCGCGCCATTGGTCGTGCGCCCATTTTTGGATCGTAGCCTTTTTCAGCGAGTAACTCACGCGCCGCTTTATCCACGCTGATAGTGACTTTTTTCTCGTTCAGTTGCAGCTCCAACGCAACCAGGAATTTATCCACCACATTCGATAAAGTGTGTGCATCGAGTGGACCAAAGTTAACGATAGAATCCAGACGATTCCTGAATTCCGGGGTGAACATTTTTTTGATTTCTTCCAATCCGTCCAGTTCGTTCTGCTGCTCGGTGAAACCCATTGAGCGTCGTGACATTAGTTGTGCGCCAGCATTACTGGTCATCACCAGAATAACATTTCTAAAATCTGTCTTACGACCATTGCTATCAGTCAGTGTACCGTGATCCATAATTTGCAGTAAAATATTAAAAACTTCGGGATGTGCTTTTTCGATTTCATCAAGTAGCAACACACAGTGCGGATGTTTATTTACCGCTTCGGTCAACAGACCACCGTCATCAAAACCAACATAACCCGGAGGTGCACCGATTAAACGTGAGACGGTATGACGTTCCATGTATTCCGACATATCAAAACGCAGCAACTCAACACCCATGATATTGGCAAGCTGTTTACTGACTTCGGTTTTACCGACACCGGTCGGGCCGGCAAACAGGAAAGAACCAATGGGTTTTTCAGGCTCGCCCAAACCAGAACGCGACATACGAATAGCGGTTGCTAATGTGCTGATGGCATCGTCCTGCCCAAACACCACCATTTTCAAATCGCGTTCCAGATTTTTTAATGCATCAGTATCAGAGGTTGATACAGTTTTTGCAGGAATGCGCGCAATTTTGGCGATGATGTTTTCTATATCGTGCACGTTAATTGATTTTTTATTCGACTTGCCTGAATTTGCCTGCAACTGTCTTTGTGCACCAGCTTCATCAATAACGTCGATGGCTTTGTCCGGCAAAAAACGATCCATAATATAACGCTGCGACAATTCAACGGCTGCACGTAATGCGTTGTTACTGTATTTCACATCATGATGTTCTTCAAAACGTGTTTTCAAACCTTTTAATATATCAAAGGTTTCGTCAATATTGGGTTCTTCGATGTCAATTTTCTGGAAGCGGCGCGCTAGTGCGTGATCTTTTTCAAACACGCTTCTATATTCTGCATAAGTTGTTGAACCAAGACATTTGAGTTCGCCATTTGCCAACATTGGTTTAATTAAATTAGAGGCATCCATCACTCCGCCAGAAGCCGAGCCAGCACCAATAATGGTGTGGATTTCATCGATAAACAAAACAGCACCGGGACGTTGTTTTAACTGTTTTAAAACACCTTTTAAACGTTTCTCGAAATCACCACGGTATTTAGTGCCTGCGACCAGTGAACCTAAGTCCAATGAAAAAATCGTACTTTCTAGTAAGACATCTGGCACTTCTTTGTCGACGATACGTTTTGCTAGACCTTCTGCAAGTGCGGTTTTACCAACACCTGCCTCGCCAACCAATAAAGGATTATTTTTGCGGCGGCGGCATAAAATCTGCACGGTTCTTTCGACTTCTTCATCGCGCCCAATCAGCGGGTCGATTAAACCTTGCATGGCACGTTGATTTAGATTGGTGGTGTAATTTTCTAGTGGTTGTGCTTCCGAATCTTGTGTTGAAGTTTGCTCGGAATGGTCTTCAAGTTTCTCGGTTTCATTCGGTACTTTAGTAATACCGTGAGAAATATAATTAACCACATCCAGGCGGTTAACATTTTGTTGACTCAATAGATAAACGGCCTGCGACTCCTGTTCACCAAACATGGCAACCAGCACATTAGCACCAACCACTTCTTTTTTACCGGAAGATTGCACATGAAAAACAGCGCGTTGTAACACACGTTGAAAACCTAAGGTAGGCTGCACTTCACCGGCAACCACGTCACCAAACACGGGCGTATTATTATCGAGGTATTCTTTGAGTTCAATACCAAGCAAGCTTAAATCAGTACCACAGGCCTGCAATACAACATTGGCACTGTTATTGTCCAGTAGCGAAAGCAATAAATGCTCAACCGTAATATATTCGTGCCTTTTTTCTCTGGCTTCATTAAATGCATTATTTAACGATGCTTCAAGTTCTTTGCTCAACATAGCGCTACCTAAAATTTACCCTTAAGAATTTGTTTATTTATGTATTTAATTTATAATTTAAGCTTCTTCCATAGTGCATATTAAAGGATGCTGATTCATGCGTGAATACTCGTTTACCTGATCCACTTTTGTCTCTGCAATTTCGTGACTAAAAATGCCACAAATACCTTTGCCCTTAGTATGTACTGCCATCATTACACGCGTTGCCTTTGCATCATCCATTGCAAAAAACATGGTCAACACCTGCACTACAAATTCCATTGGCGTGTAATCATCATTATTTACGATCACTTTGTATTGCTTTGGCGGTTTTAGTTTCGGCTTTTCTTCCTCAACTGCAAGTCCGCTATCGTAACCATGATCCCAATCATCATCGCTGGTATTATTAACAGTGACGTGACCATATTGAATATAATTACTCATGCCTCACCTTCAGTGTAGGACAAACTATCTGGTTTTTCTAAATCAGGAATCATTTTTATCAATAATTAAATTTTTTGTTTAGTTTGTTTACAAATCATAAAAACCTTCTAGCAGAAAGTTTTATACATAAATGAATGGCTTAAAACAGCCGCTTAAGATAGCCGCTTAAAGCAGCCTCTTACAGCAGCCTGGCACTGCAGGCAAGAGCCAAAGAGTATCAGGAAAGAGCGACATAATTCCCGCAAAAGTGTTTGGGTTAATTTACTTCAGAGTATCGCTATTAGGCTGCAGCAACTCAACTTTATGATTTATTCAGAAAAAACGCGTGTTTATTTCGCAAACTCTAAAACACTGTTTAATAACTCTTGCTTTAATTTCTCATCAACTTTTTTAAGCATGCGCGCATCAAGTTGTGACGGGCTGCTTGCAGAAACTTTAAGCGGCCATGATTGATAACCAACAACCGTAACGCCATCCTGCGCTATCAATTCAATTTTTAATGTTGCTCGCAACCAGTGCCAACCCTGCTGATTAACTGGTGCTTGCGCTTCTAAGCTAGCGGACAATTGATAACCCAAGTCACCAATATTAAAGCCAGCTTTTGCAGCAGCACTCTGTAATACATTATTTAAACCACCAACACCATCAACTTTAACACTTGTTTGCATTGGCAGCGAACGCAAAGCTTGCTGCAATTGCCCATTAAGCTTAGCAAGATTCCACGAAGATGGCGTACCCTTGCCTTTAACATCAATTATTTTGAGTGTTTTTTGCAAAGTTTGTCGATCTTGTTGCAGGTTATTGGCTTTATATAAATCAGAAATTTTTAACAGTACATCACTGCGTTTTTTCTGTTGCGTTAGTGCGTACTGCGTTTCTTCATCCAGACGATTCATTTCGCTGCGAATATTATTGCCTGCTTGCGTACGATCTAAAACCGCCAATGCGTGATAAGTTAAATCCGCACTACTTTGCCATTGTTCTGCAATACGTGCACCTTGCACCATTTTGTCGGTTTTTAAATTAACACTGCTGGCAATGCGCGTGTTGGATTCCACCATTTCAACACCGTCTTTACGAAAACTTTTAGTATCTTGCGAAGTCGTTGAAACTTCTCTAATTTGCACCTCGAAAATTTTTGCCAAATTTGACAACGCACGGGCTTTTGCCTGCTCAGTTTTGGACGCCGAACCTGTCGCAGATAAATATTGAAAATTCGGGTACATATCTGGTTCACTACTAACCCATTGTGGTGAATCACTGCTATTCATCACTGAACCTGATGGTGCACAAGCCGTAATCAGTAAACAGGCAATCAAAATTTTAAGCCTAGGTATGCTTTGCATTGTCTTCATTTTTTATCCGCTAGTATTGTCTACTAGTATTGTCCACCAGTATCGTACTGGAATTTACTGTTTTAAAATTTATCGCATTAGTGCTTTTTACAGGATTTATTTTTGGTATAGGTGTATTCCAATGTTTAATAACAAAACTGATTTGTTCGGGTTTAATTACCACCATTTCTTCAATAACATCTATTACTCGGCCTGCAGCATTCATTAATTCTATGCGTAATGGATATTCGCCTACAGGCAATACAACTCTTTGCAGTTGTATTTCTTGCGGTAGGGTGCTCCAGCTTCGCGTGTCGGCTCTTTCCGTTACAATGTTGGTGACGGTCATTAATAACCCAGCAATACCACTTTTATCACTAGCCGTTTTTTGTGTGTTGTATTTAACCACCGCCCGTGCCGTTGCTCTTGCCATAATACCAGGCATTGCTTGTTCGAGTGAATAACGTGCTAATGCGTCGATATCTTCAACCGTTTCCAACGTCAGTTGTTTTTTACCTACGCTAATGCGTGATGCATGCAAGCGCTGTTTTGACTGATTGTAAACAGGAAAAGCAACACGTAAATTATGCTCTACTTCAGTAGAAAAAATTTGCACCGCAGTTTCGTTACGAATGGGCGCCAAACCATTATTCAAAATAACAACCAACTCACCAAAATTTTTATTTCGTTTGCCGGGTTTGTAGTTCGCCATGTTAAATTCTTTTTTATACAATTCATATTCACTATTTAATCCTTCAAGTGCTAACAAACGTAATAAATCTTTTTTAATTAACTTTGGCGTAACGGGGTATTGCTCACCGCCTTTTTCTTTATAAACGATATAAGCTTTACGGTATGAAATAAGCGCCGAATCATCTTCACCCAGACTTTCATAAATCAAACCCTCTAAATAACGAAGAAACGCATCTTCTTCCGGCTCATCGCCCCACTCCATCATTTTGACATTGGCTTGTAACATCTCAACACGTGCACCATCAACCTGCCCTAGTTGAATGTAATTCATTGCCATATAAGCGTGTAACAATAATTGCTCATAACGATCACCCTCGTAGCCACGCAGGGTTTCATTGATAGTTACCGAGGCAAGATTCTCGGTAATGCTAAAGCCATACAACTTTTTAATTTCTTGCTTTGCAACTTCAAAAATTTGATTACTACGGGTGTAATCTTGGTTAATACGCCGCAGCATTCCCTTATCAAGCGAGGCAATAATTTCTTTTTGATCAATGTCTTCTTTTTCGGCAACAGCAAGTGATTTTTCAGGGTGACCGGTTAACAGACCATCACGCATCGTCATGGCACGGCTGCTATAGCTGGCGCACGATTGAAGCAGCACACCTAAACTAAGAATATAAAAAAGCTTCAGACACGCATTAAGACGCAAGTTGGTTGTCATCCTTTTAACGAGCATAAATAATTACCAAAAAATTGTCATAAAAATTAACATCCATGTTCTTACACACTACAGTTACAAAAAAATAATTGAGTGTGTATTTAGGACAATGTTATAAACGGAAGCCGCCTTTTTCGATAATTTTTTTGATTTTCTTCTGACCAGCCCAAACTTTGCGATTAGTTCCTAGCTCAATGAGGGTTAGATCAATTTGATAAAAACGTGCTTGCTCCCCACCAGCCGCGTCAACAATGGTATTGATAGAGCCTTTTAACATAAAATCAGCACCAACTTCATTACCCATGGCTTTGCGCGTTTCTTCTGATGCATTCAAATCTTGCTCTTTCACTTCACCGCGAACTTCTTCCCGATCTTCTGCTGAGGCAACAAATTCAACTTCACCAGAATTAATCAATTCACGTTCCATGTCTGCAATAAAAGTGCGGGTGTTGATGTGTTCGTGACTAAGATTTCGTACTTTGCCAACAATAACCGTTGGTGCTTTATTTTTACTTCGAGTGAATTTAGGAAGCCAGCCGCGAGACAGCACATCTTGAATCATTTCTTCGGCAACTAAACGTGAGTCGGTATCATTCCAGTTACCGCTTAAGTCGGTTACTTTATCCGATTCGACACGGCTGACGCTTTGCCCACAACCTGTCAGTAATCCTGCCAGTAAAACAAACAAGCTAAGTAGTGCTAGTGATGGGGTTTTCAAAGATTGTGAATTCATTGCTATGTTCCTTAAATTTGAATTGTAATAACGATTATTATTAATAATTTTGTGAATAAAACTTTCGACGGGATTTATAACATTAAGTTTGTCAGGTGACTAGCGAAATTTTAACTTTTGTTGCATTTATCTCTCATTACGTTTGCTCTCACCGCACTACCTTGGTTGCACTACCTTGGTTGCACTAACTTAACGCAACAGGTATGGTCGCGACATGAAAAATGTTGACACATTGCTGCACGCTCGCTGGGTGATTCCCGTTGCAGGTAAAAGCGATGGCAAAAATGATTATTTAGAAAATCACTGCATTGCAATTAATGACGATAGGATTCTCGAAATTTTACCCAGTGACCAGGTTGCAGAAAAATACAGCGCCGCTGTCACCCGCCACTATTCCGAGCACGCTTTAATTCCTGGGCTCATCAACAGTCACACTCATGCTGCGATGAATTTATTTCGCGGACTAGCAGACGATTTAAATTTAAAGGACTGGTTAGAAAAACATATCTGGCCAGCAGAAACACAACACATCAACGAAAATTTCGTACACACCGGCACTGAACTTGCTATCGCGGAAATGATTCGCGGCGGTACGACCTGCTTTAATGACATGTATTTTTTCCCCGATGTAACTGCACGCGTTGCAGCAGATGTGGGTATGCGTGCCAGCATTGGTCTGATACTCATCGATTTTCCGACCGTATGGGCAAATAACAGCGAAGAGTACATCGACAAAGGGCTGACCGTTTTCGATCATTACAAAGGTCACGATTTAATTAAAACCGCCTTTGCCCCACATGCGCCGTACACTGTTTCCGACGAACCGCTGAAACAAATTTGTACCTTGGCTGACGAGCTTGAATTAAACATTCACATGCACATTCACGAAACCGCTTTTGAAGTGAGTGAAGCGCAAAAAAATGACGGGGTGCGCCCATTAACACGGCTGTATGAATTGGGCTTGCTCACGCCAGCATTGCAAGCGGTGCATATGACGCAGCTAAACGCTGATGAAATTCCGTTGCTTGCTTCCGCTGGCAGCCATATCATCCACTGCCCCGAATCCAACATGAAACTGGCAAGCGGTATTTGTCCGGTTAAACCATTATTGGATGCTGGCGTTAATGTTGCGCTTGGCACTGACAGCAGCGCCAGCAATAATGATTTGGATATGTTTGGCGAAATGCGCACGGCTGCATTACTGGCGAAAATCAGCAACATGGATGCAACGGCTGTTTCTGCCGTACAAGCTTTGCAAATGGCAACCATCAATGGCGCGCGCGCATTAGGCATCGATGATGTAACCGGCTCGCTAGAAGTCGGAAAATTTGCTGATATTGTGGCGGTGAATTTCGATACAATAGAAACTATTCCCGTTTACAATCCGATTTCTCATTTGGTGTATTCTTGCTCACGCGAACATGTCAGTGATGTGTGGATAGCAGGAAAACAACGATTAACTGACCGAGTGCTTAACACGATTGATGAAACACGTTTGAAACAGGACTGTATAAAAATCAACCAAGCCATCGCAAAATAGAACAGCTATTAATAAGCAAACTAATTTATGTTTTTCAGCTAGTTAAGTTATATAGTTAAAGCAAATAATATAAAAATACATCAAAATATAATGAGCCATACAGCAAACTTCGATCCAGCAGAAATCAAAAAATTTGAAGACCTCGCTTCACGCTGGTGGGATGAGCAAGGGGAATTCAAACCGCTGCATGAAATGAATCCGCTGCGGTTAAACTTCATCAATACCGGCTCGCCGCTGGCAGATAAAACTGTTTGCGACATTGGTTGCGGCGGCGGTATTCTCAGTGAAAGCATGGCGAAATGCGGCGCGACAGTCACCGGTTTAGATATGGGTAAAGCACCACTATCGGTGGCACGTTTGCATGCCATGGAAAACGAACTTGAAATTGATTACCAACAAATCACTGCCGAAGAATTCGCTGAACAACATAGCGAGAAATACGATGTCGTTACCTGCATGGAAATGTTGGAACATGTGCCCGATCCAAGCTCGGTTATTACCGCTTGCTGCAAACTGACAAAACCGAACGGCTCGGTTTATTTTTCCACCATCAACCGCAATCCCAAAGCCTATTTGTTTGCCATCGTCGGCGCGGAATATGTGATGAAAATGTTACCACGCGGCACGCACGATTATGCCCGTTTCATTAAACCATCTGAACTAGATAGCTGGGCGAGAAACGCCGGACTGGACTTGAATGATTTAAAAGGCGTTAGCTACAACGCCTTCACCGGACTGTTCAGCCAATCGCAAGATGTGGACGTGAATTATATGGTGCACTATCAAAAACCGAGCGAGTGAAATTAGTGGCAAAAATTAACACTGTATTATTCGATCTCGATGGTACATTAATTGATACCGCACCAGACATGGCCGCCGCACTGGAAATACTTTGTGACGAAGAACAGCAAGCTCGTCTACCCTACCAACAGGTTCGCCCCATTGTTTCCGATGGTAGCGTCGCGTTAGTAACACTCGCTTTTGGTAAGTCACTGGATACGCAAATCCTCGACCGCTTAAAAAATCGCTATCTAGAAATTTACCAAACACATCTTGCCGTACATTCACAACTGTTCGACGAGATGGATGCGCTGTTAAACCAGCTTGAAACAAACAATATTAAATGGGGCGTGGTTACCAACAAACCGGGCTGGCTAACCGAACCTTTGATGGAGTCACTGGAATTGCACAACCGCGCCGCCTGCATCGTCAGCGCCGACTCCACTAAAAACCGAAAGCCACATCCAGAGCCCATGTTTTATGCCTGCAAACTCACTGGCAGCAAACCTGAAGAATGTTTGTATGTTGGCGATGCACGCCGTGATATCGAAGCCGGGCAAAATGCGGGCATGAAAACCATTATTGCCGAATACGGCTACATTGCTGATTCAGAAAATACAAAAGACTGGCAAGCTGACCATAGTATTCAAACACCGTCACAACTTTTAAACTACCTATGAACCGTAACCTAACCCAAAACTGTCACTCGACAACAGTGGCTTGACGCAATAAAAACACCCCGTACATTAGCCGTTTAACTGCTTTCAACAGTATTTTCCAATAAAGAAATGCGCCTAATTGAAGTCATTAACCAGACTTACATATTTTTGCCGAATATGGTGATAGCTCAGTATCTTTCTTACCACCGGCGATTGTCAAAATAGTTGTCGCCTAAAGTTTAAAATTATCCCGTCCACCCGTCCGCAGCAGTAGGCTCTCCACGAAATTTAAGAAAAGGTCAATTACTGCCGATAGTTTTTATGTGGATTATTGGATAGAGACATGGCTTTATACTCGATTGATAAATTGATTAATGAAACACGCCGCCTGGCAGCAGAATTTAAGCGCACCACGGGTACAATGTTGCCTGTCTCTGGTGAAATTGCGCGGTACGATGTTTCGCATCATCTCGATCTCACATTAACGAATGACTATGCCTGTGGTTATGATGCCATCGGTAATAATGCAAGAGAAGGATTGCGCGTGCAGATAAAAAGCCGTGTTATTGGTGATGCGGTTAAATCTGCTCACCGACTCGGACAGCTAAACACCAATGGTAACTGGGATATCGTGGTTCTGTCTTTGATGGATGACGAGTTTGAACCACTGGAAATGTATCAAATAAATCGTAATGAGGTAATCAAAGCGCTAAATTCAAAGAGTAAAAAACACAATACTATTTCAGTCGCAAAATTTAAAATTATCAGCGAACTTGTCTGGGCAAAAAAATATGGTGTAGAGAAAATTTTTGCTTATAAAACAGCATCAAAATAGTTTGCCTTTATCAAAACAATTATTGATACAATGCGTGGCTTCAACTGATTAATTTAGGTTTAATATAGAGAGCTTTGCACTTCCTCTATCCATGCAGGTCATATTTATGGCGCATTTTGAATGATAGGTATTCTTTCCATGTGTATCGATAGTATCTATTACTGAATCCAACGTGACAAACCAGACTAAATTACTTTTTCAGAAACAAACAACTGATGGCTTAATAGAAGTTTGTGATAGACATCAACTGCGTTGTTTGAATATCGATGCTATCGAACAAAGCAGAATTAATCTTGAACAGCCGGATCAGCTTGCATCACCTGTGCAGCGTTACATTCTGGCTTGCCTGCTCTTTATTGAAACGCCAAAAAAAGTATTATTAGGTGGTCTGGGTGGTGGTGCTCTTGCATGTTACCTATATAACAGGAAACCTGAAATACAGGGTGATGCAGTAGAAATCAATGAAATAATTGCAGAACTTGCTAAAGATTATTTTTATTTTCCAAAAAAACAATGGGATATAATCGTCGATGATCTTCGTCAATGGAATGATCGAAATTATGATTTAATGGTGATAGACATTGCCGATAGTGATCTAACACCTGCGTGGTTGACTAGTGAAAAAATGTTATTGCAGCTAAAACAGCAATTGTCTAAACAAGGTGTATTAGCGATAGATTTACTGGTAGACAATGCACAATCATTTACTCAGGCACTGGTTGCAATCAGGAAGGTATTCAAACGCCAAACACTTTGTCTTAGTGTCCCGGATCACAAAAATATTATTATTTTTGCGTTTAATAAGCCGTTGATAAATTATTCAGTAAAAAAATTAACCACTCGCGTTAAAAAGCTAACAGAAATATGGGGACTGGAATTTCCTGTTTTCATCGAGCAGTTAAAAAATGATAATCCTGATAATAATGGTATTATGAGTATGGGAAAGTCTTAATCGCCGCTGTAAACTTTTTTTGACGAGAGTATGTTTAGTCTCTGATGGGTTACTAATGAGCATTTCCTCATACATTGATAGTAATTCCCAGTGGTTTATACGAATTTTTGTTGCAAACACCGCTAACTAGCGTTTTGCGCATAAGAATTAATTGCCTGCCGACCTTTGTTTATTGAAGTTATATCATTTTGAGCATTATTTCTGGCTTTCAATGTTATCGCTTCCAGTTTTTTGTTAATGGTAATGATTTCTCTAATTTTGGCATCCATATCGTCTATATTATTTTCCTGGATATTGCCTGAAAATAATTTTTCAAGTAATTCACTTCGTTGGACTTCGATATCAAAAACCCTGTCCCAATTTCCAGCCTGCGCATCTTCCAGCATGACTTCGCTGTATGTAATTGCACTCTGCAGCTGCTTATTACTCATATCATATAATCTCTTTTAATGGATGTTGTATTTACGATGCAACAGATAAATTGGGGCCGGATCGGGTTTTTGACTCGGTTGGTATTGCTTCCCATCCCGTTTTTATCTCGTGAAGTAATTTTGATGTTTCATCTAATATAGCAATATCATTTTTCAGATTTGCTTCGAGTAAGCGGCGCTCTATATATTCATATAGGTTATCCAGATTTAAGGCAAGTTCACCACCGCTTGTTAGATCAAGGCTGGAGCGCAACCCGGCTATAATCGACAGTGCCTGACCAATAACTTCACCTTTTTTGGCGACATCTTTTCGTATCATTAAGCCTTTAACGATCGATATTTTTTTCAATGCACCATCAAGTAACATTCGTACTAATTGGTGAGGGTCTGCGTCAGTCACAGCGGTGTAATTATCTACACTACTATAATGATTTATTGAATTTTTAGTTGTTGTAAAGCTCACAATGCTTGCTCCCGTTAATTTTTGCTTAATCTTATAACTTATTAAATCTTCTATTAATTACCTGCCGGCACCTGGCAACTGAGCTAATTGTGCTGTCAGAAATTGCCCTGTTCCCTGCAACTGTCCAACCAGCGCATCGAGTGCAGAAAACTGTGCACGAAAGCGTGCCTCTACTTGCTCAAGACTACGTGTAAAAGCATCTTGTCGATCAACAAGAACGTCAACACGTGACTCCAAACCATCGGTTCTTGTTTCGATTAATCCATCACTTGCTAATAAGCTATCGGCCAAATCTGCCAAACGTTTAGCAAATCCTTGTGTATCTGATGCAAATAATTGTGCGACACCATCAAAGTCTGTCTGTAAGGCTGCCTGAAGATCAGTATTTGCTAAAGACATGGTGCCGTCTTTTTGCATACTTAAACCAATGTCGGATAACACACTGAATGTACCATCAGTTGCCGGTGCATTCAGAACAGCAAACACTCTTCTCTCGATAGATAACAAAGAGCTGTCAGCTTCTAGTTGCCCCAAACGAAGATCTTTTATTGAACTACGAAGTGCGTTAAATGCATCGGCAAATGCCTGTACTGATGTTTCTACCGATTCCAGATCCCGTTCAATTCCTACTGTATAAGTGCTGCCAGGATCTGCACTGACAAAATTAAGTGTCACACCGCTTATAACGTCACCAACATTATTAGAGGAGCGTGTAATGTTAAAACCATCAACAATAAATTCTGAATCAAGCAGACTTGTGTCACCAGCGATGTTATTCAGTGTTTGCATGTTAAGCGTTGTTGCCGTTATTGCACCACCATATGAAAGCGTCAATGCATTATCAGCACCACTATTATCAGCAGTGAAGATAAGTTTCTGGTTACCATTATCGCCGTTGATAACCGTTGCCTGCACGCCAGGGTTGGCAGCAGCATCATCATTAATGGCATCACGAATGTCTCGCAATGTCATTGAAGTGCTCAGATCAATGGTTATTGTATCTGTTGCAAGCGCGCCAACCTGAATAGTTAATGAATCACCTGCCGTACCACCAAAGGTATCCGTGTTAAGCACTTCATTGGATGACATTTTATGTGGCTCAGCAAGGCGTATTACTTCAACATTAAACGTGCCAAGATCTGCACTGCTGGTTGCTGTCAGATCAATGACATCGGGGTTACTCGTGTTTGTGGTGAAAACTTTTAGTGCATCAAATGATCCAAGGTCATTCATGGCTGTCTGAAAGGTAGACAAGGTACTACTCAATTGGCCATAAGCACTGATTTGTGTTTCGAGCTGATTTTGTCGAAATTGTAAGCGTTCAAGTGGCTGGCGTTCTATCGCCATCAACTGACTAACAATTGCTTGAACATCAAGTCCTGAACCAATACCTGGGGCGGTTATCGATGGCATATTAACTCCGCGTGTTTATACGTTTGTTTATACATAATTGTTGTAATTTTTTATACCTATTTGCTGTTATACAAATGAGTACCTTCGAATTTCTAAAAATTTCTAAAGTATTTTGAAATTTTCTAAAAGAACGAGCAATTTCAATGCCAAAATCATACCGAGCTGTTAAATAATTCGAGATTGGCACCTTCGCGTAATTTTTGCGCAATGCCAAGCACTTGATCGGCAGGAATCTGGCGTATCATTTCATCTGTTTGTATGTTTATAACCTTTATTACAGTTATCCCACTGTCTTTATCCACACTAAATCGCAATTCACTCTTCGTAAGCTGTAATTGCTCATTTATTACTTTTACAGCATCATCGAGTTTTTCATCAGAAACGTATGCTTTTTCCTTTTGAAACGGCAAATTATTGCCATTTTCCGGCAATGATTTTGTCACCTGAACAGAATTAACATTGTTGATACCAGCTGTTTTTGGTGTATTAACTGATATTATTTCATTTAATTTATACTCAGCAATCATTGTCTTCACCTCTTATAACTTACATATGATTTATCTCTCGCCTATATTATTTTTAAGAATTTATGATAATAGAGAGCTTTGCATGAAGCATCTTTTTCATCGTGCAAAGCTCTCTAATAGAATTACCCAGAATGCTATTATTCAGAGCACTATTATCCAAAGTACTATTATTCTGATCAATTCCTTTTATAACGGTCTGTTACTGAAGCAGTGACAGCACATTTTGTGGTACAGCATTCGCCTGCGATAACATTGCGATGCCTGCCTGCTGCATTATCTGCACCTTGGTTAAATTCGCTGTTTCAGCAGCAAAATCTGCATCCTGAATTCGGCTGCGTGATGCACTTAAATTCTCAGCATAACTCTGCACACTGCTAATTACCGATTCAAAACGGTTCTGGGTAGCACCAAATGTTGCTCGTAAACTGGATACCGCATCGATATCGCCATCCAGAATGGTTAATTCACCTTGAGCCAGATCTGCTGTACTAAGATCAAATGCACCCGCACCAGCGTAAGCAATGATGGTTGATACATCAAGATCAATATTAGAAATCGCAATTTGATCGGTTGCATCTTGTCCCACCTGAAATTCCAATGGTACAGTTGCACTACCGTCCAGTAATTGCACGCCATTAAAACTTGCTGCATTAACAGTTCGGGCAATTTCATCCGCCAGTAAATCAGCTTCTGTTTGCAAACCGGTTCGATCTTCAACAGTACCGTTAGAAGCCTGCACAGCAAGCTCACGAATACGTTGCAAGTTATCAGAAAGTTGACCCAATGCTGACTCAGCTGTCTGTGCTAGTGATATACCGTCGGCTGCGTTGCGAGCAGCCTGATTTAAACCACGAATATCAGCGGTCATACGTTCAACTGAATACAAACCCGCTGCATCGTCTTTTGCGCTATTGATACGTAAACCGGTTGATAAACGCTGTAAAGAAGTTGCCAGCGCACCGTTAGTTTGACTAACATTGCGCTGAGCATTTAACGACATAATATTTGAGTTAATGACAAGAGCCATAAAATTTCTCCAATTTTTGAGTGTCTGTATTTGTGGACCGCTCCATTAGATACGTCTCACTAAACAACACTGTTGTATTTAGCAGATATACCTTCAATGAGGTATTCACTGCTTCCAGTAATATTAACGACTGGCATTGGGAAAACTTTAGGAATGTAATTTATTTGCGCAAACAGCGCTACTTAGAAAGTATAAATTATATTAGATAGTTATTGCAAAGCATTGTTTTAATTATTTTTATATTAAAAAAATTATTAAAATAACAGCACACCTGGTTTACTAAAAAAAACCAGGTGTGAGTTACTCCAAAATTTAACGCAGTAATGCAAGCACGTTCTGAGGCGCCGCATTTGCCTGCGATAACATTGCGATACCTGCCTGCTGCATGATTTGCACTTTGGTTAAGTTAGCTGTTTCTGCAGCAAAATCCGCATCCTGAATCCGGCTACGTGATGCACTGACATTTTCAGCAAAACTTTGAACACTACTAATAACGGACTCAAAACGGTTTTGAGTCGCACCAAAAGTCGCACGTAAACCAGACACAGCATCAATATCATCATCAAGGTTGACTAATTCACCTTGTGCAGTAGCTGCATCTGTGTCAATAGTGAAACCTGTTGCGTATGCATTGATCGCAGATATATCCAAATCTGCGAATGCAATCGAAATTTGATCGGTTGCATCTTGCCCGATCTGAAAATCCAGATCAGCTGTTGTACCGCCGTCAAGCAGTTGAACACCGTTAAAGCTGGCGGCATCAACAACACGCACAATTTCAGCAGCCAATAAATCAACTTCAGTTTGTATACCAGTACGATCTTCTACTGTGCCGTTAGATGATTGAACGGTAAGTTCACGGATACGCTGCAAGTTATCAGAAATCTGACCCAATGCAGATTCAGCCGTTTGTGCCAATGAAATACCATCGGCAGCATTACGCGCAGCCTGATTCAGACCACGGATATCCGCAGTCATACGTTCGACAGAAAACAGACCAGCTGCATCGTCTTTTGCGCTGTTAATACGTAGACCTGTAGACAGGCGCTCCAGTGAAGTTGCCAGTGCATTATTGGTTTGACTGACATTACGCTGGGCATTCAGCGACATAATATTAGAATTAATGACAAGTGCCATAAAATTTCTCCAGTTTTGTGTGCCATCCCTAAGGATTACACGTTATATTTGGCGGATATATTTAAAAATAGCTCAAATATTCACCACCTCCGTTTGCATTAGCGGCGGTGTTCTGGATAACTTTAGTGGCACAGCACAAATATTTGACATAAATATTTATGCGCACTGTCAGGTCTGATTGTTATTTACTTCGATCTTTGCATATCTGTGAACAGATAAGAACATCCAAGGTAAATATTTAACGTTAATAATTACATGCTTCCTCCGAATACATATTTCTTAAATAGAAAACTTTATTATTTTTTTTCACTCTGTTTAGTTTCTTATTAAAGGAAATTGAATAATGATAAACCTTCAATTTTCACAAAGGTTTGCTGTGATGCTTGCAATGCGAGTAACTGTTGTTCAAAACGACTAACGGCTTCTGCATAATCAAGATCTTCCAGTGATGAACGATTCTCCTGAAGCAACAACGAAAAACTGTCGTTAGCGCCTTTTTGACTTTCGATGGTATTCATCCGTGCGCCAATTGAGGCGCGTGTGTTTAGAACTGAATCAATGGCTGAGTCAAGACGTGTGATAGTTGTAGTCGAAGGATTGTTTGCCTCCAGGTCTGTCATAAAATCATAAAGTGTATTGAACATACTGCCGACACCTCCAGCACCATCATCAACCTTCATAAATATTTCATCACCTGAATCACCAACAGTTACCTGTCGTTTAGCACCAATTTGCAGACTGCGTTGCCCCTGATCACCGTCGTAGCTAAAGTTACCCGCGCCATTATCAGTAAAAGGAATGGTGTCCGTCTTAAACCCTGAAAATAAATATTCACCATTAGCATCCTGACTGTTTGCCAGTTGAATTAACGCTTCAATATTTGTTTCAATTTCAACGGCGATCGCGTTTCGGTCACCTGCGCTTAAGGTATCATTATTTGCTCGTACTGAAAGTTCTCGGGCGCGTTGTAATATATTTCCGACATCGGATAACACGCTTTCTTCCAGTGACAAACGCGTATCAGCAAAGTCAGCATTGCGTTGATATTGCGTCGTGGTTTCAATCACATTATTGAGATCGAGTATACGTGTCGCTGCTGATGGATCATCACTTGGCGCGAGAAGCTTTTGTCCGGTTGCCAGTTGCAGCTGAGTTTTGGACAAATCTGCCTGGCTGGTTTGCATCGCTGTAACGGCCTGCTGAAAAATCTGAGATGTTGATAGTCGCATAATTACTGTCCTAAAATCACTTTTCTGAAATTACCGTCTTACGGCGTTGAGTAAGGTATCAAATAATGAATTGGCGACAGTGATAACTTGCGCAGCTGCCTGATAAGCCTGTTGAAAACGAAGAAGGTTTGCCGCCTCCTCATCTAAATTGACACCTGATATTGATTCACGGTTTGAAATCGCCTGATCCAGCACTCGCCTCTGCGCCAGTGTATTTAATTCAGCCTGTTTTGTACCCGAGCCGACATCAGCGACCAGAGCACTGTAACTATTTGTAATGCTGGCAGTGCCACTCGCCATTACTTTATTACTTGCGACACCTGCCAATAAAAGTGCATTACGATTATCGCCAATACCGCCGGCATTATATTCAGTGCTAAATTCATCACCAGCAACAGGTGCTCCATTTATCTGAACGCTGTAACCATAATCCAGACCACCAGGCGTTGGGAATATTTCACCACCTGTCGCAGGGTTATATGCAATGCCAGCTTCAAGCAAAACAGGGCTTACCGGATTAGTGTTGTCGAAAACATCATAGCTGTTGCCATTACTAAAGCGAACTAACACTGGCGGTGTTAACTGCCCTGCTGTTGTTTGAAAAGCGGCGTTGTTTATGTCTGTTACCAGCCCTGCACTAATCTCACCCGTGCCGGTGTTTGTGGCGGCTGCCAGGCTTCGCATTGGTGCAGCGGCGGCAATCTGGCGATTATTTACCAATGTCATTTGTATATCTGTAGCGCCATTTCGTGTCGGACGGATGATATAAGCATCACCATTTGTAGGTGCAACGCCTATCTCAAGACTAAAACCGTCTGCGATAAAAGGATCGGCAGCGGTGCCAGTACCGGTCATAGTAACGACCTGATTTGTATCATTCTGCGTTAACTGCCATACGCCAGCGTTGTAGCGCAAGTTATAGTCTTTATTGGTGAGCTGTGAAATATCGTCGAAGGCAACCGTCACATTAGCCGGTGTCCCTGCCAGGGTCAGCGCCTGTGGGGTAGATACATTGAAGAAATTTTGACCCAACGCACCATCCAGATCCATGCCGCGGTTTTGTTGTTCATTGATATAATTACTCAAACCGATTGCGGTTAAACCTAAACTATTGCTTGCCGGGTCAAGCATGCGATCGCGAAACGATAACAGACCGCCCACGTTGCCGCCTGAAAGCTGTTCGGTGATTGGTACCAGTACATTGCTGTTACCCCTGATCGCAATGCCCAATTGATTCGGATCACTGGCTTCAATAAAAACTTCGAGTGTTGATGGTTTGTTGCCAACAACCAGCACCTGACCGGTACCAGCCATCACGTTGACTGAACTATCATCCTGTTGCACGGTTGTTACCGATACCAGTTCCGATAGATCACGGATCAGCACGTCGCGCTGGTCGAGTAAACCATTCGCTGGCTGTCCGCCTGAGCGTCCTTCCTGCACCACAATAGATTCATTCAGTTTTGCGATAGCACCACTCAAGCGATTAATTTCGCTGACGCTGCCACGTAGGTTGCTGTTAAGTTGTCCGCGCACGTTATTCATCCACGCCGCCAGTTCATTAAATTGTTCGGATAGATTCTGCCCCTGCTTCAACAAAACTTCACGTATCGCCGGACTTGATGGTGAGTCTGCGGTATCTTGCACTGCGTTAAAAAAACTTTGCATAGAATTAGCAACACCAGCATCCGGATCCGCCAACACATTATCAAGTTGTGCAGATAAAGTCTGGAAAATTTCAAACTCTTTTACCGAGGATGTTGTACTGCGAACACTACCTTCGATGAACGCATCGTATGCACGTGTAACGCTAACAGTTTGCACACCTGCACCAGCAAAACCATAACCCGTAGGCTGAGGAATGCGTGAGCTTAGCTCAACATTCTGCCGACTGTATCCATCTGTATTCACATTGGCAATATTGTTGCCGATAGTATTTAACGAACGTTGAAATGCCTGTAAACCAGAACTACCAATACTTAATAAACTACTGCCTGCCATGATCTTTATTCCTGCTCACGAATGTTATTTGTTTGTAATGTGGCATTCGCAAAATTAATTTGATTACGTACCAATGCGATACTGTGCGAAATATTATTCGAGAGAGTATTCACAACATTATTCTCTGCTTTTTCTTTATCTAAATTCTGTTGCTGGCTACCGCCAATTTCTTTTTTCTCCATGTCTTTTTCCCCCATATCTTTTTCCAGCATATCTCTTTCCAGCATAGCGGCGATACCAATGCCACCACCATTATTGTTATTGGCAAGATCCAGCGCTATCTGTTTATCAAACATTTCCTGATAAAAACGTGTTTGCTGACTTTCTTCAGAATCTCCCGTCACTGTGGCATCACGCATCGATTTCAACATCATCTGCAAAAATAGTGATTCAAACTGTTCAGCGACTTCTTTGCTCGCTGCCTGAGATTCCTCGGTTTTTTCACCACCAGAAACTTTTGCACGCAGTTTTTGCAGACCATTAAAATCGGTGTAAAGCCCTGCATCAGAAATATTTTGTATACTGTCCATATCAACTAACCCCCATTAAATACCCAAATAAAATAAGCCACTAAATAACAATCAACTCAGCATGCAATGCACCCGCCATTTTTAATGCTTCAAGTATCGCGACAAGATCACCCGGCGCAGCACCAACCTGATTCACCGCACGAACGATATCGTTTAAATCAACACCGGGGTCAAATAAAAACATGCGATTATCTTCACTAGTAACTGCTATCTGTGAATCAGCAACAACTTCCGTGTTACCCGTACGTGCAAAGGCACCTGGCTGGCTAACCTGTTTGCTTTCTTTGATAGTAACAACCAGATTGCCATGTGAAACCGCAGCGGGTGACACACGCACGGTACTGCTAATAACAACAGTGCCAGTTCTTGAATTAATGATGACACGTGCAGATGCCACGCCTGGTGAAAACGTCAGATTTTCAAGCATTGATACAAAAGCCATTTTTTCTGTGGCTTTCAAGGGAGCCTGAACTTCAATTGATATAGGATCCAGCGCTTTTGCTGTGCCTTCGCCATACTCTTTATTAATTGTTTCAACCATTTTGCTAGCAGTGGTAAAGTCCGCCGTAAATAAGTTGAGAATCAACTTATTATTGTTGCCCAGGCTATTTTTAACACTGCGTTCAACAATAGCACCACCAGGAATTCGACCAACACTGGGAACATTGATGGTTATTCTGGAACCATCAGAACCTTCCACACCCAAACCACCAACAACCAGGTTACCTTGCGCCAAAGCATAAACTTTTCCATCAGCACCTTTTAGTGGCGACATTAATAAAACACCACCACGCAAGCTTTTTGCATTACCAACAGACGAGGCAGTAACGTCAATTTTTTGCCCTCTTTTAATAAATGGCGGTAATGTTGCGTGTAACATAACTGCCGCAACATTTTTGGGTTTAAGGTTTATCCCCAGTGGAGTCACAATGCCTAATTGTGACAGCATGTTTTTTAGACTTTGCTCGGTATAAGAAACCTGGTTAACTTTATCGCCAGTGCCATCAAGACCAACCACTAATCCATAACCAATTAACTGGTTATCGCGCATTCCCTGTACTGATGATAAATCCTTAATACGTTCTGCATATGCAGCCGGCAGTTGTAGACATATAAAAATAAAACACGTTAATCTAAACAGACTTTTTTGCAGATTTTTTTGTCTTGTCAAAAATGGCATTAGAATGGCATCCATTTACTGTTAAAGAATTTTGTTAACCATCCCGGTTCATTCGCATCGGCAAGAGTGCCCTGACCGCTATATTCAATCTGTGCATTTGCAACTCGTTCAGATGAAATAGTATTATCAGGTGCAATATCATTCGCTCGAACAATGCCACGTAAGCGAATGTACTCATCACCTTGATTAATGTTTATCCATTTTTCACCCTGCACCACAAGATTGCCGTTTGCTAATACTTCAACCACAGTTACCGTCACACTGCCGGTAAGTGAATTGCTCTGCTCGCCGTCAGCCTCACCTTTAAAATTATAATCGGATGCCAGTTGAGTTAACAGCACTTCACGATCACTTGCTGTAACCGGTGCGCCCAAAATAGTGGCTGCTGTAATGTTGTTATCTGTTGCTTTTTTTGTTTCTATATTGGCTGTTTTGGTTGCGTCTGTTTTTTCCTGTAACGTAACGGTTAACATATCACCAACATAACGCGGTTTTATATCTTCAAGTAAAAACCATGCAGATGTCGTTTGGTAAATGGAATCATTTGCATCATTCTGACTATTCTTTTTTATTGGCATGGCGGGTGCATAATTTGGATCACCACGTTTTGGTGATGCACAAGCGGTCAACATTAAAAGCGACAGCAACATTAAACATATTAAATATTTGATGGTTTTCATAGTGATTTTCGTTGTAATCTTTGTTCCAAGTTTACATACTAGGTTTACATATTATTTGTTGCATACTGCAACATCTGATCAGCTGTTGATATTGCTTTAGAATTCATTTCATAAGCACGTTGCGTCTCAATCATGTTCACCAGTTCTTCTACGGTATTCACATTAGAACTTTCCAGAGAAGATTGAATGAGTGTGCCCAGTCCGGTTAATCCCGGTGTTCCAGTTATTGGCGCACCACTGGCAACCGATTCCAAAAAAAGATTGTTGCCAACCGCTTGCAGACCTGTCGGACTAACAAAATCAGCAAGCTGAATATTGCCAATCTGGGTTGCTGCAGACTGTCCCTGTGTCACCACAGAAATAATACCGTCAGAGCTAATCGAAACACTTAATGCGTCATCAGGAATATTGATGCTCGGATCAAGTAGGTAACCGGTGGCAGTGACTAACTCACCCGCCGGCCCTTTTTGTAATGCACCATCACGGGTGTATGCCAGTGAACCATCAGGCAACAATATCTGCAAAAACCCTCTGCCTTGAATGGCGACATCCAGCGTATTGCCTGTTTGCACAATGTTGCCCTGAGTAAACAGTTTTTCGGTTGCCACGGTGCGCACACCGGTGCCGATGTTTAAGCCAGATGGATTAACAGTATCCTGCGATGATTGCGCGCCAACCTGTACAACATTTTGATAAATTAAATCTGCAAACACAGCGCGGTCACGTTTAAAACCGGTGGTGCTGGCATTGGCAAGATTATTGGAAATTGTTGCCATGCGTGTCTGCTGTGCTTCAAGACCGGTTTTTGCAATCCATAGTGCTGAACTCATAATGTTTCTCCGCTAAATTTTTAATAATTATGTGATTAACTTATTTTTATCATTTCGGCTGCGGCTCTATCTGTGTCCTCAGCGCTTTTCATTAATTTGATATTGGTTTCGTACTGGCGTGCCAATTCGATCATTCTGACCAATGTACTTACTGTGTTTACGTTGCTCGATTCAAGCGCGCCAGAAACAACTTTGACACTGGCATCAACAGTGGCGCGTTGACCATTTCTCATGTGCATTAAACCGTCAGAACCTTTTTCTAATTGATCGTTTGTCGGGTTCACCAGCTTGATACGATCAAGAATAGCCATTGAATTTACTGCCTGACCTATCGGTTGAATAGAGATGGTACCGTCAGTGCCAACCTCAAATTTTGCATTGGCGGGAATAGATATCGGGCCACCGTCACCCAAAATGGTATAACCAGCACCGTTGCTTAACCGACCAAGATTATCAAGCTTTAAATCACCGGCGCGGGTATAGGCTTCGCTGCCATCGGCGGCCTGTACAGCAATCAACCCATTACCGTTGATGGCGATATCCAGTTCGCGCCCAGTCGTAACAACACTGCCCTGGGTATGATCAATCCCGGCATTTTCAACCGTGGCATAAACACGGCTGGGTAATCCGGGACCATATACCTGCTGGCTAAGACTGGACTGGAAATCTGCCTTGAAACCAGTGGTACTGGCATTGGCTAAATTATTTGAATTAATCGACTGTGCTGTCATGATCTGTTTGGCACCATTCATAGCAATAAAAAGCATGCGATCCATAATAATTATCCTGTCAGTATTCGTTTGCAGGTATTGATCTGTTGTTAATCATCATTCTTAACCATTAGCCGTTTTAACGAAGATTAATGATGGTTTGTGTAATAGTATCTTCCGCCTGGATGGTCTGCGCATTCGCCTGGAAGTTGCGTTGTGCTTCAATCATGCGAACCAGTTGTTCGGTTAAATCAACATTTGAATCCTCCAATGCGCTTGATTGCACCAGACCAAGACCGGCAGTTCCCGGCTCGCTGACAACGGGCGAACCTGAAGCAAACGTTTCTACCCAGGAAGTATCACCAATGGGTTTTAATCCCTGTTTGTTGGCAAAATTAGCCAGTACAACCTGTGCCTCAACCTGTGACTGACCATTACTGTAACGCGCAAAAACAACACCGCTATCATCAACATCAACACCCAATAATTGCCCGGCAGTGAAACCATCTTGACTTAAGGTATTAACAGCAAAATTACTGCCATATTGTGTGCTGTCGGACAAATCGATACTAAAAGACTGACCGGCTGTTGCTCCACCACCGGGGTTCCAGGTAATCGGGATGGTGGCTGGTGCATTAAAGGAACCATCGGTATTAAATGTTACTGGCGTAGTATCTTCCAGATTACCGTCAATCAACGATCTAACATTCCATTCGTTTGGATTAGTAACAGGATCAAGTTTGCTGAAATACAGAGAAATCGTATGATCGTTACCTAAACTGTCATATATAGTGGTGGTGGTTGATGAGTTATAACCTGCGGTATCCGGTATGCCTGCAATTAATGCCCAGTTGATATCGGTCTGCAGTTCACGTGCATCAAAGTTAGCACCGGCTGATAATGCGGTTGTTGGGTTTGCTTCAAGATACTCATTGTTGAGTTGTAATGGTGTTATCGCACCAGTAATCGCGCCATTTGTATCGGCCTGTCTTGCCAGTAGCGAAAAACCTTCATTGTTTACAACAAAACCGTCAGCATCAAGCTTAAAGGCACCCGCACGGCTATAAATCTGCGAACCATTTGCTTCTAGCTGAAAAAAGCCTTCACCACTAATCGCTATATCGAGAGGATTGTCGGTAAAATTAATGCCGCCTTGCGCAAATTGCTGCGCAGCACTCTGCAAGCGCACGCCCTGCCCGATGGCTGTTTTTGATGAACCATTACTTGCGGCATAAACATCTGCAAATTCTGCGCGTGCTGACTTAAAACCGGTAGTAGCAGAATTGGCAATGTTGTTACCGATAATGCTTAAATCACTGGATGCTGCCTGAATACCACTTAGTGCTGTACTGAAACCCATAATCTTCTCCTACCTTTTCAGGTATTTTATTTGTTTACATTGTTGCTTTAAATTTATTTAACTTGTTTATTTAACTCGCCTATTTAACTCGCCTATTTAATCTGCTTAACATCGTTAAGTGATACTGATTGACCGCTGGCAAGATTTAACAAAGTACCTGATGGTGAACCATCAATGCTTTGATTAATAGAAATGCTGTCAATACGTGATTCAAGAAATACTTCAGCCGCCTGCTGATTACCGTTAACTGATACTTCGGCAGTGACCAGATAATTACCTTGCGGTGCAATGCTGCCATCGTCTGCAAAACCATCCCATTTAAACAACATGTTGCCGGCACTGTTTGCACCCAATGGTAAACTTCTTATCTGCTCACCACGACTATTAAAAACATTGATAGTGACATCACTTGCCGCTTCTTCAAGATTGATTTGCCCACTAACAGAGCTACCAGCGCTCAATAATGTTTCGCCACCAGACAACAACGCAGATTTACCAACCAGACCAGCTGCTTGCAGTGACTGGTCGGAGGAAAGTTTTGTTGCCAGGGTATCAAAAGAATTCTGCAGATCGTTTAAACCGTTAACCATAGAAGATTGGGTTAATTGGTTCATAAACTGACTGGGATCCATTGGTTTTGTTGGATCCTGATTTTTCACCTGTGCAACAAGCAGCTCAATAAAATTTGCCTGCGTTAGCTCATTAGGTTTATCAAGTACCGCATTATTTACTGCAGGGTTGATTGAGGTAAAATTATTTTCAACTGAAATATCGGTCATTGTTAACTCCTGGTTGACGGATTTGATTAAACTAGCAATGCTATTGAAGTAATGTTATTGAAGCAGCGCTATTGCCCCATGTTTAAAGTTTTAAGTAATAATTGTTTTGAAGTATTAAATACTTCAACATTGTTTTGATACGCACGTGAAGCCGCCATCATGTTTGCCATTTCTTCAATAGAATTAACATTAGACTTAAAGATATAACCTTCTTTATTTGCCATCGGATGATCGGGCTGAAATTCTTTTCTGGCAGGTGCATTGCTTTCAACAATTGCCGAAACACGTACTGACGCCGAAGCATTATCATTATTACCGCCATTAAGTGCATCCATTACTGCTGAAAAAATCGGCTGCCGTGAGCGGTAGACATTTTTTTCATTGGTATTAACTACATCAGCATTTGCCAAATTACTTGCCACGGTGTTCAGTCTTACAGATTGCGCACTCATGGATGAACCTGCAATATTAAATACGTTATAAAGTGCCATAATTATTTTCCTGGATTATTACTTAGTGATTATTACTTAGTGATTATTTATAATTATTATTTTGAATTATTATTTTTAATTATTACTTGGAGAGAGCTTTGCACGATGTAGATTTTTCGTCATAGCAAGGCAAAAATGACTAAAAAAACGCTTCGTGCAAAACTCTCTTGGAATTATCATTTAACTACTCACCTTTAATGGCGGCTAACATACCTTTGAATTTGCCACTGAGAAATGTAAGGCTTGCCTGATAACGTAAAGCGTTTTCTGCAAAGGCACTTTTTTCAAGTTGACCATCAACGGTATTGCCATCAAGTGAAGATTGATTTGGTGTGCGGTAAAGCATTTCTGGATTTTTATCAGCTGTGCTGATCTGTATATGTTTTGCGTTAGTACGTGTCAGTGAGCTACCGGCACGATTGTCGATGTTTGCCAATGTTGATTTGAAATCGATGTCTCTTGCTTTATATCCAGGTGTATCTGCATTTGCAATATTAGAGGCAAGTATTTCTGTGCGCTGCGATCTAATCGCAAGTGCTTTCTGGTGAACTCCCAGAGCGGAATCAAATGATATCGGCATATTTTTCTCAAACTTTAACTTTTCTTAATAGTTAAAATGCAATCACTATGCCAACTCCAGAAAATGCTATGAATTTAAAATGAAAATATAAAAAAACTTGTTGTGTGGTCGTTGAGAGAATTAAATATCTATTCGCAAGACATTTTGTATTGCTGATAAAAATAGTGAATGGCAAGAAAAAAAGTTACATCGGCAATTTTTTGCCGCTGCTAGGGAAAAAATTGTTACATCTTTTTTACGCGGTGAAAACATTTTCTAGTCAGGCTGCTTCAGATCCTGAAAGCGTACTTTTTTGTATGATAGGTAATATTTCTTTAACCAGTTCGTCTGCGCTGAATTTAGGTATAAAGCGATTAGCACCAACTTTTTTTACCATGGTCTCATTAAAAATGCCACTTAATGAAGAATGCAGCAATACATACAGGTCTTTTAAACTTGGGTCACGTCTGATTTCAGACGTTAATGTGTAACCATCCATTTCCGGCATCTCTATATCTGAAATCACCATCGCAATACGGTTACTAACCGGTATGTCTTCACGCGCCCAGGATTTTAATTGCGCAAGCGCCAGTGCGCCATCATTGAACGTTGTACACTCCACACCTATCTGTTCTAATGCTTTGCTTATTTGATTTCGTGCAACTTTAGAATCATCTACGACCAGCACATGGCGCACCTGATTTTTTTCAATGCAAACCGATTCAGTAATATCACTGGAAACCATTTCCGGTGCCCCTACCACTTCGGTTAATACATGCTCCACGTCAACCAACTGGATCAGTTTTCCATCAACACTGGTGACGGCATTAATGTAACTGTCAGTGTCAGTTCCTGCTGGAGGCAAGCGAATATCTTCCCACTTTAAGTTAACGATATGTTCCACCGACGACACCATGAATCCCTGAATACTGCGATTAAATTCTGTAATAATGACATAACTCTCGTTTTCCTGATCTATCGCCGGCCCCTGAATTGCCAACCCCAAATCAATGACAGACAGTGTGCAATTGCGAATAGTTGCCACACCGCGAACCACTGAGTGAGCTGAATGCACAGTGGTTAAACTGGGACAACGAATAACTTCTCGAACTTTAAATACATTGATGCCATACAGTTCACCGTCTTCAAGGCGGAACATGAGCAGTTCCAGACGGTTTTTACCGACAAGTTGCGTACGCTGATTTATTCCATCAAGTATGTTGCTCATTTTTTTCTCCCGTTTATTTTCAACACCTGTTTTCAATGAATGAACAAGTTTAATTAATTTATCGGCAGAAAATGAAATAACTTGACTGAGTTTGATCAATAAATATTCACTCACTCACTCGCTCGCTTTATGCGGTGCCTATATTATTGCAGTTGGTGATTATTGCAGCTGTTGCTCAACTTCGGTTTTGACCCAAAAGGGTTAGACTTGTACCAGTGAACGCTTATTGGCTAATTTTGTTGCCTGCCCTGTATTGTCATACAGTTCAGTAATGGCTGTGCCGCCAGGTAAGATGCCATGCAGTATGTCCAGAGCATGACGTGATTGCCTTGAAACCTGTTTGACGATGCTACCGTTAACACGATTTTTGTCACGGCATTTTTCAGCGACATTTACCAGTTCATCCCATAACGCTGTCAGTTCTTTATTATCACCAAACTGATAATAATTACTTGCCTGGTCGTTGCTTTTCTGGTCGTTGCTTTTCTGGTCGTTGTTTGTCTGGTCGTCGCTTTCCTGGCTATCACCTTTTATCTTTGAATTTTCATCTTTAAAAGAAGCCAGTAATTTTTCCCGCTGTCCTGAAATTAATTCAAGCTGGTTAATTCTTTCCTGTTTTACACGTACAACTTCTTCGAGTGCATCTGCATGATGTTTTGCAAGCGCTTCATATTCCTGAATCAGCGACTGAAAAAGCATACCAGCGCATTCGATCTCTTTTTGAAAGATCTGTTTAATTTCAAGTTGCTGCATAGTTTCTGTAAACACGTTATTTATACTCTAATAAATTTTAATATTTTTTAGCTATTAGCCAAAGAGTTGTACTTGAGGTTTTATTCCGATTTTATTCCGATTTTATTCCGGTTTTATTCCGGTTTTATTCTGATTTCAAAATGCTTTCAAATTGCATCAGTTTATCTGCAACTTTTTCTGCATTCACCTCATAACTACCACTTTCGATGGACTGTTTGATTTGCTCAACACGTTTTGTGTCAACCACCGGTGCAGCAACAGACGTGTTATCAAGCTTGCCAAGTTGTCGTGCATTATCAGACAGGCTTACCGTGTCTGCCGCTGATGATTGACCAGTCTCGACCGTAGCCGGCTGTTTTTCAGCGGGCTGTTTGAGCTGGCTATCATCAGCCGGTGCTTGTACCTTGGGCGTGGATAAGCCATTGATATCGATACTCATAATTGTACTCCTAACATTCTTTTACTGATTTTCATAATTAATCCTCATTATTATTAACGGCAGTCATTGGAGAAACTTTAGGGCACCTCTATTAATTGTAATTGCTTGTGCCCTTAAATATCAATTTTCACCTCCCCCGCTAATGTAATAATTCCTTCCAATTTTTTCCTGGATTTTATATTCATAACTTTTATCCGGTCACCGATTGCGCCGTTACCCAATGCTTTTCCCTTCATCCTTACCAGCATATTTCCTGACTGTGCCATTATTGTGACTTTCTGTCCACGTGTGATTATCCGTGGTTTTTTTAGCATCGCTGGCGTTAATATCGTACCCGCTGATATATGTCTTTTAAGCTTCATACCAATGCCATTATTTAGCTCTTCAAAATAACCATACGACAGATTGGCAAGGTTGTTTTTAGTCAGCTTCACATCAGAGGCTGTGATTACGCTGCCCTTTTGTAATTGTCTCGATGCTACCAGAACTTTTCCGTAGACACTGATACTGACGGGCACATGCAATGACCAGGTTTTTTTCCCTGTGCATTTAATACCAACCGTTGCCTTGCCCATAGCACGACTGCCTTTTGGCAGGAAGCTACGTAATTTTGTATTGCATTTTTTAAGCTTTAACCTCGGGTCTAATTTACCAATCGTAATCTTTGGGCGTTGCCCATGTTGCGCTACCACATAATCATGAATAAAAACTCGAGCGGCTTGATAAATGCTTTTATGATCCTGGTAACTTCCGGATACAGCGACAGGTGTGTACAGTAATATACACAGACAGCTATAGCTGATAAATTTTGTTAATTGCTGTGGTTTTAATGTTATTCTCATCCTGAAAATTCCTGATTGTTTTTGATACGGCTATCTTTCATGCCATATTTTTCATCCGCTTTGCGTATAAATAATTCAGCTTCATTCCTGTTATAAAAACCACTAACACTTAATCTATATACGCGTTCACCATTGACAGTGGCTTGCTGTATGTTCGGTGTTAAACCTTCTTCATAAATTTGTTTCACTATTTTCTCAGCTTTATTGCGATTGCTTAATGAAGCCAGAGCAACTATTAAACCGTTATTTGCAGTAACTTCTACTAATGAACGGTTGCCAGTACTGGTCAGGTTATCGGTATTATTTAAGCGAAGTTTATCTTTTACCGTCTGCAATTCACTTTTTAATGATAGTATTTCATATTTAAATGTGCTGGCATCATCCTGCATTGTGCTTGAGTCTTGCATTTCTGATGTTGCATTATTTTGCGCCATTTCAATATATTTTTTGTCCAGGTCTGAATAGTCTGTTTTTATAAGCTGTAGTTCTTTCTGTAAGGACTGCAAAGCAGTTTTAAGCTTTGTTGTACTATCCTTTGAGTCTTGTTTTTGTAAATCGGCACTTTCCTGTATTTTTTCATCGATTTCCTCATCATAAATACTCAATGAGTTTTCAATATTGTTTGTTTGCGCATCAAGTTTGAACAACGTTGATGCCAGTAATACAGCTGAAATTAATAACAATAACAATTGCAGCCATATGCCATGGCTTATTTCTTTTTTTGAATCGCTGAAACTTGTTGTTTGGTATTGTGTTTCATTCTGCATGTCGCTTGATGAAACAGGCAGAATGTCATTATAAAGTTCATCGCTCTGCGTATTTTCTGCGGCGGGTTGTTTGCGATATCTTTGTTTTGTTAAATCAGAATAAGCCGAGCCATTATCCTGTATCTGTGATAACACACTACTCAAATTATGATTAGTGGTTGAATTATAATTGTTTGTTGATATATTCATTAACTTATCTCCTATACGCTGCATGGTTGATTTTGATTAGCCAGTGCGAGCAAAATAGTCATATTGAGAGCTTTGCATGAAGCATCTTTTCCGCCATAGCGGCGTTGCCTACTATGGATGTAGGTAAGGTGCGCTAGCAGAAGCGGAAGCTTTAAAAATGCCTAAAAAGTACGGGGTCACGTAGTGATAAACTACGTGTAAGCTGCGTTTTTTTAGTCATTTTTGCCTTGCTATGACGCAAAATCTACATCGTGCAAAGCTCTCATATTATTACTTATGTGGCTACTTATAAAATTATTCCAACAATGTTGCATTCATACCTTGCATTTACATAAAGCAACAACTATGCCAGAAATTTTATTAAACAATAACAGCAGCTTATAAGGTACTTTTAACAGGCGACAAGATTTTGTCGCATTTCGCAGGCTGTAGCAATGTAACAGAATCAGCCAAAAGACAGATTATTGACGTAAACAGAGGGGTTAGCAGCGCTGCTACGATGGAAAAGATGCTTCGTGCAAAGCCCTCATTTTATGACACATGGCTATTTATGTTTAGTACCGATTTATACGGCAAGGTAAAGCTAAAAATAGCACCGCCATTCCTTATAGCATTCTCGGCTTTAATGATGCCGTTATGCCGTTTGATAATCTCCTTGCTAATGGATAAACCCAGCCCTGTACCTCCCACATCATGTTCAGTTTTGCTTGATTGTGCAAATTCATCAAATACCATTTCAAGTTCACCTTCCGGTATACCCGTGCCCTGATCCAAAATAGATACAGATATTGCGGGGATTTCTAGCATCACTGACTGTTTGTCATTTGAAGGCAATTGTGAGCTGGAAAAATAAACTATAATACTTTTGCCTACTGGTGAAAATTTGATGGCGTTGGAAAGTAGATTACGGATAACCTGTGATATTTTTTCATCATCATATACGGCAATGGTATCAGCATCGGCTGCTTCAACATCAATGGTTAACAACTGAGCGCGAAACAATGGTTTTAGTTCATCAATAACGTTTGCTATTGTTGTTCGCAAGTCATTCTCTGAAAACTCAAAACTCATCCTGCCAGCCTCCAGTTTGGACAAATCTAAAAGATCATTCAAGAGCTTCAATAAACGTTGTCCGCTTTCATTAATGCGTGAAAAATAGTTGGCGATTTTTTTATTATTTACTGTTTCAACCTTGCTCAAACCGAGACTGGAAAAACCTAAAATTGCATGCATGGGCGTACGTAATTCATGGGAGATATTAGCCAGAAACTCTGATTTTGCACGATTGGATAATTCAGCTTTTTCACGCTGAATTAACAGTTCATGCTCACGTTCGTTTGAACGAGCTTGTAGTTGTAACATATGTTTACAACTGTTATAAAAAATTTTTGTGTTTTTTAATAGGAAAAGCATTAACACCAGTAACATAAGTTCTAAAGATAGCAGCTGAAAATCGGTGATATATTTCTGCGATGGCAAACACAGCATCAACGGTGTAAGTACAAGGAGAACAAAAGTAACAAAAAGCTGATAACTATACGATAACGTTGTTGTTGAACCAGTGGCAAATACGATTAGCATAACAACGACTAATACTACACCAGCGCCATCGATGGAGGGAATCAGAATAAAGCTTATGCAGCCCCAGCAAAGACCTGAAAGTATCGTCCCAAGAAAAAGAAATTTATAGGCCAGCTTAAAATTTACTCTATTATTTTTTTTAGCCAGATTATATGAAATAGCAGCAAATGCACGAAAGCTATCAACGACTAAAATCACTACCAGCCAGAGGGTAAAAATCAAACTCCCCAGTTGTTGGCTAAAAGTAGCATATAGAACTATTGCGGCGATCGACATCAATGCAATCGCATATATACGGTTATTATTTACAAGATCGATTTGCGCTTCTTCGATAGACAGCATAAAACTATACTTCCATATTTATTGAGTGCTTTGCACGATATAGGTTTTTTGTCATAACAAGGAAAAATGACAAAAAAAACTGCAGCTTACACAAAGTAAGTGATTATTTTTTGAATCATTTTTAATATCACTATGGCGGAAAAAATACTGCGTGCAGAGCTCTCTACAAATATAACACTGTGAAAATTAAAGTTTTAGCCATGATTACCGAGATAATAGAATAACTAACATAATTTCTATTCAAAAAGAGCGTTGCACAACGAGATGCTACTCATTATACCCATATATAAAATATTAATTAAGTGCAAAACGCTCTAATTAAAATAACTGGAAACAATATAGGTTCATCATGTCCGATAAAGGAACAACAGAATTAGAACTGGAAATCACACATCTAAAAAAAATCAACAGCGCATTAAACAAACGTGTTGAAGATTTGAATACATCAAATGGCAATAAGGTTTCATTACTCAAATCTGCACAACTCATGGAACACGCTACAGATGCAGATGCAAATACCAACTCATTAAAAACAACAGTAACAGATATTGTGCATAACAGCGACCAAGTTGCGCCTGCTCAAAACGAATCTACTCAGGACGATTATTTAACTGCTGACATTCAACCCAACATACCCATGAATGGCATCATGGGTATGTTGGAAATGTTGCTCAATTCAGACATTGATGGTAAATCAGATCATCTACCAGATTACCTGCCTGATACTGCATTTAACTCAGAAAATTCTTTACTTACCGTCATCAATGACATTCTTGATTTTTCCAAAATAAAATCTGGCAAGCTTTGCCTGCATGAAGAAACATTTAATCTCGCTAATCTTTTTAACAAAACCGCTGATCAAATGGCTGACAATGCGCGCTCAAAAAACCTTAAATTTATTACACACTTCCCGGAAAATATTGAATATGAAGCTGTCGGTGACTCTGCCCGGCTGCATCAGGTGATTGTTAACATCTTGGATAACGCTATCAAATTTACCAAGCAGGGTGAAGTCGAATTTAATGCCGAGGTTGAAATTATCGACAAGATTTTTCATGTTGATGTCACTATACGTGATACAGGTAAAGGTATCGACCTTGCTTATCAGACAAGTATATTTGAGCCTTTTGAACAGGAGGATGATGTAAACCTCATTCAAGATTTTTCTGCTACTGGTTTGGGGCTTTCCATAACCCGTGACCTAATACAGCTTATGGGGGGTGAAATATCACTACAAAGTAGCCCTGGAAAAGGTAGTACTTTCCACTTTGATATTGAATTAGGTATAGCCAATAAAATCACTAGCAACAAAGTCAAAAAAACACAAAGCGAAAATAAAATTCGTATTTTACTGGCAGAAGATACATTGGCAAACCAGGAAATTATGTTTGAGCAGATGGACATGCTGGGTTACAAAATTGAAGTTGTCGAAAATGGTCTGCAAGCACTCGAAGCCATTAATCAAAATGTCTATGCGCTAATTTTTATGGATATACACATGCCATATATGGACGGTTTTGCTGCAACAGAAGCGATTCGTACTGTTGAAAAAGAGAAAAATCGCGAGCCGGTACCCATCATTGCTGTAACAGCAGACCTCTCAAAAAACGTACGACAACGCTGTGATAAGGTGGGTATGAACAGCTATCTAAGCAAACCATTTTCCATAAATGATATAGAAACTATTCTAAAAACCTGGCTAGGTGGCGTTTCACATACCAAAACATCCAATAAACTACCAATTTTAAGCTCGCCAAAAGATTTAAGCCAAGCAGTCATTGAGCAGTTACGCGCTCTGAGCAAACATGGCGACCAAGATACGCTCAGCAATGCAGTTAGCCGGCTTAACCTTGCTTATACCATTCTGTTTACCTTGCAGAAAACGCGTAATGCAAATGCACTCTGGCAACAACAGCAATTATTGGAAGCAGCCGAGTATACCGCTCAGGTTAGTCACTGGTCTTGGGAGCCTGATAAACAACACATACAGTTTTCTCACCACTTGCAGAGGTATTTTAGCCACCCATTAACCGATATTAAAACGCTGGAAGAGTTTATAGAGAATATCGGTGACCATGATATGGATGTCGCAGTAAAGTCCTGTCTTGCCACAGGACAAGACTCTAGTTGGGAACAAAAAAGCATCAATAAAAAGTTTGATGACCCTCGTTATTTACTGCATCGATTTCGTATCGTAAGTGGTGAGGATCGAAGACCTATGCTAATAGGTACAGTTCAGGAAATATCATCAATTCGTCGTGCTGAACAACGTATTATGGAACTGGCTTTTTACGATCCGTTAACAAAACTGAGCAGTCGCTCAAGCTTTAATAAACAGCTACAGGAATTAATTGTAAATTCACAACGTCGATTAGAAAAATTCGCGCTACTTTATCTTGACATTGATGATTTTAAAAACATTAATGATAGTTTTGGGCATGATATTGGCGACAAACTTTTAATCGAAGTCGCAAACCGTTTAAAAAATCTGCTGCGTGAATCTGATTTTGCCAGTCGCCTGGGTGGTGATGAATTTTGTATGTTGATTAATGACATAAAAAATAGCCACTCCGCTGAGAATGTCGCAAAACGATGCCTGGCGTTGCTCGCAAAACCATTTATTTTGGCAGGAAGAAAAATTACGCCTCATGCCAGTATTGGCATTGCCATGTATCCCAATGATGGTAGCGATGCTAATGTTCTAATTAAAATGGCAGATACCGCCATGCATGAAGCAAAAAAAGCCGGAAAAAAACAATGTATGTTATACGAAACAGCAATGACAGACGCGGCACAACATAGGTTAACCATTGAAGAAGATCTACGCATTGCATTAAATGAACAGCAGTTTGAATTGTATTATCAACCAAAAATTTCACTTTTTTCAGGTAAAGCAAATAGTGTTGAAGCGCTCATTCGATGGAACCATCCCGATAATAAAGTGCATGCCCCTGATTCATTTATTCCAGATGCCGAGCGTTTAGGTCTGATTATTAGCTTAGGTGAGTGGGTGGTAAAAGAAGCCTGTACACAAATTAAAAAGTGGAAAGACCAAGGACTCGAAAATATTGCTATCGCCGTAAATATTTCACCACAGCATTTTGAAGAAACTGATTTTGCCAGAAACATTGCAAAAATCGTCAATGGTTCAGGTGTTTCACCCGCACTTATCGAAATAGAAATTACTGAAAGTACCTCCCGAAATCAACAAGTCTTTTTGGATACCTGTCAGCAATTGCGTAAGTTGGGTTTTAAAACCGCTATTGATGATTTCGGTACGGGTTATTCATCTTTATCCGTACTCAAAGGCGCTTCTATCGACGTATTAAAAATTGATAGAGAATTTATTCGTCATTTACCAAATGATTCACAGGCTTCAATTCTAATTGGCACCATACTCGGTATGAGTAAAGCACTGGGCATGCAAGTAGTTGCCGAAGGTGTTGAAACCGAAGCGCAACTAAAAGTTCTGGTTGCCATGGGTTGCCACATGGCGCAGGGCTACTACTTTAGTAAACCGGTACAAGCTACCGAAATACCGGCACTAATCGAGCTATGTTTTCAAAGACCAAAAACTAACCAGGTAGCGTAGTATGAACAGCCACCAATTACTACAAAAGGAAATGGAGCAGGAACAAGGCTTTCCAGTACTGCCGGCAGACATCTCATGTTTATTAAAAACATTGAATAATGACGAAATCGGTTATACCCAGTTAGCTAGTGAACTTGAAAAATTCCCATCAATCGTAATAAAAATTATAGCAACAGCCAACTCTGCATGGGCTTCTCCGGTTAATCCGATTACAACATTGCGTGATTCATGTGCAAGAATTGGTGTGCCGGCCGTGCGCAGTATTTCTATTGCGCTATCCATCGCAGAAGTTTTTGATCCGTCCCGCTGTTCGCCTTTTGACCCAAAAATTTTCTGGGTCAGCGCTTTATTAACAGCAGAAGCTGCGTACATCTGTGCCAAAGATAACCCCGACATTTGTCCAAACACAGCAAGGCTGGCAGGCTTATTACATAATATAGGGCTGTTATGGTTGGCTACACAAAAACCTGCGGAAACTGCCAGCATTATATCTTTAAAAAACAACAATGAGATTGAGTCAATATCTGAAGGTTTCACAGAGGAGCTAGGAGTAAATTTATATACCACGGGCAGCTACCTGGCATCCTGTATCAACCTGCCAAATGTTATTGTAGCCGCAATTGCCAGTCCTGCCGTACCATCAAATGATGAAGACCCGTTAATTACAAATCATCGAAATGCTCAAAATTTGGCAGCATCTGTTTTGTTTGGTTTCGAACAGCAATCCGAACAGCAATCCGAGCAGCAAGATAAAAAAACAAATAAACTAAACGATACTCCCTGCTTTGAGCAACTTTCAGATAAGTTACCAGGTATTCAAACACTGGCTCAGGCATTGTTTTTCAGTTGAGCTTTATTACTTTGTAGCGATAATTCACCATCAAACTTTAATCTCTACGGGTTAATTCCCCGTCGTTAATTTTTTGATTGTCAGCTTTTATACTGAAACGATTTTTAATCGTTGTGAAACAAGTTATGGATTTTTAGTCCATAGTCGTTGAGTTATGGCACGCTATTTGGCACTGTCACACGAACTTTATTCCCCGTTTCAAGATATTGGATCTGATTTGAGCTAATAGAATTTGCCATGGCAATACCTCGACCATGGCTATCAAATGCTCTGTTTGGGCTTATCTCCATATACTGTTGCCAGTCAAATCCTGCGCCTTGATCTGTAATCAAAAAGATCATTTCCTTTTCATCACGATTAAATTTGATGTTTGCGTACTTGTGTCTATTTATTGATAAAGTTAAACGATGAGATACTTCGGTTTCCCATTTCTCATCGGCAATCAATCTGGATTTTTCACTGTAACTAATGTTCAAGTTTCCATGCTCAATAGCATTAATCATCAACTCGGTTAAAATAAAGACCACACTGTCTGAGTCAAGACAAGCTCTGGCAAGCAAAACAGAAAGGCTTCGTGCTTCATCAAGCGATTTAAAACTGAATTCACCTTTGTCCATTAATTTTAGTGTTTGCACCGATCGTTCCAGGTTTTCCTGTACACGGGCATAACGCTGATAATCACGTATTGCTGTTGATATGATTGCTATCAATGTCTGTTGATCGTAAGGTTTGGAAAGATAATAGTGCGCACCGGCATTAAGCCCCTCTAACATGCAACTTTTGCCCGCCTCTGCAGTTTGTATAATAACGGGTAGTCGGTTTGTGTTTTCATCCGTTTTTATTTTTTTCAGTACCTCAATGCCACCAATACCGGGCATCATTCTGTCTAGCAAAACAGCGCTAAATAGTTGGGGTGATTTTTGTAATACCAGCAATGCCTGTTCGCCAGATTCGACACATACTGTATCTATATCTACCTCAGACAGATATTCTTTAATTATTTCGAGATTAAATTGCTCGTCATCTACCGCTAAAACAACCGGTGTGTCATCACCCATAATCGCTTACCAACCGATTATTTTCAAAAATAATCGCTTCAAAACGATTCCCAAAACCTTTTTTTCCAGACAGCTTATTTAATTCATAAACGAGAGGAAATTCTTCATCATGTGGCTCTGTATTATTTGAGGTGTTATTTGATATATTGTCTAACAAATTCAATAAATCATCCTGAGCAAGCGCTTTACCACTATCCTCCATATGTATTAACAATGCTGGCACAGCATTATGATAAACTTTTTTAATGCCTATCTTAATATAGGCATCACCACTATTTATGCAGGTTTTTCTGACCTTGTAAAGATTCGTGACTTGTGAAGAATCTTCATGTTGTTCGTGCTCTATAACATTTTTATAAAGAACAGAAATTATATCTGACAACTTCTCTGTATTAATAGAACGCCCGGAAATTTTGTGGATTTCAGCAATAACATAATGCACAGGATTTATCTCATACAAACTTAAGCCAGCTAGCTCCAAATACCAGTGCCAACGATTATCCTCGCTACATGCAATATGCATTTCTTTGGAAATGTCGATGTTGTTTACGTACATCAGCTTACTGGTGCATGGAATGCAAACCAAAGCGATATCGTCCATTGCTACGATGTCACCACGAAATTCATCAAAAGTATTAATCAGTGCGGTAAAAACAGATTGATCTTTGTTATGCTTTTGCAAACATGCTTCCAATCGATGTTCACCAAACATATCATCATCTCTGTTTAATGATTCAACCAGCCCATCTGTAAATAATATTATTTGATCGCCCGGTGTTAAATCGATGCATTTAAATTTATACTGATTTGAAATGGTTTCAGTGATACCAAGGGGTATTTCCGAGGATGCTATTTTGTGTCGCACGCCACCGGTTTTATATTCTCTAATATAAATATCAGGCATGCCCCCGTTCCATATTTTTACCTGCTTTAAGTCATTGGATATATTCAGAACACTGCATGCCATGAACATGCTTGTGGGTAATAATGTATGCAGCTTTTTATTGACATTTTCCAGGATATAACCAAGCTCAAAACCTTTATCAGTCATTGTACAAAAAACATCAGCCACAGGTAAAGCACCAATGGCGGAAGGTAAGCCATGACCTGTGAAATCAGCCAAAAGAACATTCACACTGCCATCCGGATGGCGTGCTGTTAGAAACAGATCACCACTAAAAATAGCTTTTGAGCGGAGCAACAATTCTATCTCACCAAATTTAGTAGTTCTTTCATCGATTGCATTATTCAAGATTCGTCGAGCAACAATTTGCTCATTCAAAGAACCTTTATACAACCGTTTTAATTCAGCTATTTTTTCGAGTGTGGCAATTTTATTGCTGAGGGCTAAGGCGGTAAATGGTTTAAATAAAACACCAACATTACCTGCTGACATGCAATTTTCTAGTTGCGTTTCATCTTTGATAGAAGCAAAAATAATTATTGGTATATTTTGAACACTACTATTATTTCGTAAAGTGAAAATAAATTGATTACACGATACATAAGATAATGTTGAGTCAATCAGTATAATTGATATTTTCTGCTGTTCAAGATAACAAAAAACTTGCTCATCAGTTTTCGCGATTAATGAGGGAAAGCCAGTAGCTGCCAGCATCGTTTCAACTGTTGAAATAATTTCATCTGAAACGCTGACAAGCAGTGCAAAATTTTTTGTTGCTGTTGCTAAATTATCAATAGAAATACCATTCAATGCTTCGCTCCTGTATAGCTTTCTAGAACAGAAGCAAGCTGACATGTCTGATTTATGGTAAATAGCTGTTCGAAGTTAGCAACTTTTAAGATGTCGTTAATTTGTTTGCTTGGACATTCAATAAAAACCGAACCCCCATGACATTTTGCATGTTCTCTCAGCAATAACAGCATACCAAGCGCAGAGCTGTCCATATAAACAGCATCACTTAAATTCACATAATAAGACACACAATCCTGAGCGGGAAGACACCGATAGCTATCACGAAAAACCTGAGATACTTTGTAATCAAAACGACCGCTAATACTAATACACACTTTCTTTCCGTCTTTTGAGACTTCTTGATTTACTGACATAATTTATCCACCCAATATTCAATTTAATGAGAGCTTTGTACGGAGCAGTAAATTTCGTATAAACAACATTTTTTGTCTTTTTTTAACAAAAAAATTCACAGCGTACAAAGTTCTCTTAACAATTCACTTATTAGTATATCGGCAGGTGACAGTTAATATTTAACACTCAGAAAAAAACATGTAATTAATTTTTAAAAGGACATGTAGTCATTTATTTCATAAAAAAATTAAGATTTATTTTACAAATCTTATGAATAAAATCTAGCAAATAAATGGCAAGCCCTGGATAACGCGTTATTTCCTTACTTGATGTTTTTTTGTAGATAGCATGTGGTAACCTGCCTTCATAAATCGCATTATACTTTGCCATTAATACTCTCCCGTCTGGTACCATCATTATCAATGTGACGAACCCATACATTACCTGAGCCGGTATCAAAAACGATGCGTCTATGGCCAAATTCGCCAACATGGGCAACTAAAATATCCACATTTTCTTTCATCAATAAGGTCATCGCTGCAGTAGCGTTTTTGGTACCAATGGAATCTTCAGTATTTTGCCCTTTTGATTTCATCATGTTGCCACCACCAAATATTTTCGCTTCGTATTCAGTGAGTTTTGTCCGATTTTTTATCGCTTCTTGCTGAAACATAAACATAACATCATCAGCATAACGACCATCTCTTTTCCTGTCTTCAGAGCGAGCACCGGGATATTTCGGTAAAGTGAAATGGCACATACCACCAACATGCAACCTGGGGTGCCATAATGTAATAGAGATGCATGAACCAAGCAATGTATGGATATGAGATTGATTTTTTGTAAAACAGAATTCGCCCGGGTGAAGAAAAACTTTACTGCTTGAATGTTGCATGTTAGTGAGCCCCGGACACTATTTTTAGCGATTTAATGCTGTTTTTTAATTCATTCATTTTTTTTAATAAAGCATAAAATTCATCAGATGGAACAGGCTTACTAAAATAGTAACCTTGTATAAATTCACAATTTTCTTTTATTAGAAAATCAAGTTGCCCCTTACTTTCGACACCTTCAGAAACAACAGACATTCCCAAACTTTTTGCCATAGCAATAACAGCCTTGACTAATTTTTTGTCTTGTTTTGAAATTAATACATTACTAATATAACTACGATCAATTTTTATGGAATCAAAATTATAACGCTGCAAATATGAAAGTGATGCGTAACCAGTACCAAAATCATCGATCAATAATTTGATTCCCATCTTTCCAAGCTGCGCCATTGTTTCGATACTTTCATCGGTTTCTTTCATTAATACGCCTTCAGTTAATTCAAGCTGAATAGCATTCGAGGATAAATCATTTTTCTGAAGTGAGCGCTTAATTGTTTTTACAAGTAATGAATTAGATTGAAACTGGCGTGCTGAAACATTAATTGTGATGCAGACATTTTTCCATCCATCATCACGCCATTGTTTCATCTGTTTGCAGGCTGTTTCAATGACCCATTCACCAATTGAAATAATCAATCCGGTTTCTTCTGCGATAGGAATAAAATAGTCAGGTGTGATCATGCCAAGCTTTTTGCAATCCCATCTTAGTAACGCTTCGGCTTTTGCTATGCTCCCAGTTTTAGAATCGACAATAGGCTGATAATGCAGTGTGAATTCTCTATTTTCTATTGCTTGTCGAAGTTCTGATTCGACATTCATACGCATAATTGCTTTGGCTGACATTTCTGGTGAATAAAAACAAAAAGTATTTTTTCCTTCGTTTTTGGAACGATACATAGCAACGTCGGCATGACGCATCAATTTATTGCTATCATCACCGTCTTGCGGATAGATGGCAAAACCAAGGCTGGCAGTAACATTTAATTTATGTCCCTCAATAACAAACGGTTTTGAAAAACTTGCGATAATGCGTTCACCGATGTGTCGGATACCAATCTCGCGTTGCTGTTCCTTGCCAGTCCTATCATCTTCAAGGATGAGTAAAAATTCATCTCCCCCTAAACGTGCAACAGTGTCACTCCCGCGAGCACAATCGGTTAATCTTCTTGATGCCTCACGTAACAATTCATCACCGGCAGCATGACCAAAGGTATCATTAATATATTTAAAATTATCCAGATCAAGAAAGGCTAAACATGGCTGCAAATGATGTCGTTTAGACTTTAGTATTGTCTGGTACAGTCTATCCTTGGCAAGGCTACGATTAGGCAAACCGGTTAATTCATCATAACTTGCCTGCTTCTGCAGCCGACCTTCTGCAAGTAATCTAACTTCTATTTCTTTTTTCAGTTGCTGGTTACTTGAATTTAACTCAGCCGTTCTTTGTTTAACTTGTTTTTCAAGATTATTTTGCGCTAAGCGAAGATATTCAGCCGTCTGTTTTTGCATCAACTGATTGCTAACTCTTGCCCACAAAACATCGAAATCAACCGGCTTGGTTATGTAATCATTAGCACCAAAATCCAGTGCCTGTATAATTTCACTTGATGCTCCCAAAGAAGTGACAAGAACTACAGGAAGCTGTAGTTTTGAATAAGACTTGCGCAACGTTTTTAGCACAGAGATACCGTCCATATCAGGCATAACAACATCCAGCAAAACAAGATCGGGGACATTGTTATATATCAACTCCAGTGCATCCTTACCATTACTTGCTTCCGTCACCTGTACATTACCAAGTTCCAAAGTTTCTCTTATCGCAGAGCGCATGGTCTTGCTATCATCAACGATAAGAACATTCAAAATCTGTCCTGACGAGATGACTTCCTGTATTTCGGAGGTAACTTTTATATCGCTCATTAACATATCTGGATAACCGTTAGCTTGTAACAGCTTTACACTGAGAGTTTGAAATCTCACCATTGATAAGCTCATAAGCGATGCGATTTAAAGGTAAAATTATATCCACACCACCTTGTTTTACAGCCGATGCAGGCATGCCATAAACTACGCTGGTTTTTTCATCTTGGGCGATGGTATAGGCGCCGGTGTCATGCATTTCTTTCATGCCTGCAGCACCATCATCGCCCATCCCTGTTAGAATTGCAGCGGTAGCATTACTGCCTGCATAACGTGCTGATGACCTGAACAGAACATCAACCGATGGGCGGTGGCGCGCCACCAACGGGCCATCACGCACTTCAACAAAGTAACGAGCACCACTGCGTTTAATTAATGTGTGACAGTTACCTGGCGCAATCAACGCATGCCCGCGTAGAACAGTATCACCGTCTTTTGCTTCTTTAACATTGATTTTACAAAGCTCGTTTAATCTTTTGGCGAACGACGCAGTAAAACCTTGTGGCATATGTTGTACGATAACGATACCTGGTGCATCCTGTGGCATAACCTCCAGTACACTGCGTACAGCTTCAGTGCCACCAGTAGATGCACCGATGACAATTATTTGTTCAGTGGTTTTTGACATTGCCTTGCCATTAACACCGGACAATACGGCATCGGCTGTTAATTTGGGCGCGACCTGTCGTGTTCTTGTGCTTATTTTTTTAACATTTACTTTAGCGGCAGCTTTAACTGCGTCAGTAAGCAAAACGGTGGCTTCTTCCAGAAATTTTTTAGTTCCAATAGTCGGCTTCTGAATAATATCAACAGCGCCATATTCCAGTGCTTTCAATGTTGTCTCAGCACCTGTCTCAACCAATGTTGAGCAGATAATGACAGGAATGGGATTTTGCGACATGATTTTTTGTAGAAAAGTAATACCGTCCATTCTTGGCATTTCAACATCAAGAACGATGACATCCGGCAATTCACACCGAAGTTTTTTGGCGGCAATATAAGGATCCTGGCAGGCATCAATTACCTCGATTTCGGAATCAGAATCAAGTACTTTGGAAATTGTTTGACGTACCACAGCAGAGTCATCTACCAACATGACTTTAATTATTTTTTTAGATGTAAATGCCATATAAATTTCCTAACGAAACTTGTATATAAGTTATATATTCATTATCACTTTTCTGATGATTTTTTATATACCATCGGTGCTACTTGTTTGAGTGTGGTTTTGATCCCATTAAGTGACTCAGAATGGCCAACAAATAAATAGCCACCTTTCGCTAAATGACTTTCGAATTTTGCAACTAATTCTTCACGCAATTGATTGTTAAAATAAATCATTACGTTTCTGCAAAATATAATATCCATATTTTTAGGGGCATCAAAACGAGTATCCATTAAATTTAAATTTTTAAATTTAATGCGATGACGAAGTTTTGGCCCCATCTGTACTAATGCTTCGTTAGCATTGCGACTGCGCAATAGGTATTTTTTTCGTAGTTCCTCTGGAATAGATTCAGCCTGCCTGTCGGTGTAAACACCTTGGCTGGCTTTACTTAAACAACTGTGTGAAATATCCGTTGCCAAAATATTAAATAAAACTTTTTCGCCAGCACCCTCAATTCTATTAAGTTCGATACTAAGAGTGTATGCTTCCTCACCGGTGGAGCAACCAGCACACCAAACATTGATCTCTCGCCGGACACCATTACTGCTTTTTGTAATAGCAGGGATGGCATAATTAACCAGATATTCAAAATGATCGGGTTCGCGGTAAAAACTGGTCTTATTTGTCGTAAGCACATCGATAAGCTGCAATTTTTCGAGTGCACCATCAATGCTTTTCAATGTGTAATCAAGGTAAGATTTAAAATCTGTGAAACCCAATACGCGTAATCGTTTACTCAAGCGACTTTCAACCAGAGTTCGTTTTGTCATTGGTAGCTGGATACCTACCTCACTACCAATAAAATCTGAAACACGCTTTAGTTCACGTTCATCCAGTACAACAGAGTGCTGTCGTGAACCGCCAGTGCTTTTATCACTTACTTGTACTTGCAGGTTTTGCATTTCATCGTTCCGCCTGTTTATAGTTCCGCTTATTTACTTAATAAAGAGCTTTGCACAGTGTAGATTTCACGTCGTAGCAAGGAAAAATTGCCAAAAAGCGCATTTACGTGCAGTAAATGAGCATTTTAAGACCATTTTTAACGCCCTGCTATGGTGTAAAAGATGCCTCTTGCAAAGCTCTCTAATAGTTTTATCGGCATTTATCACTGCAACTATAGAGTACAGTGTCAAATTTCTATCTTTCGTTTTTGCTTAAAGCAGAATCTATGCCAACTTTTTTTATAAAAATAATGTGTGTTAATTTTTGGCAGGTGCAAGGGAAGTTACAAATGGATCAGGCAGTGACTGCACGGAATAAGAAGTTTGCAGTCAACAACTGTCAGCAGGCAGTAAAAACAGTGTTTTACTATAGAGGTGCCTTATAACCTGTATTTTTTAAGTGCTTTTGTTTCTAACTGACAACTACCAACCGCCTACATTATTTAGTATTGTTTTTAATGCCTTATCCACTTTAGAATAACTCTGGTAAATCTGACTTAGTAATGTTTGATCGATATTATTTTTCAGGCATGTTTTTTCGGCGTTTCGGCATAAGTCTGCAAACATTAGTGCGCCAACATTATCACTGGATGATTTCAGTGTGTGCAAAGCTAACCTTGCCGATTCAGCATCTTTTTTTTCAGTGGCTTCCGTCAGGTCGTTCAACAAAATAGATGATTGATCGATATAAATATTGATAATATTACTGATAAGATTTGAGCCATCCCTCTTCTGCTTCAGATAAAATTTTTCCATAAATTTGTAGTTTAATACTACCTCATCACTTTTTATATCATCAATGTTTATGGAATGCGCCACACAAAATTTGTGATGTCGGTGCATAGAAACATTTATAACTTCTGTTTCCAACCATTTACTTAGTATTAATTTTAAATCTGAAAGATTAAATGGCTTACCAAGAAAATCGTTCATGCCAATGGCAATACATTTTTCTTTAGTACTATCCATTACGTGCGCAGTTAGAGCAATAATCGGAATTGAAGCTTTAACTTCTGAGGAGTTCTGTAGTTTTTTTTCTCTAGATCTTATGTGTCTGGTAGCCGAATAGCCATCCATAACAGGCATTTCGCAATCCATCAAAATCAATATGTATTGATTCCTATCATACAAATCAAGTGCCTGTTGTCCATTGTTAGCGACATCAGCATCAAACCCTATCGTTTCCAGCATGTCGATAGCGATTTCACAATTAACCAAATTATCTTCAACCAATAATATTTTTTCATTGCCAGTTGTTTTAAATTGCAATTTTTTTGTCCCGTAAATCAATGGTAACGAAGTTTGCCTGTTTTTTTGAAATCAGCATACGCATTAAATCGAAGCGTTTGACTAGAAAAAATAATTTTCTTTAGGGCACCTCTATTAATGATGCTTTATCTTTTAGCTTTCTTCAAGCATTTTTTTATTATCCTAAATTAATCAAAGTGCCCTTAAGTAATCAGAACTGTTGACGATTATAAATCAAGGATTTTTTAACACAGTTAACAGCTAAAAATTATGATCACATTTATCTTTACTATAACACTCACTTTATTTTCCTGTTTAACACAAGCATCAACCAGCGCCACTCAACAGCTTGACTTGACTTGACTTGACTTGACTAGTCATTTTGTTGGCTATTTTGCCATTGCACTATTTGTATTTGCGCTGTTTATGGTCATCATCGAAGAACACATACATATGAGGAAATCTAAGCCTGTCATGTTGGCAGCAGGTTTAATATGGGCAGCGATTGCGATTATATACATGAACCATGATGGGCCACATATTGTCAAGCGAGCGGGCAGCCAGACATAACCTGCTTGAATATATCGAGCTCATGTTATTTTTGGGCACCTTTATTATGTGAGGGTTCTCCTGATAAAATCAGGTGACGTTAATCTACCACTATTTCCTCTTTTTCATGAGGGAAGTTCTGTGTACAATCAATCGCTACTTTTCATTAATTTCTATAGAGATTAAATGTGCCTAACGATAATAGTGAACCACAGCAACCAGGTATCTTAATCATCGATGACGATGCAACAATTCGTCTATTGATGAAAGATGCACTAACCAATGAAGCATACAATATCAATGAGTTCAACAACGGCAGCGATGCACTTAAGCATTTAGCACATCACCAGGTTAGTTTGGTTCTACTGGATGTAAACATGCCCGGCATAAGTGGTTTTGATGTCTGCACAAAAATTCGCAAACTTTCAGGTGGCTCTGACATTTCGATTGTGATGGTCACCGCACTGGAAGATGCTGAATCAATAGCTAAATCTTACGATCTCGGTGCCACTGACTTTATAAGTAAACCAATCAACTGGGATACCTTCCCATTTCGTATTCAATACTTGATTAAAGCCAGAAATGCAATCGTCGAAATAAAGCACCATAAACTATACCTTGAATACATGGAGCATATCTCCCGCATAATCACTCAAAATAAAAATATCGAAGTCATTATGCAGGAAACGATGTCCATCATGTTAAAAATATTTTCTGCTGATAGAGCCATTTTAATTAAGCCAGACGTAAATACTGAAAATGGTTTTATTGTTGACTGTGAAATAGCAACTAACTCTGTCACTGAGCTTTCAGTACCAATAATCAACACACTGGAACATAATATATTGCAGCATGCAAATGGTTCAGAGTATCCTATTGTTTCACATTACGATTCAAACAACCTGGCACCGTTCTCAAATAACACGCTTAAACAACAAATGTTAAGTACGTTACGACTGGAGCATACTAAAAACTGGTATTTAATAATTCAGCAAAATACGTCACTGGCAAGCTGGACACAACTTGACGAAAGAACTTTTTATAAAATTAGTTTACGTATAACAAATATATTATCTCGCTACCAATTGACAGAAAAACTCAGCCGCAGTGAGAGCTTGTTAAAACAGGCACAAAAAATTGGCCATCTTGGCAACTGGAGCTGGAATGCGATAACAAAAAAATTAATCTGGTCGGATGAAATTTACCAAATCTATCGACGTCAACGAGATACTTATATCCCAAATTTCAATGACTACTTCGAAATCGATTTTGATGAAGATGTTAATCGGCTAAATTTATTTAAGGGATTGCAGAACAAAATCAGCCCGTCATATCAAGTAATTCATCGCATACGAATTTCCAACAATAATATCAGATGGGTGCATGAACAATGTATTGGAATCTATAATAAAGCTGGCGAGCTAGTAGAAGTTAACGGCATCGTACAAGATATAACCAAAGCACACAATAAAAAAGAACAGGAAGTTCATAACAATAAAATGGATGCTATCGGTCAACTAACCAGTGGTATCGCGCATGACTTCGGGAATTTTATGACAGTAGCCAGAGGCAACATCGAACTACTCAGCGAAATATTATCCAGGCAACATAATATCAACAGTGGTGACATGGAACTACTGGAAGACGCCTACTCCGCAGTCAATGATAGTGTCGAGTTAACTCGGCAATTGTTAGCATTCTCACGTAAAAAATCCATCGCGCCAATTTATGTCAACGTTAAAAAAATAATCACCAAGTTTAAAAATCTATTCAAAAACACACTTGGCGATGCCATAAAAATGTCAATAAATATTGAAGAAGGTTTATTTGATATTCTCGTTGACCCAGCACAATTTGAAAGTACCTTGTTAAACATTATCATCAACGCACGAAACGCCATGCCTGACGGCGGTAAAGTTACAATTAATGCAGAGATAAGAAAAACAGAGCTTTCACAAGAAATAATTCATAATCAAGATCACGAACTTGGTAACAAATGCATATGCATTTATATTAAGGACGACGGCATAGGCATGAGCAATGACATTCTGAAACATGCTATCGAGCCTTTTTACACAGCACAAATAAATCAGGGTAACGGCCTTGGCCTGAGCATGGTGTATGGTTTTGTTAAGCAGTCGAGAGGTGAATTAATAATCCGTAGTCAACCTGAGAAAGGCACAACTGTTTACATGCAACTCCCTATTTATTATGGTAGCGCCATTGAACAATCCAAAAAAGAAACAGTAAACTCATTACATAATGTGCATGCAACAATTCTTATCGTTGAAGATCGCGAGCCAGTAAGAAAATTTGCAGCACGCTGCCTGAAAGACTCCAATATTAATATTCTGGAAGCAAAAAACAGTGTTACTGCACAGAAGCTATTAAATTCTAACAAAGTTGATTTATTGTTTACTGATATTTTTATGCCTGGTGAAATGGATGGCCACGAACTTGCCAACTGGACACATCAACAATTTCCTGAAATAAAAATTCTTCTTACCACCGCAATGGAAAATGAAAACATTAAAGAACCTGCTAAAAAGCATAACTTTCAATTACTGCAAAAACCTTATAGCAAAGATGAATTAACTGAAATAATCTCCCGCTTTCTTGTTCGCTAACAAAACTTCAAACGTTTTTTTAAAATAAAAAAATATAATGCCCTCGTAAAAATTACACAACTTTACAATTACATTACTTTACACATTAACTGTAATTCTAATTGCCAATTTTTTGTCATGCTGACTATTATAAAAACTACAAATTTGATACAAAAAAAAGCGCGAAAAAATAATATTGCATAAGTTAAAAATAAACACCCCTCATTTTTAAATATTTAGCTGCGTTTTAAAATAAGTTACATAGGAAAACAAATGATTATGAAAAGCACATTGTTTAGAAGTCTGATTGGTAAAAGCCCTGTCATGCAAAAAATACATAAAGAAATACGGCAAGTAGCAAGCAGTGATGCTAATGTTCTAATTCTTGGCGATTCGGGTACCGGCAAAGAAGTTGTTGCCAGGAACATACATTATTTTTCAAACCGCAGCAGTAAAACTTTTGTACCAGTAAACTGCGGCGCTATTCCTCCTGAATTACTCGAGTCCGAATTATTTGGTCATGAAAAAGGTGCGTTTACCGGTGCTATCACCTCTCGTCAGGGGCGTTTCTCTATGGCAGAAGGTGGTACCTTATTCTTGGATGAGATCGGCGAAATGACCATGGCCATGCAAGTAAAATTATTAAGAGTCCTTGAAGAACGTGTTTTTGAACGCGTTGGTGGCACTGCTACTATACAGGCAAATGTCCGTATTGTTGCCGCAACAAACCGCAATCTGGAAGAAATGGTTAAACAGGGAAAATTTCGTGAAGACCTGTATTTTAGACTGGATGTCTTCCCTATCAACCTGCCCTCCTTGCGTGAACGTATCGAAGATCTGCCATTATTAATTAAAGAACTGGTAACAAGACTGGAATCAAAAAACCAAAACTCTGTGCGTTTTACACAAGATGCAGTCGTAGCAATGTCAAAATATGACTGGCCTGGAAATGTGCGTGAGTTAGCCAACCAGATTGAAAGAATGTCTATACAACACCCCAATGACGTAGTGGAAGAAAGTGACTTGTCCGGTAGAATTAGAGCCAGTGCTTCTTCCAACAACAAAGGTTTAAAACTGCATGAAATCGACGATAACAGTACACAATCTTACTATAACAGGCAGAGCAAAAACGACACGCCACAGTTTAGCTTTCCCAGTGAAGGGTTTGATCTTAAGATATATATATCGAACTTAGAGATAAAAATTATTCAGGACGCACTCGATAATACAGGTGGCGTTGTCGCCCATGCGGCAAAAACACTTGGTTTACGACGCACCACACTGGCTGAAAAAATGCGTAAACATCATATTGATAGAAATCCTGAAAATGCAGGATGTAGTATTTGTTAAAAAGCTCTCAAAACAAAATGAGATAAGTTGGCAGTTATTAGTCGGAGGTTATCAATAGACAGTAAAAAGCAAATATTTTTAAAAAAATTTAAACAATGCCATTACGGTATGACTGCACCAACTAAATCTTCCTTATGTACTTCCTTATGCACTGTTTTTTCAACACCGGCATCGGTGGTTTCATCATGCGTATTTTTTGAATAATCCATCATTATTTCTACCCTTCTGTTTTTAGCACGACCAATAGCGCTAGCGTTTGAATCAACAGGTTGTGTATCAGCATAGGCGGCGATCTCGAATTTTTTTTCTTTTAATACTTTATCTTTGAGTAGTTCATGAATAACGCTAACAGCTCTGGATGAAGACAGTTCCCAGTTAGAGCGAAAACGGTAGGTTTTAATAGGAAAATTATCCGTGTGTCCGGCTACGATGATAACGCCGTCGAAATCATTGAAGACTTCACTGATTTTATCAATCACCACCTTAAATGGTTCAATCAGGTCTGCACTACCAGAAAGAAATGAACCCTTCTCTCTCACCATAAGTATAATTCGTTGTTGTGTTACTTCCATATCAATCAAACCCTGATCAATCTCTTCATTCAATGCTTCACGAAGTGCTTCACTGTCTGATTTTATTCGGTTAATCATGGCAAGGTCTTCTTCGCTTAGTTCAGCATTGCCCGTTGTCTCTGTCTCTTCACGCATGGCATTAAAAGCTTTGTCTTCAACTTCATCAGATTTTTTGCTCTGATTTTCTTGACCTTCTTTAGAAGCATCCGTAAATACTGCAAACATTTTGCTTTCGTCCGTTGTCATTTGCCGAACTTCGTTATGCACTGTTGGCTTAGGCTTACCAGGGCTGAATTCACGTGCAATGATATTGATACCTCTTGGTGTTTCTCTTACCTTGATTTCACGTTGCACGCCAAAAGCATCTTTCAATGAACCCGCAAGTTCTTTGTAGACATTTTTATCCATCTCTGAAAATGAAAATAGCAAAACAAAAAATGCCAGCAACAGTGACATTAAATCAGCAAAGGTCATCACCCAGGCGGGAATACCTTCTTCACATTTCACTTCAACGCATTCGCAATCACTCATAATAAATTATCCAGCTAAGCTTGCTCAAGCTGCCTCGTTTTCAACTTTACCTTTTTTGTTCTCCGGCAGATAGACATTAAGCAAACCTTCGATCATACGTGGATTCAAACCTTCCTGTATCGCGCTAATACTTTCTAAAATCATCGATTTGCTAAGGCGTTCCTCATTGCTACGGTGCGCTAATTTATCTGCAATCGGTAACGCAAAAACGTTAGCAATAACCGCGCCGTACAATGTGGTAAGCAATGCTACCGCCATTGCTGGGCCGATTGACTTAGGGTCGCTCATATTCGACATCATTTGCACTAAACCAATAAGCGTGCCAATCATGCCCATGGCTGGCGCCACATCACCAATGGCTTTAAAAATACTCAAACCAATTTCATTGCGCTCAATTGATAGCGTAATTTCTTTCGCAAGGATCTTGCTTACCAGTTCCGGCGGGTTACCATCAACAACCATGGTAATACCTTTAGCAAGAAATTCATTCTCGACTTCAACGCTTTCCAGGCCAAGTAGACCATCCTTGCGGGCAACGTTTGCTAACTCAACACTTTGATCAATAATTTCGCTTGGTTGCTGCGATTTGTAAATAAAAGCTTTGCCGGCAATGCCAAAGGCACCGAGCATATTGCTTAAAGGAAATTTCATTAGTACCACAGCAAAGGTGCCTGCGACGACGATCATTACGCTGGGAGCATTAACAAACATACCCATCTCGCCGCCCATTAATATCGCGACAACTATACAACCAACGGCTCCCAGAACACCTATAAGCGTTGCTAAATCCACATCTTTATCCTGTATTTATTTTGCTTTATCACGTTGATGTTATGGTCTATAATTTGTTTTTGTAGCGTCACAATATCTCGCCACAACATCCCGTCTCAGTACTATATTAATCGGTTATATCCGCATAATCTTTAGCTGTTATTTCACTAATTTATGCTTATAATTGATTGTGTTTGTATGATAATTTTTTTATACATCGCTCTATACATCGATTGTAAAATTATGTAAATCTAGAGAATTGTCACAAATTTATTCTATACGGACGAAACCATACTTGATAAACTTATCTTTAATAACAGACACTTATATAAAGTAGGTACAGATTGGATTTATTAATAGAATGAACAGCGCTAAAATATTATTTATTGACGACGATCAGCGAATATGCCGCCTGGTTAAACGCTATCTTGAAAACAATGATTATTTAGTGATATTCGCCCATGATGCGGCGCAGGCAAACAAACTCTTACCCGATGACACCATCGCTTTGATATTGCTTGATATCATGCTACCCGACAAAGACGGACTAACACTGGCGCAAGAAATACGGAATACATCAAATACCCCTATTATTTTTCTGACAGCCAGAGGCGAAGTTGACGACAAAGTGACTGGGCTTCAACTTGGTGCGGATGATTACATTACCAAACCATTTGAAGAAAAAGAGCTTATTGCCAGGATCCAGTCAGTATTGCGGCGCACACAAACACTGAGCGTTAATACACAGAATATACACAAAACGCAAGCAAATTTTGCTGGCTGGCGACTCAACCTTCTCAACCATAGTCTGCATTCGCCAGATGATGAACGTGTGGAAATTACCAGTACCGAATACAGTTTGTTACTGAAATTGCTCAACCAACCAAATAACACAGTAAAACGAGAAGAGATCTTATATATATTATCTGATCGCGAATGGTCACCATTGGATCGGTCGGCGGATATGGCAATTTCAAAACTACGTAAAAAGATTGAAAAAAATCCTCGAAAACCTGAAATTATCAAAACTATTAGAAATATCGGCTATCAGCTTACGACGGCTGTCAATTTCAGTGAAACATAAAATGATTTTATAAGAGAGCTTTGCACGATGTAGATTTTGCGTCATAGCAAGGCAAAAATGACTAAAAAAACGCAGCTTACACGTAGTAAGTGAGTACTTTTTAGGCATTTTTAACGCCGCTATGGCGGAAAAGATGCTTCGTGCAAAGCTCTCATAAGGACTACTGGCAAATTTCCAGGTAACTACCTGCTCGTTTCACTGCAAAGGTGTCAGTCAGCACTTTCTCTTTCCAGATAAACCCTGAATCTCTGGATATTCTGTAGCGCACTTCATACACTTCAACATCATCACAGCCACCGTTGTTATTAAAGCTTAGCTGAGCTTGTTTCATGATATGGGTAAATTCACTTTCGCTCTCTATAGTGTATGACTCTAACACTGCATTACTATAATTATTATTGAGCGTAAACGTCCATAAATATTCAACAATCAATTTTACATTTTCAGCACTAAGATCAGGCAAAGTAATTCTACCTTTATAAGCAGTATTTTCATCGTTGCGATCAACACCATTGCGATCGAGCACGCTGGCTTTAAATACACGATGTAAGTTGATGAACTGAGGTAAAGCAGGATCAAATCGCGTGAACTGAAAATACATCATAGTTTCAGTATTTCCCGCTAATTGCTCATATGACTGTTGAAACTCTGCGGCTTTATCAGACCATGTCATGGCTTCAGCAAAATCATCACTGGCAAGCTCGTGAACAGGCAGCCCAACTCGATCAGCAGTTGGCAACAAACTAATATTTTTTACATGGCTGATGCTATAAAAAGTATCACCCTGAAAATCTTCTTTGTAAAAACCCTCAGGTGTACGGATATCGGAATATAAAGCATTAGCAATTACTAATTCATCACTTTGAATTGCCACGCTATCGTCAACATTTGATACATCAGAACTACCACTACAGGCAGATAGTGCCAGTACGGCAATACCCGTCAAAAATACGCGTGTAAACGGCAAAAACTGAGACAGAAGACTGCGTTTTCTCCTGTTTTTTATGCCAGCAAATCGTCCGTAAAGTTTCATTGCCCTATATATCGGCAGCGTTTCACAAAACTTTATAAATTATTTTATCTCTAGGAAAGCACATTTTCTGGGAGAGCATGTTTCTAAAAAATTGTCCCTGGAAGAATTGCTTCTGAAGGACTGCTTCTGAATGATTACTTTGGAGGATTATCTCTGAGGAACTGTTTTGGAAAAGCCTGGTACCGTGAAAAGCTTGATACCGTAAAAGCCTAGTACCGTAAAGCCTAGTACCGTAAAGCCTGGTACCGTGAAAATCTGACACTGTAATAAGGAAATGTGTAAAAAAAGGTGTTTTGTGCAAACGCCTAGAAGCTGTTTCAATTATTTTAGCATTTTAAACCATGCGATCATTCCGCCTTCTACAACACGCACATTTTGAAAACCATGCTTTAGCAGTATGTCTGCTGCTTTGGAAGACCGCCTGTCTGTTTTACAGATAACAGAAATAGATTGTTCCACGGCATGTACTGGTAATTGCTGCTCAAGTACCTCAACAGGAATATTTAACGCACCTTCAATATGACCCACGGACAAAAATTCTGCCTCTGAACGGACATCTAAAACCAGCGTTGCTTGCTGCTTTATACGGCGTTTAAGCTCAGCAATATCAATGCTGGGGCCTCGGCGAATATTTTTGATAAATCTTGGTAAAAACAATATGATAGCGAATAAAGCTAATGCAATTAATATTGTTTGGATAAGACCTTCACCGCCACTAATTGCCTCGCGCCCGGCGTAGCCAATGTATGTGTACGCTATCGTTCCCGGTATCATAAACACCGCGCTGGCTGCCAAATATTCGATAAAACGTATTTTTGTTAAACCCAGCGCATAATTCAGTACATTAAACGGAAACACCGGCACCAGTCGCACAAACGCAACAAATCGCCAACCTTCGGCTTCAACGCCGTTGATTAATTGCTTTAGCTTACCGCCAGAACGCTGTGAGACAATATCAGATGCCAGATAACGCGCAATAAGAAAAGAGATAGCCGCACCGATGCTAGCGCCAATTAAGTTATACAACGAGCCAAAAACAGGACCGAAGATTATGCCGCCAGCTAGTGTGAACACAGAGCCCGGTAAAAAAAGCACTGTTGCCAGAACATAAATCAAAACAAAAACAACCGGTGCCCACCAGCCTGCCTGCGTCATCCACAGTTGCAGTTGCTGCGGCTCAAATAGTTCTCGATAATAAATGCCAGTGGCAATAGCTGTGAGCAAAATCACCAAAATGGCAATTTGAAAATATCGTTTATTCATGGTTTATTTTTTACTTCTTTGGCGATGACTTGTAGCGGCTATTAACCGCGTATTCGGTTATTTTTCCAATAAAGGGCAATAACAACATTTTGTGCAACCAGGTTACCTGATCGACACGATTATAATCATGTATGCCGATTAGCATTGCTTCATGCCCTGATCGAGGTTGCACGCGATAAGTACCAAACAAACGATCCCACCACGGCAGATTAAAACCAAAATTGCTGTTTGTTTCATCGACTTCAACAGAATGGTGCACACGGTGCATGTCCGGCGTAACCACAAATAACCGCAGCCATTTATCGACTTTAAGATTCAAACGAATATTACTGTGATTAAACATTGCTGTCGCATTGAGTAACACTTCAAAAATAATAACGCCGATTACTGGTGGTCCCAAAACAACAATGACAGCAAATTTAATTAACATCGACAAAATAATTTCCAGCGAATGAAAACGTGCGCCGGTGGTTACATCGTAATCCGGGTCGGCATGATGCACGCGGTGCAATCGCCATAAAACCGGCACTGCATGTACCATGACATGTTGTAGATAAATCATCATATCCATGATAATGACTGAGCTTAGTGCAGCAACAAGCAGTGGTACATCATAATAATTAAAAATGCCCCAGCCCTGCTCACGAGAAAAAATTGCCATACCAACTGCAGCAGCTGGAAATAAAAGCCGAAGCACTAAAGTGTTCAAAAAAACCAGTGCTAAATTATTTCCCCAGCGCACTAACTTTGGAATAGTTAACTTTCGCCGTGGTGCAACAATTTCCCACAGCGCCATAATAATAAAAATGCCAAAGAAAAAACCAAGACGAATTTGAATTTCGTGCGCAATAATAAAATTATTGATTTCATTCATAAGTAATCACCGCCCCAATTTAACATCAATCTAATACCAAATATACTATCCTTGTTGCAGAATATAATGACAATTAATCAAAGTTGCCCTTGTATTACTATCGTCAGAAACGGATAATTCATCCACAGAAAAAATATCCTCATTCATATTCATACACGTTACATCAATGCTACAACTACAACTCCCCGAAAAACAAAACAAAACCAACTGGAACCGTCTTTACGGTAGCTCGCTGGCACTGGCGATTGTTGAAGCCAGCGCCTCACATAAAAATGGTCCGGTGATTGTTATCGTTGAAGATGTCAGCCACGCCGATATTTTAACCAAAGAAATCGAATTTTATAAAAATGAAAAACAAACCATCTTTCATTTGCCGGACTGGGAAACGCTGCCATACGATATTTTCTCACCGCACCAGGATATTATTGCCGAAAGATTAACAACGCTGCACGCATTGCAAAGCATAAAAAGTGGCGACATTTTAATAAGTCACTTAAACACACTGGCGCAAAAACTTGCGCCGCGCAGTTATATTCAGGGCAATGTTTTAAGTTTAAAAATTAATCAAACGTTAGATAGAGAAAACTTTCGCCGTGATCTTGAAGCCAGTGGTTACACTAATGTGACAGAAGTAATGGAACACGGCGAGTTTACTATTCGCGGTTCGATTATTGATTTATTTCCTGCCGGTTCAACCATGCCTTATCGTCTCGATTTATTTGATGACGAAATAGAAAGCATTCGTTGTTTTGATCCACAAAGCCAGCGCTCAGATAACAAAGTTAAAAGTGTTGAATTATTGCCCGCACGCGAATTTCCTACCGACGAAGCTGGCATTAAAAAATTTCGTGAACGTTACCGCGAATTATTATCCGGCGACCCGTTAAACAGCATCATTTATAAAAGTGTTAGCGATGGTGTCATGCCAACAGGTATTGAATATTATTTGCCGGTGTTTTACGGCGAAAACGAACTTGACACCTTGTTTGATTATTTACCAAAATCATCACTCTATATAACACCGCAAGAATTAAACGAACAACTAAAAGTTTTTGAAGCCGATGTTCAGCAACGTTATGAACAACGCCGCCACGACATTGAACGCCCTATTCTTTCGCCAGAACATTTATATCAATCAACCAATGAAATTACCGATGCATTAAAACAAGCAAGTATTATTTACACTTCAAAAAACAAAAGCACTAATGAGGCATTTAATGCAAAAGTAAAAACACCACCCGACTTAATTTTACAAACAAAATTAGAAGAACCCGCGCAAGCGTTAAATGATTACATCAGCAATTACATCAATACACGCAAAGGTCGCATTTTATTTGTTACAGAAACCAGTGGTCGCCGTGAAGTATTAAGCGAATTATTGCTTGGTCACCATATTCACCCAAAAGTTTGTAACAACTGGCAAGAATTTATTGATTGCGACGATCAAATTTGCATCACAGTCTCTGAAATTTCGCAGGGTTTAGTTTTAATTGAAAGCAACATTTCACTTATCACCGAATCACAAATTTATGGTCAGCGCGCTATTCAAAAACGCCGACGAAAAACACGCGGCGGTGACAGCGATGCCATTGTACAAAATCTTACCGACCTGACTATTGGCGCGCCAGTGGTGCATATCGATCACGGTGTTGGTCGTTATCTTGGTTTGGAAAAACTTAGCGGCGATGGTTATGATGCCGAATTTTTACTGCTTGAATATGCCGGTAACGATAAATTATACGTACCAGTTTCATCTTTGCATTTAATCAGTCGTTATACCGGCGCTTCTGCAGAAAATGCACCAGTGCATAAACTGGGTTCAGATCAATGGTCAAAAGCCCGTAAAAAAGCCGCAAAACAGGCACGCGATGTTGCTGCAGAATTGCTGGACATTCATGCCCGCCGCGCCGCCGTTCAAGGTCGCTCCTACCCGATTGACGAAAATGAATACGCCAGCTTTTGTAACAGCTTTCCGTTTGAAGAAACGCCGGATCAGGAAACCGCTATTTACGCAGTGCTGGAAGATTTACGCAGTCCGCAACCGATGGATAGAGTTGTTTGCGGTGATGTTGGCTTTGGCAAAACCGAAGTCGCAATGCGCGCCGCTTTTGCGGTTGCCAATACCGGCAAACAGGTCGCCATTTTAGTGCCGACAACATTACTTGCACAGCAACATTTTCAAAACTTTACTGACCGCTTTGCTGACTGGCCAATTAAAGTTGCCTGCCTGTCACGTTTTAATACCGCGAAAAAACAAAAAGAAATTTTAGAAAATTTAGCCAATGGTAAAGTTGATATCGTCGTCGGCACACACAAGCTGTTACAAAAAACAGTAAAGTATTGTGATTTAGGATTAATCATTGTTGATGAAGAACACCGCTTTGGCGTTCGTCACAAAGAACACGTTAAATCACTGCGCGCCGAAATTGATATATTAACCCTCACCGCCACCCCTATTCCGCGCACCTTAAATATGTCGCTTGCCGGCATTCGTGACCTTTCCATTATTTCAACGCCACCAATGCAACGCCTTTCTATTAATACTTTTGTCTCACAGTGGAGCGATACGCTTATTCAGGAAGCTTGCCAGCGTGAATTAAAACGTGGCGGGCAAATTTATGTGTTGCACAACGAAGTTAAAACCATCGAAAAAATTACGCATGATATTCAGCAATTAGTACCCGAAGCGCGTGTTGAATTTGCTCACGGACAAATGCCAGAAAAACAACTGGAACAGGTCATGCTGGATTTTTATCATCAGCGTTTTAATATTCTGGTAGCAACCACCATCATCGAAAGCGGCATCGATGTGCCAACTGCCAACACCATTATCATCAACAAAGCGGATCGATTGGGGCTGGCGCAACTGCATCAAATTCGTGGTCGTGTTGGACGCTCACACCACCGCGCTTACGCTTACCTGCTAACACCGCCAGAATCGCTGATGACAGAAGATGCTAAAAAACGATTAGCGGCTATTGAATCACTAGAAGATTTAGGTGTTGGTTTTACCCTAGCAACACACGATTTAGAAATTCGCGGCGCAGGCGAACTGCTTGGTGAAAATCAAAGCGGACAAATATCCGAAGTTGGTTTTACTTTATACAGCGAATTATTAGAACGTGCAGTAAGCGCATTAAAACAAGGCAAAGTTCCTGATCCCGACATGCCCCTACATTCCGGCATCGAAATTGATTTAGGCATTCCCGCATTAATTCCCGACGATTATGTCTACGATATTCATCAACGTTTAATGCTCTACAAACGCATTTCAAGCGCAACGAATAACAACGAACTTGACGATATTCGCGTCGAGCTGATTGACCGATTTGGATTATTGCCGGAACATCTCAAAAATTTATTTTCTGTTACTGAAATAAAATTAGCAGCAAACGACATTGGTATTATCAGTATCGATGCCATCGACAGCGGCATCAAAATAAAGTTTGTAGAACAACCTAACATCAATCCCACTAAACTGATTGAGTTGATACAAACACAGTCAAACCTGTATCATTTTGACGGCAAACAAACTTTTCGTATTCTAAAAGTCGAAGAAAAAATAGAGCAGCGTGGCAGGCAAATTTATGATGTAATTAATACACTTAGTGTGCAGCAAGCAGCGTAGCCGAAGGATCTTACACCAGCACTACCCATAAAAAACCGAATAGAGATGACAGCACTATAGAAGCATTATAAGATACCCCATGATTCGCTTACTCACAATTATATTACTACTTACAAACATCGCCCATGCGGAAGAAGGCATTATAAAAGAACCACTAAAATACGATGTTGAAATTATTATCTTTGAAGACGCCAATGCTCGTTATCTTAATAGTGAATACTGGCCACAAAACGCTATCATCGATGTTACAAAAAATAGCAAAGCCAAACTTCATTTAAGCAAAACCAACAAAGCGCTTTATAAAAATATAAAACCGCAAATTCTTAGTAAGGAATACCGGCGGATGAAAAATTCAAAAGACTACAATGTGTTGTTTTTTGGTAGTTGGCGTCAGACAGGTCTGGAAGCAAAAAAGGCGTTTAGCATTAATATTGAAGCCCTCACCAATAATCATAAAGGCACATCAAAAAATAGACTTACAGGGAATTTAAGACTGGTGCTTGCACGCTATTTACATATCTACAGCGAACTAGATTATCAACGACATACCGCTACTGAGGTTGCAACCGAGACTACAACGCAAAATGCACCTTTACACATAAGCAATCACCGCCGAATGCGCAGCAAAGAATTGCACTACATCGACCATCCTCTGCTTGGTATGTTAATCCAGATTAATCCCGTAAAACCAGCCCAATAGAACGTCCGTGTAGAAAAAATCAGCGAGAAACCTTACTTATAAAGCTAACCCAGATAATTTAACCTCAGCTCGCACAGGCAAGCGGCGATCAACACCTGAGCGTCGTCCTAGGACATCACTAAACCGTGTTGTACCTCGACGGTCTTCCCGTTCTCTCCGGTCTTCTACTCGCCTGTCAGGACCATTATAATTATTATTGTCTGTCCCCATTATCTAAAACCTCAATTTATTTCTGTGAGTTATGTCACATTAATTAATAATAGAATACTTCAGATATAATACAGCATATTTTGTGCCAAATATTTTAAACCACTTTAATATCAAAGCTATAGTAGCAAAAGTGAAAAAAATCGATGTAAATTATTGTCACTATGTAAAATATATTGACAATATTTTAGCTTATTTATTCTGTGGTAATAAGCTACAGTAGTCGTCTAGTTACTAGCTATAACTAAGGGAAAGCATTTTGGGGTAACCCGCGCCAGCTTGTTATAAAGTGCCTCCTTCTACAAAGAAGAAGCAGTAGAAAAAATAACCACAAATAAACCGCTGCACCCGATGATGAACCAGCTGATACCTGCACTTCTACCCCGCCTACAGAATGACTTATTTTGCCATTATTCGCAATCAAATCATCATCACCTCGCGCACCATCAATAAAGTTAAGTATTACCATATTCCTGCTAATTGTAGTACCTCCTAATTCAGAAGGGATACTAACTTCACCAACAAAAACAGCACCCGTTTGAGTTTCTGCATCAAAAGAGAAATTGTACCAATGTGGTTCAGTATTATCCGGTGTAGAACCATAACGATAATATGCTGATGGCTTCACTTCAATGGGAAAGAACAACGCCATTCTTACTGCATCACCAGCAATACCATTATTAGGTAGATTGATATCAAATTGATAATTACCGTAGTCAAATGAAGTAATCGGTGCTTCAGCAGGGATAGTATCAAGAAGTTTGACTCGAGTGAACGCAACCTCTGATGGTGCGCCTAAATTTTCAGCAATTTGTGCGTCTTCAGCGGCCAGCGTTAAAAATAGCCCCTGACCTAGTTCAAATGATACTACATTGTTTTGCAAGTCATCGCTAACACCATCATTATTACCATCACCCTGGTTAGGCCCCGCTTGCTCGATAGCACTTAATACGCCATCAGAATCAGTGTCGCCAAAACCATTTAAAATAACGGTAGTGCTACTATTTTCTGGATCATTAGAAGTGATTGTTAAAGTAGTTGACTGCAGACCAAAATCACTTGCCGCGTAATCCACCGTTATGGTACAAAATTCATTTACTGCAATAACGTTGTCTATGCAATCATTTACCTGACTGAAATTTGTTGCATCCAATCCCGATAAATTAGTGATTTTTAAAGAAGCATTACCAATATTTGTAACCAGCAGTTTTTCTTGTGTTGCTATTCCATCGATTTGTGAAATACCCACATTAAATTTAGCTGGAACAGAAATAACTGGTGGACCGGCAGAAGCTTCTCCAAAAAGAGCATATGTTACAGAAAACACTTCCCCAGATTGACCTGTATACTCAATAAGTAAACTTTCATTAAACTGACCCAATACCGTGGGCGAGAATACTAAACGGATGGTGCAGGATGCTGTTGGCGTAATAGACACCGGCTGAAGTGGCGAGCCAAAACAGTTTTCAGATTGAATACTAAATGGCGCATTTATGGCATTAGAATCAATTGCACTGACATTGAGTACTTCATCGCCCGTGT
>UOFD01000079.1_pt1 | contig 158632 bp, 142 predicted proteins | sample 1990101 | NCBI WGS metagenome assembly UOFD01 (sample SAMEA4728526, study PRJEB27164) | hydrothermal vent metagenome | biome: marine basaltic hydrothermal vent biome; feature: marine hydrothermal vent; material: mineral | place: Pacific Ocean | collected 2011-06-14/2011-07-23 | depth 1741 m | reverse complement strand
ACCATTCAAATTTAACGTCGACACCTTCTTCCTTAAACCAGTTTTTTTCAACCGCGATCTCCCATGCCACCCAGCCCGGCCAATCGCTGTACCCTATCTTCAATGGCTCTGCTGCAAACGCCGCTGAAGCAAACACAAAACTGGCCAAAACAGAGCCCAATAATTTTTTTAAGAATGATTTCATTTTAAATGCCTCTTAAGGTAAGTATTACTAGTTGATCAAATAGTAATACTTGAAAAGCAACTTTCATGCCAACGCCAAACCTTACGACACAGCAAGCTTTGACGTTTCGATGTCTATATGAAACAGCTTTAAATGTTCCACAAAAGTGCGCCACGCACCAGAATAATGCGTATTGTTTGCGCTTAGCAATTAACTGAAGATCTGCGCACGAAATATCAGTCAATAGTGCTATCACTGACGAGATCAGCCGCATCCTCATTTCGAAAACCTTCCAGCAACGCGGCAATCAGTACCATCATGCAACCAATTATTTCGTGCAGCGCAAGCCCACTACCAACAATCAATGTTGAAGATACCACCGCCACTACAAGTTCCATAACGATAATAGTCGCTGACCGACCTGCCTCCATCTGAGTCACCGCCCACTGTGTGCCAATGGTAATCAGTGTTAACCACAAGGCACCGTATGCCACTGCCCACAATATAGCACCACTACCGGGCAATATTTCGGCGTTAGAAAACATTACTAATGAAACCCCTATCATTACCGTGCAACCAATAAACGTAGCCGACACCTTACTCATTACAGGTATTTCCTGAGCAAACCGAAACAATATATTGGTTGCAGCCAAACCAAGCCCTGCGCCAAGCGCCAATGCATCGATCCAGGTTACGCCCTGCCAGGAGGTATGCCAAACGTCAAGAATAACAAAGGCGCCAGACAAACATAAAGCAACGGCAGTGGCTCGAATAGAATCAATTTTTTCATTAAGAAATATCAATCCGCCTAACACGCTCCACACGGGCAGCATATAAAAAAGAATCATCACGCGCACGATGTCTCCATGATAAATCGCCACCTGAAAACACACGTTAGCAATACCGCCCGCTATCGCTATCATCAACATGAGCCCCATATTTTTCTTCCAGGAAGAGTATTGCCTGTAGAGCCATGGCAGCAATAAGAAGGAGCCGGAGATGAAGGCGATAAAAACCAAGTGCAGGCCATTCAACCCCATGTCACTTAATGCTTTTATCGGCAACCATGTTAAGCCCCAACCTACAGAACTAATAAAAAGCACGATTACCGGTAGACGTGTATTCATAAGTAAATAATTTTTAAAACGCGAAATTCAGATCGCACGATAGTTTGTTTTACTCCTCTTTTCAACAAACAAATATAGCTTACCCCAGTATTTCACTTCAATCACCGCAGATAATAGGCAGCAGATAATAGGCATCCACAAACTATGAGATATGATGTACAATCAGTATTGTTACAAATACGCACGAAAGCAACTGCACAAGTAATATTTAAGGAAAATTAATCAACGCAAGGAAGGGAAAAGCATGCAACTCGCCACACTCTACACACGGGCGCTCAACGGCATTAACGCCGCACAGGTCACCGTCGAAGTTCATTTATCAAACGGTCTGCCCGCTTTTTCTATTGTCGGTTTGCCCGAAGCTGCGGTCAGAGAAAGCAAAGACCGGGTTCGCGCCGCTATTATCAATTCAAACTTTGAGTTTCCGGCGCGAAAAATTACCGTTAATTTAGCACCGGCTGATTTACCCAAAGATGGCGGTCGTTACGATTTACCGATTGCTCTTGGCATTCTCGCCGCCAGTGGGCAGATTGATAAAACTTTGCTTGCTGAATACGAATTTCACGGCGAGCTGGCATTATCCGGTTTGCTGCGCGAAGTAAATGGCAGTCTACCGGTAGCACTCGCAGCACAGCGAAATAACAAAAAACTGATAATGCCGAGTAAAAGTGCAACACAGGCGGCATTAATTGAACATGCTGAAATTTATGCGGCAGACAATTTGTTAAGTGTGTGCCAACACTTGCAACGGCTAATCAACCTGCCACTAGCAAAAATAGATGACACCGCGCAGATTGCCAATAATATTGCTGATATGTCTGACGTACGCGGTCAGCACCACACCCGCCGCGCGTTAGAAATCGCCGCTGCCGGTCGCCATAATATGTTGATGATTGGCCCACCCGGCACCGGCAAGTCTATGTTAGCCAGTCGCCTGCCCGGTATTTTACCGCCAATGAATACACAGCAAGCACTGGAAAGCGCTTCGATTAATTCGATTAGCCATCAGGGTTTTGATATTCAAAACTGGAAAAAACGCCCGTTTCGCAGCCCGCACCACACCGCGTCCGGTGTCGCGCTGGTGGGTGGCGGCTCTAAACCTTCACCCGGTGAAATTTCATTAGCACACCAAGGCGTTTTATTTTTAGATGAGCTAACCGAATTTAATCGTCACACGCTCGATGTTTTACGCGAACCGATGGAAACCGGCACCATCACTATTTCACGCGCCGCCAGACAGGCAGATTTTCCCGCACAATTCCAGCTCATCGCCGCGATGAATCCCTGCCCACAGGGTTACGCCTGTGATGGAAAAAATTTATGCCGCTGTTCATCGCAACAACAGCTAAAACACCGCAATAGAATATCTGCACCGTTTCTTGATCGCATCGACATTCACATTGAAGTGCCGCGCATCGATAAACAAGCACTGGATATTACCGCACCCAAAGGTGAACCCAGCGCACAAATAAGGCAGCGTGTTTTAAATGCTTTTCAGCAACAACAAAAACGCGGGCCACGTTTTAATGCTGAATTAAACACTAAAGAAATCGAAACTTATTGCTTATTAAAAGAAAAGGAAAAAATATTATTAGATAGAGCGATGGATAAATTAAAACTTTCTGCGCGCGCTTATCATCGTATTTTAAAACTGGCACGTACGATTGCGGATATTGATAGTAGTCAAAATATTGAAACACCGCATCTTACTGAAGCGATTAGTTATCGCAGTCTTGATCGGTTTATCAGTCTGAATTAATAGAGGTGCCCTTTAAAATGTTTCTTAAAAACCAGCGCTACGTGAAGGTCTGTAAACATCACCGTAACCATAAACTAAACTAAAAAATACGCTAAACGCTTTATAGTTTTGCGTAACATTAGTGCTTTCTTTCGTGCGGTAGGTTAAATCAAACTTGCCATTTAATTTACGCGAAAAATTATAATTTAGGTTTCCGCCAATCTTATAGCGCTCATCTTCTCGTATCGTGTCTAACTGTTCGGTACGGTTATAGCTTACATAGCTACTACTGGATAATAATTGTGTAATAGGGTAACTAAACTGCACACCAAATGTCCTAACAATTCTATCTAACGGCGAGTTGCTATATTCTATTTTTCGGTACTCGCCCCACACGCTTGATTTTAAAGAAGCATGATCATGCTGGTAACGTAAGCTAAATAAACTATTACGAATAACGTCTGTAGAGAGTTGTACGTCATCCGGATTACCGGGAACAGGCGCTGCGGCTGCGGCAAGCGCAACACTGCTGGTATCTGTTAAATTAGTTAACGCCGAAACATCAAGTGTTGAACGCGATGTTAAACTTGCCAACCAATTCGCTCTACCAGTAAAACCGGTTGTATCTCCGCCGCCTTCACGTTGCACATTTGTTATCCCCATATTAATAGAAAAATTTGAGCTTTTGCGCTGGCTCGAAACTAAAACACTGCCGTTAGTAAATGTCGTAGTGGGTAATGAATTACCTAAAGCATTGGTTTCGGTGTAGTCAATATTTCTCACACCAAAATTAAGACCAACACTCGTCAAACGTGTAAACAGATAATTCCAGTTAGCATCTACTGAATACTGATTGTTATCAGTTGCTAACACTTCATAATAATATTGCCTGTACACAGGCGTTAAACTAAAATTTTGCCGCGCAGAAATGGGTGCATTAAAAATAGTGCCCAAAGTAATTATATTGCTATCCTGAATATTATTTGGCGTATTAGCGTTAAGCGTTCGCACTGGGCGCTGACTGTAATAGTCGCTTACAAATATATTGAGATAGTCTCTCGCCACTTCCCAATCAACATCTGCCGCCAAATTAAAATAGCGTTGATCTGGAAAGGTGCCCTGCGTATAACTCTGGTTATTAAATGATGTTGTCGCGGCATACTGCAACGGCCCTGTTTTTTCTGCAAGACTAGCGCCGACATAACCGATTGCTATCAAATCACTTTCTTTATTGTCTTCTGTTAACCCAGCATTGTCTGTATATTCAAAACCAACACCAATACCCGGTTGAAACTCAAGCGCTAAACCAATCGCCGGATTAAATAATAAACCGGTAAAAACAAGTGTACGGTACAAATTTTGCTGCACAGATTCCATGGTATGCATTACAAGTTATAAATTGACGTTGACTTAAATGGTGATTTAAAAATTACGCTCAGGAACAGTAATAATGTCCCCTGGCAATAATCTAATATTAGTTCGCATGTCGCCGTCTTCCATAATATCTTTCAAACGAATATCGTATGATGCCGCACCCTTGGTAGTTTTTCTATGCAACTTTGTATCATTCGCATCTGCATAAAGATCTACACTACCGGCCTCAAGAATTGCATCTAATACTGTCATACCCTGATAATAAGGCATCGACACATTTTTCACCACTGAGCCTGTTACTCGAATACGCGATAAAAAAGCGTGACCTTGAAGGCTAGTTAAAATCACTGTGACATTGGGTGACTTCACATAACTAACCAGTTTTTTTTCTATTTCCGCTGCAAGCTCTTCAGGCGTTAAACCAACTGCCATTACATCACCAACCAGCGGCATAGAAATTTTACCGTCAGGACGAATTGGTTCTGAAAGCGATAGCTCCGCATTTTTCCAGACATTAATCTGAATCTGATCACCGACAGACATTTTATAAGATTTAACTAATACCTTCGGCCCTTCCTGATTTTTAGAATGTATCGGCAAATTGGGATTAGACGCCGAACAAGACGACAGGTTAAGTACAGCTGCTACTAGCAAAACAGCGAATAAACGATTAAACATGCTTTCTCCTTAAATTTTCATATTTTTCTTAGATATTTACCGTGCACCATCCAACCATTACTAAACCAAGCTAAAGATAAACAAGACAAAGCTCACACAGTAAAACAATAGCTTAAGCATAGCCTATGCCTGCAATTTTAACCGTTGCAAAGACAGAATAGCCAATTAGATTCTTGCCAATAAACTCATAATTTTTTTAACATCTTTTTTGCTCACACCGGCATGTACCGGGAGCGTAAGTAATTTCGCCGCAAATTCACTCGCTTGCGGGAAATTTTTGTCTGAAAATATAGCTTGCAAGCCATCAATTTCTGGCAAAATCGAAGGATACATTTTTGACACACCTAATCCCGCCTGCTTTAATTTTTCGTATATCTCATCACGCCTCTCGGCATTAACCAGTATCGGATAGCGCAATAGTCGCCTGTCGTTAAGGTCTCTCTCTTCCTCCGCGCAAACGGCGGGCAGGTTAATAATCTCCTCAAACAAATTCAATCCTTTTGATATTCGAGCCTTATTTTGCACCAGCTTTTTATCATTCTGGTAACGCATAATATTCGAGGCTAATCGCTTTTTACGCGCTGCGTCTATGCCTGTGATTTCGCGCAATGCATGATACCGCGTTTCACCTAAATGCAAAAAAGGTAAAAACTGCGGCAACCAATATAACCATGGCGAAATCATCGCATTATACAGTTTTGCTTTAAGAAAAAACGTTATCGTGTGTTTTAAGTTCGTAGGCATTTCTACCGCCTTTGGCAACAACTCATAAAGTGCGGCACTATTAGCACAAGTTGCACCGCCGCCTAGCAAACTAACCGGCTTACCGCGACCAAAACTAAAAACCAGCACATCACCCTGCCCATATTCCGGCTCATCTGCACTGGGGAAATATTGCGCGCTGTCTTCAATTAAAAGTACATTTGCCCGCCTCGCAATTGTGCGCAGCTGCTGCCAACGCTCAGCGACACCAAATAAACTAACGCCAACAATCGCAACTGTATTTACAGTAATTGCTGCTGCTAACTTATCTAAATCCAACCACGGGCGATTGGCTTGCATATCAACCAGCACCGGTTTTGCCCCTGCAAAAATAACCGCACTAACCAAATCTGGGCAGCCATAAGCGGGCAAAATAACTTCGGCATCGACTGGAATTGTTTTTTGCGTTGCCACGTACGCCATCGCTGCCATCACTGCGGCAGCTAGTGCAGCAGTGCCCGAGGCATAAAATTGTGTATGATTTGGAGAAAGAAATTCGGGCAGCGAATCGTTGGTATACGCGGCTAAATTCTGACCCAAACTAACTGGATTACCCACAGGTGGTAATTGATAAAACATCAAATCACCTTTTTGATGGTGTCCATACCGTCATACGTTTTCCGAAAGCAAAAGCAACTGTTGCCTGCGCCAATGCCAAATTTGTTTGCACAAAAAAATAAATGATTTTGACTAGCGTGTTTCCCCGCAATGCTACCGATAACCAACCAGCTAGTGCTAAACCATAAAAAATCGACTGCGCAATTAGTGCCGATGTGTATATCAAACCTTGCCCCTGTAACAAAATTGTTAGCACTAAAAAAATTGCCATAAACCAGGGCACTGCCCAACGCATAATTTTGTGACTCCACACTTGAAAAGAAAATAATCCCATACGAAACGGATTCAATACTTCGGGGTGACGTGCAATAGCGGTAATACCACGAATAACGGTGCGCATTTTCCGACGATATTCCAAACGGCTATCAGCCACGTCTTTATAAATACCCAGCACTTCTGGGCAAGTAATTGCCACCAATCCGCACTTGGCACTATTTAGCGCGGTATTAAAATCGCTGGGCACATAAATATCCCAGTGCTCACAAACTTCACGCCGCGCTGCAAAAAATGAGCCACTTAATCCAACTAACCCTGCACGGTCAGACTCCAGTCGGCGCAACCACATTTCGTATTTCACATATGCACCTTCGCCCGCGACACTGCCGTCATTGCTGATGAATTGATCTTCGCTAGATAACGCACCAATTTGCAGATCTGAAAATTGTGCTGCAAGTAACTGCAAAGCATCGGCAGGAATTTTTGTTGCTACGTCAGAAAAAACCAATACCTCACCTTTTGATTCGCGAATTGCACATAACTGCGCATATTCTTTACCCTTGCGCTCATCTGCACAAACAAGCTTCACACCTTTTTCCGCATAACTTTTCACAATATCTTCCGTGCCATCTGTTGAAAAATCTGAGGCAATTATTATTTCCAGGCATTCTGTTGGATAATCAATTTTCAGCGTGTTTTCCAGCTTCTCATGTAAACGCGCTTCTTCGTTATGCACGGTAATAATTAAACTAAGCTCAGGTAGATCAATTTTTTTATGCGCATCAATACTGCCGCGCTCTCTTGCAGGAAGAAGTTTGAGAATGACCGGATATAAGAAGTAACTGTAAGCGCAAAGCATCGCAAAAAGATAAAATAAAATTTCCATGTTCATTGTTTTTATTTATTCAGATAGTAAACAAGATATACTTTTGTTGTTTTTGAAATAATAGACGCAAAAACGCTTTCTTTCACGCATCTGTTACAGGTTTTTATACAAGTTCAAAAAAAAAGAACTATACCAGCTTAATACTTATTTCGATCTGATATTTTACCCTGATATTTCGCCATGACATCTACTCAACAAAATACAAGCACTGATGAAGAGACTCTTCACGTATTACATATCGCATCTGGCGATTTATGGGCTGGCGCAGAAGTTATGTTATACACGCTTACGAAAACTTTATTCACAGCGCTTAATGTACGAGTAACGGTTATCCTGCTCAACCCCGGCACACTTGAAAAAAAGCTACAGGCATGCGGCATTACCGTGCATATTATTGACGAATCACATCACAATGATATTCGTATTTTTCAGCAAATAAATAAAATTGTTAGCGACATAAAACCCAATGTAATACACACCCACCGAACCAAAGAAAATATCCTCGGCAGCATTGCCGCATGGCGCAATAATATTCCATCCATTAGAACAACTCATGGTGCGCCGGAACATGCCGCATCATGGCGACAATTACCTAAACGTATTATTTATTTACTCGATTTATTCTGTGGGCGTTATCTGCAAAAAATCACTGTAGCCGTATCGGAAGATCTTGCAAAAAAATTGCAAAAAAATTTACCTGCTGAAAAAATTCATGTAATCGAAAACGGTATTAATCTACAGGAGATGAACCACCACGCCACCAATAAAAAACCAAGTGATCAACCCCGTGCTTTTAATGTCGGCTTTGCGGGGCGACTAGTACCCGTAAAACGCGTAGACATTTTTATCAAAACCGCGCGCCATATTCTTGACCACTACCCTGAGCTAAATGTTGTCTTTCATATTTATGGTGATGGGCCACTTCACAATGAGCTTGAGCAGCTTAGCAATAAACTAAAAACTGATACTATCGTTTTTTTTAAAGGGCACAGTGATAACATCCCTAAAGAAATACAAATGATGGATGTACTGCTAATGACATCTGACCATGAAGGACTACCAATGATTCTCCTGGAAACAATGGCTTTAGAAACACCGATTATTTCACATGCTGTTGGTGGTATCCCTCAGCTACTAAATCAAGGAAGCTGTGGTATTTTAATTACTAAAAACACACCGGCTAACTATGCTTCTGCAATTAATGACTTAGCAAACAGTCCTGAAAAAACTTCTGAAATCACTCGGCAAGCCAGACGGCGTGTGGAAGAAAAATATTCCGCAAAAATAAATGCTCAAGCATATCTTTCACAATATAGCGCCTTCATCTAACAGCACACAAAAAACTATTATTATGAAAAATAGAGAAACGATGAGATACCTAGCAACACCCTAAGAGTTATTGCTTATTAATAACCAAACGGATGTCCAATAGTCTGCAATCCTACGTACTTATTTTATAGTCCGTACTTCGTTTGTAGAGATATGAGCATCTGCTGTTGTTCTTGTGCTGTCAGTGCTCGGTTATAAACCATGACGGTTGCAACCTGCATGTCCATGAACTGGTTATCCGCTAACTCGCCACCTAACACCAAATTATTTAACTGGGTGTTGTAGTTGTGACTCTGGGTATCCAGTAATACGCCATCTTTATAGTGCGTCATCACACCCGCTTCATACACTATCGACTGGATTAACCAACCCGCTCCCATGCCTGCTGTGTTAACCGGGTAGTCATTCGCTCCACACCAACCCTGCGCTGTCAAATTACCAACGTTATCAACAATGGTGCCAAAGGCTTGGTTACACGAGGTGTTGCCGTAAGCAAAACCGCCAAACCCTACGCCCCTATACTTCGCAACCAGATAGACAGTTCGATTTGCACTACCCGTCGGTAGACCTGTTAAACCGCCAACACGCTCTAACTTGTCATTCACACCATTGAAATCGACTACTGGGTAGTTGTTCAAATCTGGCGCAACCACCAGCTGTGGGTTACCACTGCTAACCAGGTCATTGCCGGCTCCCGATTGATCGTTCCAGCCAAGTACTGCGCTACCGCTGCTAACTAATCCTGTGCTGGGCTCTAGATGAAAGACTAGACCACTTGTGATCAAGTTATTACAGGACCCTATCTCAACATAATTAGCAACCAAGTTTATATCGACAGACGGCACTGTAATTTCATGTATCTGAGCACCTCCATCAGACCATGAGCTGAAGTCATACCCTGTGTTTGTCTCAACATCACAGTAACTGTTTGGGGCAGAAACCGTATACCTAAAACCAATCATTGAATCATAGGTAAGTGGTGTAGACTGTTTTAAACCATCAAGAAAAACATCAATCCCTGCTGGTGAAGTAGCTAAATTGATATCAACCTTATCAGGGTATACCTCAATAACATCTGTAGCAGATAGACCGGCAGAATCAGTTACTGTCAGTATTAACTCAAAGCCAGTGCTATCAAAATAATCATGCCCTGAATCATTCACCTGCACACTACCGCTACTGCCAATAGACTGCGCCAGTACAGGATGCGTATGGGCATTATGTAAAAAACGTATGGTCCAGCTATAGTTAGATTCAGACAGCGTTTCATCAGGATCCGTAGCGGTGCCTGAGTAATTAATGATGTCCAATGCCTGGAACAAATCACCAAAAGCAGGTGTTAAAATCTGCACCACTGGCGGATTACCTGACTGGATAGCTATTGGCTCAGACAAAGAAACACTGTTGCCGTCTAACACCTGCACATAAGCGGTATAAACACCTTCCTGATAAACATGATTTATCGATGCACCACCATCAACTTCTACGCCATCACCAAATATCCAGCGATAGGTCAGTGGGTCACCCTCAAGATCTGTTGCTACTACGCTTAAAGTAACATTTAATGGCGCAGAACCTGCTGAAGGTGTCGCGGATGCACTAGTGATCGTTGGTGGCTGATTACCACTAGAATAAACAATGCGACGAACCTGACCAAAAATATCTGTGTAATAGAGCGCACCTTCTGGCCCTTCAACCATGGACACAACATTATTTACAGCATCACTCAGCTCAGTTGCACTGATTACCGCACCGCTAGCATCAAATTCTAAATAACGAATCCAGCCTTGAACATAATCTGCTAAAAAGAGCTTTCCGTAATACGCACTGGGGAACATATTTCCCCGATAGACAAATCCTGCAGTAATTGACCCGCCAAACTCGAACCCGTTGACAATTTGACCCGGCACATGCTCATATGCATAAACTGGATCAGTATAAGCAGGATCATTTGCGATACCTTCGTAGAATGGCCAGCCGTAATTTCTGCCTGCCTGACCAAAGTTGATTTCTTCGCGTGCGGTCAACTGCACATTGCCACCAACATCGCCGATAATAAATCGGTTATCGATCAAATCCCATATAGCACGGAACGGGTTACGCAGTCCCAACGCCCATATCTCATCGAGATTGCCGCCTGGGCCGTCGACGAATGGGTTGTCGTTAGGAATCGACCCATCTTTATTAATACGAATAATCTTACCTCCAGCGCGGGTAAGGTCCTGCGCCTGGCTACCATCAAACTCTTCACCGGTTGAAAGATAGAGCATTCCATCTGGACCAAAATCCAGGCCACCACCATAGTGGCAGCAATCTGACCAGTTTTCATTATCTTGCCAGACCAGATACTCACTGTTTATGTCGCCGCTATTTCCGGTATGCGTGAAACGGGATATACGATTTCGTGACGATGAAGCATTGGTGTAATACACATAAAAATAATTATTTACTGCAAAATCTGGATCAAGCACCATCGAAGACAAGCCACGCTCTTGACCTGATTCAATATCAGTAATGGTCATATAATTGCTTGATGATGCAGGAATGGCAGACGGGTCAAAGATGCGAATTTCACCGCCCTTCAACAATACCAGCATGCGACCATCAGGCAGTACGGTTAAATTAAGCGGCTGGTTTAAACCTGTCAGTACAGGTTCATCTTGAAAGTTTGCTGGCAAATCAGCGGAAACCTGAGCAACCACACCAAACAGGCAGAGCAAAGTTATAACCAGGTTTTTTATTATTTGTTTCATTATTTTAGTGTGCATTTATCTCTTACCTATCATCCCATTGACGGAATCATTCCATAGCAAAACCGCTACCAAATCACCAAATCTACATACACATACGTTAAAAAATTCAAACTCGATTTAATCATTGAATAACTTAAAGCACGTTTCATGCCATAAACTAGAAAATTAATATTTTCAAATACTTAGCATGAAATTTAAACTATCTTTGACCTTGAAATGTAAAATTATCGGACACTAACGTTGGGACTACGGCATAAAAAATTGTCTATTTTTTCATAGAGATATAATAAAATACAATTAGTTATAAGGATTTTTGCAACGTAAAATAAGCCGACGCAAACAAGCGTCATTCAACCAACAATTTTTCTATAAAAATCAATTATTTAAAATCAAAACAAATATTCTGAAAATCTAATATATTATCGAAATAAGAATAAAATCGCCAATTATGGTTGAAAAACAACCAGCCTACCATGACTATTACGCACTAACGCTAGCGGCTACCGACAACTCAGCGGTCTACTGATCTGCAGTTGATGATTTTTCTCGGTGATGACAAAATCAACTTTACAACCATCAGGCCAATATGCGTGACCATTTACCTCTTCAGATATTGGCAGGCTAGCATACATGGTAAAATCTGCCCGTGAATACAAAGCACTATCCGTCTCCGCCACCCAGTGGCTTTGCTTCTGAGATGCCCAACTCAAATCAACTCGGCCACCGATTGCAAGCGGATTAAAGCGCGAACCTTGCAGGGTTATCGCAACCTCTTTAAATGCACTATTCACAATGGAGCGCTCGAGAACATAAACAGGCCAATCATAAGGTTCGATAAGACCGAAAAATTCCAGGCTATCCAGTTCCAAAGGCAAGAAGCCTCGCAACAAGCTCAGCGCTACTCGGCGCGCACCACAAAATTTACTTGGCAAGCAGGTTCGATATGCGATTAATAATCGGCGTCCTTCGTCTGTGGCAAAAGAAACAAGCCTGGCATCTCGAATAAATAATTTATCCTTTAAATTACTTTTTTCTTGTTTGAATTGCGCATTACCCTGATTCAAATAAACACCGTTTAGCGCAGTTAATAGGTCGATGTTTCCATCAAGATCAATATCCAACCAATGCCCAGCAACCGTTTTTTGTGGCAAGCCTAGCATTGGCAGCAAAATCATTTTTGATTCCCCGTTACGATTTTCAATCAAGAGATTACCTGCCGGATGAAACACCACCAAATCAGGAAAACGGTCTTTAGTAAAATCCTGAATCATTAATTGAGGTGGGCGATAACTTCCCTTCCAGGTACCAGCAAAAACGCTACGCAAAACAAACTGTGCCTTTTGATTTTCATAATATTGAAGCTCACCACTTGCATCGGCCCACCACAAGTCTGGGTCCAAATCACCGTCCCAGTCAATAAATCGAAAAGCACCGTAAGCTTGAAAGTTCACAGCAAATTTCTCACCATTTTCGACCAGTCCGTTCGCTGTATTTTCAAATAACTGATTGCCAAACTGAGCCGCCGGTTCATGAGGGCGCCCACAACTAACATACAAATCAAGATCACCGTCAAAGTCGATATCTACCCACGCCGATTGCCTACCCGGGCAGCCTCGTTTCAAAAATTCGGGAGAATCACTGACCAGACTCTGACTCGTATTTGCAACTACCAGCAAATCACTGGCGGCAGGATCTACCTCGCCTATCCTGCCGCGCACACCACCGCGCACCACGCTAATTTCAGCGCCAACATCACCATCCAGTTCGGTCAGTGCTAACGAATGTAAATCACGCGTTGTCAATGTGAACTGATTTTTATCGATGGGCAGCTGCTCTGCCCCAATACGCACTTCGCCGGGAGCAAACCCTTGCAAATTAAATTCTATCGCAAAACCATCACTGGGCGGCGGTTGTGTCTCAATCCAGAAACGACCTGCCGAATTTAATTTAATATCAAATATTGTCGCCGAAGCCGACTCTTCTGAACTTATATCTATGCCACCAAAAGCGGCATGAATCGAATGCCAGGGTATAGTAATTTTCAAATTACGCTGCCTGACAGTTGTATCATCTGGCTGAAATTCGCCAACAAGAAAGGTGCGGTAATAATACAGTTGCAACTCACCTTTCCCATTTACAGGCACCGATGATGAGCCCCAGCCTTTAATTTTTGGATCCTGCGATAAACCGTATTTGTCTGCCGCCACTAACTCAAGCTGCTGCCTTTCGTTAGGCACCACCACTGCCGCTCGCGCACTATGGCTCAACAGATACACTTCAGCTAATGCTGGCTGTTTTGGGCTAACACCCGCCAGGTCATTTAAAAAATAATGCGTGCCCAGAAAATGACTATTAAAGTATTTATTTTCAAACACTGGTCGAACAAATCTATCTGCATTAATTACTGCAAAAAAGGCGATTAGAGCCAACAACAATACTGTGAAAATTCGTTTTCTTATTCGCATGTCTAGCAGTCTATAAACTCAAGCGGCAGGCTTACGCTTCAATAACTGTTGGACAAAACCTTGCCAGATCGCAGGCGACAAGGCGGGGAAAGTTAACATACCCAAATGTTTTTTTACTAGAAATACCATCACTAAATTTTGCATTGCAATTGAAATAGCCGTCACTAGCGCAATACCTAGCGCACCCGCCTGTTCGGCAAATAAAAAATAACTCAGTAGCGTGAGCAGCGACAATAACGTCATTACTTTCATCACTGTATTTTGATGGTCTGTCATCGATAGTGTTGTTGCTGGAACACCGCATGACACAGCAATGCAACGCCCAATCACAAGTATTGTCATCACACTCGCTGCTTGGCGATATTCGTTACCATATATCCAGAATAAAACGTCTTCGCCTGAGAGCACTAACAACAAAGTAAGCAGCATTGCTGGTATTACTGCAAAAAAACCTGCTGCTCGAATAATGTTATTTAGCTGTTTCATTCGTCGCTTATGAAATAACTCGACAATGACTGGCGCGCACACACCATTCATGACGGTCTGCGGCGCTAATACCAACGAGGAAATCATATTTGCTGCACCATACAGCGCAACTTCTTCAAGCGGTCTGAACATGCCCAGTATCCAAATACCCGCCATATTTAACAACCAGAAATTTACCCGCAGAACAAGAAAGGGCGGCCCTAGCTTATAGATAACTTGTAACGGTATTTTTTCACCGCCATCACCAAGCACGGCAAGATTAGAACGTACCAAAAAAATGCCGCAGATAGCGGCAAAAGAAGCCGATAAAAATGAGTATTTTAAAACATCATGCAAGGCTAGCTGCACACCTGAAAAGTAGAAAATCAGCAACACCGTAACCAGAATAATTCGCTGCAATAACTGATCCACCAGTAACGATGTGCCACGAAGATCATGAAACCCGCGCAAAATTTCAGCGAACAATTCAACCAGTGCCATGGAAATAATCAACAAGCTAATCCAGCGCAAACTCGCATGTAAATAGTCGCCGCCATCTAATGTCGCCAGCAGGGCATCACCAAATACAGTGACCAGCGACAATCCTACAAACAAAGAAAAAACCAAAACACTGCTAATGCCAACGCAAACAACCTGCCGCACGGTTTGATGAGAAGATTTTGCCAGTGCTTTAGCAATTAGCTTTACCAACGCCCGGCCCATACCCAACTGCACGACCGCAACCGCAAATGCCACCAGACTTGTCGCCAGAAAATACCCACCCATGGCTTCCGGCGTTAATAACCGTACGAGTAAGACTGTTAACACCAAACCCGCTGGATATGTCAGTAATTTGCTGAGCAACGCCCAACTGGCTCCAGAAACCAGTCGTTTAGCCAGAGGTCTCCTCGACACTGCGGTTTTATTCTCTACCGGTTTATCACTCATTACGCGGATGACTCTCTCGCGACAATACTATCTTCTGATCCACCGCAAAATGATGTTGCTGTAATAAACCGTCAGGCCAGCGCACTTTAAGCGCCACCTTCTTGGCAGAATTTCCCAGGCCAAAATAGTTTCGGTAGTGACCTTGCGAATAGTGCGAACTCTCCGCCTGACCCACCCATCGATGTTGTTGTAAATCATCATTTTCGATCGTGATTTTCGCGCCCAGTGCCTCGTTGTTACCCGCTTTACCAGACAGTTCAATTTCGAGCCAATGCTGCTGCAACGAATGAGTGTTTTCATATAGCGCGCCATTAAACGATAAAATATCCGGCAGCAATTGCTGTATAGCATGCGGAAAATAACGGTGCATAACCAGCACATCCTGATCGCCATCATTATCAAAATCAAACCACAGGGCTCTCGCATCCATCAATACCGACCATGGCGATGTCACTGATAAAATATCCTGTTCGACAAATTTCCCATCATCGGTTTGACGATAAATTCCCTGCGGCCAAGCATAAAAATCCATCAAACCATCGTTATCATAATCCAGCCAGCTGCCGGTTTTGATGTGCCGAGGTAAATCAACTGAACCCGGATCCAGTGATTCAAATTTCCCATTAGTGTTACGTAATAAGCGACTGCCAATGGCGGCAATCGCAAAAACATCAAGATCACCATCACTATCATAATCTGCTAATGCTAGCTTGCGCACTTGATTACGGCTTGATGGCTTTATTGCTTCAGCCTCAAAAGCCAAAAGCTGATTACGATATAACTGAATGCCTTGCTCAGATGCCCACAACAAATCCATATCGCCGTCCTGATCAACATCCAACCAGGCAGCACTACCGCCTTCTGGAAAATCTAACCGCATCTCTTTAGCAACGTCGTTAAATGTGCCATCTACTGCTTGTCGAAATAACTGATTTGGATATTTTTCATCTGCCGCCGACAGCTTACGTAAAAATTTTGGCACATATTCCCAAAACCCACCCGTTTGTCGGCCGCACACCAGGTATAAATCCAGATCACCATCGGTATCAAAATCCACCCACATGGTTTGCCGTGCTGGACAAGCGCTCTTATCCAGCTTTCGTGTTTTTATTTGCCGTACAAATCGCTGTTGCTTATTACTCAACAACAATTCGTTTTCAATTTTATCGGGAAACTGATTAATTTTACCGTTTAAGCCACCACGAGAAATAAATGCATCGAGCATATTGTCATTATTTAAATCTGACCATGCTATGCCATGGCGATCTCGTAGGTATAACAGAAAACTTGTCCGCTTAGGGTTAGTCATTTGTCGCCCGACATATACGTTCTTCAACTGCACGCCATCTGACAGATGCACTGTCATAGGAACGGCTTTATAGGGGATAACAAGCTCGGCAGAACCAACCGCTGGCACACGAAATTGAAGCGTACTATGATAAACGCCTGCAGATATTTGCCGTGCATTTATTTCAACATCAAAATTATTTTTCTGCTTTACCTGAATCTGTGAAGACAATGAAATGGATCCAGAAAACTCTGTCACCATAGCCTCTTTGCTAACATTTTTTATACGCAAATTGCCGTGCTGATAATAGATATATAATCCTGCGCGCGTAAACTCCATGTCCAAGTTACTGTCTTCCAATCCAGGAAAATCCTGTTCCTGATCAAATCCCATAATACTTAATGCATCATCAAAAGTGCCATCACCTTTGCCCAGTAATAAACTTTGTCGTGCGTCATGATTGGATGAATACAGATCCAGCTTGCCATCTGAATTAATATCGACCACCCCCGCATCAAACCAGTCATGAAAAGCAAAATTAAATGGCACTTTGTTAAAACCTTCGCCTGGCTGTACCTGTCGAGACCACAGCGATAACGACAATACGACAGCAATAATAACTATGACGACAACTAACAACAGGTATTTTGTTAAACGCAAAAGCATCATAATTTTAAATTACGGTTTATTTTTCCAGACACTGAGATCTATTTCCAGCGTTGTTTCAAGCTCACGAATGTCATCGGAAAAACGTTGCATTAAACGTTCTCCTGTGCCGGCCAACATCGGCACACACTTGCTCGGAGCCGAATTAAATCGGTTTACCAAATTATGAATACCGAGACGCCTGAGACCGTGTAAGACAAAACCCAAACCAGAATTAATTAATAACTGCGTAAACTTAAAAGCAAATTTATGCAATTTTTTAGAACGCATAGCCGATGACTCATTCGTATTACGCGCTGAAAAATCAATGCCCGGCGCGAGGCCCACTGCAAGAAATTCAAAAATTTTTTTAAATTCTTTCTCAGGGTCTTTGATTAACTGCTCGAAGACCACCACTAAAATCTGCTTTTTATCAAAGTAATTTAGATAGTGTTTTAACTGCTTTGCGTATAAACCCATTTCGACATACAAACTTTCTTGCTCAATAGCCTGCTCAAATGAAATGTCTTCAATTACGCCCATGCCACGATGTAAACGATAAGAGGAATAAGCACGCTTTACTGGATCACGTACGCACAAAATAATTTTAATATCGGGAAAAGCCTTTTTGATAGCAGGCGCGGCAGCTTCATCCAGCAAGTATACGGGTGAAATTTCGCCTCTTATACATCCTTCTTCAGCATGCGAAAATCGTTTGAAATACCAATCCAGCGACTGCTCATGGTTCGGATTTAAACGACCCTTATCTTTACCGACAGGAATTTGATAGCGGTTAAAGTAACGCACTTCTTTCGGCTCGGAAATAGCGATATCTGGATGCATCCGAAGCACATTCCCTACCCAGCTACTACCGCTACGTGCCGCACCGATGCCAATAAAATCAATCGGCCTGTGACCATTTATAGCTTTATTCATCTTCTTTTTTATTAACCAAATTTAAGACGGGATTTTCGCCGCCACGATCTCTTGCATCGAAGCTTCATAACGTTCAGTAACAGCCTGCCAACTAAAATTTTGCTCCAGTCTGGCACGTGCTTTTTCACCTAACTTCTTTGCGAGTTCTGGCGAGTCGAGCAATTTTTCTAGCGCAGCGCGAATTGCCTCTGGATCTTGTCGTGGCACAATAATTGCCGCATCACCTACTACTTCGCTGGTACCACTTGAATCCGTAGTGATGATAGCATTACCAGCACACATAGCTTCTAGCAGATTAATTGGGAAGTTTTCCTGGTCTGAGGTGAAAGCAAAAATACTGGAAGTTTCATACAGCTCCTTTAGTTCATCTGAATTATTATCCAACCAGCCCCAAAATTTTGCGCGAGTACCCAGCGATTCGTCGAGTTGCTTAAGCGCCTCTAAATAATGCCCATCACCGACAATATGCACTTCTACTTGCTGCTTCAACTTCGCTACAGCCTGCAATATGTACTGCACACCTTTTCGCTGGAACAATCGCGTTACAACTAATACACGCGCCTGACGCGGCCTGTCAATACAAAAACGCGATGGATCAAAACCATTAGGAATCACCTGTGTTGGCGCTTTTTCAGCTTCTTTTTTAATCAGAGTAATAAGATGTTCGCTCGGGCTAATGATACGTGTAACACCTGCTACGGTAAAATGCCAGATAGGGTTAAGCAGTATATGTAACAGTTTGAAGCGATCCGGATTATAACCCGGCACATCCGAACCATGCGCTGTTACCATCAGCGGTAGCTTGAATATTGAAGCTAATATTCTGCCGGCAAAACCATCGGGGAATAAAAAATGTGCATGAATTAAATCGTAATTATTACGGCGTAACAATTTACTGGCACGATAAAGCGTATAGATTTCATGCGGCAACATCTCGCCCATATGACAACTTTCAGTTTTTGAACGAATACCGGCAAGACGCGTTATAGTCAGATTACCGGCTGTCTCCTGTTTTGGTAAATCCTTGTACCCCATCGTAATCACATCAACTTTGTGCCCTCGCTGCGCTAGGTTCTCCGCCAACCCCTGTGCAACTTTACCGCCACCACCACCTAATGGCGGGTACTCATAAGTAAGGGTTAATATCTTCATTTTTTAAATATCCTTTTGTATCCTGGCAATTTTTTTCCAACGCCACTAACTATAAATGAAGCAACTACAAATCAAATTACTGTGGCTGATTTTCAATAAAGTTTTATTACTTTTTAATATACACTATGCTTCATTTTTAAGTAGCGATAGTAACTGCTGAATAATAACAGCCGGCGCTACGAATTCACACATTAGTACATTGATTAGCAAACTTTATGGATCGTCACTTAAAAATAACTCTGGTTAATCTCTGGCCCGAAGGCGGCATGTTGCATTATACCGCTCAGCTTTCTGCTGAACTAGCCAAACTAAAAAATTTTAAGATTACAGTGGTATTACCAGTTGGCGCGGATGTAAGCATGTTCTCGGCTGGCACTGAAATCTTTCTTGTTGATATCCCGCTTACAATCTCTGCGTCGAATCTATTTAAGCTTGCCACTGGCATTTCTTTTATAAAACTTTATCGTGCTATAGCATTAACCCAGCCGGATGTTATTCACCTAAACAGCAGCCATCCATTACTTCTATTTACGTTACCTTTACTCGCAAAAAAATTTAATGTCGTTGCCACTATCCACGATGCAACTTCACATCCGGGCAGTGATAAAAATCTACGTAAACATCTGGAAAGACAGGTCGTGGTACGCCATGCAAAATACATCTTCGTTCACCGTGACGTAATTCGTACACAATTTCTGGAGCTAAACCCCGCCATCGATAAATCTCAAGTGTTGATTACCCCGCACGGTGATTATGATTTTTTTAGAAATATTAACAGTAGTAATACAACTGAAGAGCCTGACACTATATTATTTTTTGGCCGTATATCAGTCTACAAAGGCTTAATCCACCTGACCGAAGCGGTAACACTAATTCGAAATAAACACCCTAATCTTAAAATTATTATCGCTGGCAATGGTGAGCTTGGAGAGCAAGTTCAACAAGCGCTGCAAGACGATATTTATGAAGTCCATAATCGTTTTATCGGCGATGAGGAAGTGCCTACTTTTTTTAATCGGGCACGCTTACTGGTGCTGCCATATATAGAAGCCAGTGAAAGTGGCGTGATACAAGTCGGCAAAGCATTTAATATGCCCATTATTTCAACACAGGTAGGCGGTATTCCCGAAGCAGTTATTGATGGTAAGACCGGCATCATTGTGCCACCGGGAAATCCCCAGGCATTGGCCAATGCCATAGATTTGTTACTAACAGATAAAAACAAATACAACGAAATAAAACAAAATATTCAGATTGAAGACAAAAATCGTCCCGGCTGGAAAGAAGCTAGCGTCACCATAGCCAACACTTATCAAACTGTTTTCACAGACTAAATTATAAATCATCAATGATAATCTATTGAGAGCTTATCCTGAATGAAACATTAAGGAATCGATCCTGAAAATTTATAACCTGATGATTTACAACAAATAATCATCAAAATATGTTAGAATAAATGCCGCAAAACACATTCGACTGATGGTTGATTTGTTCATTTTAAAGCACATGGAAAACCTCTCTGATGATGTTGTCGTGCAACGCTTCTTTTAAATGCAATAAAATGGTTACTTAAATGCCTCAAATGAATATTTCAAAATCGATTAATTACCGCCCTGATATAGATGGACTTCGCGCGATCGCTGTTCTTTTTGTTGTAGGGTTTCACACATTTCCATCAAGGATTCCGGGGGGCTTTACTGGAGTCGATGTTTTTTTTGTTATATCAGGCTTTCTTATCTCAACCATCATTTTGGGGAATTTTGAAAAAAACAGCTTTAGCTATAGAGAATTTTACTACAGACGGATTAAACGGATATTCCCCGCCCTGCTTCTAGTAATAACGACGGTTTGGCTGCTTGGATGGTTTATGTTATTTCCTGATGAGTTTGAACAGTTAGGAAAGCACATGGTCGGAGGAATTGGATTTGTATCCAATATTATTCTTTGGAACGAAGCTGGTTATTTTGATAATTCATCCGAAACCAAACCGTTGTTACATTTATGGTCGCTGGGAATAGAAGAACAGTTTTATATTATTTGGCCCATAGTATTAGGGTTGGTTTGGAAGAACAGAGTTAATGCACTAGGCATTATCATTTCAATTGCAATATTATCATTTATTCTGAACATCTATTCTGTATATAACTTTTCTTCGTCATCTTCATTTTATTTGCCTTTTAACCGTTTTTGGGAGCTGATGGTAGGCGGTGTTCTAGGATATATTCAGTTGCACCATACAAGTGGAACCCTCCTGAATAAATTGTATTCGAATGTATTTTCTATCCTCGGTTGTGTAATGATTGCAATGGCCTTCACCTTTGTGGATGGGGATAAATTATTTCCAGGGTGGTGGGCGTTGCTTCCAGCATTAGGTGCATTTTTTATAATTTTATCCCCAGGCTCATGGATAAATCATAATATTTTAGCTAATCGAATTTTTGTTTATATTGGCTTGATTAGCTATCCATTATACTTATGGCACTGGCCGATATTGTCGTTTGCTCATATTTTGGAGTTCACAGCTACCCAGGAACGATTAATAGCCGTCGGGTTAAGTCTTGTATTGGCGATACTTACTTATGAACTTATAGAAAAAAAGGTGAAAAATAATTTACGCTTCATTTACATATTAGTTTTGATGGCATTATTGTTACTATTTTTAGGATTGTTTACGTTTAATGGTTCATTGCCCCCACGAAACAACACTTATGGAATTGGCTTATCTATTGACGCTATTAGTGATTGGGAATATCCAAAAGAGCTGAAGAAAATAAAGGTCAATGATATTGACATGTATATTAAAACTGGCACAAAAGAGAAAGTGCTTTATTTTGGCGATTCGCATCTGCAACAATATTCTCCGAGAATAGTAAAACTTATAAATGAGGATCCAGCAAATACTAAATCAGTAGTATTTGCTACGAAAGGTGGCTGCCCTCCGATTCCTGGTGTATTTGAGGACCAGCATCCTCGATGTAATGCATCCTTCAGAAAGACAGTAATAAAGTACGCGCTATCAAACGATATTGACTCTGTCGTGATAGGGGCTAACTGGGGGTACTTAAATGAAATAAAGAGACCTCCGGCTGGAGAGTACCGTTATTACTTTTTGCAAGATGGTCACAAAAAATATTTTGATGTAGATGGGATCGAGTATGCGTTTCAGTCCCTTGAAAACTTAATTTTATCTATATCGAAATACAAGAAAGTGTACCTGTTACTCGATAATCCCATTGGTCTCGAATTTGACCCTAAAACATTCTTTAAAGGTTCTCGAATATCAGGATATATTGAAAAAAAGGAGGTGACTTTTTACAAATATAATAAAAAGCAACTACAAGTAAGAGCAAGGCTACTTGAGCTGGCAAAAAAAACAGATGTAATTATTATTGACCCTGATGAACATTTCTGTGTGCAAGGTCGATGCAAAACATCGTCAAATGATGGTACGCCAATTTATAAAGATTTTAGCCATATACGATCACGTTACGTGAAAGAATTCGTGGAATATCTGGATGTCACCGTGATGAAATGACGTGACCAACCTTTTTATTATGCCCTAGGAGCCTATCGGATTTAACACCATCTACTGCGGAAAAGCCGAATTTGGACTCATATAATTCAGCGTTGAGTGCAAACGAGTTGTGTTATAAAACATAGTGATGTAATTCAATCGAATATTTTTTCCGTTTGTCCATTTTGATTTTCTCAGTTAAGGGCGCTTCTATTAATTGTGCTTAACTGGGGTGTAATAATCAATTAGGCCATGTCATTATTTCCAGTGCGACAAATCTCTTTCCAATAACACCTCCAAGTACTTTACGTCGTCCTGCAACTGCTGCCAACAAAACAACTTTATTTCCTGTGACAACATTGGTATCTTACGACCACCACGACGTTTAGAAACAATGTCTCTTAAAGCGTTTTGTAATAACAAACCAACCTTTTTAGGGATTAGTTTTATTGCAAAACTTCCTATCCAGGTTGTTTCTGTAGCAAAAACGAGACGACCAAAAAAACCATCAGAAGCACCAACGGTACTTGCCACTTTAAATTGACGGCGGGTATCTGCACAAAAAGCATCATCGACACCGAGAAACCGATAAATCTCCTGCATTATGGTCTGCTGATCAGAAATAAAATCATCATGCAACACAACAAGAATATTTTCTTTTGGAAATCTATCGTAATAACGCTGTAACTGCTCTCCGTATCGACCAAGTGAAAGGTAATGCCAATCCCAGCCCCAACCTTGTTGCTTTCGACTACTTTCCTGATCGAGCGCATTCTCAAAACTATCCTCAGGCTCAAGATCACGCTGACGATTCATTAAATAATGCGAATACGCTCGAGCAACAGGGTTACGTAAAATAACAATTATCTTCGCATCTGGACAGTCTCTATAAATTAGCTCAGCTACATTTTCTGAATACAGATACCGTGGAGAGCAATCACCTGTTAATTGGCTCATTTGTGCCTTTGCATACAAATGATAATAATCGCTTTCATTTGTCACTGTCTTTTTCAACAGTAATTTTATTAAAATCTTTTCAGGTTTTGGACCTTTTACGCTAAGCTGTGTATCCTTATAAGCATAATAATTAGGTTCTTTTACCTCAGGAAGGAATATATCAGGATGCTGTGACAGGTATGAATACAACGAAGTTGTGCCTGATTTAGCCGCACCGACAAGAAAAAAATTGGGAGTTTCGTTTTTAATAGACACAGCCATTTCCATTTCATACACATATTAATGAGGCAAATACACTGATAGCTTTGCTTGTAAGTGCATATGTAGCGCATACGCAAATACACACATGCCTATATAATTAATTATAAAGCATCTACTGCGTTATATCGAGAAACATCATTTGCAACCACTCTATGCCATAGCACATTGCTCGGAAAATTTTGTACCATAAAATATTGTCTTGCCAAAAGTGGTAATTCATACTGAAATCATCTAATCTAAAAGCATAGTTGTGCATATATAATCACACCTGCTTTATAATAATATCGAAAGGCGCGACGGACAACCTGAAATGCAGATTGACTTATCAATAATAATCCCACTCTACAACGAAGAAGACAGTGTTACTCCGCTGTATGAAGCAATAGTCAACTCCGTTAATCGAATGAACGTTAACTACGAAATACTCTTCGTAGATGATGGCAGTAAGGACAATACCGTTCCTATCGCAAGCCAACTGGCCGCACAGGATAAGCGACTTAAAGTTATCAAGTTCCGGCGGAACTATGGTCAAACACCGGCCATGGCTGCAGGGATAGATAATGCCGCCGGAACCATTCTGGTAACAATGGATGGCGACCTGCAAAACGACCCTGACGATATTCCAATGTTAGTGCAAAAAATTAATGAAGGTTTCGACATCGTTGTCGGCTGGCGACATAAGCGACAAGATAAATTAATTTCCCGAAAAATCCCGTCAAAAGTTGCCAACTGGTTAATCGGAAAAATCACCGGCGTGCCGATTAAAGATAACGGTTGCTCACTAAAAGCATACCGCGCTGATGTTATTCAAAAAATACCGCTCTATTCGGAAATGCATCGCTTTATTCCAGCAATGACCTCACTCGCCGGCACTAAAATCGCTGAAGTAAAAGTAAAGCACCATGCCCGAGCATTTGGTGAATCTAAATACGGCCTGAACAGAATATACAAAGTGTTCATTGACTTAATTACCATCAAAACCTTATTGTCATCTTTTTCCAAACCATTGTTGGTCTTTGCCATTGTTGGTGGTATTTCAGGCATTATTGGTATGTTTGTTTTTAGCGCTGCTTTAATGCTGACGCCTGATTTACCCGCCCTTGTTTTCTACAGCGTTGGCGCGCTTTATAGCTCGCTTGCTATCGTACTTTTACTATGGGGCACACTTGGCGAGCTCATTTACAGAACAGGCGATCTTAAGCTGGAACATTTCGCACAAATTAAAAGTAGTATTAAAACTCAAAAATGAGGAATCTTAAGTGAGCCCTACCACCACTGGAAAAATTGAATTGTCTGTCATCGTGCCTGTTACTGAACGTTACGATTCGGTTACCGCGCTTTACCACGAATACAAGCGCGTCATTGACACTGTCGGCAAAAGTTTTGAGTTTATATATGTTTTAGATGGTGATTATCCCGACGTTCTGCACGAACTTGAACAACTGCAAGAAACAAACAGTATAACTATCATTCAACTCGCCAAAAAATTTGGTGAAGCCACCGCACTTAATGCTGCATTTTCTCAAGCATCGGGGGAAATTTTTCTTACTCTACCCGCTTACCAACAAATAGAAGTTGATGAGATACCAAAAATTATTCAATCACTCGAAAACTGCGATATGGTATTAGCCAGCAGAAGCCCACGCAGCGATTCTATTATTAATCGCATGCAGGCTCGGCTGTTTAATTTTTTATTGCGGTTCTCGACTGACTTACAAATTAATGATGCGGGCTGCAGCGTGCGAGCATTTACCAGAAACATTATCGAGGATGTACAGCTCTATGGCGACCTGCATCGATTCTTCCCCGTTATTGCACATCAGCAGGGTTATCGCGTTGTTGAAACCAATGTCGCGCAGGCAAAGCAGGATAAACACCGCCGCATTTATTCTCCCGGCTTGTATGTTCGGCGCTTACTGGACTTACTGACTATTTTCTTTTTAGTGAAATTCACCAAAAAACCACTGCGATTTTTCGGCCTTGTTGGCACTACTTTATTTACCGTTGGCACAATTGGGTCATTGCTTCTTATAGCGCAGCGTATGTTTTTTGATGTGTCCTTGGCTGATCGGCCAGCATTAATTCTTAGTTCACTTTTAGTTGTGTTGGGCGTTCAAATTATTGCGATTGGTTTAATTGGTGAAATAATAATATTTACTCATGCTAAAAATATTAAAGAATACACTATAGAAAAAATCATCAACTAACTCGAATACCTTTGTTGATAATGACCCGAAAATACTCTCACTTCATAATCATATTAACGATTTTTATTTGCGCTATTGCGTTGCGCGGCATTCATATTAATGCGGATACTCCCAGCGGACTTTCCTGGAGTGCAGGACTATACGTTGATGAAGGCTACAAAACACTTTCACCTCGAAATTTAATTCTTTTCGGTAAAACTCACTGGCATGCAGCAGACACCTATCCCGGCTGGATGAATTATAGCCCGATAACCCAATGGTCGGTTTATGCAGCCTTTAAAAATTTCGGCATTAGCATAAGTAGCGCACGACTGGTTCCAATTATATATTTTTCATTATTTATTCTGCTTTACATTTTTTTCATGTTTCGCAGGCACAGCTCAAAGATTTTTTATCTTGGCTTAGTACTACTCGCCTCCGATGCAACGCTATTCACTTTTTCCAGAGTAGCACTTTTTGAAATGCCCATATCATTTTTTATATACGCGATGATACTCCCCTTATCATTGTACAAAGAAAAAACCAGCATTTCTATTTATCCTCTTATAGGACTATTTATTGGCGGTATTGCACTCACCTATTTAATAAAGCTATCACTATTAATTTATATCTTCCCCGTATTGGCAGCCGCTTCAATTTCATTTATTGTGAAAAATAACAAAATGAGCAAGAATCAGTTAATCCTGTTCTCCTCAGCTTTTTTAATAGCTATTCTTGCAATTCTCGGCTTTTCATACGACGATTGGAGCACGCGATTAAATATATCGCCACAATTATATGTATATAGTGTTATCGAAAACCCGTTACTGCTTACATCCCCAGCAATCATAATTGCTGGAACACTTTGCGCCGCACATGCAATAGCCTATCAGTCAAACCTGTACCTTAATAATTTATATCGATTAAGCCTTATTTGCATGGTGCTGTCGGCACCTTTTATACTTTCGTTGTTCTCTTATGGCCCTCTTCGCTACTACCTGCCTTTTGTTCCCGCATATATATTACTTATTATTGAATGGTTCAGCACAAGCACGACAGAAACATCTCGGCGTATAACCAATCGTGTTTTTTATGTTATTGGCATGCTGATGTTTAGCTTGGCGGTTATGTATGCGCTTACAGCATTAAAGCTGAGCGAATATATTCAAATACGATTTATTATTGTTATTGGACTTTCTGCGGCACTTATTGTTTTTTTATTTCGTCATCAAGCTTTACCAAAAAACACTGTCCAAAAAATAATGATGGCTATAATTTCACTTTCAATTCTTCAAAATATTTATTTTATTGGCTCGTTTATTTCCAACCCAAGATACGATGCGGAGACGATGCGTAAACGATTAAGCGAAATTGTAAAAAGCGATGAAGTTATTGCTGGTGGCTGGGCGCCTTTTCTTACTCTTGGCACACCAATAAAATCCATATACGCTAGCAGTGCATTTAACCCACCAGAGGCATTAAAACTAATACAACCTAATTATTTTATTTTAAGCAACACTCCTGTATCGCTAAAAACATTTGAAAGACTAAACAACGATGAGCAAATTATTTTTGGTAGCGCTATAACTCTTGGAAAATACAATGATACTCTAGTAACAATATATCCGCTTTCTTACAATACAGAAAATCTACCTAAAAACCATTAATTAACCCGCACAAAAATTCTTTTCACATTATTTTTAATTTCTATTTTTTGCTGACCGCTTAAAATAGGAAGAACAAACAACATCAAGCAAAACAATATAAAGATAACAAGCCTTAGAATAATAGACCACAGCAGATTATCAGGCACTAAAATAGTGAAACTAAAACAAACCATTGCCAGCACTGCTATTGACAGTATTTTTCCCCACGGCAGGTACATGTTGTAATACTCTTTGCCTTTTTTATTTATCCAATAAAATTGCGCCGAAAAACCAATAAGTGTTGCCCATGCAGCACCTGCAATCCCAAATTCCGGTATTAATACGAAATAAGCTATCGCAACGACGAATACCGCAAACCATTGCGCATACGCAATCTGAATCGTTTTTTTCTTTAGCATAATACCTAGATCACAATAGCGTCCCCACGATTGAATGATGTAAGCCAAAATAATAATCGGCACAATTTCATACGCAGGCCAAAACTCAGGTGCAGACATAATTCGCAACAAATCTTTAACAAACAATGAAAAACCTAGTCCGACAGTAAACAAAACAATGTTCATATACAAAAACACATTCTGATAAATAACTTTCGCATTGGGTTTTTTATTAACGATGTATTTTTCTGCATCCCACATTTTTTCAAATGTGTCCCACGCCAAAATGGTAAATATAAAAGCAAATTTATAGCCCAATGAATATATTCCTACCTGCGCAAGATCGGTGTAGATATTCAAAATATAGCGATCACCAAAGGTCAGAAAAAATGCGCCCACAGTTGCCAGCTTCATCGGCAAACTGAATGAAAATAGTTGAGCACACGCTTTTTTTGTCACCCTCAAACCGGCACTAAAAATTGTATACGAGGTGAGTAAGACACTGACGATTACGGAGGATATCAACGTGCTATATATGACCCCTTCGACGTGCATTTCCAGGTGCACGACAAAATAAATATTCAGCGATACCTGCACCAGCAGTTTAAAAAGACTGAAATTAAAGAAAAGCTGGGCTTTTTGCATAGCCCTTATATACGCAAACGGTATTTCAATTAAAGGCATTAAGACCATCGTTAGCGCAAACAAAACAATATATTTTTGATAAGACCCATCATCAAAAACGAACAGGGCCAGTTGCTCTGAGAGTGTAATCACAAAAGCAGCCCCTAGGCTCATCATCGCAAATGATAAAAACAATGAAGAACCTATGATTTCATTTTTTTCTTTCGTTGAATTTGACGTACAATAAAAACGAAATACCGCCTCTGTCGCTCGCGCCCCAAAAATTATCATTGCAAAATCAACAATCATCGACAATAGCTCGACAGAACCATAATCTTCAGGTGTAAGAAAGCGTGTATAAATAGGTAGCATAATCAAGCTGACACTATTCCGTAAGATCTCTGCAAACATATAGATCCGAGTGTCAGCAATCATGCTGTTTTGCTTACCTGCCACTTGCTACCTCCTCAAAAACATGCTTTAACATTGATATCGCTATAAGTATTAGATGATAAGACTCAATGCAACGTACTCGATTCACTTTATCTTAAACTTGATTTTTAAGAGCAGTAAGGTCTAAATTTTTTATAGATGCCATTCGTCAAATTTTTTATTGAGTAACGCCTCTAGCTTTTTAACCTTGGATGTAAATATTGGCTTTAGGTAACGATGCACACCCTCATCCTTATTAGATGATTTTACAGCGTCTTTAACCGTTAAAGCCGCTGTTGCAGATGTGATTTTCTTCGGTATAAATGGCGCGATTGTATTCCAAATAAAAGACTGCCTAAATTTGTATAGTAAACCAAAGCCTTTAACTCGCTTAAAAGAATCGGGAAGAGCATTATGACTCTGACCGGCACTTTTAATAGAAATCCCAGCATCAACACCCAACCATTCAAACAGTTTTTTAAGTTCAGTTGTCGGGTTATTAACTAAGCTTTCAAAGCTTAAAGTATAAATTTTATCTTTCCCAAAACGCTCAATATATGGCTCAAGCTGAAAAGCATAATCACTAAAATCAACGTATGCCTTATTTTTTTTAATTGCGGTTAGAATATTATGCCGCTCATCGCCATATTTAATCCCGTGCCAGTAATGACTAATAATTCGTGTTATCGGATTACGCATGATATAAATAAATCGCGCATCCGGATTATATTTCCAAATTTTCTGTATAACACCATCACAAATCGGTAATTTTGTATAATGCGTGCTCGACTCTCCGATAATCTTATGATGCTTCGCATCTTTAAATAAACTCTCATACCACTCGTCATCTTTGGGATAATAATCAACACAATCAGAAAAATAGCCCGGCTCTTTAACATCAGACATAAAAACATCTGGGTGCTCATTTAAATACTCATGCAATGAAGTTGTTCCCGATTTCATTGCGCCGATTATAAATAAATTAGGAACTGGTTTATCACTCATTGAATTTATGCCTTCTCAAAACATTAGCACGCTAGCATTTATCCATCAGTATCTTTAAGCCAGTGCTTCGCGCAATCAAAATCAATAATTTTATCAAGCGAATTAATTTCTTTGGTATAAGTTTGCGTTAATGCCTCTAATACTGTGGGCGACATGGAGATATTTTTATTGTCAGCCCACACACGTTTTTTAATAATTCTCTCATCCCAATTATCACTAATACCTATAATTTCACTAACTCTGGTTAATAATGCTCGAGGAGATTCACATAATTCATCAAAGGTAAGCACGTGAAAGTTATTAAAATACTTGCGCCATGAGGTAATCGTCTTTATATACTCGCTACCCAATGCGATATTAGGTTGCTGCAACATGCTAACAATCTCAGCCGTTGAAACATCTTCTATCCTTCTGTCCTGGTATCGCAATATCATTTTTAATGCCGACCATGAACGATAGATTGGGTTACGAATAATAAAAATAATCGGCACATTTTTATCTAGAATACGGCTTGCATATTTAATGCCTTTTTCTTCTAACGTTGAGTATGCTGGTGTAATATCACCGCTTATAGAACCATCTGTATATTTGTTAGAAAAAAGCGCTAAGTACTGGCTAGCGTTCATACTATATTCATAGTAGTTCCGCATCCAGCGAATATTTTTAATGTTTAATTTTTTAATTTCGCCAATATATCGCTTTACACCATGTTCATGGGGAACAGTCCAGTCGCCAAGTAGCTGCTCATTGACACATAAGCGATTAAAATAGTGAATCTCTTTTACGGGCGGCATCCATACTTCTGGGTGCTTGCTCAAATTCTCATACAACCATGTTGTACCGCCTTTTTGCGCGCCAATACACACAAAAGCGGGCCCAGTCCTCTCACTCATTTAACGTCACTCATTATAAATATTAGCTGGTAAATTCAGGCTTAGACATTACACATAATGCTCTTACATTTTTATGTGCCGAATCAAAACATATTTTTGTATTATCCCTATTCCAACGCGGATGAAAGTCACAACGCCTTTCCAAGCGATATCTAAAAGGTATTTTATATTTCACCAATGGCTCACAACGGTTACCCTCAATATTGTAAAGCATTAAGCGCTGAATCCTGCTCCTATTAGGATATGTATCAATAAGCACATTTTCACCATCACTTGAAATCTGCGGATGACCATCTGATGTGAGGCTTTCATTTACGATAGCGGTAATTCTCCCCGTATCTTCCTCCAGAAAATAAAAACCAATCTCATGGCCTGCTGGCTTGCTATATGCGAGAACAGTTGAGTTACCATACCAGGCAATATGCGAAAACTTTCCACCTGCGAAATGCCATATATTTTTTCCATCCATATCACATGAAAACATCCGTGTTTCTAGTGAACCATTTTTTCTTAAGTATCTATGAAAAAAAACTATTCTAGAATCATCTGGCGAAAACAAGCAATGGGAAAAAAGGTGGTATGCACCATCCATCGCAACATCAGGATAACTATCTATAACATCTTTTAAAAAAAGTATCTGTTTCTCTGCTTTACTTTCTAAATCAATAATAGTCAGCCCTTCATTATCTGGTAATAAATCATTTTCATTTGTAGAAAGTTGATCTTTATACCCATATCCGGACATACTCTTCCCCAGCCGGGCAAAACTGCACGAAACAGCATATCTTCCATTGTTACTGACTGCCATAACATGGCAAGGAAGAGACTCCTTCTCGTCAGTATCGAGATCAACTATTTTAGCAACTGGTTTATTCTGCTCGAGATTATTATAGATAATTTTATTTGCCTTCCCAACCCACTGAATAGATGATCCTTGCTGCCAATTCCAAGCATTTGTTGAACCGATAAATTTAAATTCATCATTCTCAAAATAACCAACATCAATCGACTCATCTTCAACTTGATTAACACTTTTATTAACATCATACCGGTGGGCCAGTAATTTTGACCCATCATATGACCAAGGGCATTTGTCATGAAATCCAAAAAAAAATCCTGGCCGACAAAACTCCAAATCTACCACTTCAAAATTTTTTGAAGGAAGAACCGAGCAAGCTCTTTGATAAAGCGCAACCAGAGGAATGCGTAAGAAGGGATAGTCCCCAATCAACTTATGCGCCACCTGCTCAAGTTTGTTCATATATTAAAACCTGGAAATATCGTATATGATATTTTAGATGGCGCTTACTAAAATATTCAATGCAGATGCATATTCATACTCTCTGGCTTCCCTCACACGAGACATTCTATATAAAAGATCTGATCTGCTCTTAATCGCCTTTCGTACACCGATTTCTAAATCCTGCGCACTATGCTTAACGTATATAGCCGCATCCTCAAAATATGCCTTTAACGCAGTTGTATCAGATAATATCATAGGAACCTCTGCGGACAATGCTTCGTATCCCGCACATTGCAAACACCCTTCTTCCGTCGTTAATGCAAGAACACAATCAGCATTCGATATTAAATTATAATATTCTACCTGACTCAAAAAATCCGTAAAGATAATGTTTTTGTGTGGATTAGCTTTTAAGTGCTTCATATTGGCTGGTATCTTTCCGGTACAAAACATCTTCACCGAACCATCCAACCTCTCAGCTGCGGCAATCACATCATTCAATGGCTCATCTGCCGCATACGAACAAACAAAAACACAATGCGTTTCATTTATATCTCTTGAAGCATTAGCACTAACTCGAGGGATTTTATCTGGCAAAACACAATAACGCATCGTTAACTTCTCAATATCATGTTTCATTTCAATATTTGATACGATACTAATATTTACAGATTGAAAACTTTTTTTCTTTAAAAACCAAAATAACTTACCAATACTCCCGCTTACCTTTCTTCTCAACGCCTTGGTATGGCAATCGCAAATAATGCTAACAGGGTACGGAGCCAGTTTTTTGTAGCCTGCAGCTATTACCAACAATAAAAATGAATATTGTATATATATTTTTTCAGGCCGCACCTTAAGAAAGGTATAGATAGTCCATATGCTGCTAAACAAATGCCTACTCAAAAGATTATTTTCGATAACCTTTTCAAATACCTGCAATTCCAGTTCGCTTGCTAAGTTTCGTGACCGCTGCGAAACATGCCATGCAGTCCATATTTCTTTATTCAGCATACCTAATGACCATAAATAGTAATGAACGTGATGAAACAAAAAACCTTATCTCGATAATACCATAGCGTTATGGTAGTTTTAATAATCCATGACAATAATCCCCGTGCTAAGTCACTTAACCCCTTAAGGGCACCTCTATTAATTGATTACACCCTCTGCGTGACCTGAAGCATGTAGCTGCAAGGCATGAGTCGCAGTATAATGGTTATTCCATTTTCAAGGCTCATAACGCCGCAGATGCATGCTTCAGGTCGCGCCCTACGGGGCTTTAAGCTCAACCCAGACTCTGCGTTGTACTTTCTTGATAGGCCCATGCTTATAACTGTGGGCATGGCTTCAAAAGTACGCCTTGATTCTGAGCTGAGCTTAAAGCCAGAGGGCGCAATCAATTAATAGAGGCGCCCTTAAGTTACATGATAGTTTCCACACTACGGATACCACCGACATGACAACGCGTAATACAATTTTTTGTTTCCTCTTATTTTCTGTTCTTGTAAATAACAGCCCTGCCATTAACGCAGACAAACTTAAAGTTGGAATTACGAGCTCACTGAATAAAATATTCCAGACAAAGCCGTATGATTTTCAGGGAAAATTTTCAAAATCAGCTGAAATTGAAATGGCGCAAAATGAATACGAATCTATACAAATTGTATTTTTTCCAGAAGGCAATTTCAAAAATATTGAAATCAACGCCAGTTCTCTATCACATGAAAACAAGGTTGATGCCATAAGCTCTGCTCATATCAAGATAAACCCAATCGGGTATGTCAATTTACAAAGTGGAAGTAAAAGTCAAGCTCGCCAAGGCTTTCACCCGGACATTCTACTACCCAACCAAGGCATCAACCTAAAAGCGAACAGTCCCCAACCTATTTTGATTACTGTTTACACACCTCCAGATAGCAAACCAGGCAATTACATCTCAAACATCACAATTAAAAACCATACAGGGCTTAGTCTGAGTATTAAACTTAACGTACTGGTTCACCCGATTCGCCTTTCTAATCAAAGACGCTTTAAATCACTATCTTTAACCAGAAATCACAACTACTCAGCCCTATGGCCTGAAGATCAGGGCTATAAAAAACTAAACCGTATACAAGAAAGCGTTATTTTTAAAAAAATTGCAGAAATTGGATTTCGCAACCATTTGCCACCCACAGGCTTCCTGGTAAACGGATTAATTAGTTATAACCTGAAAGATAAAAGAGAAGGAAAAACGCTTGCGTCTTATCCAACACACGACATACACACGGGAAAATTCAATGCAAAAAGAACCGATGAATATATCGATTACATGTTATCTAAAAACGCAAACAGCTATTTTATCGGCATAACCTCGGACATATACAAAGACAAAAATACCAGTAAAAAACGAGAAGAAACTTTACTGAAATATCTTGACGACTTAATACCTCATCTTAAAAAACGCGGGGTTCTCGATCAAAGCTATCTCTATAACATTGATGAGCCCTGGGGCGAAGCAGTCGAGCATGCAAAAAAAATCTATCGTTTAGTTAAGCAACGGTATGGGTCAGATATTCATGTCATGCAAAACACAAACCAAAACAATAATAAAATACTGGGAGAATTCAAAAACTACTTTCAATCAATCGATATAAATCTCGGTTTTTATAACATCACTGAATTAGAGCAATACAGAAAAAAGTATCCAGGAATATTTCAGGATGTCTGGTGGAATCTTAACTTGTGGCCAAGAACAAGGCCTAACCTATTCCTTGAGTACCCTTTAATAGATGCTCGTATTATTGGGCCTATGAGCTACCGTTTTAATATTCAGGGATTTGAATACTGGGAATTAGTATATGTAGGAAAAATAAAAAACTACCGCCCTGTAAGCGCCAATAATTTCCAACTCGACTGGATTGTAGGCAATCATTCACTCGATGGCTTACTACTTTACCCAAATAAAAATCATAGTTTTTATAGTTCGATGCGGTTCGAGAGTTTTAGAGATGGCATGGAAGATTTGGAGTTGTTACACATATTGCAAAAGCTAGACCCCAACAATGCTTTGTTAAAAATAAACACCATCACCGATATCAATAATTATAGTGAAAACATAGAGCAATACATATCTTTTAGAAAATATTTGCTCGCTGAAATAATGCGATTAAGATAACCCTTAAATACCTACATTACAATTTATGAGACACATCATATTTACAAAATGGTTTACATCGCTCAACATAAGCGTGACAATATCCCTTGAAAAGGACAACTTTAATAACTCGCGAGGCTTATATGCTCCCCAATTTTTTAGTTCTCGGAATAGCCAAGTGTGGTACAACTACTTTGTGCAACGCTTTAGAGAAGCACCCAGATATATTTATCTCACATCCAAAAGAACCAAATTATTTTAACAAAGCTATTTACTATAAGAGCTCGAGGATTAAATACGAGGCGCTTTTTGACAAAAGTGGCGCGCTTCCTTTTCGTGGAGAGGGTAGCGTTGGATACACCAACCCAAATAGAATTCATTTCATACCCAAACGAATTCATGAAGCAGTGCCTGACTGTAGGCTAATATTTATGGTTCGACACCCCATAAAACGTATGGAGTCTGAGTGGAAAATGCATCTACGGCTAGGAAATACATCTCAAAATTTTATTGATTCCCTACAAAATGACATGATGTTATATAATCATGGCCTGTACTGGACCATACTTTCTTGTTACCTGAAGCACTTCAAAAAAGAACAGATACTAGTCGTGTTCATGGAAGATTTAAACAACGCCTTTGACGAGCAAATAACCCGTGTACTCAAACATATTGGCGCGAATACCAAACATAAACTGGTCTCAGCACAAAGCAATTCAGCCAAAAGCTATAGAAAAGATACTGGTCTTTCTGCCTTTCTTAAAAATATATTAGGGGACGGAATAAAATCTAGAGTCCCAGAATCATTAAAAGAGAGATTTAGAGGAAATATAACAAAAGAGTGGGATTACAATATTAACTGGAGCCCTGAAGTCTATGCTGAAGTAGCCAAATATTTTACTGAGGACTCTCAAGCGTTACTCGAATATTGTGGCAAAAGCAGTGATTACTGGGATTTCAGCTTCCCTACAAACGCCATGAATTCACATGATAAAACAAAACCTTAACTTATCATGTATAATTATTATCCAGATATATCTCGTAGTGCGCCAGCTTTATTTAATCCCTGTACCCTTTCGTGTGCCTCGTACTACGATTATTTTAGTCGCCCAAGATATTAGAAGTTTACCGACAACTAATGAAAGCATCACCGGAATATTTTATTTAATTTGTGATAAAACAACAGTTATTTGATAAAAACACGTCTATAATTTCTAGGGTTTATGCTTACGGGCATTTATTTCCACTTAAAATTGATAAAATACTTCAACCGCATTAACAATCTACACTTGAAACATTTCTACTAAGAGGTAGCATCATGATAAACAAATTATTTTTAATATTTGCGTGCTGTGGCTATACATCAAGCACACTAGCAACTATTTTTATAGAAGTAGATCTTGAAGGGGGGGAAATCCCATATGTCGGCTCTAAAAACGCCCATCCAGGCGGAGGCTATATCAGCTTTCTTGGAGGCGAAGTTACTAACGTTGACAACCCTGGTGATGGCACACAAGATTACTTAAAGTATACCAATGTAATATTGGACAATAACCCTGATGCAAAAAATGCGACTAGCGGCTCTAATTACTCGTTAAAAACCCAATATAAAGTAGGCAGTGAACGCTCATTTCAGAAAAATACAACAATCATAAAATTCCCTGAAACATACAATGTATATATTCGCTGGTATCAAAAATGGTCAAAATCATGGGTGTGGCCAACTAGCCAACAAAAGCTCCTGAAAATCAAAGGACCCAGTGGAGCACAATCTTTTAGGCCATCTTTTGGTAACAACTATTTAAATGTGGTGAAATTGTCACCCCCACCTAAAGCAAATCAGAGCCAAACATATGTATATTCAGATTGGAAAAAACCAGAAACAGATTTTAGACTCAATGATAGTATCTCCGGTAATTCGAATTATAAATTAGATACAAATCGTTGGTATTGTATTGAAACCATGGTCAAATCTAGCACGTTGGCAAACTCCAAAGGTGAGTACGCCTATTGGATTAATGACGATTTGAAGCTTCATCTGAAAAATACATATAATTTTGTCAAAGGCGCAGACCCTAAAAAACCGAACTATCGAGGCATGACTTCAGTAGAAATGCAGCACGTAATGGAACAAACAGGTGGCGCCAATATAACCGTTGACATGCCTACATGGATGGATAATATTGTAGTTTCTGATCAGAGGATAGGGTGTTCAGGCAAACCGATAGCGGCACCAAAGCCACCTTCAGGCTTGTCAGACCTATAGCCCAGTAACAGCTACAGCCTACGTACTCATTCTGGTAGAAGCCATAACTTCTTAGTTTTTCCTAAGTTGTTACTCGGCTTCTACCGAACTTTTTCTCAAATCCATACACCAGCCGATTAGTTTTTAGGTGAAATTATGTTATCTATCGTCATAATTTTAGAAAACATATCCAATAATGCATACCCATTACCTTTTCCGCGCTGAAAACCTTCAACAAATTTGTGCATTTGAGATTTATCCCAAATATCTGACCTCAAACTATCTATAGTCTCATTAAAAATATCCAGCTCATTCAGAAACTGAAAGTTATTCCAACTAAGTTTAAATGATGCATTAGGTTTAAACCGTCTGTATATGCCCTCGTAAGCGATTCGCACTACTCTACTCATCTCTTGAACAACTACAGGGTGTTTTGCTTTTGCAAGTGTTGCCGCCAATGGCTTACTTAACAAATCAGGTGCAAGCACCCCAACTATATCTCGGCTAAGTTTGTAGTGAACTCGATTCTTAAAAGGAATTTCTATTACCGCCTTTGAAAGACGAGAGTCAGCAAATGGATGATGGTATCCATTTGCGGTATTACCACACTTTGTTTGAAGTGCAAAATATTGCCGACTAGAGTGCTCCATCTTGAAGCGCTCAAAGACTTCTTGTAGCCCAGCTGTACCTTGCTTCTGGTAGCCTTGAATTGCTAGCGCAACATCGTTGGAATGAGTCGACTTGATTTCCTCATACGAATCAAGAAAACCATCACTATAAAACCAGCCCTTATGCACAGCTGGCGCCTTCAACATCTCAACTATGTAACTATTAATTGCATCAGGAGACATTTTTTCTAATTTGGATGCGGCACCCAAACTTTTTAATAGCTTTAAGCCCTTACTCAATCTAGAGCCTTCACTTGTTATGCCATAGTGGCCTGACAAGTGCTCCACCAAAAGCCCAGATGTTAGAGGGGCATCTGAAAGCAATTTACATTGCTGAGCTGCAAAATACCAATGGGGGAAAAATGCATGGCCGAGATCTTTTAACATTCGGTTCATAGTATCTAGTGTGTAACTAGACTCATCAAGCTTACAAAAAACAGATTTGGGGAGGTTCTCTGATGTTAACTCAAACGCAAGCGAAACCTCTCGACTATCAAGCTCTCCATGAGTATAAGAAAAATCAAATCTACCTAAATTACCTGCTAGCAACATTCTTGAGTCCCAGCCAGCAGAAAGCATTAAAACTGACCGAGGTGACTCCTCCAATGTCTGGAGCCACAGTTCAGCCATAGACTGCTTGCTGTATTCTTTGTCTTTTGCGACCTTCCACGAAGCTGAATGCTGCGACGAAACCGTCAAGGCTTTGGTATTTATAGAAAGACTAGTCTGAGCCCTAGTTTGCTTAACCCCTTCGAGAAAAGTGCGGTCACCGACACTATATATCGCTCTGATATATTGGTATATACCTGTTAGATCAGGGGAAAATGACTTTATCTTAGTCATGTTTTCCATTCGATTTGAAATTAAACACTCCTTTCCATCTAAGTAATAATAAACATACTCTGCCCCAAGAAAATCACTATCTATAACCAATGTTCCGGATTCTTCGGAGTATTTAACCAGCACTCCATTGTCTTTCTCTGCATCCCAACCAGACTCAATTACTCGCGTCAAATAATCCGGAGTTGCATGCAGACGATCACCAATATAAACTCCAAAACCATCAGCATTTGCTTGACTAGACATTAGCCTGTCAGTTTGAATAGAAGAAAAAAACGTTACACTTCCATTCTCATAACTAGGTTTTTGGCAAATCATATTACTAACATCACCGAAACCGATTGATATTAAAAAACTGTTAGGTTCCATGCTTCCTCTTAATAGTTGCATTAAATTAATATTGCGTCATGATTAAGCAGACGACACAACCGACTGATGAGTATAGAGACCCAAGAACCCAATATCAAACAAAAACACAACTCTTTACACGATTAAAAGATACTTGCCCTAAATACATATTCACCATTAGCACTTAAGAAATAAACCTCTTTTTCGCTAAATCAACTATTGACAAACTACGGCCTAATACATAACAAAATGAAATTGGTATACACTTAATAAACATGGAAAATCTATTGTTTTTTACATTTCTGATGAAATGATAGGACATTAAAAACACCAGAAGGACTATGCCCAGTAAAGAAGCAAGCATTACATTATAGCTGCTAGTTAATAGTGAAGCGGCAGCAACAAAAAGAAAAATAAGAAATAAATAACTGGCTAACAGCGGCTTAGTTAACATCCGGCCTTTTAATACGCTAAACATTCCTCTGCCGTACCAACGCTCTTTTTTTATGATTCCAAAAAGAGATTTATAGTTACCAAGGTGTTTTACATTCAATGAAGGCTGATTTACAACTCTGTAACCCGCACCTATTACACGCTGGCAAAGATCCCAATCTTCTCCAGTCTCAACACTTTCATCAAAGCCTCCAATCTCATTAAATAACTTTGCTTTAATCACCATATTTCCAGCACTAACAAACGATACATCCCCTGTAACATTTTTTTTTAAACCATGCCAAGTTTTTTCAACCCAGCCAGGTGAATCGCCTAACCCATAATACCCACCAACAACGCCCAAATCATCAGCAATGAATCCAATAGCTTTTTTTGCCCAATCATCACTTACTATACAGTCACTATCTATAAAACCTAATATCTCCCCTTTTGCTTTTTCTGCACCGGCATTTCTCATTTGAGATATTGAAGCGTTTCTCATGATTGAGCATGAAAGATCAAATTCTTTTACGATTTTCACACTGTTGTCGCTAGACCCATTATCAATTATTATTATTTCAAATTGATCCTGTGGGCTATCAAGGTCTTTTAGCGCTTGAATCATACGACCTATATATTGCCCAGAATTATACATAGGTGTGATAATTGAAAGTTTCATAAACCTGTTTGAATTCCCGTTATTATTCTTCAAATTACATTATGAATTAAATATGCTCGTGATGCATCACAAAGTGTTATTGATAACTACTGATATTTTTTCAAAATTGCAAATACCGACAAACTTATAACCCCAGTTAACGATGATTACAGCTCTGACTTCACAAGTCTAATTTTCCCTGATGACTCCCTACTTATGCAGTCAACAAATTCATACGTTAGCTTCATCGAGTGATGTAGCTTTCCTAAAACTTGAGCTGTAATTAATTTTTCTGTTTCAGCTGTAAACACCTTACTTAATACCAGTTTAACCAAAAGCAAATCAGACTGCTTCTGTATCACTTGAAATTGTTTTATTCCGCCAAATTTTTCCTTAACATCCTCAAATATATACATAATAAACTCAGGATGAAACACTTTCCCGTCCGGTGAAATAATGCAGTCGTACGCTCTTCCATGCACATTATCCAAAGTGGTCAACGCCCTTCCGCACGAACACTCATCTTTCTTTAATGATGCATAATCTCCCAATTGATACCGTATTAACGGTGTAGCATAATTAAATAAATCTGTGACAATAATCTCACCAGAATCATCATAATGATCGGTATTTATTTCTACTATCAGGTTATCTTCCATAACGTGCAATGATCCGGCGTCACATTCATGTGCAACTGACCCAACTTCACCACACCCATACTCATTGAATACACGAACCCGTAAAGAAGACTCAATAACTTCTCTAATTTCCTGCGTTAATACTTCCGCAGTAGTAATTACAGATTTAACACTTGAAGGCAATTTACCCCCTATATCATTTAAAAATAACGAAAAATCTCTAATGGACGAAGCATAGCCATAAATATATTTAGGTTTGAATTTAATTATATCGTCAAGGTAGCTCTGCAACGTAGAAAAATCAACAGCAAAAGCCGAATATCGTCGACGATTAGCTATGAAATCTATGACCTTAGATTTAATTCTGACACTCTGATTAAGTGGCATACCCCAAAACCTAGCTTGTGAATCTCCAATGCCAACACCCGCCCACTCATAGGACCTGGCTGTCACCGCTCGCTCTCTCGCAAGAGCATCTGGGTTTTTTAATAAAGTTACCGCTTGACCAGTAGAGCCACCTGTCGTTTTTTCAGCAATAAACAAATTTTTTTTCACCGTCTCTATCTCACTCCTGTGATTAACCAATAACTCTTTGGTTAGCATCGGCAGTAATTTAATCTGCTCTAGGGAATTTATATCCTCTAAATCCACATTCATATCTTTGAATGTTTTTGCATAATAAGGGCTATTATTAACTGCATGCTTCAATAATTTTTTAAAATGGAAAAGCTGGTATTCATCAATGGCCTCTCTTGAAAAATATTGAAATTTTTTATAGTCATCTAAATACTTCAATACACGCTCACCCTGAAATAAGGTTGCAGGATAATATAATAAATATTTAGAAATTATTGTATTCATTGCGCATCATCACTACTAAACTGCCAAGTATTAAAATGTGGCATTACTCAGGTGTCCCTAATACTTCAGCATAAACACGCTCAACTGAATGCGCATAACTCTCAATATCATAATTCTCCTGCACATGCATTCGCCCTCTACGACCAATCTCACTCCTTAACTCATCATTAATTAATAATTCCGTTATTACCGCCGCCAGTTTAGTTGGCATAAATGGCGACACTATGTAACCATTTACTTTATTTTTGATTATTTCTGCGGGCGCGCCTACGTCAGATGCAATAACAGGTACGCCATTAATCATGGCTTCAACTATCACAAGACCAAATGGTTCAGGCTCTATAGATGTATGTACACACACATCCATAATTGAATATATTCTACTTACATCTTTAACATAGCCAGTCATTAATATTCGATCACCGTACCCACTATTTTTGATTATCTCCATTATTTCATCTTGATAACTCGCATCGCCATCAGAAAAATCACCAACAATTAAAGCTTTAGCGTCTGGCAAATTTTCTAGCACTAGAAAAGCAGAATTTAGAAATTCAATATGTCCCTTCCAGCGAACAATTCTGCCGACTATCGCAAAAATTTTATCTTTTTTACTAAGCCCATACTGTTTGCGCACATTCTTTTCGTTACTTGATAAAGCATGAGACTTCTGCACCGGGTTTGGTATTACCGTCATATGGTTTTTAGGGAATCCGTTTTCAACTAGTGCCATATACAGAAAGTCAGAAATAATAATAAATCTATCAACTTTATTAAGTAGCAGCTTATGTATAAACCCAGGTTTTTCCACCCCATGAAAATGAACAATAAATCTTCTTCTAAGCAGCAGTGCGGCAATAACAGGCTCAAAATTACTCATACCATTATTAACATGCACAAGATCCACTTTTTCTACTAAAATTATTTTTACTAATCGAACGATATAGATAACATTGGCAATGCTGCGCACTGCCGACATGAAATATATAACCAACTTAAACAAAAACTGCGGCTTTATTCGTTTAGCAGCGCTAGTAACTTTTTCCCATTGAGCATAGTTAAATAACCGCCGAACCACATGTATTTTTGCCTGACCCTGCATATGGTAATCTAGTATCGACTCATCCATTTCACCAACCACGACAGAACGGTAACTATTTTTGTTGATAGCTTCAACTAAACCACCCAAAACAACTACTGACCCGCCAAAAGACAATGCTTGATCAACAAATAGTATGGTTGTTTTATTCTTCGACTTCAATGAAATCGCCATGAGATTTTTCTAAGCATATTACCTGCCAACTTACATACTGCTTCTCTAACATACAACCTATGTTCTCTTTCAAGAATGGGTGTAAAAAATAAAAGTATTATTGCAAACAAAACAACGCTGGCTTTAAGTAACAAAGCCCACAGTTCATCTGGAATTAGCACAGTTATAAATATAGATAATCCCGAGAAATAAGCAATTAGCATTATCAACCTTGACCAGGGGAAAGCTATTCTAAACAGCCCTTGTGAAAAATAATAAATAATCCCAAACCTTACTATAAACGCAACTAAAGTAGCCTTTGCCGCACCCACTGCTCCTTCTAGTGGTATCCACATATAATATAAACCTGTTATCAAAATTACCGTTATATAAGTTGCATAAGCGATATAACGTGTTTTTGCTGCGTTTAATATTCCAAAACGAACATATTCTGTCCAGCACTGTAATACATAAGCAGCGACGACCCAAGGCACAACCTCTACTGCAGGCCAGTATTCTTCTTGGGCAAAGACATAAATAAAGCCCGGCGCTAACACAATCATTCCAGATGCCGCCGCAATCAATATAACATTAGCAAATAAAAAAACATTACCAAACAATACTTCAGCACCCGGCTGCTTCGCATGTTCAAATTGATTTGCACTCCAATAAGTTGAGAACGGCACCCATATTAATGCAAACAGCATGAATCCAAATTTATAAGCAAGCGCATAAATACCTACCGTTTCGATCGTATGATAATACTGAATAAAGTAACGGTCTCCAAAAGTTATATAATACATACCTATCGAAGACACAATTATCGGCCATGAGAAGTTAATTAGATGCTTACATTGATCCAGACTTACACCAAAGCCAATACGCGGCATTAGTTTAAAAGTAAAAATAATAGTCACCACAAAATTGCTGATAACTGCGCCCCATATAATCCCCCAAAACCCTTTCTCGAGGTAGACAATAAATAATATATTCAAGAAAATCTGCAGCATGAGTTTGACAAAATTCATCGCTACATATTGAGCAGGCTTATCCTCAATCCTAAGATACGAAAAATATATTTCGTTACATGCTGCAAAAAGCAATGAAATTGAAAATACGCGAAGTGCAAAACCAAAGTCATCAGGCGCACCCAGCAACTGCACGATCGTATCTGTAAACAGATATATGATAAATATCGCAAGCAAATTGACCGCAATAAGCAGTAGCATTGCCGTACCGATGACCCTTGCTTTTGATTTTGAATCAGGGGCATCGCTATAAAATTTAAATACACCAACAGCAACTCTAGAACCTAGCAACAGCACCGCCAAATCAAGCACAATATTTAATAACTCGATAAGACCATAATCAGCCACGGCTAGGTATGTTGTATAAAGCGGCAACAGAATAAAGGAGCTGACCCCTCGTAACATTGTTCCTATGCCATAGATAGCAGTACTACTGGCTATTTTTTTTGTAGAACTGCTCATTTACAAAACATCAAAATACTATCGGGCTTTAATACGGTATTTTGAAAAAGATTCCCCATACACTTGTTCAAACTTATTTTTAGTGATGCTGTGCATTGCTACAATTAGTGCAATTTGTACCCAGAAAAACGGGTAATAAAATACGGTAACAAAAGTACCGGCAACAAGATAACCAACCAAACCCATACTAAAACCATACGACATAAAATAATATAATTTATGTTTTAATAACAAAGCCATTTTTCTAGTCCGCGCATTTACAACAAAGGCATAAACCACCAAAAACAAAAAACTTATCAACCCTAACAAGCCGGATTCAGCCGCCACTTCGACATAAATATTGTGGGGCAACTGAGTTCTGCCGCCCACTATTCCACTGGGCATATCAAAATGAGCATAATTTAGCCAGTTCTCATATCCTACGCCAAGGAAGGGATGATCCTTTATTACCTCCCAGCCATACGACCAATACGCCAATCTGGTGATTGAGTTTGTATCTTCACCCATATGCATAAACCGCTGAATTTGATCTTCAGGCAGCAAACTATACGCCAGTAGCATAACAACAATTAACGCAATGAAAACCTTCAGTCCAGCTTTTAATCTTATTACTAAGATTATACCAATAAGCAACAAACCTATTTGAGAGCCTCGTGAACTTGCGCCCAACACAGTCATTACAGCAGTAAATGGCATAAAATAAAAAAACCATTTTTTATACTTGCCCCACATATCCTTAAGTGCCAGCACAAAAGCTGCAGACATAGTACTGAAAATTAACATCTGAATTGCGAATTCGCCAGAGTTCTGAAACCATCCACCTGCACCAATCAGCCCCCATTGTGTAAATGAAAATCCGCGGGTTGCCCAAGTCACAAATCCATGTTGCGACATTTTGAAACTGAACAGCAAAAAACCAAGCATAAATATAAAGAATCTTTTTTCTGTATTGATGACATTTATCACTAAGAAGTACACGAGTATCCAATTAATAATATCTGTTTTTGCATCCCATGATACAGATGGCTGAAATGCAAATACACTGGATAAAAAAACAACGATAAAAAAGAATACGAAATGTTTGTTTTCTACACACGCCACCCACTTCACAGATTTATCTGAAAAAGCTCCAAACAATGCAGCTATAAGCGTTAATTGTCCCCAGGGAATAATCTCAATAGCCGGGTAAATTGCTTGTGGGCGCACATATTCAAAAAAGAAGTAAGCCGTTAACGCCCAAAAAGAAATATGCTCTTGCTTAGCTGCTTGCCAAATAGAGCGAATCTTGACAGCATAAAGATCATCAATGCTTATATCAATTGTTTTTGATTTTCTTGGCAATTTCATTTACTGAACTTTCAATATAGTCAAAACAGTTATTAAAATAAGCGGCATTAAGCCCATAAGGGTCTGGCACGTGCGGACGCAGTGGCGGCAACCATAACCCCAGTAAAGTAACATAATGCTTTCTTTTTAAATTCTTTACTAAAGAAGATGCTTGCCATGGCTCCATAGTAATAATCAAATCTGTTTTTTTAAATAACACATACATCACTGGCGTGGTTTTATGATTACTGAGATCCACACCTCGCACACCAGCAGTTTTTGTTGCATCGGCATTTGCCGGGAAATCATTTCTAGTATTAATACCACAGGAAATAGCATTCATGCCTAAAGACCTTGCAAACACTTCTGCATAAGCGCTACGACAAATATTTCCTTTGCATACAAACACTAATCGATCAATTTTACTCCATTCAATCTCGCTATATCTACGGTAAGCACCAAAACGATGTTTTAGCTTATGCCAATAAGTGCGAATTATTCCTCTACGTGAGCCGTATTGATCTATTACTACTCGTTTATAAAATTCATTAATTTTTTTCATATATACTTTACAAATTAGTTACAGTGGGTGGTTTGTAAAAAAACTACAGCAATATAAATTGACACATATGCAATACTACACAAACAAACAAACCAGCACCTCAAAAACGATGCGGCATTATAAATGAATCGAGTTCTTATACTCGACGCGCTACAACGCAGTGCATTAGCCACCACCCGTTCCCTCGGTGCTAAGAGTATAGCGGTTTTTACTGCGGATGAATCTCTCACTGCTCTCGCTGGCAGCTCTAAATTCTGCACTCAATATTTCACCTACCCCTCACCTAAATCACAACCAAAACAATTTATCCAGACACTGAGCGATATTATACAAAATCATAATATTAAAATTTTAATGCCAATGACCGAGCTCACAACGCAGCTACTACTCCTAAATAAAAGCGCCTTTCCTGATGTAAAAATACCATTTCCCGCTTTAAGCACAGTCAACTCTCTGGCTGATAAATGCCAATTAATGCAAATGGCTGAGTCGCTTGGTGTCTCAATTCCACAGACATGGTACGCTGATGACGTAAAAAACCTTCCTTGCAAGCTAGAAGAACTGACCTACCCTTTAGTGCTCAAGCCAGGAAAATCCTGGATTTTCTACCAAAATCAATGGCAGCGGGCAGCGGTTCGTATCGCAAAAAATATCGAAGAAGCACAAACTATTCTTAGTTCTGACTGGGCATTTCAAGCGGCCCCTTTCATGCTACAGCAATATATCGACGGAGAAGGTGCCGGCTTATTTGCCATTTACAATCAGGGCAAAGCACTAACTTTTTTCGCCCATCGACGACTGCGCGAAAAACCACCAAGCGGTGGTGTTAGTGTTTTATCCGAAAGCATTTCAATCAGCCCAGCACTTGTCGAACCATCGCAAAAACTACTAGAGGCCGTCAACTGGCACGGCGTTGCCATGGTTGAATTCAAAGTGGCGGCAAATGGCACTCCGTACTTAATGGAAATAAACACTCGCTTCTGGGGCTCTTTACAGCTAGCGGTTGATGCTGGTGTCGATTTTCCCTACTTGCTGTACAAGCTCGCTTGTGAAGAAAATGTTGAAGCAACCAGCCATTATATAACAGGTACAAAGCTACGCTGGTTACTTGGTGATTTTGATAATCTGTACTTAACTCTACGCAACTATCAGCTACCCATTTCCATAAAATTATCTGCAATTATCAAATTTATTCTGCCAACCTCCGGCAAAACCTATCACGAAGTTAATCGCTGGTCAGATCTAAAACCTTTTTGGTGGGAGTTAAAACAATATTTCCGCGATTTAAAAAAATAACGACGAATATCACTTGCTTTAGGGACCTCTAGATAAACACCGCATAAAGCGCCTGATACGCTCTCAACATTGCTGCTAAACCAAAAGAGTCGCCAACCTTTACCTTTGCATTGCTTGCCAATTGTGCGCACTTATCTGGATCGCAGCTCAGCAAGCTAATCGCTTCAGCCATCACAACAGGATTATTTTTTTCAATCAACCAGCCATTTTTTTTGTGCGTCACTATCTCTTCTGGACCACCACTTCGCGTGGCAATAACCGGTAATGACGATGCCATTGCCTGAATAGTCGAAATCGAAAAACCTTCTGAAGAGGATGACAATAAAAATAAATCTATTTTTGATAAAAAATCAGCTGGATCATTAACAAACCCTACAAATTTCACATGATTTTGCAGGTTTAAAGATTCTCGAAGTTCCAGCAGCTTTTTATACAAACGGCTCGACTTACCCTTTGATGCGCTCTGCCCAGCTATAACAAAACGACACGTTTTGGTTGAATTATCAAGCAATGCAGCGGCTTGCAGCAAAATATCATAAGCCTTCGCTGGGCGAATATTACCGAGACTACCAATAATAAAATCTTCTTCTGCCCAACCAAACTGCTGTCTAAATTCGTTTGATTTCTCTCTTTCAAATTCGACCGTATCAATCCCATTATAAATAATATCTGTTTTGCTGGCTCTAAGCGGTGTTCTGTTGGCAATTTCATGACGTAAGCTTTCTGACACCGCAATAATTTTAGACGAGCCTCTATTAATCAAACCAAACTTCAACCCCATAAATCTCTCAGCTTCATCAATATCAACTGCACCATGAAACGTAGCAATAACTGGCTTTCTCGCCAGCAAACCCACTAGCGCACTATAAACGTTTGAACCTAAAAGATGCGACTGAATAAGGTCAATACCTTCACGTTTAATAAGCTTGCGCAGAGCCAAAAGATAACGCCAGTTAAAAGAACCTTTAGCATCAAGCAGAAAAGGCTTTACACCTCGCCGACAAAGCTCATCATAAACCCAGCCCTTCCCACGAATAACAACCACTGAGCGGTATTTTTCCTTTGGCAAACGTGTTGCCAAATCAATAAAAATCGTTTCTGCGCCCCCCGGCCCGGTGGTGTCAATAATGTGCAAAATGGTTTTCATTAATCTATCTTTTGTTTTCTATCTTTTCATTTTGAAGTAGGCTACATTACAGTAGCTACCGGCAGTAAACCAGCCCATTAAAAATATCCTACATGAACGTCAGAAGCAACAACACAACACAGCACGCAGTTAAAAAATTTATCAAACGAAGTTTGCAATATTTTGCGGCATTGTTTGGTCGCCATACCCGGGTTAGCAAAGAACCTCAATTACTAATATTAATGTACCACCGCGTTTTGCCTGGCGATGACCCACGTGCGCAACGTGAAGAACCGGGCATGATGGTTACACCCGAAACTTTCGCACTGCACCTTAACGTACTGAAACAATATTTTACCATCGTTAAACTGGCTGACTGGATTAAACTTAAACAAGCTGGAGAAAATTTGCCAAAAAAAGCCTGCGCTATTACTTTCGATGATGGCTGGATTGATAATTACGAATATGCCTTCCCCGTGTTAAAAAATTTAAACGTGTCTGCTACCATTTTTTTAGTCGCCGACATGATTGGCAGCAAACAACTTTTCTGGCCAGAACGGCTAGCCAACATTATGACAGCTGTTACTGCTCACTACCCACAATATTGGAGTCACGAGGCATTGTCATGGCTACAAAAAAACCCCAACCTCTATCGTCTTAACAAAGCACCGCCAACTAGTGAAGAAATATCAGCACTAATTGCTAGCCTCAAAATTTATCCTGACCAGGAAATACATGACAAATTAAGTCAGATAGAAACTATCTTACAACTTGATAAAGACAACCAAACAACCGACAAGCAAGCAGCATCTTTACTCAACTGGGAACAAGTCAATGAAATGATTGACTCAGGGCTAGTTGATGTCGGTAGCCACACCTGTCACCACACGAGATTAAATCAAAACACATCTAACTCGCTAATAGAAGATGAAATAGTGAATAGCAAAAAAATAATCAAAAAACATACCGGCCAACCAGTAGAAACATTCTGCTACCCTAACGGTGACCACTGCAAAGAAGCCATCAAGCAGGTGGCACAAAATTATACTGCTGCAGTAACAACACAATTTGGTTGGAACACACCAAACAAAAATATTCACCTACTTAAGCGCGTCGGTCTACACCAAGACATTAGCGCTGATAAAACAGCCTTTCTTGCACGTATTTCTGGCTGGATGTAATCAAGATGAACGCACATAAAACACCCAATGTTTCAGCCAAGGATAGAAAAATTCTTCTGCATGATCCTGTTACTAAATACCAGCAGCTAAATCCACAGGCAAGCGACAAATCACTCGCCGCATTAACAGATCTATGCCAGCAGTATGCTGAGACTAGTCAGCAACTAAAAGAGCATCAGAATAAAAGTAAGAAAATATCACGGGAAATTGGTGAAGCGAAACGTGCGTCGCAACCATGCGAAAAATTGCTGCAGCTTATGCAACTACAAAGCGCCGAAAGTAAAAATATAAAAAACCAACTTACCACCATTACCAGACATATCTCCCGTTATTTTGAATCTGATAGCATCACTGAAGAAAGCCCGTCTACGGAGAACCCGTCTGCAAAAAACCATTTACCGCCGACTCGCATTCATACCAAACAATCTTCCGTAGATAACTCAACATCTATTGCTTTATTGAACAATGAATTCACAGCATGGAATAAATATGTTGAATCGAACCCTGCTGCCTCGTTATATCATCGTGCCGAATGGAAAAATTTAATACTCAAAGTGTTTAACCATGAGAGCTACTACTTCTATGCCATTTGCAATAAAAAAATTGTCGGCGTTTTACCATTAGTTCGTTTAAACAGCCGATTATTTGGCGACTTTATGGTATCAATGCCTTACTTTAATTCTGGCGGCGCTATCGCAAATAATTTAGCTGTTGAGCAAAAACTTATGCAAACCGCTAGCAACCATGCAAAAAAAATTGGTGTTAGCCATATAGAGTATCGTGATGATATTCGTCGCAACGAGCTACCCGTACGAGACGAAAAAGTTAATATGATTTTATCTCTACCAAATACACCTGATATTTTATGGAACAGCTTTAGCTCAAAATTGCGTTCACAAGTCCGGCGTGCACAACGTGAAAATATAACCATTGATATTGGCAGCCCTGATAACTTCAATAGTTTTTATATTGTTTTTGCAAAAAACATGCGCGACCTTGGTACACCTGTTTATAGCAAGCTATTTTTTAAGCACATTTTGAAAACTTTCCCTAGGCATAGCAAAATCATTGTTATACACTTGAATAACAAACCTGTCGCTACCGCTTTTTTGCTTGGCCATAAAACAACTTTAGAAATTCCATGGGCATCAACTATAAAAGAAGTAAACCACCTAAGCATAAACATGCTTTTATACTGGGAAGTATTAAAATTTGCTATCGAAAACAATTATCACTATTTTGATTTTGGCAGATCCAGTAAAAACTCAGGGACTTTCCAGTTCAAACAACAGTGGGGTGCAAAGCCAAAACAGTGTTACTGGCACTACTGGCTTAAAGATGGTGAAGAACTACCATCACTTAACCCCAACAACCCAAAATATAAACTATTAATTAGTCTATGGAAAAAAATACCCGTTAGCATCACAAAATATATTGGCCCTAATATTGTAAAAAATTTGCCATAAATACCAATGACCGCACCATGAAAAACTTATTAAAAAATTTCATTCTTACGCCACTTGCCAGCCGCCCAGTGTCATTATTGGCGAGCCAGTTCTTAAATTCTCACACCCCCATTTTTTTAGTTCATCAACTAGTTCATGATGAAGACGGTTACGGCATCACACTCCATCATTTGCGTAAATGCCTAGGCTACCTGGTGAAAAATGGGCATCATTTTATTTCACTTGAAGATGCTATTTCCGCTATAAAAAATAATACTTTATTACCCAAAAAATCGGTTGTCTTCACCATGGACGATGGCTACATGGAACAAGCAACCATTGTCGCGCCAATATTTTTAGAATTTAACTGCCCGATTACTTTTTTTATTATCAGTGATGTGCTCGATCAAAAACTTTGGCCATGGGACGCCAAAGTATCCTGGCTTATTAGTAATTCACCAAAATCACAGCTAACTATAAATTTTGACGATGAAACATTGCATCTAGATATTAGCAGTACTGAAAAAAAGCACCACGCAAGACACCGCGTCCGCGATTACATCAAAGAGACTAGCGCTGAAGAAGTTGACTACAACCTTAATAAATTGGCTCTCGCAGCAGGCATTTCCATTCCAGACACAGCACCAGAACTATACAAAGCAGCAAATTGGGACATCGTGCGTGATTTAGAAAATAAGGGTGTGCGCTTCGCACCGCATTCCAAAACTCACCGCATATTATCCAAAATGCAAGCAACGACAGCAAGACTAGAAATAGAGCATTCGTGGAAGCGCCTAAATGAAGAGCTACACAATCCACTAAATGTTTTTTGTTACCCGACAGGGCGACAATTTGATTTTGGCCCTCGCGAGATAGGCATACTAAAAGAAAATAATTTTATTGGTGCCGTATCAACTATTCCAGGCTTTATCAGAACCAATAAAAAACATCACCATAAACTCTATTCTTTACCAAGACTTGCGCTACCAGATAACATGCCTGACTTTATTCAATATTGCAGCTGGATAGAAAGTATTCGAGGTACGCCATGAATACCAACAAGTTTATTGGCACACAAATAATTTAAAAATCAGAAATTACATTTCAACGAGGCGGCATGCTAAATCTAAATAAAATAAATTCGTTTATTGGTTATAACTTACTTTTAGGTCTATTTCTTACACTCATTTCATGTGGCGGCATGAGTGAACAGCAAATGCTACAAAGCGCTAAAAAATATATTGAACAAGGCGACTTAAAAGCTGCCTCTCTTGAGCTTCGTAATACACTTCAAGGGAACAAGAAAAATTTTGAAGCACGTTTTCTGCTTGGTAACATCAATATGAAAATAGGCGATTATGAAGCAGCGCTTAAAGAATTTCAGCGTGCTTACGACGGCGGCTGGAATAAAGAGAAAATTCAACTAGCCAGAGCGAAAATTTTTTTCAACCAAAGAAAATTGCAACAATTACTCGATGAAATAAAAATAGATAATACTTGGTCAGTAGAAACTCGTGCAAATATTTTAGGGTTGCGCGCCTTAGCAGAAGCAGGTCTTGGCAACGATCCACAAGCTAAATTCATGCTCGACAAAGCTATTTCACTCAAAGAAGATGCACTGTACGTATTAAAAGCCAAAGCTATATTCCAGCTTTCTGGTTTGCTTAATGGAGCCCCCGATAAAACGATTAAAGAAGCACTTGTTCTATACCCTGATAATATTGAGTTACTATTTTTGCAAGCCATGCTTTACGTAAAAAATGACAATCTACCACAAGCTAGCAGCACATATAAAAAAATCACCCGTCTCGACCCCCCTAATTTAACAACACCTTATAGTAGACAAGCCGTTATGGGACTTGCGCGGATACAAATTTCACAACAAAATTTTACTGAAGCAACTACAACTCTAAACGATGCTCTAGCAAAAAACGAAAACAATCCTGAAGCAAATTTTTTAAGCGCACTAATCGCTAATAGTGAACAAAAATATGACCGCGCCGAAACTTATTTACAAAAATTACTCGCCACACTGCCTGATCACAAACCAGCGCTATTATTATTAGGAAAAGTTAAATATGCCACCAAAGATTATGAACAAGCATCACAAAATATAATTAAATATTTAAATGCAGCGCCGGGTGATACTGATGCACAAAAATTATTAGCACAAACTTATATTTTCTTAAAGCAGCCAGATAAAGCTCAAAACATCATACATTCCTTACTAGTATATAACGCAGATGACGCTATTGCTCTCAGGCTGCAGAGCCAAATACAATTTACTCAAGGCGATACCAACGCCAGCATTAAAACACTTCTAAAAGCCATCAAATTAAAACCTCGTGATATAAGCTTACGCAACCAACTGATTAAAACTTATATTGCTTTAGGTGAAACAGCGAAAGCATTAAATGAAATAAAAACATTTAAAAAATTAAGCGGCGACACAAAAACTGCGCAACAGCTAACCATTTCAGCTTACATGCAAGCAGGACAGACAGAAAAAGCTATTAACATTGCCGAAGAAATTCTTAAAAACAACCCTCTGAATATTGAGGCTTTAACACTTAATGGTGTTTTACATACCGCAAATAAAAACAACACACAGGCTCGAAAATATTTTATCAAAGCTTTACTTCAGCAAGACAAATATCTACCTGCTACGATGGCTCTTGCTCTTATCGAAAGACACGAAGGACATTTAGACAAAGCAACATCACTTTATACTGGTTTAGTAGAGTCTGGCATTGGCAACGCCACCCCTATGCTAGCGCTCGCAGAAATAGCAAATCAGGAGAGCCGTGAAAACGACATGCTGAATTGGCTAGAAAAATCTCGCGGAACATCAGCTAATGAAATTAAATCGCGCATCATCCTTGCTAATCACTACTTAAAAATAAATCAGCCAAAAAAAGCAAACATTTACATTCAGGAAGTTTATAAAATCTTACCGGGAAACCCCAAGGTGTTAACGCTTGTTAGCAAAGTGTTACTTGCTCAAAATCGTTATAAAGAAGCATTACCGCCACTTAAAAATCTCGTAACTCAACAGCCTGATTCAATAGAAGCTCACATTCTACTTGGGGAAGCATATCTTGGTAACCGCAAAATCATGCTCGCGAGAAAACAGCTTCTAATAGCACTAAAAATGAACGCCAAACACTTACAAGCTTTAAGCTTTCTAGCAAAAACCGAGCTAGAAGACAGAAAATATAATAAGAGTCTAGAATACTCCAATAAAATACAAAAGACATATCCTAAATCATCTATTGGTTTTATATACGCGGGTGATGCATGGATGGCTAAAAAAAAGTTCAAGAAGGCACGCCTCGCTTACAGCAAGGCATGGAAAACACAACAAACAGCAACTGCTGCCATAAAATCATTTAATGCAACAATAAAAATTGTGAGCTTTAAAAAAGCTATTGACCCAGTCCTTCTTTGGCTTCAGAAAAATCCCGATGATTATGTAACGCGCACCTTTCTTGCTTCACAATATCTTGAATCGCAACAAAACGAAAACGCCATTCGTGAATATAAAAAATTACTCGCCAAGCAACCGGATAATGTAGCCACTTTAAACAACCTCGCTTGGCTTTATCATTTAAAAAATGACCCAAAGGCTTTAGATATGGCTGAGCAAGCTTATCGTATAGAAGCGGCAAGCCCTGGCGTGCAAGACACTTACGGCTGGATACTTGTGCATAAAAATGAAACAGAAAAAGGTAAACGATTAATTAGGAACGCATTAAAACAGCTGCCAAATAATCCTGATGTTAAATATCATTATGCCGTGGCATTGATAAAAACAGACGAGAAACAAAAAGGAAAGCAGTTACTTGAAGATACATTGAAACAAAACAAATCTTTTAGTAGCCGTGATGATGCACAAAAACTGCTGGATACACTATGAAAACTATAGGGCACCTCTAGTTTTTAACAAGTTTTTTTAAACCTTCTTACCAAAGACACTGCGATTTTTTCTACTGCGAATTTTAATCGTGGTCTTTGAACAACTAACCACTGAAGTTTAGAGCTACAGTTACAAAGTATGCGCTTATACAAAACGTCGCCGTGCATCAAATCATAAGTATGCATTCCTTGCTCACAGTTATAAGTAATTGCCATCGCGTGCGCAACATAACCAGGCATCAATCGCTTATCTTTTGATTGAACAAAGCCCGTCTGAACAACATAAACATGTTTGTTGAGAATAAAACTATAAATATAGGCGATTTCTCCTTGATGACAGCTTATTTTTAGTAACTGAATCTCACCGGCCTCAAAATTTTTTTGTATTAAATGGCGATGAAATTTTTCCCACAGAACATTTGCAAATGACCCTCCCTTGTCTTTCGATTGCCAATATTCTGTATGCAATAATTTCAGCCCATCTAAAAATTGTAACGCCTCATCAACATTTTTGGCTTGTTCAAGCCGCAAGGAATTTTCACTATCGTATAAACGTATTGCACGCCGAATTTGCCCTCGCCGATTACGGCTCAAACTTGATAAATAATTTTCAATGCCAGGTTGTAAAGCAAGCAAATTAACAGAGCGTGTTACGGATGTTTCATTAATCAGAAAATTAACTTTTTCATCGAATATTTTTTCCATTACAAAACTTGCCGTCTGCTCTAATACCGCGCCAAAATAAAATTCATCGCAGGTTTTGTATTTTCGTAACAAGTGATTAATCACTTCTGTATAAACCTCTTGCTCATGACTTTTTGCAATGAGCAGGCCGTTATATTCAGTAATCATGTTACTGCAATCAAACGGAAATTCATTAAGGTGCATCGTCCGCGCATGGAATATAGCGCGTCTTTTAATGTCTTTGGAAACAAATAATCCTATGCCAACTAAAATATGCCCGCACCATGTTCTAATAACCACAGGCTGAAGTTCTAGTGCAATTAAATCTAACCAGGTTTCAATCCAGCCCCACGATTGGAAATAAGAATAATCAGCGCTTAGCTGTAACTCGCACCACTCTGCTTTCACATTTTGTGTGTTTTTTAAAATGCAGGTTTCTGTACGGTAAGCGGACACCAGTTGTTTGCCTGTTATTACAATTGCTTTTATTCTTGCGAAGCGGCGGAATCAATCAGACCCAAATTACTCAAAACATCAAGGCTTGTTGTAAACTGAAAATCCATCATTAATCTGCGCAGCCTTGATTCACATTTATCAAGATTGTTGTAATGCCTAAATCGAGAAAACCAACTAGCGGATATTCTTGGTTGCTGTGGATCAACTTCCCATGGATGCAAATAAAAAATAAACGGGTTTTTCTGGCGATTAATTTGAGCCAAGCCCGCTTTGCTTAACCAGTAAGGATACAAACGAAAATACCCACCACCAGCGACAGGTAGGCGGTAATTTAAAACTTTTGCAGTTGATAGTGGAAACTCGATAATCGAGTGACCTGCGGGCGTTTTTAGCTTGTAGGGATGTTTCGGTGTATCAGGCATACCATATCGATCATGCCGTACGGGGAAAATGCTAGAATCATAAATGAAACCGCTCTCTGCCAAAATATCCAATGCCCATAATGATTTTTCGGTAATGGAGTAACTGGCTGCGCGATAACCTTTGACTGGCTGCTGAATAATATCTTCAAGTATATTTTTTGCCAGAACTGTTTCCTGCTTAAAAATTTCCGGTGTCTGGTTGTATACCAATTGATGACTATAACCATGGCAAGCAACTTCATGGCCTCTGGCTGCAATTTCTGCTACTAGTTTTTTTTGCCGCTCAGCCACCCAGCCAAGGACAAAAAATGTTGCTTTAATATTGTACTCGTCAAACAATTCCAGCAATTTGAGCGTATTGTTTTCAACACGCAAAGGCTGCTTATCCCACTCATCTGGTTTAATGCTTTCTGCGAATGCTGACACTTGAAAATAATCTTCAACATCAACTGTCATTACGTTTTGAATGGGCATTTAATTACTTTACTAATTACTGTGCATATTTTAAATGTCTAAACTATCGCTTAGTTTTACTTGCGCTACTTTCTTCTTCGCCATAATACCCATAGTAGTAACCGCTGCGAGCTGCCAGCCCTTGGTTTTTATTCAACAAAATGCCAGTTGCTTGTTCTTCTGGTACCAGCTGCAATGCTTCTTCTACAAGTGAGCGCGCAGTTTTTCCGGCCTCAATAACAAATACAACTTGACCAACAAGCCCCGCTAAAATTTGTGTTTGCGGCGTTGGCAACAACGGCGGGCCATCAAAAATTATTATACGATCCGCGTATCGACTCGCCAGTTCTGCAACAAGCTCTGACATGCGATCACTTGCTAATAATTCAGCAACATATTCATGCTGCTTACCGGCGGAAACCACGCGAAAATTAGAGATGTCGGTTTGCAACAAAACATCACCAATATCAACGTTATCGTTTTCGAGCACATCAACTAAGCCGCGCCTTTTTTCAATCCCTAGCATTCGGCTAACGCCGTGTTTAGCGACATCACAATCTATTAACAAAACTGTTTTATCAACTTCTTGCGCTATTGAAAGCGCTATGTTTACCGAGCTATATGTTTTGCCTTCACCTGGAATAGAGCTTGTTACTAAAATAATATTACCGTGTTCAACCATCGCTTTGTTGCGACCGCAGGCATTGGATACCAGTGGCCGTTTTATTCGACGATAGTCATCTTGAATATTTCTACCCAGACCACTACCGGGAACCAGCATATTATTTCCTAATAATTTTTTTAAGATATAAGCTTTATTAGAATTTCTACCATCAGACCCTGAACTAACAGAAGTATTTTTTTGTTTATAGGTGCCCGCTTTCTCGTCATTATCACTGGTACCAACAAGTTGCGCGATAGTTGTTACAGTGTGTTTTTTGCTATCCATATTTACGTTGAACCTTTTAAGATTAACTCACTTACCAAAAAACTACCTGACTCATTGAATACAGCAACGACAATAAATGTAAACACTAGTAGAAAAAATACTAGTAAAAAATATAAGAGCTGTTTTTTTCGCTGACGAGAATGCTCATCCGTCATATAAAGACCAACAGAGCCCAGTACAGGCAAACCAATCGTGTTACTTATTTGGCTTGATTCAATATAGGTTGGCTGAAAAATATACCGTAAAAACCCCCAGCCCAGTCCTGCCCCAATGGCAAGTAAAAATGCTGCCGCCAAAAATAATAACCGAGGTGGCCCAGATGGCTTGGTTGGCTCACGCGGCGAATCAATTATCCGAAATTTTACATTACTACCACTTAACCCAACTTCTTGTGCCAGCCGTGCAGATTCCCTTCTAGCAACAAGGCTAAGATAACGTTCGCGTGTGATATCGTAATCACGGTTTAGTTTCACAAGTTTCGCTTCCACCCCAGGCAAAACATCAACGGCTTTTTTTAGTTTTTCAACACGACTAGCTTGCTCAGATAATTTAATTTTTAATGTTTCTATACTGATGCTGCTACGACCAATCTCCGCCTTCAATTCTTGGTAAACGGGATTAAATTCTACTGAATCCCCGCCCCCTGAATCTGTAAACTCATCCACGTCGGTTTCTGTATCCTCAGCAATGGCTTCCGCAATCGTAGCTCTTAATGCTCGCACATCAGGGTGCTGCTCTTGATACTTAACCAGCAATTCCTCAAGCTCTTCACGATATCGCCTTATCTTTAATAATTTTGACCCACCATAACTATTATTATCTAATAGGGGCGCCTCACCATCTAATTGCTTCATCATGGCAGAGTGTCTTCTTTTTGCTAAACGCAGCTCTGAAGTAAGTGACTCTAACTCGGATTCTTCTCTTTGCAGCTTGGCGTAATAGCCCCCTTTTTCATCAGGCATAAAACCAACATTCTCACGTTTAAACACCGCCAATGCTTGTTCAGATGTTGTTAATCGATTTTCGTATTCAGCAATTTGGCGATCTAAAAATTTTTGTGCTGCAGCAGTATCTGTACGCGCAGCATCCATCGTATTTTCAATTAGCGTATTAAGCAACTTCGACACAACCTGATAAGCAAGCCTTGCAGAATCACCAGCATAACTTAGCTCATAAATATTGCTGCTATTTTTTTTCCGAGATTTTTCTTTATCAACTTCTTTTAAAACAATAGACCCCGCAAGACTTTCAACAAGACGATCCATCTCTGCAGCACTGTCAATATTCAAGTCCATATCTGTTTGCCGGATAACGTCCTCTAGATTTTTTCGACTCAACAACATTCGAGACATAATATTAAGCCCCGTCTCAACATCAGATTCCACAGCCAATCCTTCAAGAAGTGGCTGCATAATGGACGTAGTATCAATTTGCATGACTGCATGCGCACTATACTGATTAGGCATGGCATAAACGCCGAGCCAGCTAACCACCGCCGTGACGCAAGCAATCAACAAAGCTGACCACCGGTATTGCCAAATACCATGCAGATAACTATAAATTAATATTATCTGGTCCCGCATTTTATAAGCACCTTAAAATTAAAAAAGATAATGTCATATTTACTCACACAAAACCTCTATAACAAAAATATTTCATAAAAGCATTGATATGGAAATGCTAATAATCCGACTTAACATTCTAGTTGATATACGCATAAATACCCTGTTTTAACACCATACAACCAACTATTTTCACAAATAAAGCACAACTATAAGACTATTCACCTCCGTCTGCAATCTTCTCTATAGGTGAACCGACCTGCTCTATAAATCTGCTTAAAAGATGCCGCGATGACTCTACCTCGCCATCAAATTTCGTGGCAATAGCTATAACAGATGCCTGCTGACGACCCTGTAACAAACCCAGCACTTGGTAGACTTTTGCCTGGTATTTATTAACCGTTGTCCGTTTTGCGACGCGGTACCAATACCAAACCAACCGCCGCACACCACTATTATCTTTCAGCAGTTGCTCAAGCACAAGATACTTACCAGCATCAACCAGTTTTTCTTTTTGATACAATGTTCGCCATGTTCTACCATCCGTAATTCTATTTAAATCATTAATAACTTCTTCACCCTGTTTTTGTGTTGGATAAATACCTAAAAATAATTGTATTTTTTGTCCTTGTTGGTTTTGAAAAACCATTTTTTGCGATATAGCCCCTTTGTACTTTGGTGTCCAATCATCCTCATAATGAGGTAGCAATAACCAATCATTACTTGTTAGCATTAGTTTTTCTGGCTTTTGATAAACCGCCAATTGTGGCTGATTATTAATTAAAAAAATGGTACCTGCACCAGCAGCTACTATACTGACGACGATAAAAGCATGTATCACTATTTTTTTTTGATTTTTACTGCACGATAACGCTATTGCTTCATCCTTGCCTGAAGTGCTGCACTCTTGTTGAGAAGCCTTGTTTAAACACACGTCTGCAAATAGCAAAACCGCTAATACACCTGCAAAAATATACCAGCCCAATGATAAGTGGTCGCTTACGAATGGGTGCTGCATATCTGTTTTATAAGCGAGATAGACCACAACTAATACTCGCAGCGAGTTTGCAAACACTGCCGCTACCACAGAAATAAATATCACCAGTAATCGACCACGAAAAGTTTTAAAATTGAGATAGGCGTACAAAGCGCCAAGTGTCAAGGCAGCAAGCAAATAACGCAAACCACTACAGGCCTCCTCAATAAGCAGTTTTCCTGCAGGCAAGATAATGGTATTTTCTTCACGCATTGCAGGTATTTCCATCACCCGAATAGCCCAAAATACAACATCAGCTGTAATTTCCTGTAAAAAGGGAGAAAGCAAAAACCAGACGGGAATAGCAAAACTAATGTATAACAAAGGGAAGATCAACCATCGCATCGCGCGACTACCTAGCAACGCCCACACCATAATGATAATCAATAGCAGCAATGCTATCGCTTGAACTGCCTCGATGCCTACCAGCGTTGCAAGCACCCATAACATCACTGCCAATAACAAAAAAAATAATACACCAAATTCAGGACAAGGTGTTTGCATTGCCAGGTTTTCCCGATTATAAAAAACCAGATAACCGCTTATAATTAAAACCAAATAACCATGACCATACTCAGCATCACTAAATGGGTTCCACAATGCCAGTAGATATAGTGTTGTTTGTTGATACAGAATAAGCGTAAATAAAAGCAAGCAAGCAATTAAAATTGCTGCCATACGCCATGCTTTTTTTGAAGAAACTTCCGTTATAACATCATCATTCATTAATGACCACTCACTTACTTAGTTCTGGCATATCCAACTTTTTCATAAGACTGTATAAGGAAGGACGGCTAATGCCCAATGCTTCCGATGCATGCGTCATGTTGTTACTGCATATCGTCAAAGCACGCTGTAGAACTTCCCGCTCTACTCGCTCACGTGCATCACGCAAGTTTAAAAATTTCAGATGATCAGCATCTTCAGCAAAACCTAAATCAGCGGCGTCTACTTGTTTTCCTTCTGCTAAAACGACTGCACGCTTGATGCGGTTTTCTAACTCACGTACATTACCCGGCCACTCATAAGTATCTAATTCTGCTCGTGCAGACTCGGTAAATCCACGAAAACTACGGCCATACTGCTGGCTAAATTTATCAAGAAATGTTTGCGCTAATAATGCTTTGTCACCTTCACGATCACGCAACGCCGGAATTTCAATAATAATTTCACTGATTCTAAAAAACAAATCCTCACGAAAATCACCGCTTTCAATTAATTGCTTAAGCTTACGGTGTGTTGCACAAATAATTCGTACATCAACTTCAATGGGGCTTCGCCCACCCAAACGTTCAATCACACGCTCCTGCAAAAAACGCAACATTTTTGCCTGCAAAGACATTGGCATGTCACCAATTTCATCAAGAAAAAAAGTGCCTCCACTGGCTGTTTCAATTTTACCTTTGGTTTGTTTTACCGCGCCGGTAAACGCGCCACGCTCATAACCAAACAACTCACTTTCCAGCAAATTTTCAGGAATGGCAGCACAGTTTAGTGCAACAAAAGGTTTATCTTTGCGTGGACTCAAACGGTGCAACGCTTTGGCAAACAATTCTTTACCGGTGCCGCTTTCACCCAACACTAATGTTGTTGCGTCAGTTGGCCCTACTTTTTCTACCAAACGACAAACTGCCAACATCGAGGTGCTGGCACCAATAATACCATCAAGTGGCAAGTCATCACCTGCTAAGGCCAGCCGCCGATTTTCTTCTTCAAGCTCATACAATTGATACGCGCGATCAACAATTAAGCTTAAAACATCTGGCTCGATTGGTTTTTGGTAGAAATCGTAAGCACCATGCGAAATGGCCACTAAAGCATTCTGCCGATCATCATTGCCAGTAACAACAATAACTTTCGTATGCGGCGCTAATTTTAAAATTTCTTTTAATGCAGCAATGCCTTCGCTGGCATTGGCAGGGTCTGGCGGCAAACCTAAATCTAAAGTAACCACGGGCATGTTGTGTTTCTGCAACAACTCAAGCGCAGAAGCGCGATCACTTGCAAGATGAACCTGATAGCCTTCAAAGGACCATTTTAATTGTTTCTGTAGCCCAGGATTGTCTTCGACAACGAGTAATGGTTTTAATGTATTGTCAGCCATAACTAAATATTAAAGTTCCTTAAAATTTAACGCAGCAATTGTAAATTTGCGATTATAAACATAAGTTATTTTTTACTTATGCAGAAAACATATTCAAATCATTGCCGTGTGGTAAATCCAACGGGAGATACAACGTGATTATAGACCCTTTTTCAAGTTTACTTTGTACCTTAATATCGCCACCCAACTGACGAATAAATTCACGGCTTTCATGCATGCCAATACCCATTCCCGCATTACCTTTTGTAGTATCAAAGGGCTTAAACAAACGTTGTCGAATAAAATTATCGTCCATACCGTGACCATTATCTTTGATTTCTATTATGTGCCTGTTTTCAGCAACCGATAAAGAAACGGTTATTTCACCATCATCGGCTGTTGCTTGCTGGGCATTTTCTATTAAATGTGCAAGCACATTTGCGAAGCGCTGCTTTTCCAACAAGATCATGCCCGACTCGGTTAATATTTTCAATTTAGGCTTTGGCAGCCATTGTTTTTTAGATGCCATAACTTCAGCCAAAAATTCGACTAAATTCACCAATGTTTTTTTCTCTTGCTCCGCTCGCCGGTTGCGCAATTGTGCCAGCAGTCGATTAATATCGTCTGCTGCATTTTCAACTGTATCAAAAGCATCTGCAATGAATTCCGGATTTTCCGTATGTTTTTTTGCATTAATAGCAATTAAATTAAGTTCGGCGGCAATGTTTTTTAAATCATGCACCATATAAGCAGACAGGCGAGTGAAAACTTCAAACTGCTTTGCTTCTGCCAACTGTGCCGACGTTGTTAATACTGTAAGATAACTGGTTATTTGCTTCGCCGCTGTTTTTAATAAATCACGATCTTCCCAGTTAATGCTGCGTTCAATAAGTGGATTGGCTAACAACACAAATCCGTACAAAGTATTAACACCGTGTAAAGGAACAATTAGCCATGGCTTCTCTGTTTCCAGCAGCCAATCAGGCAAAAACAAATTTTCATATTCATTTTCCCGGCTCGCCAATTCTTTTACGTTTATAACAAATTTTTTCTCCGATAAAAATCTAATCAACGAAGAATCGCTCAGCAGCTCATTATCTAAACGTATGCTTTGCCATGTTTCCACATTTCTATATATTTCTTTTTCCTCACATAACCACAACGCTCCTGCACGAGCATCTACAATATGTGCCATCGCTTCAATAACCGTTTTATAATGATTTTCATGATCTGCATTAATTTTCAAGTCACCAGTTAAGCGCAGCCATTCAATTCGATAGTCATATTTATTTTTATAAAAATGTTTGCTTAAAAAAACTTTTGCTTTTGCACGTAGTTGTGATGAGGTTAATATAACAAACAAAAATACCACTGCTAACGTTAAAAACGTTACCTGACCAACTTGTCCCCAATCACCGCCGTATGCTCGTAAATAATAACCTGCGCCAGCCATTACCAATAAATAAAATCCACCCGCTAAAATAGCGCTGGTATTTAAAATAATATCCCGCGAAACAAATATATTAAGTGACCAATTTTTATTACGCGCAGAGGATATCGCTAACAAAGGTACCGCTACTATATGCGCCACACCTCGTGCTGCCCACAAATTCTGGTCAATATTTCGAAATAATAGTGCATCGGCATATAAATAAAAATCAAACGCAAATATTCCACCAATGCCTAAAAATAAATATTTGGTTGCCCAGCGATGGCGTGCAGAAGAGTTCCTAAATAACTGTTCGACAACAGCCAGCCCAATAAGCGAAAGTAGAACATTGCCAGTAATACCGAGAACATATTGCCCAGGCAATGCATAAATACTCGCCAACATTTCATTAAGCAACAGTAAAACAGCAAAGCCAACGCACAAAGGCAACGCTTTCCGAGAAAATTTCTGGTAACTACCACCTTGCTGTTTTGTGTCAGACGATGCCACGTCAAACAGTTTTAGCAAAAACACATACCAAGCAATGTAGCGGATAATTTCAAAAGACTGGTAAGCCAGCAGATACGATTCATCGTGAAGCGCAACCCTAACTGCCGACAACGCCCAACACGCGCTGAAAAATATCGAAACAAATAGTAACTTGCCTTGTAAACTTTCGCGCAAGCTAAATAACAATAAAAAAGCCAAAAAGCCATACGCAAGGCTTGCGCCCAGATAACTATATAAAGCTAAATTCATTCGTAAGTGTTACTCAAACCAGAAAGGCTCTGTTGTTCTTATTCATCTACTTCAGAGTATATCTGAATGCCCACTTTTTTATAGCGGTTCGACAAATTTGATTCCGTTCGGATATTTGCAAGAATACAACGTTGCGGGAAAAAACCCAGAATAGGGAAGACATTACATTAGCTCGTGATTTTTATTTTTTTGAACCGCACAAATAAAAACCCCGCCGAAACAGCGGGGGTATTTAAATTTATGAGGTTTATTGAAGCGGTTTTATATCTAATTCGCAGTGTATAAAATACTACAGCAACTGAACCACAACTTCGGAGGAATATGCGCTTTCGCGGCCATCCGTGTCGATAGTCGTCATCACAACATAGTAAACCCCTGACTCAAGCTGGGTAACTTGCGCATCATCTGCAGAGGTATCATCAATATTAATTTGATTCTGATAATCGCCGGCTTCTGGGCCATAATAAATGCGGTAACCAGCTATTTCCGACAACGACAATCCTGTACCGTCTTCTCTCTCTGAAGGAGCCGTCCAAGTCAAGTTTAAAGCATTAGCAATAGCGAGGTTTTGATTTCTAGCACTTAAACCTAAAGCCTCACCGCCATCACCACCTGAGCACGCCGCCAGATGTAGTGCCAGAACCACCGTAAGCAAAAGCTTCACGCGTAAAAAACTATAAAAATACAAAAAAGACATATCTCACCCATTAAAATTAAAAACGCGTAAACAGTTTTTTGCACATTTATGAAACAAGTGTAGCCGATATGTTGCTGAAAAACACAATTATCGTCGAAATTTGATATAATTGTCGAAAACTAGACGTAGTATATATGAAATGAGTCAGATAACAAAGACTCAAAGCGGGAATATCAAGATACCCAGAAAAAGAAATAAATACACGATTAATCTACAACAAACCAAACAATTACTGCGCACCCTTGCCAAGCATCACAACCTCAGCAGTCTGCAGCAAAATAAGCATATCGAGTAACATGCTGTAATTTTTAACATAATATAAATCGTATTGCAGCTTCTCAATGCTATCCCCCACTGTGTCTCCGTAGGAATAGCAAACTTGCGCCCAGCCTGTTAAACCAGGTTTTACTCTATGTCGCTCACCGTAATAGGGCACCGACTTGGTTAATTTATCAACAAATTCTGGGCGTTCAGGCCTCGGCCCAACGAAACTCATATCGCCATTTAAAACATTGTACAGCTGAGGAAGCTCATCAAGCCGGCATTTTCGAATAAATCCTCCTACCCAGGTAATTCTTGAATCATTTTTAGACGCCCACTGTGCAACACCATTTTTTTCAGCATTTGTTACCATGCTACGAAATTTATATATTTTAAAAGGCAGGTCATCCTGTTTAACACGAATTTGGCTATATAAAACACCTCCGCGACCAGCGCTTTCAACAAAAATAGCAAGCGCCGCCATCATGGCAAATGGCAAGGCTATTGGCAATAACATCAGTACTACTAAAATATCAAAAACCCTTTTGCCTATCCGGCGAAAAGAACTTATATGAAAACCTTCTGATAAATATAGCCAGCTAGGACTTAACATATCTAGCCGAATTTTCCCGGCGCGGCGTTCAAAAAAAGTAACTAAATCCAGAACATTCACACCACTCATCTTACAATCTATAAGATCTTTTGTTGGAAACCCTCGTGAACGACGGTCATCTACCGCAATAACAATTTCATCAATGTCTAAGTCTTCAACATAGTCAATCAGTGGTTTTTCAAGTGACTGAATAGCATTTCTGTCTGATATATCTTTATCGCCGGGCAAAGGAATATAAGAGACGATATTTAAACCGTGTATTTCACCTCGGTCAAATGCCTCACAAATCAGGCTCGCTTTTTCACCTGCACCCAGTACCAGCACGCGAGTCCACATGGTACGCTCTTTGACGACTTTTCTAAAAAATAGCCGAACGATAGATATAAATAAAAAGCTAAGAAATACCGTCAACAGCAACACGCCACGGTCAAGAAAAAAAGAAGGGAAAAAATAAAAACTGACACCAAGCGGTATTAACCCCAGCAAAAGCCCGCTAAGGATGCGTAACACTAGCATATTTATAAACCGACCAGTTTGCCTTTGGTAGACACCAAATGCCAGTAAGCTAAGCTGCATCACAAACGCATAAACCAACGCTTTTAGCATGAAGCCACCAAAATCTGTTCGCCAGCCTTCATCCCAAAACCGCAGTTCAAGCGCCAAATATAATGAGAATATCAAAACTAAAAATTCAATAAAAGCAACAACTACAAACTCTGTTGGCACGTAATATCGTGATAATTTTGTTGCGTGACGAAAAAATTTTACAGTGCTCATAACCTAATCTAAATACTGCCCTAGCGTTTTTCCTAATAAACCAATTTAAAATTTATGAAATCTGACAATATAAATCAATTGCCAGAAAGCCGCGAATTTTAGCATTTTCTTGTGAAAAAAACTGGTACCCCTTCCCTATACGGATAGTGTAACAGTTACCTTTCAAGAAAAAATTGCTCACATCCAAGGATAGCGTTTCTTTTTTGAATAGTTTTTATAAATAAACAAAGGTAATCAGTCAACTTGCGCTATTTTTTCATCAATATTAGCACCCAAAGCTCGTCTAGCAACTGGTGTTAATAACCCTTCACGATGTAATTCAACAATTATTTGCAGCGCATCATTCCCTGCAAGTTTGTGATTTTTTTTAAGACCCGCACTTAGAAATAATCGATGACATATAAGGTTGATTCTTCGCGGCACACCTGCGCTAAATTTATATATTAAATTTAAAGCCTCATCAGAAAAAGCGGGGTCATTATTCCAACCAACACAACTTAAGCGATGCTTAACATATTCAATTGTTTGGTTTAAATCTAGCGGCTTTAATTGTGCTGCTGCTATCAACCTTTGATGTAGCTGTTCCATGCCCGGCGATCTCACTATATCCATCAACGATTCTTGGCCAACCAAAAATATTTGCAGCAACAATTGTGATTTATGCTGAAAATTTGAAAATAAACGCAAATCTTCCAATAACGCCGCGGTTAAACCTTGCGCTTCATCGACAATTAAAATAACACGACGCCCCTTTTCACTTTGGTGTTGAAGGTAGAGCTTAAAACCTTCCATTGTGCTTGAGCTATCTGAACGGTCGATCGTCATAGAAAAAGCATCAATAACCATATCCAGCAAGTTGCTTGAATCCAGTTGCACGTTTGTTACAACACCCACCAGCACTTTTTCAGGGTCTAGTTCAGAAATTAAAGAATCAATAAGCGTTGTTTTGCCAGTACCGGGCGCACCCGTAATCGCGACAATGCCTTCGCCCTCACTAATTGCGTATTTTAAATATGACTTGGCATCATCATAGGTTTGATGGCCAAAAGAAAAGCGGTGGTCAGGCCCTAAGCGGAATGGCTGACCTTCAAGATTGTAAATTGACTTGTAAACATCAAGCATTGCTTATAACTCCGAGCCAATGCCCAAGACGGTAGCACATATTTGAAAACGCCTAAACGCGTTACAATTGCGCGCCTGACCATTATAAAACCGGTCACCTCACTACCAGAAGCAACGAATTTTAACACAATTAAATTAATCACTATATGCACAAATACTTGAGAGCTATATCAGTGGCGCTAGACCGAATATTGCAATAACAAATATTGATAAAAATATAACAACAAAAGATAGTTTTTTTGTATCTTCATGACCTTGGGTACTACTTGAATTTTGTTCCATTGCGGGTATTCCTAAAAGTTTATTTATAATAATCAGCAAAACGCTTTGCCTTACTGAACTAGATTTTAACAACTGCAAAAATCTATTTATTCGAACTACTTCACAGTTTGAACAATTTCTACACTCTAGGAGCCTGTCGGATTTAACACAATCTACTGCGGAAAAGCCGAATTTGGACATGCTTTCTCGCTATTTTTCGTTAAATAGCCGTGCTATTCGCTTCAAAATAACAAAAAATCTGCCACAAATCGGCGCCCCCCTCGCTACGATTAGTTAAGGGCACCTCTTAATTGCTTATGTCCTCTGCGTGGCCTGAAGCATGTGGCTATAAAAGGTGTGAGCCGAGTGTAAAGCCAGAGGGCACAAACAATTAATAGAGGTGCCCTTAAGTCCGACAGACTCCTGGATTATATTTAGCACATTTCATGCCAATGAAAGGAAACCGTAATAGAAGGGGGCTTACTAGAAAAACAAGATCAAATTACGCAACAAAAAAACAAATAATGTAAATTTATCCGACTAAAAATATTGAATTTTTTACACTAATTCACCCATTTTCTCCATAAAGGTGCATATTTCATTGGAAACCATCTAAATACGCCCATATTTATAACAATACTGTAAAATAATTCAACATTGGGTCTAAGAGGAATAGATACGGCTCTCAAATATCAACAAAAACATTAAAGCCGCTCACTTAAGGTATATAAATTTAACCGCTGAAGCCACCACAAACCTCTTTTAAAGGCGTGCTAAAATCATCCATCTTTATTTACGCGCCCGTAGTTCAGCTGGATAGAATATCGGTCTCCGACACCGAAGGTCACAGGTTCGAATCCTGTCGGGCGCGCCAATTTTGTGGTTTTTAAGTAAACTGGATACAACTGATTTTTGTTTGATGCTAGCAATATCAGGATTGCAACATGCCAGCCAATTAAAGCCTTTTCCAAGACTTTTAAATATTTCTACTTCAAAGGTGTGATTTTTTGCTAGCCGTATTTCTAATTAAACCAGCAACTAATAATTAATTACCACTGGCTTGTACTGCTTAAGTTTTGGCATGGTCATACCCACATTAGCGTTAATATAAGTCGGATCAGCAATCACAAAATGTTTACCTTGATACGTAACACTATCGCCTTTCACTGGCCCATTGAAATTAACCGCCGTTGCAACATGACCCGGAAAATCAAGCCCAACCACTTGCAACTTTAATAAACTTTGCACTAACCAGGCAAACAAAATAGCTCGATCTTCACAATCGGAATAAGGGTAAAACAATGTTTCTTCGGGGAACAAGTAATTTTCTTCACCAAATTGTTGCTCATCTGTTTCATACTTCAAAGATGTCTGCACAAAGCGCAATAAAAAATTTACCGCTTGCTGTTCAGACATATTTTGCATATGAGATGCCAGCTGCTTTTGCAAAGGCGTTGCCGTTACCTTATAAACACCCGAGTCGAAATACATGTTTAAATTTAACTGCGGATAAGTACTGAAAAACTTAACGCGCCCACTATCATACGTCACATTAATATTATATGTTTTCCCTTCAAATTTAAACGACAGGTGTCTTTGTTCGTCTTTATTACTTGATGCTACCACCGAAGTAACTTGCATATCAAAATTTTTGGTGGTATTCGGGTACTCACCATCGTAAGTATAAACTTGCCCTAGTGCTTGCTTGTTGCCGTCAAATTCAACTGCATAATAACGTACACTATCAAAAGTGAAATATGAAATTTCAAACATTTCTTGTTTCGATGGCACTAATAAATAAATGGAAGAATCGTTATATGCTATCCGTGCTTTATAACCAGATTTTGCCAATAAAAACCAGCTCAATAATGCGCTTTCATTTCGATTGCTATTATTTATACCCGTCGCTAACTTATTAATTAGCGAAGCATAGGCCCAATCATTTAACTGTAATGATTTTTTCTGCGCACTCAGTTGCTTTAATAAATTTTCATAATCCGTTTTACTTAATGCTGACCAATAGCTACTAACAGAATTTTTATTTATATTTGCATCGAGTCTCTGCTTTAGTTTTTCATCATAATAAAACTGAACTTGTTTGCCAAAAAAATCAACCCTTATTGATTTACCTTTCGGCGCAACAACTAACGGCGCAACTACTGGTGTTTTTATTGCTTCTGGCTTTGGCACAACAATAAAAACAGGTTTATCAACAGGCGTTGGAGGCTCTACTGATGGAGTAACCACCGGCATAACATCTGGTTTCGGCGCTTCATCTCTTACTTTACCTTTAACAATATCAACAGCCTTCCACTGTGCTTTTAAAAAATTGGTAAAATCTTTATCTCGTTTATCTTTGTATTCCTGAAAAGATTTTTTCTCTACCATTACACCCGTCGATTGATTTTGCATCCATTGTTTAAATTCATCGTTAGCACCAACTGACGCAAGATGCATTATCAAATTTAAAGCAACTATTACTACAAAAAAATTCTTGCAGACAAACTTATTTTTTTTCATAATTATTTCCTAAAAAACACCTGCAAAAAAACTAACTAGAAAAGCCAAACATAAAAAAACCGGTGTCCGAAACAACGGATACCGGTTTTCATAAAACAATTATTAATCCTGAATTTATTTTTTCATATTAGCAATTGATGATGCCAATTCATCTTGACCTTTTTGCGCCTTAAACTGCTGCCATAAAGCATTGTCATTATTCATGCTCGTTGTTAACGCCGCCTGCGTTGCTTGCGCTGCAGAAGATGCATCCATACCTAACAATACGTATAACGCGCCATTTGGACTAGTACGTGTTTTAAATATTTTTGTACCAATCAGTGACTCATTAGTAATTTGTTTTGTTACAGAAGTATTCACTTTATCAACGGTTTCAGTATCCGCTGCACCGGTTGTTTCTGCATACTGTTTCACCATGTTTTGCACACGCACTTTCATAGACTGTGCCAACTGCACTCGCGCGTCAGTTGCTGCCATATTTTTCATAAAGCTATAACCCGCTGCTGATTTTTCTGCGACACCAACAGCCGATACTTCCACGCCTTCAACAGGTTCATCACAAACCCAACCTGGTGCAGAAGCTTCAGGTGCATCTGGGAATACACAATCTGGCGCTTCTGGTTTAACTTCATCTGAACCACACGCTGTTATTAACAATGTTACCGCTATTGCGCTTATACTTAATAATCCTGTTTTCATCTTAATATCCTCTTTTCTTAATAGTTTTTAATGAACGCTCTTTAAATAAATTTTTCTACAATTTTATTAGTGCAACAAACCGATAAGTGCTAAATAATTATTCCCCTTTCCAGCCTTGATCCTTACTTTAATTCCTACTTTGAACTTTTCTTTGATTCTTTTTCTATTAGATAATTAATAACATTAATCAAATTTTCATAAGAACCTGTCATTGAACCGCTGGTCACATATTTGCCGTTGACCGCAACAGAAGGTACACCTTGAATTTTGTACGCTGTTTGCATTTTTTTGGCTTTTCTTACTAAAGTATCAACCGCAAACGATTTGTATTCTTCTTCAAATTTTTTACGATCAATACCATTACTAACAATAAAATCTGTTAGCACTTCTTTTTTGTTTAATTTTTTCTTGTCTTTGTGGATTGCCTTGAAAATTTTCCCATGTATATCTTCAATAACACCCATATTACTCAACGCATAATACGCTCTTGCCTGAATTTCCCAATCAGGACGAAATATAGCTGGTACTCGAGCAAATTCGACATTGGCAGGTTTTGATTTTTTCCAAGTATTTATATATGGCTCAAATGAGTTACAGTGTGGACAACCGTACCAAAAAAATTCCAGAACCTCTATTTTATCGCCAGTTTCCGTTGGCAATTGCGGGAAAGTTTTATAATTAACACCTTCCTCATACTCAACTGCTTGCAAAGTAGCTGAACCTACCATTAGTAAAAAAAATGCCAATAACTTTTTCATGTAATCCCCGTCTCTTTAATGATTATATTTTTAGGTTGTAGCTCTATGAGCTTCGTTATATTTTAAGGTACAGCCGTATCAATAACGATGTTTAATTTTAAATTCGTCTTTTCGCCTTTAACGGGTAATTGACCGATAAAGTCACCACTTTGCGCAATTGCAGAACCCGTCTTACTCACACGCGCAGAAATCACTAATTCATCAAAAGCACTTAAATTCATGCCTTCTGCCATTGCCATACTATCGTCCAATACAACTACCGCCGGCAAATCAGCCAGTGTTATTCGCTGTGCCGCCAGCGGCATTCGCGGCCCCTGCCTTGCCTTAGCATAAACAAAGACTGTGTCATTTGCATTAAATTTCTGTTTTACCTGCTCACTCACATCAATTGATACGAGCAGACGGGCAGTTGAAACAGGCTCTGTAATTTCAGATTTTGTTTCAGACTTCGCTTTGGCTTCTGCTAGCATAGCTTCGATGCCTAAAATTTCCGCAAGTTCCGGCATTTCTTCACCAGAATCAATTAATGCCTGCCGCGATTTGGCAACAATACTGACGATTGATTTCATCACATCTTCTTCACCAGCAGCAAACGGCAGTAATTTCGTCAAATGCGCGATGGCTTTATGATAGTTGCCATACTGATATTCTGCCACGCCAGCAAACCATAACGCATTGGCATTATCTGGCTCGAGTGCCTGCGCTTTTAGTACCAGCGCCCTGGCTTCATCAGCGAATTTACGGTCATTGCTTAGCGCTAGTACTTCGGCGCGCTCCAACATTAGCTGTGCATTATTTGCATCTTGCTCTAATGCAACGGCGAATGCTTTTGCCGCCTGCGTATTATTGCCCATATGTTTATGCGCACGACCGAGCATAATCCATTCTTCAGTGGTGCCACCATCTTTTTCTATTTTTGCCTCTAACTGCTGCGTCATTTTCTCAACTGAAAGTTGCGCCTCCGCTGGCTCTGTAATACTTGCCTGATTTGCAGCAAATGACTCTTCGCTAGCGTTATGCATGCCCAAATCAAGATACAGCAACAAAGCCAACATCGGCACAAAAACAGAAATGATAAGCGCCAGTGCAGGATGCCGTTTGGCAGCGCTAGCGTAATAATCGGCAGCAGTCTCTTTGCTTTCAGCAGGAATGTCGATTAACAGTTCTCTATCAAGCTCTTCGCGCGCCGCTTTATAAAATTGCTGATCAATACGGTCTTCTGCTAAATCAACATCAAGCTCTTGAATTTTTTCGTCATTGATTTTTAAATTGCTGTCTTTATAAGCAAGCGCAGAAACTTTGCGCGCTTTTAATAAGGGGTAAACCAGCAAGCCGATAGCAACCAGCAACATTAAAATTAACAAACCCCAGAACATTATATTCATTGTTTATCCTGCTCTGCATGCAAGTTTTTTATACGCTCGATATCTTCTTGACTCAAGTCGTTTGCCTTAACATTTGTGTTTTGTGATTTCATATATCGAATAACAAAAATCAAACCGACAATAAATGCAATGAGTGGGCCGAACCATAAAAGCCATGTCATTGGCTTAAACGGTGGGCGATATAAAACATAATCACCGTAACGCTGCACCATAAAATCGACGATTTCTTTTTCTGTTTTTCCTTTCGTTAACATGGTGTGAATTTCTAAGCGTAAATCTTTTGCCAAATCCGCATTGGATTCTGCGATATTTTGGTTCTGACAAACAAGGCAACGTAACTCTTCGCTTAATTTATGAAATATTTTTTCATTTTCGGGCGAATCAAATTTAAAGGTTTCTATCGGCGCAGCAATCGCATTAAGCGAAAAAAACAGCGTCGTTAAAAAAACTAATTTTAAAATATATTTATACATGAAATTATTTTTCGAGCGCTTTCATTTTTAACATTAAAGTATCAAATTTTTCTTTGTCTGATAAAGGGCCAATTACTTTATGGCGAATGATGCCGTTTTTATCAATTAAAAATGTTTCCGGCGCGCCGTAAACACCCCAGTCAATCGCAATGCGTCCATTATAGTCTGCAGCAATAGCTGCATACGGATTACCTAATCTCGCCAACCATTTTTTTGCGTCGTCGGGCTCATCTTTATAATTCAAACCGATAACACGCACACCATTACGACTTAAATGTTTAACCGCTTCGTGTTCTTGCCTGCAAGCAAAACACCAACTCGCCCAAACATTAAGCAAAGTCACGTGGCCGATAAAATCTTTATTGGAGAAAGTGCCTTCACTTAATAACAAAGGCAATTCAAATTCTGGCGCAGGCTTGCCAATTAAAGCCGAAGGCACTTCACGCGGATTAAGCGTTAAGCCAACAGCCAGCAGCGCAACCAGTGCCACAAATATAATAAGTGGCATAAAACGTTTTAAGAGTGATGGTTGATTATTTTCCATATGAATATCTATCGAGTAAAAGCAATATTAAACGCCAGCAGTAACCGAAATTTTTCCGCCAATTTTTTGTTTTACTGTTTGCCGATAACGGCGATCACTTACTGCCAACACGCCACCAATGGTCATAAAAATACAGCCCAGCCAAATCCAACGAATTAACGGCTTGTAGTACACGCGCATACTCCATGCGCCGCCTTCTAGTTCTTCGCCTAAAGCGGCATATAAATCACGGGTAAAAGTTTTGTCGATAGACGCATCGGTCATCGGATTACTTTTCCCGGTGTAAACTCTTTTTTGCGGTAATAATTCACCGGACATTTTATCACCTGCCCAAACTTCTATTACCGCTTCATCGGCAACATAATTTGGCCCTTCTACTTTTCGCGTACCTTTAAAACGGAACTCATGGCCTGAAATGTTGTAGCTGCTACCCGGCACCATGCGCAAATCTTTTTCTTCACTGTATGTCATGGTGACGGTAACACCGGCAACAAAAACAGCGACACCAAAATGTGCGAGCACCATGCCTAAATACGACAACGATAATTTTGAATGACGCTTTATCCGCAGCAACAAATCTTTAAGCGTGGTTAACGCTACCCAAAGCGCACCCGCTAAACCTAAACCGGTGCTTAAATTTAATTTGTCTTCGATAATAAAAGGAATAAGTAAACCGGCAATTAATGAAATCATAAAAAAAATGAAATATGTTTTTGCTAAACGCGACCAGTCGTCACCTTTCCAGCGAATACTCGGACCGACACCTAGTAACAATAGTAATGGAATCGCAATCAATGCAAACATGCTATCAAAATACGGTCGGCCAACAGAAATTTTTCCAAGGCTAAACGCATCAACCACTAATGGGTACATGGTGCCAACAAATACCGCCATTGTCGCGGTGAGAAAAATTATATTGTTTAACAATAAAGCAGTTTCGCGCGAGAACCATTGAAAACGGCCAAAGCTAACAACTGTTGCCGAGCGCCATGCGTACAACGCCAGCGAGCCGCCAACAACAACCACTAAAAAGCCAAGAATAAAGACACCGCGCGCAGGGTCTGTTGCAAAAGCGTGTACCGAAACTAACACGCCTGAGCGCACAATAAATGTGCCTAACAAACTCATCGAAAATGCCAGAATTGCTAGTAACACTGTCCAGCTTTTAAAGACACCGCGTTTTTCTGTGCTTGCCAATGAATGAATTAATGCGGTGCCAACTAACCACGGCATGAACGAGGCATTTTCAACCGGATCCCAAAACCACCAGCCGCCCCAGCCCAATTCGTTATACGCCCACCAACTGCCCAGTGCGATACCAATCGTTAAAAAACTCCAGGCAATGGTTGTCCACGGACGCGACCAACGTGCCCAGGTTGCGTCAAGCTTTCCGCCCAACAAAGCCGCCACTGCAAATGCAAAAGCGACAGAGAAACCAACATAACCCATGTATAACATCGGCGGATGAATGGCCAAACCCGGATCCTGTAACAGCGGATTTAATTCATTGCCATCTAACGGCGTCGGGAAAATTCGTTCAAACGGATTGGATGTGAATAACATGAAAGCAATAAAGCCGGTGCTAATCATGCCCATTACTGCCAGCACGCGAGCCATTAAAATTTCTGGCAGGTTTTTGCTGTAGATAGCAACAGCAATGGTCCACAGCGAAAGAATTAACGCCCACAATAATAATGAACCTTCGTGCGAACCCCACACGCCTGAAATTCGATACATTAATGGCTGCACCAAATTTGAATGTTGCGACACATATAACACAGAAAAATCGTGCACGACAAATGCTTGCGTTAATGCTGCGTAAGCTAAACCAATAAATAAAAACTGAGTTAAGGCTGCCGGACGCGCTAAAGAAATTAACGCTGTCTGATTTTTAGCCGCGCCAATTAATGGCACAATGCTCTGCACAATAGCAACAGCAAATGCGATGATTAGGGCAAAGTGTCCGAGTTCAGGAATCATAATTCAGCGGTTATAGTTCAAAGAGTATAGTTTTTAGAATTTATTAGCGTGACGTAAATTTAGTAAGCCGCTTCTTTTGCAGCATTTTCAGCGCCTTTCTTTTTAGCGGCAGCTTCTGTCGCTTTTAACGCGGCAGCAACTTCAGGCGGCATGTAATTTTCATCGTGTTTCGCTAATACTTCTTGCGCAATAAATCGCCCATCGTCCTGCAAACTTCCCATCGCAACAATGCCCTGCCCTTCACGAAACAGGTCGGGCAAAATACCGGTGTATTCAACACTCATAGTTTCTGTGTTATCAGTAACATCAAAAGTTATTTTTAAACTATCCGGTGCGCGTTTTACGCTACCGGCAACAACAAGACCACCAACACGAAACGAATGTGAATCAGGCGCTTCGCCCGCTTTCACCTGTGTTGGACTATAAAAATAAAGCAAATTTTCTTCAAACGCAGTCAAAGCTAAAACCGCTGCTAACGCAACGCCAAACACAACAGCAATAATTAAAACTTTTCTACGACTTCTTTTATTCATTATTCTGTATTTCCACTTTTTGTCAGCTTGTTTTCTGACTCAATTTTTTCACGTTTAATCGCACGTTTAATTCGAGCGATAACTTTTTTACGCTGCAACATAGGCGCAATAATATTTGCCACAATGATTAAAAATGTTATCCCATAAGAGGCCCACACAAAAAATGCGTAACCGCCCATGTGAAAAAATTCTGGCCAGTTCATTTTTTTGTCTTACCCATTAGTATTTTCATCATAGCTTTTCAATTAACTCTCTCACCCAACGGCGATTACGATCGCGATACAAAGCTTCGTTTCGTGTTCGTATCAATACTATTGCACCATAAAATAACTTAAAAGCTATCGCCATTAACAGTAACGGAATCAACATATCTATGTGCATTGACGGCTTATCAAATTTTGCAACCGTTGCACCTTGATGCAAAGTGTTCCACCATTCGACCGAATAATGAATGATGGGAATATTAACAACGCCAACAATGGCTAACAGACCGCTGGCTTTATCTGCGCTACGTTGATCTTCGATGGCGGATTGTAATGCCATGTAACCAAAGTATAAAAACAACAAAATTAATTCTGAAGTTAAACGCGCGTCCCACACCCAGTAAGCGCCCCACATTGGTTTACCCCAAAGCGCCCCTGTTACTAATGCTAAAAAAGTGAACGATGCGCCAATCGGTGCGCTGGCAGCGGCGACCATATCGGCAAGTCGAATTTGCCAAATAATGCCAATGCCGGCGGAAATTGCCATCACCATATAAATAAACAATGACATCCAGGCGGCTGGCACATGTATAAAAATAATACGGTAACTTTCACCCTGTTGATAATCTGTTGGCGCAACAAACAAACCAAGGTACAGCGCATACAAACCTAACAACAACGCGCCGGCGGAAAACAACTTTATTAAAGGCGCAGACATGCTGTAAAAGTGTTTGGGTGAAGAAAAACGTTGTATCCAGTTCCACATAATTAATCTTTTTACTGTACTAAAAGTGCTGCGCTAAAAATGCCGTACTAGCGGCTGTATTAGCGACCGAACTAGCGACTATGCTAGCGCGATGCTGTAATGCGTAATGCCACCGCTGTTGCCAACGGTGCCAACGAAAGCGCTAATGCTAACACAGCGCCCAAAAATAATAATTGACCTGTAACAGGCAAACCATCCGAAGCAACATCGACCGCATTCGCGCCAAAAATCAAAATCGGAATATACAACGGCAGGATAATTAAAGACAACAAAACCCCGCCTCGGTTCACTGCTACTGTTAGCGAAACGCCAATCGCGCCCACCAGACTTAACACCGGCGTACCCAGCAGCAAACTATAAATCAATACTGTCACCGCGTCCGCAGGCAAGCTCATAAATAAACCCAGCAACGGCGCAATAAGCACTAATGGCAAACCTGTTAACAGCCAGTGCGCGGAAACTTTTGCCAGCACCAAAATCACTAAGGGATTCGGGCTTAACATTAATTGGTCGAGTGAACCGTCATCGTAATCTTGCTTAAATAAACGATCCAGCGACAACAATACTGCCAGCAATGCCGACACCCAAATCACGCCCGGTGCCATTGCCTGTAATGCATCTGGCGTGGGCGTTACCGCTAGCGGAAATAACGTGACTACCAGCACAAAAAATATTAATGGGTTCGCCAGTTCATGTCGATTACGTAGCGCCAGCCGTAAATCACGCAGCAATAAATGGTAATAAGCTTTCAGCATGACTACGCGCTGCGCCCAAGTTGAACTGACGACATTTCGCAATCCAGTTGCATGCCGTGGTGCGTGGTAAAAATAACACTGCCACCGGCATTGCGGTGCTCGATAATCATCGATTCCATTAACGCTACGCCCTGCACATCCAGCGCGGTTAAAGGTTCATCTAAAATCCATAACTTTGCCTGCGACAACGAAATAAATGCCAGCAGAATTCTACGTCGCTGCCCCGAAGATAAGGCTTTACCCGGTACATCGTCATAAGTTGCCAACCCGACTTTCACCAGCGCAACTTCTATTTCTGCATCGCTCAAAGTAAGTGAGCGTGTATCTAACAACGAGCGTACATTTTCTAAAACGGTTAAATCACCTTTAATGCAAGGCAGATGACCGATATAAACCATGTTGACGTAATAATCTTCTCGACTAGCGGCGATTGATTCGCCATGCCATAAAACCTTGCCTGCTTCCGCCTGACGCAAGCCACAAATAATTCGCAACAAACTGGTTTTACCGCTACCATTTGAACCTTCAATTTGCAGAACTTCTGCTTCACCTACTGCAAAGCTCAAACCGGCAAACAGCAAACGATCGTCACGAACACATTCTAGTGAATCAACTTTGAGCATAATTTAATTGTTTAACAACAGTATTAGCCAATAGCCCATAAACAAAAAGGATGACCTGAGCCATCCTTTATTTTGCCATGGCTTAAAGAAGCGCTATTCAAACAGCACTTTATTTAAGGCTGGCGATGTAATTTGCAACCGCTGTTATTTCAGCGTCCGACATTTTTTCAACGATTGAACGCATTAATTTCTTATCGTCGTTTTTACGTGTGCCGTTTTTAAATGCATTTAGCTGCGCCAACGTATATTCAACATATTGACCACCTATTTGCGGGTAACCAATGCCGGCAGTGCCTGCACCAGTAGGGCCATGGCACGCCTGACACGCAGGAATACCTTTTTGCAAATCGCCGCCTTTATATATTTCACGGCCTGCAGTCGCTTTTTCGGCATCAAAGGTTGCCGCTTCTTTCAGCGTCTGCGCTTGAAAATAAGCACCAATATCAGCCGCATCTGCATCCGATAAAGCCGCAACCATGCCCATCATAATAGGATTCTGCCGATCAGTATTCGCTTTAAAATCTTTTACCTGTTTAACAATATAAGCCTCATTTTGACCTGCAAGCTTCGGATAAGCTGAGATCGGGCTGTTGCCGTCAAAACCGTGGCAACCACCACAAGCAGCTGATTTTGCTTTACCTGCAGCAGCATCACCGGCAATGGCTGCACCAGACATTGCTGTAAACATTAAAGGAAACGATACAATGCTCGCTAAAATTAGTTTTTTCATTGTTTGAACTCCAAACAGACAAAGCCAAAAAGGCCAAAAAAAGTGGCAGAATTTTACACCACCAACGCAATTCCAGCAATATCAATACTGGGCCAACTAACGATGGTAATCAGCAGACTCAAATATTTACAGCACAGTAACTAATCCATCATCAGCTGAGTCACAAACCTCTGCACAAGCATTTTTGCTTGCACATCTTTTTTGCGCCCAACTAATTAATCTAGGATAATGCCCGCCTATGAATAAACCTTCCGATAAAAATCCTGCAAACCCTGCCATCAATAACCGTTACTACCGGCAAGCGCATTTTCTTATCAGCGCAGGCAAAGCACATCAATTCCCACAAAACGGCCACGAAGTTGCATTTGCTGGGCGCTCTAATGCGGGAAAATCTAGTGCGATTAACACTTTATGTGACAACAAAAGTCTAGCGCGCACCAGTAAAACGCCGGGGCGCACACGACTGGTGAATTTTTTTGAACTGGACGAAGATCACCGCCTAGTCGATTTACCCGGTTACGGCTTCGCCAAAGTGCCCGTTGCAATGAAAATGGAATGGCAAAAATTGATGACGGAGTATTTAAGCGAGCAGCAGGCGTTGAATGGGCTAGTTATCATTATGGATATTCGCCACCCGCTAAACGATTATGACTGGCAAATGCTGGAATGGTGTGACCACTTTAAATTACCCGCGCACGTACTACTCACCAAAGCCGACAAAATCAAACGCGGCGCGCAGCAAAATAGCAAGCTAAAAACACAGAAGCTGCTGAAAGAAGCTGATATTAATGCCAGCGTGCAAACCTTCTCTGCATTGAAAAAAACGGGTTTGGATGAACTGGTGGTTAAGTTAAATGACTGGCTAGAACTGGCTGACTAGAGCTAACTAACTAGAACTAAAAAAATAAATCTCAAAAAGCAGGCAAAAAAAACCCGGCCAAAGGCCGGGCTACAAAGGTGGAACCGGATTGGGGATGCCGGTTCCGATGGCCCGCAAAAAGGGAGAGAGCGGACCCACACGCCGGGCTACAGCGTATTCACAAAAAGCGCTTAAAGCTGTCATAAAACAAATTGCTGCTTCTTTAGTTATGATTAAAGACTATACAGAGAATATGTCAAAACTATGCGAGGAAAAGCGGAGATAAAACCGACGAACGGTGCTATAAAAAAGTATAGGTTTCGATGAAAACACTTATTTATCAATTAGTTATAAAGTTATGCTCATTTTAGAAGCAGCAAACTGCTGTAAGCCATTAATTGTCGGTATTATTTACGTTTTAGCAAAATAAATCAGCCAGAATGACGTTTAATGTAAACTCGTAATAAAACTAATGCGCCTCATCCCAGTTATCACCAGTACCAATATCCACAATTAACGGTACTTTTAATACTGCCGCCTGCTCCATTTCAACCCGTAGCAAATCAGCCAGTGCCTCAACATCTTTTTCCAGCACTTCAACCACTAATTCGTCGTGTACTTGCATCACCACTTTTGCGTCAATATTGCTGGCAGCTAATGCCGCATCTACTGAAATCATTGCGCGTTTAATGATGTCTGCAGCAGTGCCCTGCATGGGCGCATTAATAGCGGTGCGCTCGGCATACTGACGGCGCTGACCGTTGCGTGAGTTGATCTCGGGCAAATACAGACGACGACCAAAAACGGTTTCGACATAACCTCTGTCATGCGCCTGCTCACGGGTTTTATCCATATAAGCTTTCACACCCGGATAACGCGCAAAATACACGTCGATATAATCCTGCGCTTCGTAACGACCAATGTTTAGCTGCTTTGCCAGACCAAAGGCGGACATACCGTAAATCAGCCCAAAATTAATCGCTTTGGCAGCGCGGCGTTGCTCGGTTTCCACTTCTTCCAATGCCACGCCAAATACTTCAGCAGCGGTCGCGCGATGCACATCGATACCCTCAGCAAAAGCTTTGAGTAAATTTTCATCGCCCGATAAATGCGCCATAATGCGCAACTCGACCTGTGAATAATCCGCTGCCAGCATTTTGTAACCTTTGGGCGCAATAAAGGCTTGCCGGATACGCCGACCTTCTTCGCTGCGAACCGGAATATTCTGCAAATTTGGATCAGTAGACGACAACCGGCCGGTCGCCGCCACGGTCTGGTTATACGAAGTATGCACACGCCCAGTTTTTTCATCAACCTGTAACGGCAGTTTATCGGTATAGGTTGACTTAAGCTTGCTTAAACTGCGGTGCTCCAGCAACAGTTTTGGCAAAATATGATCGACTGCCAGTTCTTGCAATACACTTTCCGCCGTAGAATACTGACCGGTTTTGGTTTTTTTTGTTGAAGGTATTTCAAGTTTCTCAAACAGAATATTACTCAATTGTTTTGGCGAGGCGAGGTTAAAGGTTTCACCGGCTTCTTCGTAAGCCTGCAACTCAACTGCTTTCATACGCTCCGCCAATTGTTGGCTCTGCGTCTGCAGCATTGCGACATCAATTTTTACACCATTGCGCTCGATTTTTAGCAGCACGTTTAACAATGGTAATTCGATATCCTGATAAACGCTTTTAAGCGCGGGCTCTTTTTCCAGTTCGCTGTTTAATTTTTGATGAAGTTGCAACGTAATGTCTGCATCTTCCGCGGCATAGGGCCCTGCCTGCTCTAGCGCAACCTGATTAAAGGTGAGCTGTTTGGCGCCTTTTCCAGCGACATCTTCAAAATGAATCGTATTACGACCAAGCAAACGTAACGCCATATCATCCATATTATGCCGACGAGTGGAGTCCAGCACATACGATTCCAACATGGTATCCTGCGTAATGCCTTGTAAATCGATGCCATGATTGATTAACACGTGCGCATCGTATTTCAGATTTTGACCAATTTTGTGTTTGCCGGCATCTTCTAATAACGGCTTTAACGCACCCAACACATCTTGCTCGCTTAACTGTTCGGGCGCGTCCAAATAATCGTGAGCAAATGGTACGTAAGCCGCTTCGCCAATTTCTACCGCAAACGACACGCCGACAACACGGGCTTTCATGTAATCTAAACTTGTGGTTTCGGTATCAAAAGCAAACTGTTCGGCTTTGTTTAATTTTTTTAGCCAGCGTTCAAATGCTTTTTTATCGAGCACGGTTTCATAATTTGTCTCAACGTCTGGCTCGGTACTAATGGGTGATGCTTCACCATCTTCGGCAGATAAATTCGACAGCCAGGTTTTAAATTCCATTTCGGTGTACATTTTCTGCAACTTATCCAATTGTGGCGGGCGCATCGTTAATGCCGATATGGCGTGTTCGAGTTCGACATCACATTTAATGGTGGTGAGTTCGCGCGATAAAGGTAACTGTTCTAAATTTTCGCGCAGACTTTCGCCAACTTTGCCTTTTATTTCATCGGCGTGTGCGACAAGGTTATCCAGCGTTTCATACTGTTTTAACCATTTGGCGGCGGTCTTCGGCCCGACTTTTGGCACACCGGGGATATTGTCGGCGGTATCGCCCATCAACGCTAAATAATCAATAATCGCGCTTGGCAGCACATCGAATTTTTTTACCACACCAGCTTCATCCATCACTACATTGTTCATGGTATTAATAAGCGTTACGTGCGAATTAACCAGTTGCGCAAGGTCTTTATCGCCGGTAGAAATTAAGGTATTCACTTTTTGCTCGGTCGCCTGCTTGGCATAAGTGCCGATGACATCATCCGCCTCAACACCGGGCACGATAACCATCGGGTAACCCAAGGCTTCCACAATTTCGTAAAGCGGCGCAATTTGGCTTCTTAACTCATCGGGCATCGGCGGGCGATTGGCTTTATATTCTTTGTACATATCGTTGCGAAAGGTTTTTCCTTTAGCATCAAAAACCACGGCGATTTGCTCAGGCTGATATTCTTCAACTAATTTATTGAGCATATTAATCACACCATAAACCGCGCCTGTAGGCTGACCTTTGCTATTTTCTAAAGGCGGTAATGCATGAAAAGCGCGGAATAAATACGACGAGCCATCAACGAGAATTAGCGGTGGTTTTTTGCTGGACATTAGAAATGGCGCTCAATTTAATATATTGGTGGTGATTATCGCAAACCATGCAGTGCTTTGATAGCGACACAAGATGTATTTAGTAAATCTCCGTTATACGGTAAAATCACGGTCTATTAAATCTACCTAACCATTTATCAGAAGCCGATTCCCAGCTCGAAATTTTATATGTCTGTTTACACCACCATCGAAGAGAGCGAGCTCAAAAACTTTTTGGCAAATTATGCTGTTGGTGAGCTGGTTGACTATCAGGGTATTAGTGACGGTATTGAAAATACCAATTATTTTGTTAACACCAGCCATGGTCGATTTGTTTTAACCATTTTTGAACAGCATAGTTTTGAAGAGATGCAGTATTACCTCAACTTAATGCATCATCTGGCTGATCATAAAGTGCCAAGCGCGAACCCGGTTGCGGACAAACAAGGCCACTACTTAAGTCACTTCAAAGATAAACCTATTGCATTGGTTGAACGTTTAAATGGTAGCAGCATTATTGAAACAACGATTAATCATTGCGCACAACTCGGAACAGCAATGGGAAAAATGCATGATGCGGGTTTAAGTTTTAAAGAAAAACAAATTAATTTGCGCGGACCGGATTGGTGCCAGCAAACAGCGCAGCAGGTAATGGAAAGATTATCCGCCGATGAGCAACACTTATTAGATGAAGAAATTCATTTTCAGAAAAACGACTTTAATAATTTTGGCCGAGATGCCAGCCTGCCTTGCGGCGTAACACATGCAGATTTATTTCGTGATAATGCTTTATGGAACGATAATAACTTCAGCGGCATTATTGATTTTTATTATTCCTGCGATGATGTTTTATTGTACGATCTCGCCGTTGCCGTTAATGACTGGTGTACAGATTCAAGCTTTAATTTAAACAAAGAAAAAGTGCTTTCTTTTTTAACAAGTTACAATAGCTGTCGACCGCTAACTGATAGCGAACAGACATATTGGCCAGCAATGTTACGTGCTGGCGCTTTGCGTTTTTGGCTATCACGTTTATATGACAAACACTTTCCACGTGGCGGCGAATTAGTCCACACAAAAAATCCTGACGAATTTAAAAACATACTCGCCGACAGAATAAAACACAGTGACGTGTATTTTGATTTTTGGCTTTAACCGCGCTTATGTTTAACAAAACGCTGGCACATGTCGAAAATTTTATTGACTGGACAGGTCGTACAGTTTCCTGGTTAAGTTTACTTCTCGTTTTGGTGACATTCATTGTGGTTGTTTTGCGTTACGTGTTTGATAGCGGCTCGATTGCACTTCAAGAAGTCACAACCTATTTACACGCAACTATTTTTCTTGGCGGGATGGCATATACCCTGCAACAAGACGCGCACGTACGTGTTGATATTTTCTATGCACAATGCTCGAAACAAACAAAAGCATGGATTAATTTATTTGGCGCTTTATTTTTATTATTACCTTTTATGTTCTTTATTAGCTGGGTTAGCTGGTTATATATTGCGGATAGCTGGTCAGTGTTTGAAGGTTCACGCGAAGCGGGTGGTCTGCCCGGTGTTTTCCTTTTAAAAAGTTTAATTCTTGTTATGACATCATTATTAAGCTTGCAAGCATTCACGCAAATTGCTCGCAATATTGAAACGATTTTAGATGCCGACATAATTAATGACGATGAGGGCGACGACTAATGGAATACATGTCGTTATATCTTTTTGCCGCGGTTTTTATTTTATTGTTAATTGGCTATCCAGTTGCATTCACATTGGCAGGCACTGCCCTAATGTTTACTGCCATTGGCGAAATGACCGGAACCTTTGACCCCGCTTTTTTAGAAGCTTTACCTAATCGTTTATACGGCATTATTGGCAATCAAATTTTAATGGCAGTACCGCTCTTTGTTTTTATGGGCGTTATGCTGGAACGCTCAAAAATTGCCGACGAATTGCTTACTACAATGTCACGCCTGTTTGGCAACTTACGCGGTGGACTAGCTATATCCGTTGTTCTGGTTGGCATGTTGCTTGCGGCAAGCACGGGCATTGTTGGTGCCACTGTCGTGACGATGGGATTACTCTCTTTACCCACTATGTTAAAACAAGGTTACGACCCTAAAATTTCAACAGGTTTAATTTGCGCTTCCGGCACACTGGGGCAAATTATTCCGCCGTCTATTGTGTTGGTTTTGCTCGGTGATGTTTTATCTAATGCCTATCAGCAAGCACAACTTGATATGGGAATATTTTCTCCGGAAACTATTTCTGTTGGTGATTTATTTATCGGCGCATTGATACCCGGTTTATTACTGGTTACTCTTTATATGCTCTACATTGTTGGTGTTGCCTTTTTTAACAAAGACGCCATGCCTGCTTCGAGTGAAAATAACATTACTTATGAATCACACTTATTGCATGACGTTTTAAAAAGTTTAATACCACCACTACTACTAATATTCGCCGTGCTCGGCTCTATCATTGGCGGGTTTGCTACACCAACCGAGGCTGCGTCAATCGGTGCGGTTGGCGCCATGTTTCTTGCCGCATCGAAAAAAATGTTGTCACTTAAAACATTGCAAGAAGTTACTCGCAGCACTACGCGCGTTAGCTGCATGGTATTTATGATATTAATTGGTGCAGCGTTATTTTCACTTGTGTTCCGCGGCTTTGGCGGCGATGAATTAATACAGGCGTTACTTGGTGATTTAGACGGCGGAAAATATCACGCGCTTTTCATCGTAATGCTAGTCATGTTCTTATTAGGTTTTGTACTTGATTTCATCGAGATCACTTTTGTGGTTGTGCCCATTGTCGGGCCGATATTACTTGCCATGGGCATTGATCCAATATGGCTCGGCATTTTAATTGCGATTAACTTGCAGACGTCTTTCTTAACACCACCCTTTGGTTTCGCCTTATTTTATTTACGTGGCGTTGCACCCTCTTCGATAAAAACAACGCAAATATATCAGGGCGTCATGCCTTTTATTGCAATACAACTTATTGTTATGGCAATGATTGCTTACTGGCCAGCGCTTGCTACCTGGCTGCCAGACACACTTTCTTAAACCTGAAATCAGAGCTAGGATTATCATTATTGATTAGCGCTGTAATTGGCGTAAAAAAACGCTAACTCTTACTTGCTGCAGTAGTACCCCTCATCAAAAATACCTGAGTAACATTTTCCCTGAAAACATTTTCGTGGCCATAAAAAAACCCCGCTCAGCGGGGCTTTTTACAACGTTATTTATTTAGTAAATAACTATGCTAGTAAATAACTATGCTTTTCTACGAGCAATACCAACCAGACCAAGCAAACCTGAACCAAATAACCATACTGCTGCCGGCACAGGCACAACGGTTGTTGCAATCGACATACTGTATCCATTCAAACTACTAGCTGAAAAAGTCCATATTGCATCAGTTGGGTCAAAGTCAATACCCGTCAGTATACCAGTACCATCTAAGGTTAATAAACCACTGTTCTGATCAACGACATTTAATGAAGTAAGCTCAAAGCTCCAGCCTTCAATTGTTAAAAAATTCGTGCCAGTAAGCGCAAGCGTCAAACTTTCAGTACTACCACCAAGACCTGTAGAAAAGAAAGTAACGTCATCCGTATCGCCTGTACCATCTACACCAAATACAGTGGACAGAGAAATATCTGTTACATCAGATAAATCTGTTCCCGTTGCAGTAAACGCACCACCTATACCAAAAGAACCATTAATTGTCGCGGCATAAGCATTTGACACAGCCATCGACAAGAAACACATAAATAAAACTTTTATTACACTATTCATAATACCCATCCAACTTTAATAAAATTTATATTTGTCTAAAATTTGTTTATTAGATTTTTTACGCAAACCTTTTTTTACGCAAACCTTTTACGCAAACCAATAACAATTAAACCAAGTGACAATAGAGCTAGTACACCTGGCTCAGGCACATTTGCTGACGCTGCTGACCAGGTAAAGAGACCATTTCCTGTACTATTGCCTGAAAAGCTCCAAGTCGCTGATGTAGCATCAAGCCCAAGTCCAGCAGTCGCACTGATAATACCTGTGCCATTAAGTACCAAAAAATTACTGGGGTCATTGCTAGTACCACGTATGACATCTGTCAATTCGAATGAAAATGCACCCACTTGCCAAAAATCTGCAATCGAGCCAGCGAAAGGGTCAAACGTAAAATCTTTAATTGTGCCAAGACTTCCCGCTAAACCAGCGAAATCACCGTCACCAGCTGTGACACGAAAAAAATTATTTGACGTAAAATCAACTGCGACAGCCGCCGAAGCATCGTTTGTCTGAGCACCACTCGCATCAAGCACGGTTGCGCCGCCAAACATATCGAGTGTGCCTGTAATTGGTAATGCCTGCACATTAAAAGCGCTTAATGCCAGCAGGCTGCTAATCAGTACTAATTTGAACTTATTCACAATTATTATCCTTTTAAAATTAAATTTGCAATTAAAATATTAAGATAGCATCCATTCGAGACTGCCATTTCATAATCTGTGGAAACTATTATGCAACTCTCATGCCATTCCAAAAATTACCCATATAAATCAACGTCTTAAATATCATTAAGCCTATTTCTTCCATACTGCCTACATATCAACACACCGCTCTTGCTTCAAACCGTCAACTGTACCGACAAATTTCTAATGCAGCTAACGCAAAACCAACTGGAAAAGCTCTTAAACTACTGAATTAATTATTATTATTTTTCAATAACTCTTGAGTTCATAACTGTAAATATTTTAAACACCACAACACCTAGTGTATTTTTAAAATTGAGTCCCCTGGTTAAAAACCTTGGCGTAATACCAAAAATCTGCACGTCACAGAAAAATACGGCAAACTGTGCGCAAATTCTGTCTTAGGCCTACTTCATGAAACTGCCTCACCCACTAAGCTACTTCGCTCAAAAAATACTTTACCTGTGGATAAAGACCAGTGTACTTCAAAGCCCAGGCACACAAGCGACTAAAGATAACACTGCGACGATTTATGTTCTCCAATCACGTGCGTGGTCTGATTTGCTGGTACTCGAGCATGAGTGCGAATTACTAAATATCACACAACCACTTTCATCAATAAGTTTTCCAGCTTTGAGAGAATGGCACCATGTTCACACTGTAGCGCAAGCTCAGCCGTTAAAGGCCTGGCTGCAGCACAAAAACAAATACTCGAAAATGTTAAACGGCATTCATCAGGTATTACTAGAGAACCCTGAACTCGATGTACATTTTATCCCGACTGTGGTTTTCTGGGGTCGCCCAGTGTTAAAACAAAAACACTGGTTTCGCGTGTTATTTTCTGACACCTGGGGGTTTGCGGGTCGTACACGTCGCTTTTTCACTATTTTATTTAATGGCAAAAACACCCTATTGCAATTTTCGCCGGCGATTTCCTTTCGGGATTTAGTCAATAATACTGCCTCTGACGATGTTGTTAACAACCTGCAGCAGCAATTATCGGAACGCTTAACTGAAATTAAACAGGCAACACTGGGTCCCGATATCTCCCATCGCCGCACGCTGGTGCGTAAATTGCTGGAAAACACCGACATATTAAAAGCCATTCATAATCGCTGCCAGCAAGATAATATTTCAGAATATAAAGCCACAAAAATTGCTCAAAATTATCTGAACGAAATTGTCGCCGACCGTAGCTACATCACTATTCAAATTTTACAGCGTGTGCTAACCGCCTTCTGGAACAAGTTCTATTCCGGCATCGACATTCACAACAGTGCTCAATTAAAACAACTGGCAATAAGCCATGAGCTTGTTTACGTGCCTTGCCACCGCAGCCATATTGATTATTTATTGCTTTCATATGTAATACACAATGAAGGTTTGGCGATTCCTTACATTGCTGCCGGTAAAAACTTAAACATGCCGGTCATCGGACCAATTTTGAGAAAGGCTGGCGCATTTTTTATTCGCCGCAGTTTTAAAGACAACGAACTGTATTCAACGGTGATGTTTGAATACCTTGCTTCTCAAATTTCTAATAATATGCCCATCGAATATTTTGTCGAAGGTGGGCGCAGCCGTACCGGTCGTTTGCTGCCACCAAAACCCGGCATGTTAGCAATGACAATTCGTGCCTTTCTAAAATATAAAAAACGCCCGGTTGCATTCATCCCCGTTTATATCGGTTATGAAAAAATGATCGAAGGCAAAGCCTATCTTGCCGAACTTAAAGGGGATGATAAAAAATCAGAAACACTGCTGGGCTCTTTACGCTCTATTTTAAATATTCGCGGATTTTATGGAAAAGTCAGCACCAGCTTTGGTCAACCCGTTTTTTTAAACGATATATTAGATGAGCAAAATGCCAACTGGCAAAACCAAACTTACGATGACAAAAAACGCCCTCACTGGTTAAAACCTGCCGTCACACAAACATCGACACTCATCATGCAGCATATTAACGAAAGCTGCGCAGTGAATAGTATTAACCTGATTGCAACCGCGTTACTCGCCGCGCCTAATCAAACCATGGACGAAGGTGAACTTAGTCGCACCTTAGATTTCTACAGCGCATTAATTAAACACCATCACTATTCTGATTTTATTACCTTAACGCCGCACAGTGCTAACAAACAAATTCAACACGCAGAAAATTTAGACCTTGTTCATCGTCGAAAACATGAAATGGGCGACTTTATTTATCTCGACAAAGCACACGCCATTTTATTAACTTATTATCGAAATAATATTTTGCACCTGCTGGTGCTGCCATCATTAATCGCCTGCTGTTTTAATAATACAACATCATTAAAAAAAGAAACGATTAAACATTATATAAAAATTGCTTACCCTTTTCTAAAAACAGAATTTTTTTTACCGTGGTCGTTTTCACAGGCAGAACATATAATCGACGACATCCTGAACTACTTAAACGACTGCGAATTAATTGTGTCACTTAACGATACCAACACATTCGGCAAACCTGCAATCAGCACCGAACAGCACGCGCAACTAAATACATTGGCTCAGATTGTTTCACCTGTGTTAGAACTGTATTACATGATATTTGCTTTACTCGCCGAACATGGTTCAAATAAATTATCACGTCAGCGGCTGGAAGAATTATGCTACTTAATGGCACAACGACTTTCACTGATGTACGAAATAAATTCACCTGATTTCTTCGACAAAAAATTAATCGCGAACTTCATCAATTCGCTGATTGAGCTCGGTTACGTTACGATTAATAATGCGAATAAATTAGAACTAAGTGATTACGCACTAAACGAAGGTCGATACGCGCGCCGCCTGTTGGATAAAAATATGCAATACAACATATTACAAATGTTACGCACATCAGCAAGCAAGTAATGATAAGTGTTACTACGACTTAAAAAGTTAGGTCTTGCTTTTTACCTTCCTTTCTTTTTTCTGCCGCAAGCAATATCTTTCGTTTTTCTTTATCGTCAATATCACCCCAACAAATTATTTCCTCTAGTGTTCTACCACAACCAATGCACACATCTTGTTTATCAAGACAACAGTTTCGGACACATGGCGAGGTGATTGACATAAAATTGGCATGAAGTTAGCAGCTAATCATTAGCGCACGTTATAATAAATTTTTTCTGAAATTTTGTGCCAGGCGGAAACCTGTTTATAAAATTTATTGTATGAATCATGAATTTTTTGCGCAGCTTTATTTTTACTGGCTAATTCGCTGACGACTTCATTGGACAATATTTTCAGTTTTGCTAGCACATCATCCGGCAGTTTTCTTACATCGACTTTATGTTTGTTTACTAACGTGTCTAATGCCGCATTATTTTTTGCGGTAAATTCTAGTGACATATCCTGATTCACAATTTTGCAGCAGTTCTTCACGATACTTTTTAAATCTTTAGGCAGCGCCTCAAATGCTTTTTTATTGATGAGCGCTTCCAATGTTGTGCCTGGTTCATGCCAACCGGGGTAATAATAATATTTTGCAGCTTTATGTAAACCAAACGCCAAATCATTGTAAGGCCCGACCCATTCTGTTGCGTCGATTGCGCCAGTTTTTAATGAGGTGAATAATTCGCCGCCGGGCAAATTAACCGGTGTACCGCCTGCACGTTTTAATACTTCACCACCCAATCCCGGTATACGCATTTTTAATCCTTTTAAATCTTTTGTGCTATTAATTTCTTTATTAAACCAGCCCGCCATTTGCACGGTTGTATTGCCAGCAGCCGCTGGTATAACATCAAATGGCTCATAAGTTTCTTCCCACAATTCCATGCCTCCGCCATAATATAACCATGATGTCATTTCCGTTGCGTTCATGCCAAACGGTACGGTAGAGAAAAATTGCGCCTCTTCTATTTTACCTTTCCAGTAATAAGCCGAGCCATGGCCTATTTGCGCCGTGCCACGCGAGACTGCATCAAACACTTCAAATGCTGGAATTAATTCACCCGCACCATAAACTTTTACTTTTATTCTGCCATCACTCATTTCAGTAATAAGTTTTGCTAATTGATTTGCGCCAGTGCCCAGCACAGGAAAATTTTTCGGCCATGTGGTGACCATTTTCCATTTTATTTTTGTGTTTGCACTAACGATTGCTGGCGCAGCAATGCCGGCTGTTGCCACCGCACCGACGCTTGCCTGCTTGATAACATTATTAATAAAGTCACGACGTTTCATATTTACACCTATAGTAAAAAACTAATTTAGCCGATATTGCTTGTTGATGGTATCGACGGCAAGGATGCCGTCGTTAAGCCTACACGGATGTATTTACGGCGACCATCAACAAGTAATATCGGCGAAGTCAGTTAAGGGCACCTCTATTAATTGCTTATGTCCTCTGCGTGCCCTTAAGCTGGCGACAAATTAGCATAAGCCATCACCAACCATTTGCTGCCTTCGTATTCAAAATTAACTTGCACTCTAGCATGGCTATCACTACCTTCTAAATTTGTTACCACGCCTTCACCAAATTTTTTATGCGTTACACGTTGACCGACATATATGCCGTTGACGGTTTCTTTTGATTTATAAGCTGTAGCCTTGTACTGCGGAGATGAAACTGTATGGCTGATATTGTGCGTACCGCGAACTTCTTCTACTAAATGCTCAGGGATTTCACTAACAAAACGTGATGCTGAAGGATATAAATCCTGGCCATATAATCGACGGTGTTCAGCGCAACATAAAACTAATTGTTCTCGCGCACGGGTAATGCCGACATAACAAAGTCGGCGCTCTTCTTCTAACTTACCTTCTTCTTCCAGTGAACGTTGGCTGGGAAACAAACCTTCTTCCATGCCAACAATAAACACCAGCGGAAATTCTAAGCCTTTTGCGCTGTGCATCGTCATCAGTTGAACACAATCATCCCACTCAGCCGCCTGACCTTCGCCCGCTTCTAACGCTGTATGTGTTAAAAACGCGGTTAGTTCGTCCATCGGAATTTCTAATTCTGACTGGTCGTAATCAAAACCACGCGCAGCGGTAATTAATTCTTCAATGTTTTCAACACGCGCTTGTGCTTTTTCTGTTTTTTCTTTTTCGTAATATTCAATCAAACCAACATTATGCACAACATGATCAACTTGTTTATGTAATGGCATCTCATTAGTTGCTGCTAACATTTCCTCGAGCAAATCGACAAAATGTTGCAATGCATTAGCGGCTCTGGTTGGGAAACTTTTATCATCTAAAATTTGTTTTGCGGCAAACCATAACGGGCAATTAAGTTGTTTGGAAACTTCGCGAATTTTTTCAACGCTACGCTCACCAATGCCACGCGTTGGTGTATTAATAACACGTTCAAAAGACGCGTCATCATTTTGGTTATTCATTAAGCGCAAATACGCTAACGCATTTTTTATTTCTGCACGCTCAAAAAATCGCATACCACCGTACACACGATACGGTATTGCTTCGCTAACAAAACGTTCTTCTAAAATACGTGACTGTGCATTCGAACGATATAAAATAGCAACATCGGCGCGCGCATGGCCTGAATTTACAAACTGCTTTATTTTATCGATAACAAATTTTGCTTCGTCGCGCTCGTCATAAGCGTTGTAAAAAATAATCGGCTCGCCATCCTCACCACTACTCCATAATTTTTTACCCAAGCGATCGGCGTTGTTATCAATTAGAGCATTGGCTGCAGAAAGAATGGTGGTGGTTGAACGATAATTTTGTTCGAGGCGAATAATTTCTGCTGACGGATAATGTTTTTGGAAACGTTGAATATTTTCAACTTTCGCGCCGCGCCAGCCGTAAATTGCCTGATCGTCATCACCAACAATAAATATTTTATTTGACGCACCTGCCAGCAATTGAATTAACGCGTATTGAATTGTATTGGTGTCCTGAAACTCATCAACCAAAATATGTTGGAAACGTTTTTGATAATGTTTTTGTAGTGAATCGTTATCACGAATCAATTCCAGTGTGCGCAATAATAATTCTGCAAAATCAATCACGCCAGCACGTTCGCAAGCAACTTCGTAAGCACTGTAAATTCGCACCATCTGTTCATACATTGGGTTGCGTGAAGTATCGATATGCGCGGGGCGTTTGCCCTCATCTTTGCGTGTATTAATAAAACCCTGCGCTTGTTTCGGCGGCCACTTAGATTCATCTAATTCCAACGTTTTTAAAATACGCCGCACCATTCGGTACTGATCGTCCGAATCTAAAATTTGAAAACTTTGCGGTAGTTTTGCTTCTTTCCAATGGTTGCGTAATAAACGGTGCGCCAAGCCATGAAACGTTCCCACCCACATTCCAGCAACCGGATGCGCCTGCAATTTTTCAACACGCTGGCGCATTTCGGCTGCCGCTTTATTAGTAAACGTTACTGCAAAAATATTGTAGGGAGAGATATTTTCAACCTGGTTCAACCAGGCAATGCGATGCACCAGCACGCGGGTTTTACCACTACCAGCACCAGCAAGCACCAACATATGTTCAGGCGCAGCGGTCACCGCTTTGCGTTGCGCGTCATTTAAATCATTGAGAATTTCCGAGACGTCTGCCTTTGATTTTGCATCGGGCAACAACTCGCTAATTTCAGACATTAAAGCTTAAACCTCTATTTTTAACTATTCGCACGGTAACGGCTCACATGCTAACCATTGATGATTAAAACGCTGAGCCAAGTGACATGTATAAACGGTCGTCGCCTATTTCACTGTCAAAGCCATGTGCGTAACCAACACGGAAACGCAGCGGCACAAAATAAAACAAATTACTGTCCGCAACGATTTCAAAACCGGCACTACTATAATAAGTGTCAGGACTATTTTGATACGCCGCACCCGATTCCACAAAAACACTGCCTGACCACTGCATTAAACCAATCGGCGGTGTCATTATGCCACGTTCATTTCGTTGAAAAGGAAAACGCCACTCTGCTGTTAGTAATTGCGAGCGACGACCACGCAATTGCGGCTGCCCTTCTCGATAACCACGCAATGGATATTTTCGCTGATTAAATACACTAGCGGATTGCCCGCCGAACAAAACACCCAAAGCACTAAAACCAACATCTTCACCGCCTAGTTCAAACGGTCGTGGGTTATCAGTGCCCCAGCCCTGCAAGAAACGAAGCGCTAATACACTTTCTTTGCCGGTGCGAATAAACTGCTTCCAGTCCAGCGTATAAACCTGTCCGGTATAATCTGCATCTAATGTATCACTGTCTTCGGCGACGACTCTTAACGTCATGCCATCGTTGCGACTAATCGATAAAGGGTGATTTTTTGTACTGTTGTATAACCATGCCAAGCCTAAAATATGATCTTCAAAATCAGGAATTGATGCCATCACTGTGCCCGCTTTGTGTGCGACTTCCTGATCTAAAAATACGCCCGCCAATATTTCGTGCTGTGACAATATTTTTCTAAAGGGGAAAGCGTAAGTCGCACCTGCGATATTATGCACAGTTGAGAAAGCCAGTTCATTATTTGTATCAAGAAACACGCTGCTATTGCGCGCCAAACTTAAAAACAAGCGGTCGGCATAAGCATAAGATGCTGAGCCTTCAAACACATCCAGTTTAAAATCCCACGAACCTGCCAGCGAATAATTATGAAAACCTAAAGCATCCGAACCAACGGTTGAAATGCCAACGGGTGAGCGTTGCTCGGTAAAACCAAAAAACGGGAACCACCAACGCGGACGCATGCTTGGCCAGGGAGAATAATCCCTTTGCGCGTGATCGCCATCTTCATAATCATAGGACAACAATGTTGTGTCGCTAGAAACATTCGCCCGCTTTATTGATGACGTTATTGGTGTTGGATCTTCGAGCTTAAAAATGCTGTGACCTTCCGCCGTGTAACCCGCGTAATAAATTGGCCCATCCTTTTCGCCCTGACTTGCTTGAAACGCACTACCTAATACATTGCTGATTTGCACTGTTGATTTATTTTGTGTGTTATACAAATATAAATTGTAAGCGTGATTCTTTTCGTGGCCGAACAAAATGTTACCGTCCGGTGTATATTGCGGCGCACTTTCTATTTCTGTGCCTCGCGTAATCGCCTGCCATTGCCGCGTGTTTAAATCAAAGGTTTCAATGTTCCAACCCAGCTTATGTCGCCACATAGTTGCGACTAGTGTATCGCCGTCCGGTGAAACATCAATTTGTCCCAGCACTTCATCATTGTCGCCACGCCATAAAACTTCCTGCAGCCCACCTTCTGCATTTAACTGATGCAATGTCATAACACCGCTTTGATGATTTGCCGCAAAAATTTTCTGACCATCGGGATGCCAACTTGCAAAAATATAACGACCGCATTTTGTTAAGCGTATTAACTCTTTTTTTTCTTCATCGTAACGATAAATATCGCGATAGACATGATAGCGATTACAAAACTCATCTTGCGTAAGTAAGATGCCACGTTTTTTATGCACATCAAGATTAGCGGAACCATTAAGTTCAGCCAGCACCTTATATTCACCAGCAGCATTTATTTTTATCAGCGAGGCTTGTTGATAACCGTTATTGCGAACAAAATACACATCCTTGTCTAACACCTGCACCTGATCTGTTGAGTAAGCATCTGCTGAAATTTGCACGCCCTGCTTTAATCCGGCATTGGTGATTTGCGCAATCTGTGAATCGTATTTTTCTTTTAACCAGTTAGAATAATCTTTCCACAAAGGCGTTAGGTTTGCGCCCAATGTTTGGTTGGCATTGGTGTTTATAAAAAAGGGCAAAAGATTATCACTGTAACCCTGCACCCAATTATGTAACGCTTCTTCATTTCGTGTTTCTGCGATAAACGCCATAAATTGCGAACCGTACAAATAACGTGTTGTACCCGCCGGCCAGGTTGCCACTGGCAGATTAACGTGATCAACTGGCTGCAAGCCTTTTATTACTTCTTCACGCATCATGGTTTCAAACATAGTGCTTTGACCGCGACCAATACCACGCATTAGATCGGTTTCTTTATGTGTTGCCAAACCTTCTGTTATCCAGGCAGGCTGATAGGCATTTGGAAATAGAAGAAAAAATCGACCAAAAATACCTCTTAAATATTCTGGTGCGCCGGCGCTTTTATCGAGATGAATAATGTGCGTGTATTCGTGTGTAATTAAGGTGGTGAACCAGTCATCAAAATCTTCCAGTGTGTTGACTGAAGTTGGTGGCGCTAAAAATAAAACGGTGCGATTGAAAAATATTGGCGTGGCAAAACCGTTGGGGAAATCTGTTTCATCACTTAACACAATGTGCGTTTTTTCAAGTGGCTGCCAATTGAAATCATTTGTGTGTCTTGCATGTGCCTTTTCTGCAATAAGCAAAGCTCTTTCCGCACGTGCTTTATAACCATCGGCATAATGCACAAACAGGTGTTCACTTTCGATAGTGTACCAATCCAATGTTGGATCGATAGCGGCATGTAACGTCGTTACTGCACTAAAAAATATTAAAACGGCTAATTGTAAAAGTTTTTTTAGCATTGTTAATTTATCGCCGCAACCCAAAACCAAGTAGCAATAACCCGGGAACAGCTAAGACCCAACTAGCAACCGGCACTGTCCAAAAAACTGGCACTGAAATCGCGGTAGTATAAATAACTGACGCGCTAATAATCATGCCACTGCCGCCTAATACAAAAAGCCCGCGTTGACTGTTACGTTTTATTTCATCGCGAATTTTTTTAATTTCTGCCATTTGTTTTAACTGATATTCACCATCGGAATAGGCTTTTAAACTTTTATAAATCAGCCCCGGCATTTCAGGCATTTTTTCAATCATGTATGGCAGATCGTCTTTAAGATTGCGGAACAACGCGCGCGGCCCAACTTGCTCCTGCATCCAGTTTTCTAAAAATGGTTTTGCTGTTTTCCATAAATCCAGATCAGGGTATAACTGCCGCCCCAGGCCTTCGATGTTTAATAAGGTTTTTTGTAAAAGAACCAGTTGCGGTTGCACTTCCATATTAAAACGCCGCGCGGTTTGAAATAAACGTAACAATAATTGTCCGAATGAAATTTCTTTTAATGGCTTTTCAAAAATCGGTTCGCAAACACTACGAATCGCTGATTCAAATTCATCAACACGGGTATGTGATGGCACCCAACCGGATTCAACATGTAATTTAGCAACCTTAAAATAATCGCGCTGAAAAAATGCCAAAAAGTTTTCTGCCAGATAACGCTTATCTGTCTGACTTAATGTGCCCATAATGCCAAAATCAACTGCGATGTATTTCGGGCTTTTGGGATTATCGGTATCAACAAAAATATTCCCGGGATGCATATCGGCATGAAAAAAGTTATGGGTGAAGACTTGGGTGAAAAATATTTCTACGCCCATCGCTGCCAGCCGTTCCATGTCTGTGCCTTGTTCTTTCAGCGATTCTATATCACGTATCGGCGTGCCATAAATTCTTTCCATGACCAGCACATTTTTACGCACAAAATCCCAATAAATTTCTGGTACATACAAATCATTAGAGCCTTCAAAATTTCGCCGTAGCTGGCTGGCGTTTGCCGCTTCGCGCAAAAGATCTAATTCATCCAATATTGTTTTTTCATATTCTTCGATAACTTCAACCGGGCGCAAGCGCCTTAGCTGTGAAGAATATTTTGCGGCTAACTCAGCAATAACATATAACAGTGAAATATCACGTTTAATTACTGGCAACACATCGGGGCGCAAAACTTTTACGACGACATTCTCGCCGGTTTTTAACACCGCGGCATGAACTTGTGCGATTGATGCAGAAGCTAATGGTTGCTCTTCAAATGATTTAAACAATTCACCAACGGTTTCGCCAAAAGCTTTTTCTATTATAGCGACAGCATTTTTTCCTGGAAAAGCGGGTACGTTATCTTGTAGCTGCTGCAATTCATCAGCAATGTCATCCGCCAATAAATCACGGCGGGTTGATAACATCTGACCAAATTTTATAAAAATGGGACCAAGATCTTGCAATGCTTCGCGCATACGAACCGCGCGCGGCTTACGCTCTCCACGAAACCAGTTCCACGGGAAAATATACATAAGAAAGCGAAACGGACGAAACAAATGCGTGGTAAAAATAATGTCGTCAAGACCATGTCGCATTAACACCCAGTTAATGTATATCATGCGAATGAATTGGCCCGGCGTTAGTATTGGCATTTTATTTTTATTTGTTTTATTGATGTTGGTGCGTTACTTATAATTCAAGCTTTATAATTCGAGATTTATGATTCAAGATTTTTAATTTTTGCTTGTAGTCGATCAACATTATTTCTTAACTGGTCGACTTCCTCGTAAAAAATATTTAATTCAGTATCAGTTACAACATCGCGACTTTCTTCCTGTAAATATTCACTAACACTGCTTGAAACAGATGCTGCCGATTGTTTTCCCCAGCGACTGAATTTATTAGCTGACTGCTGAATTTGATAAGCGATACCATCCCCGACTAAATTTGCTAATGGCTCAGACCAATCAATATCCATCTGTGAAAAAATATTTTTAAACTGATGTCCCAAACGCGTATCACCACTTATTTCAACTTCACCTTTTAATAGCATGTTAGCAGTGTTCGACACTAACCCCATTTTAAATAACGAAACGGGCGAACCGCATAATACAGTATCCGGCGTGCCATCATAATCTGTGAGCACCTGTATGCCGCTTGCATTCGGCAACATATAAAAAATTTTATCGATACCCGTCATTACCAACTTAATCACCTTGCCATCAAATTGCGCGAGCTTGTCCAGCATTTCTGGGTCAAGCGCCAGATAACGATTGATGGCAGTTTCAATGATTAACATACGATGGGCATAAAACTATAATTTGAAACCTTTATGAAGCGCAACAATACCGCCCGTCATATTATGATAAGTACAACGCTCGAAACCAGCTTCACACATCATTTGTTTTAAGGTTTCTTGATCGGGGTGCATACGAATAGACTCAGCAAGATAGCGATAACTTTCTTCATCGTTAGCAATCAACTTGCCCATCTTCGGTAAAATATTAAAAGAATAAAAGTCGTAAATTTTATCCAACCCAGGCACTACAGGTTTTGAAAATTCCAGCACCAGTAATCGACCACCCGGTTTTAAAACACGATACATAGACTGCAACGCTACTAGCTGGTGCGTGACGTTGCGCAAGCCAAACGCGATAGTGATGCAATTGAAACTGTTATCATCGAACGGCAAATCTTCTGCGTTAGCTTCAACAAAATCAATATTGCCCGCATAACCTTTATCCAGTAAACGTTTACGACCTTCTTCGAGCATCGCGGCGTTAATGTCCGAGATAATTATTTTTCCCGTCGGCCCAACTTGCTTTGCCATTTGCATGGTTAAGTCGCCGGTGCCGCCAGCAACGTCCAACGCTTTATCGCCCGCTTTTAAACCGGTGTGCTGCATGGCGATTTTTTTCCAAATGCGATGCACACCGAACGACATGACATCGTTCATAATGTCGTATTTACTGGCGACCGAATCAAACACGCCAGCGACTAAACCTTCTTTGGCGTTTTCATCAACCGTTTTATATCCAAAGTGTGTTTCTTTTTTTGTCATATTTATTTTTTCCGCAAATAAACGCGAATAAACGCAATTGTTTTTGAAAAGTGCTTCACTCTCTCAGAAGCACTTAAAGGCAATTTTAAAGCTGTCAAAAAAATTACTTAATTTTAATTTTTTTAGAATATTAAAGTTTGTATTTGCGTTCATTTGCGGAAAATATTCTCAATCTATTTTTCTGCGTTCGTGCCCAGCTTCTTTCAAACGATTTAAATAATCCTGCCACTTTTTTTCGTAGGTATCTCCCAGCTCATATAAGTATTCCCAAGTATATAAACCGGTGTCGTGTTTATCATCAAAAATAAATTTTAGTGCATAATTCCCTTGCGGCTCTATCGAGTCAATGGTGACTTCTTCTTTGTTTAATTGCAAAATTTCCTGACCCGGTCCGTGGCCCGTCACTTCTGCTGACGGTGAGTACACCCGCAAGTATTCACACGGCAACTGATGCACCGCACCGTCTTCGTATTCCACTTCTAATACACGACTTTTCTGGTGTAAATTTATATTGATTGGTTTTGACATAATGTTCTCTAATATATGGTTCGCTTTCGTCGCTACAACATTCATCTACAGTATGTAACGACTTAAATCTTCGTCTTTTATTAACTCACTCAAACTATCATTAACGTACTGCGCATCAATGGTAATTGATTCGCCGGTTTTGTCAGGCGCAGAAAACGAAATTTCTTCCAGCAGTCGTTCCATAATAGTATGCAAGCGGCGTGCGCCAATATTCTCTGCGCTTTCATTGACATCAAATGCTGATTGCGCAATTTGTTTTACGCCATCTTCGGTGAAGTCTATCGCCAAACCTTCGGTGTTCATCAGTGCTTTGTATTGTACGGTTAACGCGGCATCGGGTTCAGTTAATATACGTTCAAAATCTTCTGCGTTCAACGCCGATAATTCGACGCGAATCGGCAAGCGACCTTGCAATTCTGGAATAAGATCACTGGGTTTGGTCAAATGAAAAGCGCCGGATGCGATAAATAAGATGTGGTCGGTTTTTACCATGCCGTATTTAGTGGAAACCGTGCAGCCTTCCACCAGCGGCAACAAATCACGCTGTACACCTTCGCGCGAAACGTCTGCGCCACCGCCACTTTCTGCGCGTTTTGCGACCTTGTCTATTTCGTCGATAAATACGATGCCATTTTGCTCGGCATTTTCAACTGCACGGGTTTGAATTTCATCTTCTTTCAGCAACTTGCCAGCTTCTTCTTCGAGAATGACTTTTCGCGCTTTGTCGATACGCATTTTACTGGCTTTTTTCTTATCACTACCCATGTTTTTAAACATGCCCTGTAACTGCGAGGTCATTTCTTCCATGCCCGGCGGTGCCATAATTTCTACGCCAACTGGCGCGGCGGAAATTTCCATCTCGATTTCTTTGTCGTCTAGCTCGCCCTTTTGCAGTTTTTCTCTAAATTTTTGCCGCGTTGAATTATCGTTATCGTCTTCTGGCTCGCCAAATTCATTTCTTGCCGGTGGCAGCAGCGCATCTAAAATACGCTCTTCGGCGGCTTGCTCGGCTAAATGACGCACTTTTGCCATTTCCTGTTCGCGAGTCGTTTTTACTGACATGTCAACAAGATCGCGAATGATAGAATCAACTTCGCGGCCAACATAACCAACTTCGGTGAATTTTGTTGCTTCGACTTTAACGAATGGTGCGTTTGCCAAATGCGCCAGCCTGCGCGCTATTTCGGTCTTGCCAACGCCGGTTGGACCAATCATCAAAATATTTTTAGGCGTGATTTCATCGCGCAATTCCTGATGAACCTGCATCCGCCGCCAGCGATTGCGCAAGGCAATCGCAACGGCACGCTTGGCATCATTCTGACCAACAATGTGTTTATCTAATTCCTGGACAATTTCTCGGGGTGTCATTTCAGACATAAAACTCTAACCTTCTTTTATAATTCATTAATATGGCTCTAAAAGAGTCTAACTTGCGGCTTTAAGCCCAATTTAAATTTTCTTAAATTTCTTCGATGGTGCGTGTCTGGTTGGTGTAAATACAAATATCACCTGCAATTGCCAAACTCTTTTCGACGATGTCGCGCGCGCCCAACTCTGTACTATCAAACAACGCTCTCGCCGCCGACTGCGCATACGGCCCACCTGAGCCGATAGCAATTAAATCGTCATAAGCGTCAATCACATCGCCAGTGCCAGAAACCAGCAAAGAGGCATCCGCATCAGCGACAATCAACATCGCTTCCAGTTTGCGCAACATACGATCTGTTCGCCAGTCTTTTGCCAGTTCAACCGCTGCGCGTTTTAGCTGACCGCTGTGACGTTCCAACATAGATTCAAAACGCTCTAATAAAGTGAACGCATCGGCGGTTGCACCTGCAAATCCAACAATGACTTTATCACCATAAATTTTTCTTACTTTGGTGGCATTGCCTTTCATCACCGTGTTGCCCAGCGTTACCTGACCATCACCGCCGACAACCACTTTGCCATTACGGCGAACAGTTAAGATGGTTGTACCGTGAAATGTTTCCATTTTTAGCTCCGAATTAGCTCTAGGGCTAGCTGCACTTAAAACGGGAATTTTACACTATGAAGGGAGTCACTCATACCACGAGTGTTATGAGGAATATTCCCGGCAATGTATGCCGGGAAAGTACGGTTTTTTGCATCTAACGAATTTTTCTAGGTTTAGTGACTAACGTGAATAACAATAAGCTGCACATCACCGCTTGCTTCAAAATTTAATACATCACCTCGGAAAACTTCCCCGTCTTCAACTGGTTTACCATTAGCAAGACCTTTACCTCTTGTTATGTATGCAATAAAAGGTTCGTCAACATCGACGCTTTGTCCTTGATTAAGTATGGCAACATCCATTTTTGTTGCTGCAGGAAAATCTGCGTCGCTGCTCGCCTCGCCGCCGTAAATGCGCGTTAACTTGCCACTTGTTGGTTGATACACTTTATACCCTGCAGGCTGACCTGCTTGCTCAGGCAACACCCATATTTGAATCATTCGATTCCAGTCAGCATCAGGATTAATTTCGTTATGCGAAAAACCTTCGCCACCGGCGCGTTGTACCTGCACATCATTGCGACCGAGATCTTTACCGTTTTCTAACGAACCTTCGTGTGATATTCGCCCGTCAACCAATACTGAAATCACATCAATTTCGTGATGACTGTGCATACGGGTTTCGCCATGCGGCATAAAACGTGCATCGGCAAGGTAGACGAAATTGCCAATACCCGGCCAGCTACCATCTTTATTTTCATGCGAGCCAAATACTTTTGGCGCTTTCACTAAACGATGCTCTTTTAATCCGGCAAAACCACTTTCGCTTAAACTGTCGCGCTTTAAAATTTCTATTGGTTGATTCATTGTTGAATTCGTCATGGCTCTCTCCGTTGTTTATATTTAAGGGTTCGTTAATTTATTGACGGCTGACAGTAGCTGCGCATTTATTTCCTCGTTTGTAATACGACCTTGCTCACTATCAAAATTCTCATAAAAACTGGGTAGCGAAAAACTAGCTCGCACTTCACCATCAAAAAATGCTGCCGAGCTTATTGCAGTTGCCAGTACACTGGATGCACCGCCGGGGCCCGGTGAAGTTGCAAGAAAAATTATCGGTTTATTTTGAAATACTTTTGGATTAATGCGCGAAGCCCAATCAAAAGTATTTTTATAAGCAGCTGCGTAAGAGCCATTATGTTCAGCGAAAGAAATAATGACCGCATCGCTGCCACCAATTTTATTTAAAAAACCTTTGGCTAACTGCGGCTGACCAAGTTCTGCCTCTCTGTCTTCACTAAACAACGGCAGCTCATAATCATTCAAATCTAAAATTTCCACTTCATGCGCTGCTGATTTATCCGCGGATAATAAACTGCCAGCATAGCTTACCAGCTGCTTGTTAATGGATTTACGGCTGCTGCTTGCGGCAAATGCGAGTATCTTCATTTTTTTCTCCTATGCGTTATGGTCAATATATTTATGATTTGATTTTTGTGTAATAAAGTGTAAATTGTTTCCATAAATTAATAAATAGTGTGCCTAGAAAATAACTATTTCCATATGACGCATAATAAAACAACCCATGGTTCAAAAAATCGCCAATACTAATCTGCTTGATGGCGTCGCAGTATTTGTCGGTGTTATTAATGCCGGTTCATTTACCGCCGCCGCGCAAGCACTGGGGCACTCTACATCGTATGTCAGTAAAGAAATTACTCGCCTGGAAAAACGTCTTGGCAGCCGGCTGTTAAATCGCACTACCCGCACCATCAGCCTGACTGATGCTGGTCGAGCATATTTTGAGCGCTGCAATCAGATAATTATTGACGCAGAAAATGCCGAGCGTTCGATCAATCAGTTGCAAGACACACCTCGTGGATTATTGCGGGTGAATGCGCCGCTGAGTATTGGCTCAATCTATTTGCTCGATTACTTCCCCGAGTTCATGTCCCTCTTTCCCGAGATAAATCTCGAAATAGAATTTAATGACCGCATGATTGATGTTGTCGCCGAAGCTTACGATGTTGTTATTCGCGCTGGCGAAATAAAAAATTCCAATTTAATTGCGCGTAAATTATTTATGTCGAAAAGTGTTGTTGTCGCATCACCGGCTTATCTGGAAAAAAACGGGTATCCAAAAGAGACGTACGAATTAGAACAGCATAGTTGTCTAGCGTACTCATTAATACCCAACCCCACCGCTTGGCACTTTATCAAAAATGGTAAACACACAACCGTTAACTTTAAACCTCGCGTACTGACCAATAATGCGGAACTGGAAATTGCACTAATGGTAAAAGGTGTGGGTATTGGTCGCGTGCCTTTATTTTGTTGCGAAAAAGAAATCGCCCGTAGTGAACTGGAAATAATTTTAAGCGATTATGAACAGCCAGAAATTGGTGTGTACGCCGTGTTCCCGCATCGCCAATATCTTACTGCCAAGGTAAGAGTTTTTGTTGATTTTCTTGTGGATAAATTCAGCAGTGACTAATATTCAAACATGAAAAATATATTTGAACCGCTGCCAAAAAATTTAGATGACGAAATAGTCGAGTCACTGATTCAAAATAAAGATATAAAAATTGACAGTGCTGTCCCGTTAATTTTTAATATGGTTAGCACAAATCATTGTTATGCTTACAGTAAACCGTTTAATTATAATCCGAGACATGAATTGCCGGGCACTGATTGGCTCGACCAAAAAACAGAGTAAAATGGACAACACCAGATTGTGAGACTATATGGTTAGCGGTACATTATTAGGAATAACAAATGCACTCATCTAAAAACAGAAACGAACCAGCAAGCACCCATCACGGCTTTACTTTAATCGAACTAATGATTGCCGTTGCCATCGTTGCTATTTTAGCAACTATCGCTATTCCTTCAACTTTGCATCAGCGACAGCGCAGCGAAATTGCTGAAGCGCTTCGTTTAGCACAAAGTGTTCGTGATAATGTGACAAACTACTACAATCAAAACCTTTCTTTCCCTGACGACAATAGTGAAGCAGGTGTACCCGAACCGGAATTTTTAATCGGCAATAAAGTCGCCAAAATCGAAGTTGAAAATGGCACTATTCACATAACGCTTGGTAACAAAGTGAATAAATCGCTGCAAGATAAAATAGTCACACTGCGACCAGCGGTTGTTACCGATAGCCCAAGCAGCCCTCTTTCCTGGCTTTGTGGTTATGAACAACCTGTTCCGGGAATGGAAGCTGTTGGTGAAGATAAAACGGATGTGCCGATAAGTACCGTACCCGCATCGTGCAATAATTAAAAACGTTCATACCTTACAAAGGAAACACTATGAAATATAAAAAGTTCGGGCGAACCGAATTGAACATCAGCGCTATTGGTCTGGGCACAATGACATGGGGTTTACAAAACACGCAAGCGCAAGGTTTCGAGCAAATGGATTATGCACTTGAACAGGGCATTAACTTTTTTGATACTGCCGAAATGTACGCGATTCCGCCTTCTGAAAAAACCTTTGGCACAACAGAAACTATTATTGGCAACTGGTTTGCGACTCGAAAAAATCGTGACAAAATTATTCTTGCCTCAAAAATAGCGGGACCGGGTTTAACCTGGATAAGAGAAGGCAAAAATTATATTGATAAAAAAAATATTCTTTCTGCTGTTGAAGATAGTCTTAAAAGATTACAAACCGACTATATCGATCTTTATCAATTGCATTGGCCAAATCGTGGCTCATATCACTTTGGACAAATTTGGAAGTACGCACCAAAATTTGATGCGCAAGCAGAAGAAGATAATTTTTTAGAAGTGCTGCACACTATGCAGACATTAATTCAGGAAGGAAAAATTCGTCATATTGGTTTATCCAACGAAACCGCCTGGGGAATAACTAAATGGTTACAACTAGCCGAAAAAAATAATCTGCCGCGCATGGCTTCTATTCAAAATGAGTATTCATTATTATGTCGGCACTTTGAGCCAGACTTAGGCGAAATAGCCATTCATGAAGATTGCGGTTTACTTGCATGGTCTCCTTTATCGCGCGGCATGTTAAGCGGCAAATATCTAAATGGTGCTCGCCCAGAAGGCGCGCGCATAACCATCGAAACACGGCCGGAACATCGCGTACTGCCACAAACCGACGCTGCCATTAAAAGCTATGTTGAACTGGCACAACAACACGGGCTGGATGCTTGCCAAATGGCGCTGGCATTTGTAAACAATCAACCCTTTGTTACTTCCACACTTATTGGCGCAACCAATATGGTGCAGCTAAAAAATAATATAGATTCTATTTCTCTAAAATTATCTGCTGATGTTTATGAAGAAATAGACAAAATCAGACGTGAATTCCCAATGCTTTATTGATAGCTTTAAAGATATCTCTCACGCCTGTTTTTGCGCTCTCGGTTTGTCTTTAGGGTGCAATCAATTAATAGAGGTGCCCTGATAAAGGTATCCTTTAGTTAGGCTCTTTGTAAAATACAACATCGATAATTATTCATCAACAATAATCAATACTCCCACGCCGCTGGGATTATTTACATCTGTGTTTAATTTTTCCTGCTGGCCTCTCTTCTGCTTCGGTGGTTTTTCATCCCGATGGTCAAGTGATTTTGTACTATACGAACTTTTATGCTGATCGTCCTGAGTTTGTATACCGTTCAGGTCATAATAACTGCCAGACTTCGGCGTAACGATTTTTGATGTAGGCTCTGGCGGTTTTGCACGATCCGTCTCTTGTTGCCCCTCAGCATAGAGTACCGTCTGAAATAAAATTGAGAGTGCAATAACAAGTATTGTTTTATCCATAATAAGCACCTTACTTTTTCATAAATTCTTTTGACGGTGTTGCCGTGCCAGTAATATAGCTATTTCCCCAGCTCGCCATTTCAATAATACTGGAGAAGCAACTTGAAGGTAAGGACTTCATTTTGGGCAAAGATATTACCATCGCTGATTTCTCTGTGGGAGCAATGCTGATATATGCCGATGCTGCAGGCATACCGCTTAAATCATTTAAAAACATAACCCGCTGGGTAAACAAAATGCAGGCAATCAGTGCCTGGGCGGAAGTGCCTGCACTGGCAGCCTAAACATTCCCTGTTTGAAAACAACAAAAGGATTCAAGCGAAGCCTTTTGTTGTTTTCGTAAATAAACTACCCCGCCGCAAGCGGACAGGATAGTTTATTGCACATCACGTTAATGGCAGCTTTGCAAACCACAATGCAAAATTATCCCAGGTAGCACTCGCTGTCCATGTTAGATTTAAGGTTTGAAAAAACAAAAATACCGACAACATTACAGGGAATACTCCCCGTCCTGTTTTTTGCTTTCGTTCTAAAAAAATTAATGCCACTAGAATTATATCAGTAAGCCCAAAAGTTAGCACTTGATAATCAAATGGCAGTGATGGCAAATTAAGCGGGATTCTAGCAACTGCCGGATCAATCATCGTCAACGCTGTGCAAATCATATAACGCGCATGATGATTTATCGATTTTCTATAAAGAATCGCCAGACTGTAAGCAATAACAAAAATAGCTAATAATGAAAGCTGTAAAAATAAAGTATATAGACGGGAATACGTTAGACCAAAATCATGAACGACTATTTGATTGTGCGCCAATAAAATCAAAGAGAGAATAATTGCAGGGACTAACGCATATGAAATTTTTCCAAAAATTTTATGCAGTGAATATTTTTTGTAACGAATTAAAAAGGCTTGCGCTATCAGTAGACAAATCCACAGTAACATCGTTGCCGCATGAAAATGTACATAACCATTTATATCGGCAAATAATTTTGAGAAATATGATTCCCAAAAACCGATAAAAGCTAAAAGAAGTAACGCAATAAAATAGTAACCACTTTTATTAAAGAGCACTTAAATCTCCATCTATGAAATTAATTATCAACTGACTTATAAGACTAACGTTAGTTCGCATTCTATTAAATAAATTTAAAATTTCTTCGGCGCTGCGCCATCAGGTTATCTTTTCTTCAGAAAAGGCTTTCGCTAAATACTGCATTACCAACTTAATTCTTTCTACATGTCTTAAATCAGGATGCGTTAGTATCCATAAATCACTGCTTTCATCCGGATCGAAAGAAAAAAGTTTTTTTATCTCGGGACGTTTCTGATCATCGGGCAATATTGCCAAACCCTGCCCAGCTTCTGCATACGCTGCCATAGCAATTAACTCGTCGCAACGCGCGGTTATATTTTGCGGCAGATTTTTATCCAGCCAAGCATACGCTAATAAATGGCGGGCATTACCCGCTGCACCTATTAATGTATGGTTTTTAAGTTGTTTAATATTTTGGGGGAAGCCATGTTTTTTTTCGTATATTTTACTGCCATAAACGCCCCATTTAAGTGGCAGCACTTTTCTGCCAACAAGATATTCCGGTGGTGCAGGCGTGGCACGCACAGCAATATCAGCTTGGCGATTACTCATGTTCACTTCTAAATTACTGACCAATAACTCGATATGAATATCTGGGTAGATTTCATTAAATTTCGTTAGATAGCGCGGCAAGTAACGATAAGCAATATTATTGGGCGCTGTTATTTTTACTGTACCTTTGGGCTGAATATCTTTACCAATAATTTGTCGCTCTAACTCCTCAAATGAAGTAGAAATTTTCTTTGCTGAAATTAATAGCTCTTCACCCATCGGTGTTAACACATAACCATGGCTCAGGCGCTCAAACAAGCGGCCGTCAATTTCATCTTCAAAAGCATTTAATCGGCGAAAAACGGTGGAGTGATTCACCTGAAGATCATGCGCTGCGCCAGTGAGCGTGCCGTTTTCGGCAATCGCTAAAAATAATTTTAATGCGTTCCAATCCATAACTCGTCTTTTTTATTCTTGCGTTTTTGCAATACTAGCTTGCAAATATTGCTAATTTACTTTCTATTTTGCAAGCCTATAATTATTTCGTACACAACACAACAGGAGAAAAACATGAATCATTCAATAACAACCTCAAACATTAGCCACAATTTATTAGACCCCGAGACCGGCGCTTTTATTATGCGCATTTCGCTTGGTAGCGTGTTGCTGGCTCACAGCCTTTATCTTAAATTAATGGTTTTTACCTTACCGGGCACAGCGCAATTTTTTGCCTCTATCGGCTTACCCGGTTCTATGGCTTATGTGGTTTTTGCAGTAGAAGCCATTGCTGGCATTGCATTAATACTGGGCATTAAAACCCGTATATTTTCTGCTCTGGTAATACCCGTGTTACTTGGTGCAACTTGGGCGCATTCATCAAGTGGCTGGTTATTTACCAATGAAGGCGGTGGTTGGGAGTACCCATTAATTTTGAGCATTATGGCGTTAGCGCAAATTAGTTTTGGTGATGGACGTTTTTCGCTAGTATCAAAAAAATAAATATCCTATGTTTTACACAGGGCTCGGATCTCTTTAGATTTTTACGCGCCCTGTGTAAACACTCATTCAAGTCATGCACAAAATTTAAGTGCCGGGCTGCAGACGCTCAAATGTCCATTGCTTATCATCCGATAAGTCTTTATCAAATTTATAACCACCTAATTTAAATTTTTTAAGATCTGCTGATTTCTCAATGCGATTGCGGAGAATATAATCTGCCATCATGCCGCGCGCACGTTTAGCGAAAATTGCGACTACGCGTGTTTTACCGGCTTTGGTTTCTTTGAAAGTTATGTTTAATAATCGGCCTTCCAGTAACTTTGGTTTTACAGATTTAAAATATTCATTGGACGCTAGATTAATTAATACTGGTTCTTTTTGTTTTTTCAGTTCTTTATTGATGCATTTTGTAATGCGCTCATCCCAAAACTGATATAAATTTTCGCCACGCACATTTTTTAACTTTGTTTTCATCTCCAAACGATAAGGCTGAATTAAATCCAGTGGTCGCAAGCAACCATAAAGCCCAGAAAGAATTCTTAAATGCTTTTGTGCATAGGCATAATCATCTTCGTTAAACGATTTAAGATCAAAGCCACTATAAACATCACCTTTAAATGCAAAGATTGCTTGTTTGGCATTTTTTATAGTGAAGGGTGTAGTGAATGTTTTATAGCGATCAACATTTAAAGCGGCAATGTTTTCACTGACAGCCATTAATTCCTGTAGTTTTTTACTTTTTATTTTTTTTAATTCTTTAATTAATAATTCTGAGTCTTTTAAATCTATGGGTTTTGTGTACTTTTTTGAAAGTGGCGCTTCGCTAAAATCTTGCCCTTTAGAAGGTGAAAGTGTAATTAACATTTTGTTCTCGTCTTAATATTTTAGTTGTATCTAACAAATCAAAAAGCACTATTATAATGCGTCGCTAAATCTAAAAACCATATTTACTCTGCTGCTTTAAGTTATTTTTTTTTGCACGCGGATGCGCATCATCATAAACCCCAGCGAGGTGCTGAAAATCAAGATGCGTATAAATTTGTGTGGTGCTTAAATTAGCGTGACCTAATAACTCCTGCACGACTCTTAAATCTTTGGATGATTCAAGAATATGTGAAGCAAAAGAGTAGCGCAACATGTATGGATAAACATTGGTATTTAAACCTTGCATTAACGCTATTTTTTTAGCCGTTTTTGGTACGGGAATACCAATCGCTGAATTATTTGTCGCACGAACAAATTGACTAATTTTCTAAGTGCCCTGCAAGCGATGCACTTACTAACTCACCAACGTGGGCAAGAAATTCTGTACCCATTGAGGCATTAAATCGCTGCACATTTTCTGCGCCTAATCCAATAAGCCCAAGATTAGCACCGGCGATTAAAGGAATAATCGCCACGGATTTTATTTGCTCCGCCTTTTCTTCAAACATGTATATTTTTTGTTCTTTTGTTGATTTACCACACACGGTGTTTTTATGTTGCAACATGGTTTTAAATGCCTTTAGGGCTCCGTCCTTTACATCAACAAACAAACCCGCAGATTGTTCGATTAGTTCAGTATCTTCGCTGAATAATTTCACTACGGCATGATCTGCGGATAGTTCTGTTTTAAATGTATCTAGCACAATACTTATTACATCATCAACATCATGCGTTGCCAGCAAATCGATGGCTAAACGATGACTGGTTTTAGCTAACCGCTGGTTATCGCGCGCAACGTCCATCAGTTCAACCAGGCGTTTTTCTTTTATTTCAATCTGCTCACGTAAAGCGGTAACCTGTCTTTCAATCAATGAAACCGCGCTGCCACTTTGGTGTGAAACTTCGATAACCGTCAAGAGTTCAGGGTGACGAATTAAAATATCTGGGTTCTCTCGCAACAAACTTATCAACTGCAACTCTGTTGCTAGTTGCTGTTCGCGCTCATCAGAAATTTCTTTTGCTTTCGACTTTGGTTCCAGCTTTGATTCCGGCTTTATTTTATTTGTTTTTTTTATCGTTTTATTCACGCAGCTATCCTTTTAATTATCGACATTTATTTTACCATCAAAAACCGTGCTTGCTGGCCCGGTCATTAATAACGACTGGCCTTGTTCACGCCAGTGAATAGATAAATCACCACCATTAAGATGTGCGATGACAGTTTCATTTAACAGACCTAGCATACGACCAACCGCAACCGCTGCGCAAGCACCCGTGCCACAAGCCTGCGTTTCACCAACGCCGCGCTCAAAAACACGTAAGCGTATTTCATCACGATTAATAATTTGCATAAAGCCAACATTCACTCTGTTAGGAAATAACTCATGGCTTTCTATCGCGCTACCCAAATCATTAATATCCATACTTGCTAAATTTTCTACCTGCATCACTGCATGCGGGTTTCCCATTGATACTGCAGCTATAACATATTCTGCATCGTTCACCTGAAGATTATATGTTTCTGCTTGGTGCTCAACAAGAAACGGTAGGCTTTTTGGCTGAAAATCCGGCACGCCCATATTCACTGTTACTTGCTCTGCTTCAATTTTTAGCTCGATTAACCCGCAAGCTGTTTCAACGCTAATAATGCTATTTTTTGTTAAACCTTGCTGGCGCACAAAAAGCGCAAAGCAGCGCGCACCATTGCCGCATTGTTCAACCTCGCCACCATCGGCATTAAAAATTCGATAGTGAAATTCTGCTTGCGGGTTTATGGGCTTTTCAACCAGCAGCAACTGATCGCAACCGATACCAAAATGTCTATCACACAATTTAATTATCTGCTCGGCGCTTAAATTGATGGATTGAGAAATCGCATTAATAACGACAAAATCGTTACCCAAGCCGTGCATCTTTGTGAATTCAATTACCATTATTTCTCATCAAACAAATACCCAACTCATAGAGCATTTGAGCACATTTTTCTCTTTGCCACTAGTCTGAATGCACTCATAGAATAATTTTCTGCTTGCTAATCATCTCACACCTGTTATTATCAGACAACTGTCTAACTAAGGGGATAACCATGACTGATACTACACTCGCAAACAATATTCAGGCTTTTCAAGACGACTTCATTCCAAACATACCGGAAGACACGTTTAACCTGTTGATGGCAGAACTGAAAACGTTAATTGACACAGGGCTTGCTGAAAAATCACTAAATAAAGGTGATAAGTTTCCAGATTTTGAATTAAGTAATGCTAACAATAAATCTCTGTCATTTAGCGACTTGCTTGCTAACGGTCCACTGGTTATTAGTTTTTACCGCGGCGCCTGGTGTCCGTACTGCAATCTTGAGATTAATGCCTTACAACAAAAACTACCGGAAATAGTCGCTGCTGGTGCACAGCTTGTTGCTATTTCACCACAGGTACCTGATAAATCTGCCGATCAAATAACCAGCTCACAATTAACCTTTGAAGTATTAAGCGATATTGGTAACAAACTGGCAAAACAATGCGGTCTTGTTTTTGCCTTGCCTGAATCGCTGCGTCCGATTTACGACGCTTGGCAGCTAGATATTCCCGGGCATAATGGCGACGATAGCTTTGAATTACCGATGCCAGCAACGTATATTATTGGCACCGATGGTAGTGTTCAGTATGCGTTTGTTAATATGGATTACACTCAACGGTTAGAGCCAGATACGATTGTTGAGCAGCTTAAAGCGCTTTCTTAACTCAACCACTATGAACTGAAAGTCCATAGATTGGACTGATGACTTAAAATCATCAGTCCGTAATAATTGAATTACCTTTTTTAATTTTAAACGCTGCCGGTATAGTTTTATTTGCAGTAAACGTTTTTGAAAGAAAACACGCTAACGTTAAACGCTCACCGCTTTTAACTTTGGTCACTTCATGCGGGACACTGCTGTTATTTACCAATACAGTATGTGGTTGTGGTTTATAACGCTGCAGCTGGCAAGCATCATTATTGGTTTGAAAATATCCGCCACGATAATTTTCGCTGAAATGAAAAACTACGGTTGCGTAATAATCGGGACTACTGTCCTGGTCTTTATGGTCACCAACATAATCCCCTTCATGCAATAAGTTTGCCTGGCAGCGTCTTAGACATAATTTATCGGTACCGGTAAACTGCTTATAAAAACGACGCATTTTTGAGCTCATAACAATGGCTTCAACATCGCTGGATAAATCATTTAATGCTTCAGGCGAATCAACATCATTAAAATATCGACTTACCCAAACCGAGTGGCTTTCGTTTGCATCACCACCGATAATGTGGTCATACTTACTCTTCGCTAATAATTCAGAGAGCTGTTGCCACTCTTCTTTGGATAACGGAATTTCATTTTCTTTAAACAACAATGTTGGCTGTTGTTCAAGGTTGTACTGGTTATTGTATTGAGCTTGCATGTTGTCTGCCTCTCATTACCCGTCATCCAAAACAGTTTCATTCTCAAATAGCTGCTCGATGGATTCACGTTTACGCACAACGTGATGAGCAGTACCGTCAACCATAATTTCAGCAACACGCGGGCGTGAGTTATAATTTGAGCTCATAGTAAATCCGTACGCACCGGCGGAAAGTATCGCTAACAAATCGCCCTGCGCTATTGCCAACTCGCGCGCTTTGCCCAGAAAATCACCGGTCTCACAAATAGGGCCAACCACATCATAAATTTTTGAAAGCTGCTGTGAATTTTCTATCACGGGCACAATTGCTTGCCACGCTTGATATAAAGCTGGACGCATTAAGTCGTTCATTGCGGCATCAACAATGGCGAAGTTTTTTTCTTCGTTATTTTTTAGATACTGCACTCGCGTTAATAATACGCCGGCATTACCAACAATGGCACGACCTGGCTCGATGAGTATTTCAATATCTTTGGTGAATTCTCTTTCTTGTAAGCGTTGCAAAACAGCGACCATTTGCTCTTCCGGTAACGGTGGTTTTTCATCTTGATAACGAATGCCCAAACCGCCACCTAAATCTAAATGATGTAAATGAATGTTTTTTTCTGCAAGATTATCAACCAGTGCCAACACTCTATCTAAAGCATCAACAAACGGTTTTACTTCAGTTAGTTGTGAGCCAATATGGCAATCAACACCTTCCACTTTTAAGTGTGCTGAGTCTGCAATTGTTTGATAGACCTCTGCTGCATCAGCAATAGCAATACCAAATTTATTGTCTTTTAAACCCGTTGAAATATAAGGATGTGTTTTTGCGTCAACATCGGGGTTCACACGCAAAGAAACCGGTGCTTGCACATTTTTTTCTGCGGCGACCTGTTCCAGTAATAATAACTCCGCTTGCGATTCCACATTAAAACAGCGAATACCAACATCCAGCGCACGATGCATTTCTTCTGCATTTTTACCAACGCCTGAAAAAACAATTTTGTCCGCACTGCCGCCGGCTTTTAATACGCGCTCTAATTCGCCTACCGAAACAATATCAAAACCTGAACCTAATTTTGCCAGCACATTCAATACCGCAAGATTTGAGTTAGCTTTTACCGCGTAACAAACTAAATGCGGCTGCGCGCCCAATGCAGAATCAAACGCTTTCCAGTGGCGCTCGATTGTTGCCCGCGAATACACGTAACAGGGGGTTTGCCAGCGACCAATATTGGCGACTATATCAACATCTTCGGCCCACATTCGACCCTCTTTGTAATTAAAAAAATCCATCGCTATCTTTTAGTGTGTTGGGTTTTCTGCTACTGTTTTAAAATTATCACTCGCATCATCCGGCAAATATAAATCACCTTGCATACCACAGGCTGCTAACATTAACAGGGATAATAAAACTAAAGTTTTCACCGTTTTTAAATAACCACTTTCAAATAAATTATTTTCATTATTGCTTACTGATTATTATTGCAATATTTGTTTAACAACGAAACCCTTTTTAAGCCTCATCTGTAATAAACTCTCAAAAAACCTTCTAGAAAAAACAAATCTTAGGAAATATTATGTCTGAGCTCGATTCCATTATTATTGAAACACAAGAGCAGCCAAACGCAGCGGTTATCTGGTTACATGGGCTGGGTGCTAATGGTCATGATTTTGAGCCGATTGTTGAGCAGTTACAACTGCCTTCGCATTATGCCATTCGGTTTATTTTTCCAAATGCACCGGTGCGACCGATAACCATTAATCAGGGTTATCAAATGCCGGGCTGGTACGACATCAGCAGCCTTTCTATTGTTGAACAAGAAGATGAAGTGGGCATTAAAGAATCTTCTGCCATTTTAAAAGAACTTTGCGAAGGACAAGAAGCTAGCGGTATTGATGCTAGTCGAATTATTGTTGCGGGATTTTCGCAGGGCGGCGCTATTGCTTTGCATTGTGGCTGTCGTTATCCCCGAACTTTGGCAGGCATTATGGCGTTATCAACGTATTTGCCACTGCCTGAATCGACAGCAGATGAAATCAGCGAAACCGCCAACGAAATACCTATCTTTATGGCACACGGCAGACAGGATGATGTGGTTGCTTACGAATACGGAAAACAGAGCATGACGCAGCTTGAATCGCTGGAAATGGAAGTTCACTGGCATGAATATGATATGGGTCATTCTGTTTGCTTGGAAGAAATTCAACATATACGTCAATGGCTTACAGAGATTTTATAATAAATTTTTTAACTTTCAACCATAAAAATTCCAGAATTTTACGCAAAAGAAACCTCCAAACCATTCGCCTTTCACGGGTAGTTTAGCTATTATCATCAAACAGTCTTTAAATAAAGTTGTTTGTAGTTTTTTATGAGCAGTCATTGGCGGTCGGTTTTTAAGTATGAATAAAACAGAGTTAAAACTAAGTATTAATATAGCACCCGCTGAACCTTTGTGGAAATTAGCACCAACGCGTGATAAAGAAGGCGGCCCGGTAAGTGATGTATTAATGATTATTCCCAAACTTAAAACAAAACCTGAGCAATACATTAAAGACACACTGGCAAACATTGAATTTGCGCTCAAACAATTTAGCGACGACGTTTTATTCGCTAACGTTGATATGAAGCTCAACACCTTATGGGTTTCTTTTAAAGCGGTACCCGGTATTTATGGCGATATTGTCCACACTCTGAAAAACAGTGTGCCGGAAGCAGTTTTAGTTGGCGATACCTGCTCACGCGTTCGCAAAGATTAGATCTCATCAGGATCAGCAAAAACTATGTCACAACCCGCTATGAACACCGCCGCTTTCGCAGAAATGAAAGAATTAATGGGTGAATCATTTACCGATATTATTTCCATGTGCTTGCAAACCCTGCCTGAGCAATTAGCAGAAATCGAAACTGCAATACAAAACCAAGATGCCGACATACTGTTTAAAACATCTCATAAAATGAAAAGTTCGTGCGGTAGTATCGGCGCGTTTGGGCTTGCAGAAAAAATCGAAGTTATCGAACTAATCGGTCGTGATGGATCAACGCAGGGCGCAAATGACGCGCTTGCCGAAATACAAAACTCACTAACAGATGTGCTCTCTACCTTAAAAAAAGAAGTGGTGTAAGGAGCATGGTTATTTCCTTATTTTTGCATTAATTCAGCCTGCGCACGAGCAACGGCTTTTTTCACTTGCTCAGGCGCGGTGCCACCAATATGGTTTCGTGATTCAACCGAACCTTCTAAGGTTAAAACATCAAACACATCTGCTTCAATTTTATCGGAAAATTGTTGCAGTTCTGTCAACGTTAATTCGCTTAAATCTTTACCAACTTCAACACCCATCGCTACCGCTTTACCGACCACCTCATGTGCATCACGAAACGGTAAATTCTTTCGCACTAAATAATCAGCCAAATCGGTAGCGGTAGAAAAACCTTGTTTTGCCGCTTTGTACATATTTTCATGTTTGCAAATAATCGCCGGCACCATATCTGCAAAAGCGCGCAAACAACCTAACGCCGTATCAACTGTATCGAATAACGGTTCTTTGTCTTCCTGATTATCTTTGTTATACGCCAGCGGTTGTGATTTCATTAACGTTAACAGGCTTATTAAATTACCATTAACTCGCCCGGTTTTACCGCGCACTAATTCTGGCACGTCAGGATTTTTCTTTTGCGGCATAATGGATGAGCCAGTACAAAAACGATCCGGCAACTCAATAAAATCAAACTGTGCCGACGACCAGATAACCAACTCTTCTGACATGCGCGACATATGTACCAGCAAAATAGCCGCAGCAGAACAAAATTCAATCGCAAAATCGCGATCACTAACAGAGTCCAACGAGTTTTGTGTCGGCGCAGAAAAACCTAATTCGGATGCGGTAAATTCTCGATCAATCGGATAGCTGGTCCCCGCCAGCGCGGCAGCACCCAAAGGTGAAACATTCATCCGTTGCTGGCAATCAACAAACCGCGACGCGTCCCGATTTAACATTTCATACCACGCCATAACGTGATGCCCAAAAGTAACCGGCTGCGCAACTTGCAGGTGTGTGAACCCAGGCATAATAGATGCGGCTTCACGTATTGCCACATCTAAAATACCCTGTTGCAGGCGTTTAATTTCGGCAACGATAAAATCGACTTGCTCACGCAAATAAAGACGAATATCGGTTGCCACCTGGTCATTTCTTGAGCGACCGGTGTGCAAACGTTTACCCGCATCGCCGATTAATTCTGTCAGTCGCGCTTCAATATTCATATGTACATCTTCGCGTTTTATTAACCAGTTAAAGTTACCGTCTTTGATTTCCTGTTCGACATTGTCCAGTCCACCTAAAATGGCATTTAAATCTTGTTGGTTAAGCACGCCTATTTTATGCAGCATTTTTGCGTGCGCGCGTGAACCGGCAATATCCTGTTTATACATGCGCTGGTCGAATTGCACCGATGCGGTAAACGCTTCAACAAAGGCATCCGTCTGCTCACTAAAACGGCCACCCCAGGCTGAGTTAGTGGTTTTGGATGCAGTATTTTCGGAATCTTTTTTATTGCTCATAATTACTCATCGCGGTATTTTGGCGTGACTCTTTTAGTAAATGTTAAATGCTTTTTTCAGAAGTATATCAAACCCGACTTTTACTTACTTTTTAAACAAAACACCATGCTTTACGTGGTTTAACTTGCTTTCCTTACACGCTCGTCTATTTTATGTAAATGACTGAAAACATTGCAAATAATAATACAAACCATGATAACGGTATCGACTCTTGTTTGCTACCCAATTTTTGTGATGTGCGTAATCTTTTTGCCGTGGTGTTGCTAACCGAAGTACTGGCAATTATTTTTGCTATGGCCGCCTCATCCAGTAACGAGCAATTTTGGGATTATCTATCGCTTTCTTCATTATTGATGTTATGGATCGCTTTATTAAATACCACCGTCTTGTGCAAATTACGTGATTGGTTGCACCGTCAAAAACAAAATCAAGCACTAATTATTTCCTTCAGCCTAATGATGCTAAACAGCCTTCTAGTGGCAGTATTGGCAAATTTAACCAGCACCTTATTATATTTTGAATATGAAAATGCCCCTTTTGGTGTTTTATTTTTTATCCGGGTAATAACCATTAGCGCAGTTATTTATTTTTTATTATTGCGCTATTTTTATGTTCAGCATCAATGGCGAATAAATATTGAAACACAGAGCCGTGCTGAAATACAGGCCTTACGCGCCCGCATTCGTCCACATTTTTTATTCAACAGTATGAACACCATTGCCAGTTTAATCGCCATCAAACCACAAGCGGCAGAAACTGCTATCGAAAATCTTTGTGATTTATTTCGTGCCAATTTAGCTGAACAGAACATGAACAGCTTGAGAGATGAGATAGAGCTAACCAAAAGCTATATGGCAATTGAATCATTACGGCTGGGCAGCCGCTTACAAATTGAATGGCAAATTGATCAAAATTTACTCGATATTGAAGTACCTTCACTCTGTATTCAACCACTTGCAGAAAATGCAGTCTATCACGGCATTGAACCTATCGCAGAAGGTGGAAAAATCCTTATTTCTGCACTACAAATAGATAACAAACTAGAATTATCTGTAAGCAACCCTCTGGTACCTGAAAACCAGTCTTTAACGACAAAAAAAGGCAACCAGATGGCACAGGATAATATCCGCCAACGCCTGAATCTGGTTTACGGGAGCAAGAGCGACTTCACCATAAATGACACCAAAGAAAATTATACTGTTTCATTTTTAATCCCTTTGACTTAATTTCTTTGGAACTCAAACATGAATGTGCTTATCGTTGATGACGAACAACTTGCCCGACAACGTTTACGAAAACTACTCACTGAAACCGGTTACCAAATTATTGGTGAAGCCGAAACTGGCGAAGACGCGCTTCGCAAAACACAAAATTTTCACCCTGATGTCGTACTAATGGATATTCGCATGCCCGGCATGGATGGCATTGAAGCCGCCAGTTACATCAACCGCCTGGACAAACCGCCCGCGATTATTTTTACCACAGCTTACGGCGAACACGCCTTAGAAGCGTTTGAAACCCACGCCATTGATTATTTATTAAAACCCATAAAACAAAGCCGACTAGAAGCTGCATTAGACGCAGCAAAGCGCATGAACAAAGCGCAGTTGAGCAAACTACGAGAAGACGAAACTGATGGCGCTCGACAGAAAATTTGTGTGAAAAATCGTGGATCGTTAGAACTAATCGCTGTGCGAGACATTATTTATTTTAAAGCAGACCAAAAATATGTCACCTTGCGTACAACCGAACAAGAGCACTTAATTGAAGAACCTTTAAAAATGCTGGAACAAGAATTTAAGCTTCAATTTATTCGGGTACACCGAAACGCCTTAGTTGCACATAAAATGTTGCACGGCTTAACAAAAAATAACGACGGTCATGCCTGTATTAATTTTGGTAACATTGATGATTTACTGAAAGTTAGCCGCCGACATTTACCGCAAATTCGCAAAAAATTAAAATCCCCTAATAAAAATAACAACAAGTGAATTTTAATACCCAAAAAATATTACCAGAGAGCTTTACACGATGTAGATTTTTCATCGTAACAAGGCAAAAATGGCTGAAAAAACACCGCTTACACAAAATTTATCTCTACGTGACCCCGTACCTTTCAGGCATTTTAAAGCTTCCGCAATATAAATGAACCCGGTAAACGTTCTGTCTAAAAAGACTATTCTCATTACACGACCAACCGGACGTGAAGAGCATTTGCGACAATTAATTGAAAGTGCAAACGGCACTGTTATACATTACCCCGTCATTAGTATTCAACCACCACCCGAACTTGATATAAAACAGCTTTTACTTTTACGCGAACAGCTGCATAGTTTCACCATGGCTATTTTTATTAGCCCAACAGCTGTTGAGCAAAGCCAGATATATTTCCCTGCACTACCAGAACATTTTATTGTTGCTGCCATTGGCACTAAAACAGCACAGGCATTACAAAAACAAGATATTGATGTTGATATCGAAGCCTCAGAACACGACACTAAGTCATTATTAAAAACGGCTGCTTTTCAGATGCCTGAAATTTCCGGTCAGCGTATTTTAATTTTTCGTGGCGCCGGCGGGCGAGCATTACTTGGTGACACATTAATTCGACGCGGTGCGCAAGTACGCTATGTCGAAATTTATCATCGAGAATTGCCACCACATCCGCCACTTACTGAAACACAGATCAACCAGCTAAACGCCATCACTATCAGTAGTAACGAAGGACTGGATAATCTCATCACTTTAATGGAAGACCCTAGTCTGCTTATAAACATACCACTTATCGTACCTTCGCAGCGAGCACAAACCTTGGCACGACAGCATGGATTTAAAACGATTATTGCAGCAAAGAATGCTACCGATGAAGCAATAGTGGAAGCCCTAACAAACCACCTGGCAAGATCTAATGAATAAACAATTAATAGAGGTGCCCTTTAGATTATTGAATATTATTTTACTCAAGATGCTATATTCTACATATTATCTAACTTGTAACAATGGATGCTTAAAATGAACCGACTACCCTACATATTGCTTCTCTCTGCAATAACTGTCATCGGTTTTACCATGTTTCAGTATAACGATTTAGGCAAAATCAGTTTTCACTTTGCCGCTTATTCTTTTGATACAAATCTAGTTATATTTAGCGCTGTTCTGTTAAGCGCTTTCTTTTTATTTTTTATGTTACTTAAAAGCTGGCAATTTATTAACAATTTTTTTGTTCATTTAATTGGCAAACGGAAAAATCGCCTTACTGAAAAAGCACGGTTATCGCTTACACAAGGGTTAATTGAATATGCGGAAGGTCGTTTTGAACAGGCAGAAAAAATTTTATTACAACAAATAGAACACAGCGATAATTGCTTGTTAGCTTATTTATCTGCAGCGCGTGCAGCGCAACAACTTGGTGCGCATGATCGTCGTGATGACTATTTAAGAAAAGCGCATTTAAACGCACCGGGTGCTGACATTGCCATTGGTTTAACAAAAGCCGAACTACAATTAGCCCATGATCAAAACGAACAGGCTTTAGCGACACTCACGCAGTTAAATAAAACCTCAGAAAATCACATTTATGTATTAACACTATTGGCAAACACTTATAAACATCTGCAAGACTGGGATAACTTGAAAGATATTCTGCCCGCACTTAAAAAACACGGAAAACTATCAACCGAAAGTTTTCTTTCTTTTGAAATCATCGTTTGTAATGGTCAACTTAGTAAACTTGCAAAAAACCAATCGCCTACCCAACTTGAGGTTTTCTGGAAAAATACTGCGCATCATTTAAAAATTCTACCGATTGTCATTGAGCACTATATAAAACAATTAGTTCTTGTTGATGCATTGAATGAAGCCGAAGAAACCTTGCGCCTGTATTTAAATAAAAACTGGGAAGAAAGCAGCATTATTCTATATGCTGAATTAGAGGCTGGTGCCGATGCCGATAGTAAGCAGCTGGGTAAACAACTAGGCAAGCAACTGGAAACCGCAGAAAACTGGTTAAAAGACCATCAGCACAATGCATGGTTACTGCTTGCTTTGGGTAAAATTTGTGCCTCTCTTTCGTTATGGGGCAAAGCAAAAAATTATCTGGAAGCCAGTATTGCTATCAACCCTATTCCTGAAAATTACCTAATACTGGCGCAACTATTAGAAGAACATATGAGTGATTCCGCTGCAGCACAAGAATATTACCGCCAAGGTTTACATTTGTTAGCCGGTGAGCATAATACAGAAATGCTAAAAAGAAGTACCTCTTCTTTAGAACTAGTAGTACCACCGTTAAAAATTGTTAAAACTTAAATTTCAAATAATTAAAAAACAAAAAAATCTAATCAAACAATAATCACTTTATCCTTTCGTTTTATTTCACCCGGTGAAATTACACGCGCATTAATTCCACCGTGCCCTCTCATCGCGTTATAACCACCTTCACCTAAAATTTCTTCCATACGCGAACAAGGATGACATAAACCTGTCATTTTTAAAATGACTGTACCGATTTTAAATTCACGATCTTTTAACGCCAGCAAATTTATACCACTAACAACTATATTACGTCTTAAATTAAGTGGATCTATTTCATCTCTGTGCAATAACGAAGCGATCGCTTTAATATGTTCTGCCTGTATTAACGTTACACTTCGATTTCCACTACGCCCCGCATAATGATCTCCTTCCAGCCCTTTCTCTGTTACAAAAACTCTAACTAATTCTTTTAGTGCTTTTCTTTTTTCCGCTCTTATACCAATCCATTCAACTTTTCCTTGCTGTGGCATGTTTTGCATGAGTTGTTGCAGAGATTGTTTTGCAAGTGATTTTTCGATCATTAGCTTTCAGCATTCATTTTTGGTTTTTGAATACCCATCGCTTTTAATGCATCATCTGAATATTCAAAAGAATCTGAATAAATTTGTGTTTCTGGCAAACCTTTTTCATAAAACAAATCCATGCCAGCTTTTACCATTGGTGGTGGCCCACTTAAATAAACATCATGACCAGAAAGATCAGAATAATGTTTCACAACACTTTCATGAACAAGTCCGGTTTCGCCCTGCCAATTATCTTCTGCTGGTGCATCCGATAAAACCGCTGTATATTTTAAATTTTTATATTGTTTAAGCCATGACTGTACCATTTCGTCCATATACAAATCACGTTTTGCGCGCGCACCACAAAATAAATGAATCGGTCGATTTAGCTTAATGTGAAAAATATGTTCCAACATCCCTTTTAATGGCGCAAAACCTGTACCTCCTCCTATAAAAATAATCGGTCGGCTACTATCTTCACGTAAAAAGTAACTGCCTAAAGGACCTTCAATTCGTAGTAAGGTCTTTTCTTTTAAACCATCAAAAACAAAATCGCCAAAATGCCCATCTGGTACATGACGAATATGTAATTCAATATAAGCATCATCATGAGGTGCATTTGCGATAGAAAATGCACGACGCTTACCGTCTTCCAGTATAATTTCAATATATTGCCCCGCCATAAATTGCAGGCGCTCGGTTTCCGGTAGTTTTAATCGCAAGCGCATTATGTCATGCGTTAGTAAAACCATTTTTTCTACACGGCACGGCAGTGTTTTAATTTCGATGTCTGCGCTTTTTACAATTTCTCGTACTTTTATTTCCAAATCAGTTATTGCACATGCCTGACAAAACAACGTTTTACCTGCGTCAAATTCTTTTTTTGCTAAGGCACGCAAGCTATCAGTATCATATTGTGTTTTACCTGAAACCACTTCACCTGCACATTTCCCACAAGCCCCATTTCGACAACCATAAGGTAAACCAATACCTTGGCGAATTGCCGCAGCTAAAATAGTCTCATTTTCTTCGGCTAGAAATTCATGCCCACTGGCGGGCACACAGATTTTAAAACTCATGTAAAATAACTCGGGTTATGTCTGGTTTAGCATTATATTTGCTCAATTAAGCATTTTCTCTTATTTTGATTTTAGAACAAAACAACACTTTGTATGGTTTTTTATGGCGCGTTTAAAAATTTATAGTACAGGTATCTGCCCGATTTGTGACAAAACCAAATCATTATTAGTAAAATGGGGCATTGCATACGATGAAGTTCGCATTGATCAGGATCATGCTGGACTACAGGCGTTTTCACAAATCACCAATGGCGCGCGCACTGTGCCACAAATTACGATTGATAATAAGTGGATTGGTGGTTTTACTGAGTTAACCGAGCTGCATATGGAAGATGAACTTGACGATTTAATGTCACCTCTTAAAACTAGAATGCCTTAACCTAAGGAAATTAAAAATGAGCAACACAGAAAACACTTCTTCAAAAAAAATGCCTTTTTGGGTGCTACTGGCTTTTTCCAGTATTCAAAAACGTAAACATGCTATTATCCTGATTTGGGCTAGTATTCTCTTTGCGCTTTATTGCCTGCCACTGGTTAAATTTACTGACAATGCATTAATTGCAACACTATTCTTAATTGATGACTGGAGCTGGATCGCAATGATGGTTCCTATTTGCATCTGGTATATTTTGAGTTTACGCTGGATGGATAATAATGCTGCCTGGGAAAAGGTTTAAAATCTCTCGAAAGTTATTTTAAAAACAAACATGTTGTTAATTCGATTTTTTAACAAACTTCGTTAATATAACAATTCGTTGACCTTCTACCTTTCCTTCGATATGCTCTGCGTTGTACTTTCTTGACAGGCTCATGCTTATAACTGTGGGCATGGCTTCAAAAGTATGCCTTGATTCTGAGCTGAGCTTAAAGCCAGAGGGTGCAATCAATTAATAGAGGTGCCCTTAAGTCTTTTATTAGTGTAACAGTGTCGCCGGCTTCTAGCAGCGCGCCATTACTGTCAAGATGTTTAACTTCATCTTCTGTTGATTTTCCCTCTCCGGTGGCTTGTGCCCAACTTAAGGTTTTTTCATCAAGATATAATGTTTCCAGTAATTCTTGCGGCCAGCCTTCATCCTTTAATTGCGTTAACATGCGCCAGACCATTACTTGTACTGCTGGCACTTGACTCCACATACTATCGTTAAGACAGCGCCAGTGATTTATGTCTATCGTTTCTTTTTCTTCAATTTGTTTAATACAAACTTCGCAAAGCAAGATGCTATCATCCATCGTTGCTTTTGACTCTGGCGGTACCCCATAAACACTTAAATCATTTTCTGCGCTGCATAACTCACACTTTGAATTACTTCTTATGCACAATAGTTTTTCAATTTCCATACTTGGTACTCTAAAATTTATTTTCTTTTAAATTTTCAACCATCACATCAATATGCTTCTGGTAGTTTTTCCATCTTGCAACAGACTTTTTATAAAGTGGACGGCGAACTTGGTCAAAACTTGCTGTCGCGATTGTTCTGTCTAATTTATAAAACTCTATGCAATTTTTGTCCCACTCAAGATCACAAAAATTTAAAATTCTTCGTGTTTGCTCTTCTTGGTTATTAACTAAATCTTCATATTGTAAGTTCAAAATATTCATTGGCAACACTTTTCCCCAATGTTTCATTAATCGCCGATACTGCATATAATAATTAGTTATCATTTTTTGGTCGGTGGCATAAGCATTACCCCTTTCAGCAAAATTTTGAAAATAAATTGACAAGCAATTATCAATAGCTTTACGCTGGCAATGAATAATGTATGCATTAGGAAATAATAATGAAATCAAACCAAGGTCATAAAAATCTCTTGGCATTTTATTTGTTACGCGCTTTTCTGAAGCGGATATTGAAGCTAAAAAATTAAGATACTCGTTTGCAAGGCCATTTATCTGGTCTTTAGATATTAATTCTACACATTCAGGATAGGGTTTTACTGTTTTTATAGTCCTTGGCAAATCAAAAGCCATTCGCCCTATAAACTGTAACTCACCACCCGCTGAAATGTCTTTATGAGCAGCCAATATTTGCTCTGTTAAACTTGTACCAGACCGTGGCATTCCAATAATAAATATTGGCCTTTTACTTGTATGACTAGCTTTTGCAAAAGTAGCTATATTTTTCTTACTAAAGCTACTAATAATTTTATCTATTTTTTTTATATTTTCATTTTCATTATAATATTTTTTTGATAAAGCGTTTCCTTGCTTATAATTATAAAAGGCTTCATCGTAACATCCCAATCTATCAAGCTCACGGCCTAATTCAAAGAATAAATATGACCGATTTTGTTTTGACATTGGGAAGTTTTCAAGTAAGTCATGAACGTATGTTACCGCTTGATCAGTTTTCCCTATATGTCGGCAAATGCTAATAAATACTTTTCCAAGCTCCATACTACGGATGTTTCTTTCCAGCAAAGGCAATATTAATTCGCCTGCTTTTTTATGATCACCTTGGTAGCTATAGACCATAGCAAGTCCACTTATAATGTTAGGATTACCTGGTGATAGTTTTAGCGCTCGCTCATAATAGTTTTTTGCTACCGTTTGATTTGCTTGATATGTTTTTATAGTCGCTAATCCACACAATGCTGATATAGAGTTTTCATCTTTCTGTAACGCTTTTTCAAGGTATAGAACCGCTTTATCTTGATTGCCTTGCCCTTGTTCAATACGGCTTAGTTCAATATATAATTTACTACTATCCGGAATGATTTTTTTTAAATTTTCAAGACTTAACTGCGCTTCTTGCAGCTTCCCTTGTGTAATATGGATATTTACTATTGCTAATTCTGCTTCATGGATACTTTTATCTAAAGAGAGGACAGTCTTTAAGCATTTTATGGCGTCGTCCAATTCGCCCAAAGTTTGTAATGCACCGGCTAAAGCATAATGCGACCAGGGCATATATGGATAATTTTTTATACTTTCTTTAAGCGCTTTTTTTGATTCCTTAAACTGTTTTGTATATGAATACGCCTGACCTAAAATGTATAATGCTTCAGCATCATTTGGATTATCATCACAATATCTTTTTATTAATGAAATAGCTTCTTCTGCTTTACTTTCCTGCAATAATTTTTGTGCTTGTTGCTTTTCTGTTTTCAATCGCTTTATTTATCAATTTTTAAACTAGACCACATTTCATCAATTTTATTTTTAACCGCTTCATCCATTGTAATTGGTATGCCCCATTCTCGATTTGTTTCGCCCGGTAATTTATTGGTTGCATCAATACCTACTTTTGAACCTAAACCTGAAACGGGTGAAGCAAAATCTAGATAATCTATCGGTGTGTTTTCTACCATTGTAAAATCACGGGCGGGATCAACGCGAGTACTCATCGCCCAGATAACATCTTGCCAGTCGCGCGTATTTACATCATCATCAACAACGATAACAAACTTAGTGTACATAAACTGTCGCAAAAAAGACCAAACACCCATCATCACGCGTTTAGCATGACCAGGGTATTGTTTTTTCATACTAACAACAGCAACTCTGTACGAGCAACCTTCCGACGGTAAATAAAAATCAATTATTTCAGGAAATTGTTTTTGTAATATTGGAATAAAAACTTCATTTAAAGCAACACCTAAAATAGCCGGTTCATCGGGCGGACGACCTGTATATGTGCTGTGATAAATAGGGTCTTTGCGATGTGTTATTCGTTCAATAGTAAAAACGGGAAATGTTTCAGTCTCATTATAATAACCTGTGTGGTCACCGTAAGGTCCTTCTTCGGCAACTTCATCAGGATAAATAAACCCTTCTAAAATATATTCCGCTGATGCTGGTACTTGCAAATCACTCAAGTGGCATTTTACAACTTCTGTTTTGCTACCGCGTAATAAACCTGCAAAACCATATTCTGATAATGCATCCGGCACTGGTGTAACCGCTGCTAAAATTGTCGCGGGGTCTGCGCCTAATGCAACGGCTATAGGAAAAGGCTCACCCGGGTTTTGTTGTTGCCATTCTTTAAAATCTAAAGCACCACCACGTTGTGCTAACCAACGCATAATCACTTTATTTTTTGCAATGACTTGCTGTCGGTAGATTCCTAAATTCTGCCGTTCTTTTTCTGGCCCTTTGGTTACAACCAACCCCCAAGTAATTAACGGCGCTACATCGCCCGGCCAACAAGTTTGGATGGGGATATTTTTTAAATCAACATCGCCTTTTTCAAAAACAATTTCCTGACATGGGGCTTTTTTAATTTCTTTGGGTGCCATATTTAACACCTGTTTAAAAACAGGCATTTTATCCCAGGCATCTTTTAGTCCTTTTGGTGGGTCCGGCTCTTTTAAAAAGGCGAGTAACTTTCCAACTTCGCGGAGCGCTTCTATAGAATCTTCACCCATACCCATGGCAACACGTTGCGTGGTGCCAAATAAATTAGCCAATATTGGCACCGAGGAATTTTTTACATTTTCAAATAATAAAGCAGGGCCTTGCTGCTTTAGAGTGCGATCGCAAATTTCGGTAATTTCAAGATAGGGATCAACTTCGACACTGATGCGTTTTAATAAGCCTTGTTTTTCTAACTGTGCGATGAAATCGCGAAGGTCTTTATATTTCACTGACTTTTTATTTTAATGACTGAGTAAAAAACTATTTTTTAAGTATCGATATTAGTCGCCGTTAAAGCATTCGCTTCAATGAAATCACGGCGGGGTTCAACTTGGTCACCCATCAACATAGTAAATACTTCATCGGCAGAAACCGCATCTTCTATTCTTACCTGCAACATGCGACGAGTTTCTGGATTCATTGTGGTGTCCCATAACTGATCGGGATTCATTTCGCCCAAACCTTTATAGCGCTGAATATTTTGTCCTTTGCGGGCTTCGGTAAATAACCAATCCATAATCTGGTCAAAATTTTCCACCGCTGCTTGTTTTTCACCGCGTTCAATATAGGCATCTTCTGACAATAAAGAATCTAACTTACTGCCTAGCAAAGCCAGTTGTTGGTAGTCTGTCGAATTAAAAAAGCTGTTGTTTAAAACATAATCGTGATCTAAACCATGTTGTTGTTTTGTTACAGTTAGTATCAAATCGCTTTCATCACCTTCGCTTATTTCAGCACTATAATTGATTCCCGATAACTTGTGTTTTTCTAATAATTTCAATAGTTTATCCGAATATTTCTGAATCTGTTCATTATTATTGAAATCGTCTTTTTCCAGACCTTGAATATTTATTATTTGCTGTAAAATATTGTTATCAATACGCCGTGATAATCGTTTAATAATATTTTTAGCTAATAAATGACTACGCGCTATATCTTCAAGTGCGGTATCTGAAATAGCCGGTGAGTCTTTACCAACAAATAATTTTGCACCGGTTAATGCTTGCTGCAATAAATAAGCATTTAACTCATCATCATCTTTAACATAACGTTCCTGTTTGCCTTTTTTAACTTTATATAGCGGTGGTTGTGCAATATAAATATGACCCCGTTCAACCAGCTCCTGCATTTGACGATAGAAAAATGTCAGCAGCAGTGTACGAATATGTGAGCCATCTACATCGGCATCGGTCATAATGATGATACGATGGTAACGTAATTTATCTGGGTTATAATCTTCTTTACCTATACCACAACCTAAAGCGGTAATAAGCGTACCGACTTCTGCAGAGCCCAGCATTTTATCAAAACGGGCTTTTTCAACATTGAGGATTTTACCTTTAAGCGGCAAAATTGCCTGCGTACGACGATCTCGTCCTTGCTTGGCAGAACCGCCCGCAGAGTCCCCTTCCACTAAATATATTTCACACTGAGAAGGATCTTTCTCCTGACAATCAGCTAATTTTCCAGGCAAACCTGCAATATCTAAAGCGCCTTTACGACGAGTCATTTCTCGTGCTTTTCTCGCGGCCTCTCTAGCACGTGCTGCGTCGATGATTTTTTGCGTAATTGATCTTGCATCTGCAGGGTTTTCTAATAAAAACTCCTGTAATTTTTCAGACACTAACGACTCAACAATGCCTTTTACTTCTGAAGAAACTAATTTATCTTTTGTTTGAGAAGAAAATTTTGGATCGGGCACTTTGACAGAAACAACGGCTGTAAGGCCTTCGCGCGCATCATCACCGGCAACAGACACTTTTGCTTTTTTAGCGGCGCTGGATTGATCCACATAGTTATTCAAACTACGCGTTAAAGCACCTCGAAACCCCGCAATATGCGAACCACCATCTCTTTGCGGGATATTATTGGTAAATGGGTAAATATTTTCCTGATAGGAGTCATTCCATTGCATAGCGACTTCTACCGTTACGTCATCTTTTTCTTCGATGAAGTACAGCACAGATTCATGCAATGGCGTTTTATTTTTATTTAGATGTTTTACAAAAGAACGAATACCACCTTCATATTCAAAAACATCTTCTTTTTCAGAGCGTTCATCAAAAAGGACAATTCGTACGCCTGAGTTAAGAAATGAAAGCTCTCGTAAACGCTTACTTAAAATATCATAATGAAATTCAATATTGGCGAAAATTGTTTCACTCGCCCAGAAACGTAAAGATGTGCCGGTTTTTTCTGTATCGCCAGTAACTTCCAGCGGTGACACAGCATCACCCATGCCATATTCTTGTTTATGAATTTTTCCAGAGCGATAAATTGTAAGCTCTAATTTTTTAGATAATGCATTAACAACAGAAACACCTACACCATGCAGACCACCTGAAACTTTATAGGAATTATCGTCAAATTTACCGCCTGCATGTAAAACCGTTAAAATTACTTCTGCGGCTGAAACACCCTCTTCTTCGTGCATTTCTGTTGGAATGCCGCGACCATTATCAGAAACCGTAATAGAATTATCTGAATGGATTTTTACTTTTATTTCATCACAGTGACCAGCAAGCGCTTCATCGATAGAATTATCAACAACTTCAAACACCATATGATGCAAACCGGTGCCATCATCTGTGTCGCCAATATACATTCCTGGGCGCTTTCTAACTGCTTCCAGACCTTTTAAAACCTTAATACTTGAAGAATCGTAGGTATCCGTTGTGCTCATGTTTTTAGCCGCTTATTTGAACTACCACATTATATCAGGTCTTCAACTTTGTTATCTAAAAGAGCCCTTAAATTCTATTAGTTAGCTGTATTTATTTTACCCTGTTCCACGTGAAACACTTTTTTTGTTTCCCATTTTTTTTCCCAGGCAAACAAATCAATTTGTTGCTTTTCTATCGCAGTTAAAAAAAGTTGGATATTCATTTTTGATAAGACCGAAAGAATTAATTTACGGTGTCGCGAATCTAATTCCGCAGGCAAATCATCATAAAGTAAAACACAGGGTTTTTGTGTTGCTTCGGTAAATTGCATTGCCTGCGCTAAACGCATCAATGCTACCAACAATTTTTGTTGTCCTCTAGATATGCATGTTTGCGCTGACTGGCCATTCACTTTAATATTAATTTCTGCACGATGCGGTCCATATTGCGTATAACCACGCATCCTTTCTTTTTGTAAATTTTCTTCAAGAAATTTAATTAAATCACAATCAGGAGACCAACCACGTTTATATTCAATAACAACAATTTCATTATTAAAAAATTGTTTGGTTAATTGATAGAAGTACGGTAATAATTTATCAAAGTATTGCTGTCTTAATTGATCGATATAATGCGCTGTTTTATGAATTTCATTATTCCATAATTGACAAACATCATATTTTTGTTTGGATTTTAAAGCCGCATTACGTTGTGATAAAGCTTTTTTATAGCGTTGCCATGCTTGAAAAAACCCATGTTCCACGTGAAACACACCCCAATCCATATATTGTCGGCGCTGCGAGGGGCTTCCAGTAATTAATTTATAACTATCAGGATGGATCGCTAAAACAGGAAATTGTGCAGCAATATCTGATACACGTTTTACAGGTCGCTTATTAACTCGAATTTCAGATTTATTACGACTGCGTCTTATACCAAACGGAATCGTATTTTTGTCTGCCGTTTCAATATTAGCGACTAATTGTAAATACGGACTTTCTCTTAAAATTAAATCTGTGACATATTGCGTACGAAAAGATCGGACATGACTTAGATAATAAATAGCTTCTAACAAACTGGTTTTACCCGAAGCATTATCCCCTAATATTAAATTAACGCCTTGAACAGGGGATATTTTTACATCTTCCAAATTTCGGAAATTTTTTATTTGAAGCTGTGCTAATCGCATAATTAAGCCACATAATGCAGCATTAACTATAAACGCATAGGCATAATGACGTACTTACAGTCTGCTTGATCAGGATAAGTTAATAAAAAACTACTGTTAGAATCACGCAATGAGGCTTTTACCATTTCAGAATTAGTAACATTTAAAACATCCAGCATATAATTTACGTTAAAGCCAATTTCAATATCATCACCTTTATAAACAACCTCTTGCTCAATATCTGCTTCTTCCTGATCGGGATTTTGCGCTTGCAGTCTAATTAAATCTTTCTCTAACATTAAACGAATACCGCGATATTTTTCATTTGATAAAATTGAAGCACGAACAAGTGCCTGGCGTAATTGATCACGATCAGCTGTTATTATATTATCGCAATCTGTAGGCATTACACGATTATAATCAGGAAAACGGCCATCAATTAATTTAGAGGTTAGTCGCAATTCATTAAATTCTGCTTGTAAATGGTTATTTCCTAGAGATATTTTAATTAAATCATCAGTCTCATTTAAAAGACGGACTAATTCTAAAACACCTTTTCGCGGTAAAATAACTTGTTTAATATCAGCAACATCTATGTTTATTTCTTTTTCACAATAGGCTAAACGATGACCATCTGTTGCAACAGCACGTAATGTATTTGTGCTTATTTCTAACATTAAACCATTTAAATAATATCGAACGTCTTGCTGTGCCATTGCAAAAGCCGTTTTATCAATAATATCACGTAATATTTTTTGTGTTATTTCAAACTCATAAACGCTGTTTATGGAATCTAAAGCAGGGAAGTCATTTGCTGGTAATGTAGCAAGTGAGAAGCGACTTCTCCCTGATTGTACAACAGCTTTATTATCTTTAACTGAAAAATTAATAATCGTTTCATTAGGAAGTGATTTACAAATATCCAGTAATTTACGAGCGGGTACTGTAATTTCACCAGGGGCATCAATAATCATTGATATTTGACTAATTAATTCAATTTCTAAATCGGTTGTTGTTAATGTCAATAAATTATTTGTTGCACGTAATAAAACGTTTGATAATGCTGGCATTGTTTGTCTTTTTTCGACAGCGCCAATAATTTGTTGAAGAGGATTTAGTAGAGTTTCCTTTTCGATTTGAAATTTCATTGCATTACCTATTATTAATATTATTTTATGTATATTACTTATTATTATTATTAGTACCACACATATCTGTGGATAACTTTATTTTATCTTTATTTATCAAATAGTTATTTACTTATTAATGGTATTGTAAACACTTTATTAGTTGCTTCTTTTTTGTTTATGAATTGTGTATAAGTTTTTTTGATATTTTTATATGCAGATTATTCATTGTAATTTAACACTTTATACACAGCTTATTATTTTGTTTAGTGTTTTATCTTAATTGCTTAATACGCGAATCATGTTTTTATAATCTTCGTTAATTTTATTATCAGATTCCCTTAATTCAGCAATTTTTCTACAGCCGTGCAGAACGGTTGTGTGATCACGCCCACCAAAAGCAGAGCCAATTTCAGGCAAACTATGGTTAGTTAATTCTTTGGATAAAGCCATGGCTAATTGTCGTGGCCGTGTAATAGAGCGACTGCGTCGGTTTGAATGTAAATCTGAAGTACGGATTTTGTAATATTCCGCGACCGTTTTTTGAATGTTATCAATGGTAATTGTACGTTCTTGAAGGGCAATTAAATCGCGTAGTGCTTCTTTGGCAAACTCAAGTGTAATAGGTGATGCGGTGAAATTGGCAGTCGCCATTACGCGTCTAAAAGCACCTTCTAATTCACGAATGTTGGAGCGAATACGTTTGGCAATAAAAAAAGCGACTTCGCTAGGGAGTTTAATTTTTGCTTCTTCGGCTTTTTTCTGCAAAATTGCAACACGTGTTTCTAGCTCTGGTGGCTCAATACAAACAGGCAAACCCCAGCCGAATCGGGAACGTAACCGCTCTTCTAAGCCTTCGACTTCTTTAGGATATCGATCACAGCTTAAAATAATTTGGCTGCCACCTTCTAATAAGGCATTAAAGGTATGAAAAAATTCTTCTTGTGAACGTTCTTTGCCGGCAAAAAATTGAATATCGTCAACTAAAATGGCATCGAGAGAGCGGTAGTGTTGCTTAAAGGCGTCAATCGCATTGTGTTGTAAAGCTTTTACCATGTGGCTAACAAATCGTTCAGAATGAATGTACGTTACCCGTGAATCAGGTTTATTCTGCAATATCATATTGCCAATAGCGTGCATTAAATGCGTTTTACCTAAACCAACGCCCCCGTAGAAAAATAAAGGGTTATAAGCGCTTCCGGGGTTATCTGCAACTTGCATGGAAGCGGCTTTTGCTAATTGATTTGATTTGCCTTCGACAAAATTATCGAAAGTAAATAAGGGGTTTAAATTGTGTTCTACAAATGTTTTATTTTTTTGTGGTTTATGGTTTGTAATAAATACTGCTGTTTTAGGTGGTTCAGCGGGCGCGGCATTTTTAATAACCATTTTATTTTGACTACCAATTTCTATGCTTAGTTGAATTGATTGCTTGGCATCTAAATCTAATAAAATGGATTGGATTTTTTCCTGAAAATTTTGTTTTACCCAGTCTTGTACAAATCGGTTTGGCGCCAATAAATTTATTTGGTTGTTTTCTTCAACAACCTGTAATGGCCGTATCCAGGTATTAAGCTGCTGGTCAGAAAGCTCTTGTTCTAATCGTTGTAAGCAATTGGGCCACATTGTTTTGCTCACGCAGATTAACCTCTAGATTTGAGAAGAATTCAGAATTATTGGGGCGTTGATTCTATACCGGTTAATCAGACTTATCCACAAGCAAACGTAACTATGTGTTTTATAATTTTGGGTGAAAGCGTTAAAAAGTTATTTGTGTACAATTTTAAGAAATAAGTTATAAAAACCCTTAAATATTTTTGACTAAAGGCTCTGTGGTACGTAAAATGCGCGGTTCGCTGTAACATTGACATTATTAGGTATTTAGTCATGAAAAGAACATTTCAACCAAGTTGTTTAAAACGCTCTAGAACTCACGGTTTTCGTGTACGTAGTCGTACTGTTGGCGGTCGCAAAGTATTAAAGGCTCGTCGTGCGAAAGGTCGCAAGAGCTTAACGGTATAAATTATTCAAATAGCTAAGAAATAATAGGAATAAATAGTTAGAAATTAGGCCATGTTTTTGGCAGATTCTCAGACTATTCTTTTGTCACTTCTTTGATTATTGCCCAGGTTATTTCTTCGTTGAGTTTTGGCAAACAAGCCAAACTATTGAAAGCAGCGGATTATAACCATGTTTTTGATAAATCGATTCGCTCGTCTGATCGTTATTTTACAGTTTTAGCTCGGTCAAACGTATTGCCACATGCACGTTTGGGCATGGCTTTTTCAAAAAAACGAGTGAAACGAGCAGTAGCAAGAAATCGATTAAAACGTATTTCACGAGAAAGTTTTCGACTGACATTGTTAGCGCAAACCTCGAGCAAAAAACAACAAGAAAAACAATATGCAGACTATATTGTTTTAGCCGGCGCACAGTGTGAAAAAGCAACAAATCAACAGTTACTTTATTCCTTAGAAAAACATTGGCTACAACTGAATAAAAAATGCGAAAACGAATAATAAAACTAATGACTTTTATTATTCGTGCGTATCAGTATGTTGTTAGCCCTTACCTTGCACCAAGTTGCCGTTATATACCTACCTGCTCTGAATATGCCATTGAGTCTTTTCAACGGTTTGGTTTTATCCGAGGCTTAATTTTATCGGTGCGAAGAATTTTTAGTTGTCACCCTTGGCACTGTGGTGGTCATGACCCTGTACCTTCATCTTTTACTTTAAAAAAATAATCACTTGGAATTTTAATGGGTAATCATCGCGTTCTTTTATATTTCACACTGTTCTTTATTATTTATATGATTTGGGCGCAGTGGCAAATTGCTTACGGTCCAAAACCAGAAATAATTTTAGGAAGTGAAGTAGCAGGTCAAGCAGAGCGCCAAATAAGAAATGAAAATAGTGCTGTTCCTGAAGCAGCATCAATACCGACAACGCAATCAAAAAATGTTTCTATAGAAAAAGAAATTGATAGTAATAGTAAACGTATAAAAATTATTACTGATTTATTGGATGTAGAAATAGACACAAAAGGCGGCGATGTTCTACGAGCCGTTTTACGTGATTACGCAACAACCGCAGACAAACCGGAAGACAAATTGGTTTTAATGACGGATGAAAATATTAACTATCAGGTTGCACAATCCGGTTTGGTTTCAATTAACAAAGATACTGCGCCATCACATAATGCAATTTATCGTAGCGAACAAAGTGTTTATCGTTTAGCAGAAGGTACCGATGTTATTGAAGTGCCTCTTTATTGGGAAGGTGGTAACGGCGTAAAAATTAAAAAAGTTTTAACCTTCAAGCGAAACGATTATGTTGTCGATGTTAAATATTACATTACAGCAGGCGAGAAAAAATGGAGCGGCAGTGACTACATGCAAATAGTTCGTTCGCGGCCAGTGGAAATAAATAGTAATGCCTTTATTCACACTTATACAGGTGGCGTTGTTTATAACGAAGTAATCAAATATGAAAAATATGATTTTGATGATATTGCAGAAGAAAATTTAAGCTATCAATTAAAAGGTGGCTGGTTGGCGATGATTCAACATTATTTTCTAGTCGCCTGGATTCCAGAAGCAGGCAAGGATAACTTTTACTTTAGCCGTTATAACCGAAATAAAGATCACTACACAATAGGTGCTCGCACTTCTGCTATTACGATAGAACCCGGGCAAACAGGTGAAATATCTTCCCGCTTGGTTGTTGGTCCAAAATTACAATACCAACTTGAAGAAATTGAATCGGGTTTAGATTTAACAGTTGATTACGGAATATTAACTATTTTTGCAAAACCGCTTTTTTGGTTGTTGAATATGTTTGACCAGTTGTTTGATAACTGGGGTTGGGCGATTATCTTTTTAACAATCACAGTTAAAGGTGTGTTTTTTAAATTGTCAGAGATGAGTTATAAGTCCATGGCAAAAATGCGTAAAGTTGCACCGCGCATTAAGCAAATGAAAGAACAGTATGGCGATGATCGCCAAGCCATGAGCAAGGCGATGATGGACATGTACAAACGGGAAAAAATAAACCCGATGGGCGGCTGTCTTCCTATTCTTGTACAAATGCCCGTTTTCATTTCCTTGTACTGGGTGTTATTAGAAAGTGTAGAAATGCGCCATGCACCATTTATGCTTTGGCTAACAAATTTAACAGACAAAGACCCTTATTTTGTTTTGCCGGTATTGATGGGCGTTTCAATGTTTATTCAGCAGAAATTAAATCCTGCACCGATTGACCCCATTCAGCAAAAAGTATTTCAAATTATGCCTTTTGCTTTTACAATTATGTTTGCGTTTTTCCCCTCAGGTTTAGTGCTGTACTGGGTGGTTAACAATATTTTATCCATCGCGCAACAATACGTGATTACTAAAAAAATAGAGAACGCGTAAAAGGTTGTCTTAATTTTTAATGAATAACGATACCATTGCCGCAATTGCAACCCCTTCAGGGCAAGGTGGTGTTGGTATTATTCGTGTTTCGGGAAGCAAAGCCTCAGAGATAGCCAAAACCATTTCTGGTTTATGTCCGCCACCGCGTTACGCACATTACGGCAATTTTTCCGATACAAATAAAACCATCATTGATAATGGTTTAACGCTCTTCTTTAAAAAACCTTTTTCTTTTACCGGCGAAGATATTGTTGAATTTCAAGCGCACGGTGGCCCGGTTGTTTTAGATTTGTTACTTAAAGAAATTTTACAACACAATGTTCGACCCGCGTGTGCCGGTGAATTTAGTGAACGAGCTTTTTTAAATAATAAAATTGATTTAACACAGGCCGAAGCTATTGCAGATTTAATTGCTGCCGATAGTGAACAAGCGGCACGTGCTGCCACACGATCAATGCAAGGTGAATTTTCTAGCGTTATTCATCAGCTCGTAGAAGAATTAACACAGCTGCGAATTTATGTTGAATCCGCGTTAGATTTCCCAGAAGAAGAAATTGATTTTTTAGCTGATGATGCAATCGCTAATAAACTTAAAATCGTACAACAAAAACTGTCGGCAGTAAAAAAAGCTGCACAGCAAGGTCGTTTGTTAAAAGAAGGCATGACGGTGGTTATTGCAGGAAAGCCAAATGCAGGGAAATCCAGTTTATTAAATCAATTAGCCGGACGTGAATCAGCAATTGTTACAGAAATCCCCGGCACAACACGCGATATTTTGCGTGAGCATATTCAAATTGACGGCTTACCGCTACACATAATTGATACTGCAGGGCTGCGTGATAGCGACGATATTGTTGAACAAGAAGGCATTAAACGTGCAAAACAAATGTTGGAAAAAGCGGATCGTATTTTATTTGTTACAGATGTTAATAATTTAGACAGTGATATAGATAAAAACATCGATAAAAAATTACTGGAAGACTTTCCAAAAAATATTGGTGTCACAATCATTTACAATAAAATTGATACGAAAGAACAAACACCTAAAATAAAAGACGAAAAAGAAGTTACCGAGATTTATCTATCAGCAAAAATTGGTGATGGTATCGATTTATTAAAAAACCACTTAAAAGGCTGTATGGGTTATCAACAAAAATCCGAAGGGCAATTTATGGCCCGCCGTCGCCATCTTGATGCTATTGACGGTGCTGAGAAACATCTGCTACTCGCAGATAAAAACTTGCACCAGTTGCAAGCAGGTGAATTGTTAGCCGAAGAATTGCGTTTCGCTCAACAAGTGCTTTCGACCATCACTGGTGAATTTAGTAGTGATGATTTATTGGGAAGAATTTTTTCTGATTTTTGCATCGGGAAATAAAGCTCAGAAAAATAAAGCCGGAGAAAATAAAATCATTAAAAATTTATTTATTTATCGTAGAAATAAAAAATTTTAAATCTTCCCAAAATTTTGTTGTGTTTGGAATACCGGAGTGCCCTTCTGATTCAAACCAAAAAGCTTTTTTTGGTTGTTTAGCTTTTTTAAATAAAGCTTCACTGTGCCAAAAAGCAATAACAGCATCATCTCGACTATGTGTAATAAAAAGTGGTGCATTTATTTTATCAATTTTATCAATGCTGTTAAATTTATCAAAAGGTATTAAAGAATAAGTTGTTTTAACACGGAATGCTGAAGCGAAGGGGCTTTCTAAAACAAGCGCGGCAACAGGGTTTTTAAAAGCAAGGCCTGTCGCAACAGCAGCGCCTAAAGAATGGCCGTAAGCAATAATTTGTTCCGGCTTTAAATGTTGTTGTGTTAGCAAATATGAATAAACCGCTTGAACATCATTGTAAGTTTGTTGTTCTGAAGGTACGCCCTCACTTAATCCGTAGCCACTATAATCATACATAATGACAGAATAGCCATGTTCAAAAAAATTTAATGCCGTATGTTCTAAGCCGCCAAGATCAACCGCATTGCCGTGGTTATATAATATAGTGTAAATAGCAGCAGGGTTTTTTAGATAATGAGCAGCAATATTATTTTTCGCACCCGGCACAGAGTAACTTTTAGCTTTAAGCATAAAAAGTTCATTCGACCATGTGTAAGTTGGCGCGGGAGGTAAAAATATTAATTTATCGCTGTAGCCAATACCGATAGCGAGCAGGCATGCGTAAGCCAGTGATAGTATAATCACTAAACGTAAAGTTTGTTTTTTAATAAAAGCGCGCATTTGCATCATTAACAAATAAAATTAATGGCAGTCAAATAAGCTAAAACCAGAGTTTTCCTGAACCTCATTTTGACACCTTAACCTGACACTATGTCGTTGATTTAAATACAACGCACTGTATTATATACCCTAAACATCACTTTATAAGGTAACTATTAGGGTGTCGAATTGTAGTTAGATACCGGTCAATAATAAATCTATAGCCCCTAAAATGTCATACTTGTATTGTTCCAGTGTAGTAATCTTCTTTTTTAATGCACTGCGTGGCACAGATGTCATTTGATGTGTAAGCAATACAAATATGCCCTCGTTAATTTCAATAACAGGGCATAATTTTTTTGCATTTATATTATTTAGTGTTTTTTGCGAGGATAACGGAATTACTATTCTTGAGTTTAGTTCTTCTAATAAATCACTTTGCACATCTACAAAATACGGGTATGCTTTTTTTGAATTTTCATTTTCATTTTTATAAAGCGTAAACTGCTCCATTATAAATCCCTGTACGAGTCGGAAAACAGGCCATTATTTTCTGCAAGTTCATTTAAAGACGCTAAAGCCTTTTTATTTTCTTTTAACCATTCTTCACGAGCAGATAATCTAACTTTAGCCTCTAATGCAGTTTCAAGAGCGGCTGATAAATTAATTTTCAAACCTTTAGCTTTTGCTAGTAAGTCACTGTTAATGCTAAGGTTAGTTGGCTTTTTTGGTGCGTTTCGGTTATAAATATTGTGCATGTTAATCACCTGTTTCTCTATGCGCATTGCTTATGCGCACCAAAAGTGTGGCATAAGTATCTAACAAGTGACTATGGTGTCAAGCATTAATTATTATCCCATTTCAAGGCCCCATTTAACGCCATCACGCACTATCGAATTTAAAATAACAACCATCTTTCTCACACAAGTAATGATGCCTGTTTTTTTAGATTTACCGTCGGCAACGAGTCGTTGATATAAACTTTTAAACACAGGGTTACATTGAATAAACGAGTTACGTAGAAATCGAAATACATCCATGTTAATTTAAGTTAAAATGCAAATGAAATACCATCAACATAATATAATGAATTACTAACCAAGATAGGAAAATAATGAAATGAGTACAGGCACAGTAAAATGGTTCGACGCAAGCAAAGGTTTTGGCTTTATCACCCCAGATGATGGAGGTAAAGATTTATTCGTGCATCATTCTGAAATCCAGAGTGGAGGCGATTTCGCAACTCTCAATGATGGACAAAAAGTAGAATATGAAGTGGGGCAAGGTCAGAAGGGGCCATGTGCAAATAAGGTCGAGTCAATTTAATTAAATGCGAAGGAAAGGGTTTGTTAATTAATAATTACTTGCTGAAATTAATTAACAAACCCTCCTCCTTTTTTCTTATATTTTCGTTTAAGAAAAACCACTAGCGTGAAAGAATGTAATCAATGTGGAAAATGCTGTATTAAATACAGTAATGGTGGATTATCTGTTTCAGTGAAACAAATAGATTATTGGGAAAATTACAGACCTGAAATATTTCGCTACGTGAAGGAAGAAAATATCTGGATGGACCCCGAAACAGGCAAACAAATAGAATTGTGCCCCTGGTTAAGAAAAGCGCCCAACCAAAATAAGTATACCTGCGATATTTATTATGATCGTCCTGATGATTGTAAATACTACCCTTCTACTATCGATGAAATGATTATCGACGAGTGCGAGATGCTGGAGGAGAAAGATTTTTCTAATTCAAAGCAGACCAAGAAGACGTTAGAAAAAATTATGGAAGATAGTCGTACGCCATTTATGTAAGCCCTTTTTTAAATCGTTTGATAATAAAGATTCTGTGGATGGTTCGCTTGTGCAAAAAAGAACCAACGCTCAGCAATTAACCCCGCATATTGCACAACAAAAGCTAAAGCGAATAAAACAAAAGTGTTTGTTGTTAGTGCGACTGAAAGTAGCAGAATCGGCATCACAAAAACCAGCACTAAAAACACCCATTTAATACTTTTAAACAAAGCCGGTTTTGCGCCGTGGAAATACTCGCGGGTATTAAACGAGCCGCCCATAGAACCTTGCGCTTTTTGTTTGATAGTTGTGTGACGAATACCAATGGCACTGCTTAAGTTAGATTTGTATTTTATTTTTGTGTTACGAATTAAAGAGGCGGTGCGTGTTATAAAAGCAAATACAGTCAGAGTGATTGTCCAGCCAGCATAAAAATGAATTAAATCAGATTCAACATACGCAGCAAATGCTGTGCTTAAAGCAAAACCAGATGCCATGCCTAATAAAGTGTAATTAGCAACGGTTAAAGGTGTTGACCATTCCTGTAAAAATTTAATGCAGGCATAAATCATTGCGGTGCATATAAATAAAGAAAAGGCTAAGACGGTATTGATTGCGCCAACCAATAAAGACAAATCAACGATTAAATCTTTGTTTAATGTAAAGAGTACGGGGTTCCAGTCGTTGACATGAATCATCGCGTAAATAAATGTCATGCCCATAAACGCAGGAAGCACGATAACTTCGCGTGATAACCAGGAGGTTTTCCATTTAGCAGCAGAACGCCATGCACGTTCCGGCCGACCCAGATGGAAAAAAGAAGCGATTAAACCAGCGATTAAAAACACTAACGCAAGCAAACTGCCGTAGCCATAAAAGCTAGCAGAATCTTGCGCCGGTAAAACTTTAATCACAGAATATAACTGGCCGGTATATAACGCTAAAAATAATCCTTGACCAACGCCAATTAAGGTGGTTAAAAAAATCACTGAAAAAGCTGGGTGCATAATCTATCTCTTAAAAATTCTTTTGGAATATTATTGGTAACAGGTCTCTGGTAAAAATTACCAGCTCATAATATCGTCTAATGTTTGTTCGTCATCATCCGGCATTGGTAATTTGCGCTCTTTATTAAGCGGGTTATCAACGCGCGTAAGCTCGTCATGATGAATCGTAATGTTTGTTTTACGACGCGGCAGATAATGATTCGCAGGCTTCGTGCCCCACTCCGGCATTAACTGATAACCACCGTTATCACGAATCTGTTCAGAGACGTTTGAGTTCGGATCATTCACATCACCAAATAAACGTGCACTGGTTGGGCAAGCTAAAACACAGGCAGGTTTGCGTTCAGCTTCGGGTAAGGTTTCGTCATAAATACGATCAACACACAGCGTACATTTTTTCATGACCTTTTGGTTTTCATCAATTTCGCGCGCGCCATAAGGACACGCCCAGGTGCAATATTTACAGCCGATGCATTTATCGTAATCAACTAAAACAATGCCGTCTTCTTCGCGTTTATAACTGGCACCGGTTGGGCAAACGGGTACGCAAGGCGGCTCTTCGCAATGCAAACAGCTTTTTGGAAAGTGCACAGTTTGTGTATTGGGAAACTCGCCAATTTCAAAGGTTTGTACACGGTTAAAAAAGGTGCCGGTGGGATCTTTTTCATAAGGATTGTAATCGGACATAAAACCCGCAGTGCCAGAAGTGTTCCACTCCTTGCAACTGGTAACGCAGGCGTGACAGCCAACGCAGACATTTAAATCGATTACTAAAGCAAGTTGAGTCATAGTTTTTTCTTCGCTTTATTTTTGAGTATATTCTTAAGCATATTTTTGGGTTTTATTTTTTTGCACGGCTGCCAGCAAAATATTTCAGCCAGCGACCGCTGGTAAATTTATTGCCAGATTTTGTGCCCGGTGTTTTTGCGCCCTGTTTAAATTGCGGGAACGTTTCTTCGGCTTCGCCCTCTTCTGCTGGATAAATTTTTACCCGCACGTCGTACCAACCAGCTTGTCCGGTAACGGGATCGGAGTTTGATAAGTGGTCGCCCGCTTCACTTGGCGGTAATTCTTCGCTGATTAAATGATTTAACAAAAAGCCTTTTTGTGATTCGTTAGCGTCTTTATCTAAACCCCAAGTGCCTTTTGCTTTGCCGATAGCGTTCCACGTCCACACCGTTCCCGGTTCGACCGCTTCGGAATGACGACACATGCAGCGTACTTTGCCGTGCATTGATTCAACCCACATCCACTGACCATCTTCGATACCGGCTGCTTCCGCGGTTTTGGTATTTACATGCAAGTAGTTATGGGTATGAATTTGGCGCAACCAGGCGTTTTGCGAATCCCATGAATGATACATTGCCATCGGCCGTTGCGTAATCGCGTTTAGCGGGTACTGGTGTAAATCTGTTTGCTGTGCTTCTAATGTGTCGGAATAAAACGGTAGCGGATCAAAGTGTGTGTTGATGCGATCGCGCAAATGCGCTGGCGGTTGTTTGCCGTCAGATTTTCCTTGCGCGGCTAAACGGAATTTTTGTAATACTTCACTATAAATATGAATGTTAATTGGCTCGGCATAACGCGTTAGGCTGTGACGTTTTGCCCACTCTAAATAACCCTGATTCCAGTTGCGCATGTACTGATACGATTTTGGTAATTCGTGCTGATAAACGCAGTTATTTTTTTCGTACATTTCCCATTGATTAGGATTGGGCTCACCTTTCATGAATTTTTCGCCGCCCTTGCCGCGCCAACCAGCAAGAAAACCAATACCGGAATCCGGTGCGGTTTCGTAATTAATAACAAAGTCAGGATAATCACGGTATTTGCGTTCGCCCTTCTCGTTGACAAAAACAGGTAGTTTGAGCCGTGAACCTAATTCAATCAAAACTTCCTGAAATGGTTTGCACTCACCGGTAGGTTCAACCACAGGAATACGCACCGAATCAACTGGGCCGTCAAATTCTGAAATAGGCCGATCTAACATCGACATTACGTCGTGGCGTTCCAGGTAGGTTGTGTCTGGCAAAACCAAATCGGCAAACGCGACCATTTCTGACTGGAAAGCATCACACACGATAAGGAACGGAATTTTATATTCGCCCTCTTCGTTCTTGTCGTTCAGCATGTCGCGCACGCTGGTGGTATTCATGGTGGAGTTCCACGCCATGTTCGACATGAAAATCATCATGGTATCAATTGAATACGGGTCGCCGCGCCAAGCATTGGTAATGGCGTTTTGCATTAAACCATGCACCGACAAAGGGTGCTCCCAGGAAAAAGCTTTATCGAGACGAATCGGCTGACCGTCGTCATCAACAAATAAATCATCGGGGTCTGCGGGCCAACCCAGCGGCATACCATTTAGCGGCATATTGGGCTGTACATCATCCCAACTGGTGGCCGTTTTTGCGCACGGCGGAATGGGTCGCGGGAATGGTGCTTTGTGACGGAAACCACCGGGACGGTCGATGGTGCCTAAAATACTCATTAAAATCGACATCGCACGAATGGTTTGAAAACCATTGGAATGTGCCGCCAATCCGCGCATGGCGTGGAAAGAAACCGGGTTGCCGGTGATATGATCGTGTTCATTGCCCCAGGTATCGGTCCATGAAATAGGCAGCTCGATTTTTTCATCGCGCGCGGTAATGCCCATTTCGTAAGCAAGGCGTTTGATGGTTTCGGCAGGAATACCGGTGATTTCTGCTGCCCATTCCGGCGTGTAATCTTTAACGCGGTCAACCAGTAATTGAAACGCGGGTTTTACCGGCGTGCCATCATCCAGTTTAAATTCGCCGAGTAAATATGGGTCGGAGCCGTTGGTGTGCATGGAGATTGGTTTGTCGAGATCTCTGTCCCACCACAATTTATTCTGCGCATCAAAACAGCCCTCTTCTTTTGGCACTTCAAAACGCACAAACATACCGTGTTCGGTGGAGTTTTCATCCATGTTTACTAGCTCAGCAGAGTTGGTGTAATTAATCAAAAAATCGCGATCAAACAGACCTTGTTTGATGATTTCATTAATAATGGATAAGAATAATGCGCCGTCTGTACCGGGTTTGATCGGCACCCATTCGTCAGCAATACCGGCATAACCACTGCGTACTGGATTGATGGCAATGAACTTACCGCCGTTACGTTTGAACTCAGCCAAAGCGATTTTCATCGGGTTGGAATGGTGGTCTTCAGCAGTTCCAATCATAATGAACAGTTTAGAGCGTTCTAAATCTGGGCCACCAAATTCCCAGAAAGAGCCACCGATGGTGTAAATCATGCCCGCCGCCATATTTACCGAGCACAAACCACCGTGCGCGGCGTAATTAGGTGTGCCAAATTGTTTGGAAAATAAACCGGTCAGCGCCTGCATTTGGTCGCGGCCGGTAAACAGGGCGAATTTTTTTGGGTCAGTAGCGCGAATATGCGCGAGACGTTCTTCCATGATATCGAATGCTTTTTCCCAGGAAATTTCTTCAAAATCATTATCGCCGCGATTACTGCCGGGCTTGCGCATTAGAGGCTTTGTCAGTCGTGCGGGCGAATACTGCTTCATAATGCCAGACGCACCTTTGGCGCAAATCACGCCTTTGTTTAGCGGGTGCTCAGGATTGCCCTGAATATAACGCACCTCGCCATCACGCAATGTTACGCGTATGCCGCAGCGACAGGCACACATGTAACAGGTGGTGTTTTTGGTCTCAATGCGACTGTTTTCATCAGTCGCTTTTGAAGTTGGATTATGTACAGGTTGAGACATGGTTATTCCTGTTGAGTGGTGAGCCTGAAATCGATGCCTAAATCGATGTCTGAATCGAAACTTGGGTCGACGTTATGAGTAGACACTATCAGCATAATAATATCAAAGGCTTACTGTACTTGAATGGATAGTGTTTGGCTAATTAGCATTATTAAAGCAGCCATAAAATATTATTATATTCTAATATAGGTGTGGCTGGTGGGTGCAGTGATAAAAAAGACAGAAATAAAAAAGATTAATTTTTAGAGCTTATCTAAAGACAATTGACAGCAAGTAGCTGTTTTTATTAAAAATAACTGCCATTTTTCCAATAAATTTTTATTTTGTGCTATATAAACCATACAATTTGCAACATAACTTACAGCAAGTTGGTGTAATCCGTAGCGATAACGTTGCCTAAATGTGAAGAAATCAAAATTTTTGAATATTTTTATGGGTTAGAACAATGAGTTCACTTCAAAATAAAGGTTGGTTTTTTGGTATATTTGTATTTGTTGCACTGTTTACGGGTTCAAGCATGATGTTAGCGAATGATAGGGATGAGCCGTCGTCGGGGCTGGTTCAATTTTCTGATTTAACCGATGCGGACATTGACACCATTCTTGCCGTGAAAGCAGAAATGAAAGCAGCAAAAGTTCAGCAAAACTAGTTTTATCTACTCGTTTTATCTAAAAACAAGTTCAATCTAAATTAATTTCAAACAGCCTTTAAGCAATTAAAGGCTGTTTGTGTTCGCCTACCCTTTTTGGTCGGTGCTTAAAACACAGAGTTACACTATTCAAGTTGTATTATAATAGATGACCTTGTAATTGAGGTTGTAAATGGAGGCTGTAAATGTTCTTCTCAGATTCCTTTGATGTAATTGTTATCGGCGGTGGCCACGCAGGCACTGAAGCCGCGTTGGCGGCTTCGCGCATGGGTGTAAAAACCCTGCTGCTGACACATAACATCGAAACACTGGGACAGATGAGTTGCAACCCAGCAATCGGCGGCATCGGTAAAGGTCATCTCGTTAAAGAAATTGACGCCATGGGCGGCGTTATGGCAAAAGCCGCTGACCTTGGCGGTATTCAATTCAGAATTTTAAACAGCCGAAAAGGTCCTGCTGTTCGTGCTACTCGGGCACAAGCTGATCGTGTTTTATACAAAGCGGCGGTTCGTGAAACCTTAGAAAACCAGCCCAACCTCTCTTTATTCCAACAAGCGGTTGATGATTTAATTGTTGAAACAGTAAATAGTCAGCAACAAGTCACCGGTGTTGTTACGCAAATGGGTTTAAAGTTTAAAGCCAAAACCGTGGTGTTAACCGTTGGCACATTTTTAGGTGGCCTGATTCATATTGGCGAGAAAAATTTTTCCGGTGGTCGCGCGGGTGATCCTCCATCAATAGCATTAGCAAACAGATTGCGTGAATTACCGTTTCGTGTTGAGCGCTTAAAAACCGGCACGCCACCAAGAATTGATAGTCGAACGATTGATTATTCTGAGCTAGCCGAACAACCGGGTGATACACCGCTACCGGTTTTTTCTTACACCGGAAAAGCGGAAGATCATCCGCAACAAATCAGTTGCCATATAACGCACACCAATGAAAAAACCCACGACATCATTCGCGAAGGTTTGCACCGCTCACCCATGTATAGTGGTGTTATCGAAGGTGTCGGTCCACGTTATTGCCCATCGATCGAAGATAAAGTGGTGCGTTTTGCGGATAAAACTTCGCATCAAATTTTTATTGAGCCGGAAGGTTTAACCACTAACGAAGTTTATCCAAACGGTATTTCAACCAGCCTGCCTTTTGATATGCAGTTTGAGTTTGTGCGTTCGATGAAAGGTTTTGAAAACGCACACATCACCCGTCCCGGTTACGCCATCGAATATGATTTTTTTGATCCGCGCGATTTAAAAGCATCCTTTGAAACAAAATTTATTAACGGTTTATTTTTTGCTGGACAAATAAACGGCACAACAGGTTACGAAGAAGCGGGCGCACAAGGGTTACTTGCCGCTGTAAATGCTGCGCGACAAGTGCAGGAAAAAGACACGTGGACACCAACACGCGACCAGGCTTACATCGGTGTGCTAGTAGATGATTTAGTTACGCTGGGCACACAAGAACCGTACCGCATGTTTACCTCGCGCGCAGAGTATCGACTAATTTTGCGCGAAGACAATGCCGATTTACGTCTAACTGAAGTGGCGCGCGAAATGGGTCTAATCAGCGATGAACATTGGCAGCAATTTTCAGATAAACGCGAGGCGATTGAAAAAGAACAGCAACGTTTGCAAGAATTAAACGTGCAACCAGAATCAAAAGAGGGCGTTGCCTTTGCTGAAAAGCTGCAGGCAGAATTAAGTCGCAATTACAAAGCGGCAGATTTATTGCGCCGACCAGAAATAAATTATATTGATGTAACCAAAATTATCGGCGAAGGCGAGAACGTTACAAAAAGCGTTGCCGAACAAATTGAAATACAGGCAAAGTATTCCGGTTATCTTGATCGTCAGCAAAATGAAATAGACAAAGCCAAACGGCATCAGTCAACCTCCATCGCAAAAATTTCAGACTATCAACAAGTGCGTGGCCTATCTGCCGAAGCCTGTCAAAAATTGAATGACCACAAACCAGAGACAATCGGTCAGGCATCGCGCATACCTGGTGTTACGCCCGCGGCTATTTCATTGTTGATGGTTTATCTTAAAAAATCGGCACATAAATAAGGTTAGGTACATATGAGATATTTTTTTCCATTAATATTTTTCGTTACATTTTTCAGCAGTGGCATTTATGCCGAAGAGACGGTATCTGAAGTTGTGCCTAAAGGCATAAAAATAATTATTGTTGATATCGATAATAAAGCGTTTAATGCGGAAATTGTTCGTTGGTGGTATTTGGGGGAGCAAGGTACTCAACAGGTGCTTAAATGCTTTAATAAGCAATGTGATAAGCGATTTTTGAAAGAACATTTGACGGGGTCGATAGTGACCAGACCAGTGGTTATAAGTGCTGATATGTCTATCGTGACACCTGAAGATGCTTCTTGCTGGCGTTTATATCATGGTGAAACATTGCTGAAGAAACCAGTCGAACAGGCAGAAATTGTGATGCAATACAAGAATAAAGCCTGTAAATAAAATCCCCCGAGAGCTTTGCACGAAGCATCTTTTCCGCCATAGCGGCGTTAAAAACGCCCAAAAAATACTCACTTACTTCGTGTAAGCTTCGTTTTTTTGTTTATTTTTGCCTTGCTATGACGAAAAATCTACATCGTGCAAAGCTCTCACCCCGTAATTTCTTAGTGGGTAAGTTTTGTTTCGGGAGCATTTAAGGTAATATGCGCCTCAAATGCGACTAAATTTATTAACATCCACATATTAAACATTAATGAGACAACACATGGATACTAAACATCAATTTTTGCATAGCCTTACCAAACCTTATCTGGTTAAGCGCTACCTAGTAAGCACGCTCTTTTTCATTGGCAGTGTTTTTTCTGTATCGGTATCAGCAGCACTGATTCTTAATCCAAGTTCACCTATTACCGAAGTTGTAAATATTCAGGCGATTGTTGTGTCTGATGATGACGGCACTAATACCGCAGAGTTTTTTGGCAATAGCACTCAAAGTGCTATTATCGAAGGCTTTATTGATGACATTTGGGCGCAGGCAGGTATTGATATTAATTTCTTGTCAGCGAATAGCTGGGATAACAGTTTTGCCAATAATGGCTCGGGTCTTCCAACAGATACCAGACCTACCAGTGACTTAAGAACCATTGTCTCTGATGGCAGTAATGCGGGTGTGGCAAGTGCAGACGCCACAGTTATCAACATGTATTTTGTGAATATTGCAGCAGGGTTTAGTCTTTTAGGCGAAAATAACGCAGCTGGTTTGGGGTTTGTTGGTGGAAATGGCATTACCCAATACGTAGGCAGTAATTTGCTGGACTTTACTGGTGGACAAGAAGTTATTGCGGGTGTTGTCTCACATGAAATTGGCCACAACCTTGGCTTAGGCCATATTACCGAGTTCGAGAATTTGATGGATACTGGCGGACAACGTTTAAACTCTACTCAAATATCAACAGCACTTGCCAGTGATTTTTCAGTAGCTGTAGTACCTGTACCGCCAGCATTGGTATTATTTCTATCCGGCTTAGGCTTGTTGGGTTTTTGTCGGCGAAAGCGGGCTTAAAAAGTATAGTTAGAATGCCCTGAACCAACTCTGAATGCTGAAATAGGTTGGTTCAGGGCATATAGCCTAAGTAGTCCCCTTAAAAAGCAGGTTATATTTTAAGCTCAATTATCACCTGTACGTGAAAGAACCCCTCCGTCAACAACTCGAACATGGCCTCAAACAAATGGGGCTGCATTATTCTGTCGAAGTGCAGCAAAAATTGGTGCATTACATCCAGCTAATTGCGCGCTGGAATAAAGCTTTTAATTTGACTGCGATTCGTGATGTCGAAGAAATGGTGAGCAAGCATTTGCTTGATAGTTTGGCGGTGCAACCTTATGTTGAAGGCGATACCATTCTCGATGTCGGTAGTGGTGCAGGTTTGCCCGGTATTCCGTTTGCGATAACTTCACCTGATAAGCATTTCGTACTAATTGATACTAATGGTAAAAAAACCCGCTTTTTAACGCAGGTCAGAATTGATTTAAAACTGGATAATATTGAAGTGGTGCATCAACGGGTGCAAGATTATCACCCCGTGGTTGATGGACATAGGATATACTTCGACGTGATTACAGCGCGTGCGTATGCCAGCACGGATGATATTTTAAGCAGCACCGCGCACCTGCAAAACCAGCAAACACGTTTACTGATAATGCAGGGCAAGCTGGACGAACAAATTACTAGCCAGCAGCACGAGCTCATCGAGTCACAAACGCTGGATGTTTATGGGCTGGAAGCCGAGCGCCATCTGCTGGAAATAAAGAAAGTTTAATTTAACAAATAACCCAATTACATGTCACGAGTACTCGCACTAGCAAATCAAAAAGGCGGCGTTGGTAAAACCACCACTAGCGTCAATCTTGCCGCCTCGCTGGCAGCAACAAAGCGCAAAGTTTTATTGATTGACCTCGATCCGCAGGGCAACGCGACCATGGGTGTCGGTGTTGATAAAAACGCGCTGGAAGAAACCTTTTGTGATTGTTTGCTCGATGGTTTAGAGGTACATAAAGCGGTGCATCACATAGAAAATGTTGGCATCGATTTGTTGCCCGCAAATGCGGATATGACCGCCGCAGAAGTTGATTTAATGCGCGCAGATAATGCCGAGCAGCGTCTTAAAAGTAGCATCGCCCCTATTATTGATGAATATGATTATGTTTTAATCGACTGCCCGCCCGCCTTAAACATGCTGACCTTAAATGCGCTGGTGGCATCGGATGGCGTGATTATTCCGATGCAGTGTGAATATTATGCGCTGGAAGGCTTAACCGCATTGATGGACACCATCAATCAAGTGCGCTCATCAGTGAACCCGAATCTAAAAATCGAAGGGTTGTTGCGCACCATGTTTGATCCGCGTAATACTTTATCAAATGATGTATCTGCACAATTAATTGAACATTTTGGCGACCGGGTTTATCGCACCATCGTGCCGCGCAATGTGCGTCTCGCCGAAGCGCCAAGTTACGGTTTGCCTGCATTGTTATACGAAAAAACATCGCGCGGCGCGCTTGCTTATTTAGCGCTTGCCGGTGAAATGTTACGACGCGAAACGCGTAGTAATGCTGCAACTGACGCGGCGACTGCCACGGTTTAAAGATATGGCTGCAAAGAAAAAAACAGCAAAGAAAAAAGGCGCAAGTCGAGGTTTGGGTCGAGGGCTGACAGCATTGCTGGGTAACAGTGATGTTGAAGCAATGATCGAACCTACAGGTGATGATGAGTTACGTAATATTGATGTTGATTTAATTGAGCGCGGCCCGTGGCAACCTCGGGAGCATTTTGATGAAGAAGCCTTGCAGGAATTAGCTGACTCAATTAAACAGCAGGGTGTGGTGCAGCCGATAGTGGTTCGCCAACAAGCGGCAAATCGGTTTGAAATTGTTGCCGGTGAGCGTCGTTGGCGCGCTTCGCAAAAAGCCGGGCTATCACAAATTCCTGCGGTTATAAAAACCTTTGATGACCAAACCGCCGCTGCCGTTTCGTTAATTGAAAATATCCAGCGTGAAAATTTAAATCCACTGGAAGAATCTACCGCATTAAAACGCTTGATTGATGAATTTGATATGACGCACCAGCAAGTTGCCGACACAGTCGCGCGTTCGCGAGCTGCGGTTAGTAATTTATTGCGCCTGCAAGATTTAAACCCCGATGTAAAAACGCTATTGGCAATGCGTGATATCGATATGGGCCACGCCCGTGCTTTGCTCGGCATTGATGGTATGGAGCAAAGCCGTGTTGCGAAAGATGTTGCTAGAAAAGGTTTGTCAGTGCGTGAAACCGAAGCGCTGATCCGAAAAATTTCCGCGCCAGCAAAAACATCAAAAATTACACGAAAAGACCCTGACATCATAAAGTTAGAAGAACGCCTGAGCGAATGCCTTGGCGCGCAAGTCCAAATAAAGCAAAAGAGTAAAAGCAAGGGCTGTTTAGAAATCGCTTATACCAGCCTTGATGTGCTTGATGGTATTTTGAGTAAAATTGAATCTTGATTCAGGAAGCGCGTGGGGTTCCGGCTCTTGCAGGGTTCTGTTGCTCGATATTACAAATTAAACCACATTGAACCTTGACGATGAATGATATAGAAATTACTTATGGCGGGATTGATTCCTTGACCTTAAGTAGCAGTGTCTTATATAATTCGCGCGCATTCTAACCCTGCCTTTGCTGTGGTCGGTTTTTTACCGGCTGAAATTAGCGTAAAAGGTTGGCTGGCACGTGGTCGGCTGAAGGGCAAAAAACTATGCAACAAGATCAGCTAGACCTGAATCAGCAACACCTGCAAGCGAAGAAGCAGGCGATTCTATATACACAGTCGCAGCTGGCCTTAACGATAGCCATTTCGCTGGCGTTACTTTTTCTTGATGCTGTGCAGGCATACTCCGCGCTAACGGGCGGACTGATTGCAACCGTTGCCAGTGCTTGGTTTGCTTATAAGGTATTTAGAGTTAAACCAGATAGTGCCGCAGTGACCATGTTGGCTTCGGCTTATATGGGCGAGATGTACAAAATAATTTTAACGGGCGCGCTGTTTTTAAGCGCATTTGTATTGATTCGACAGGTAAGCGCGGTTGCATTGTTAATCACATATTTTGTAATTCATATGACACCGGCAATGGTGAGTATGATTACTACAGCGGTTGACAACGATGTCGGTCGTAAAAACTAATAGCAGAACTAAAGAGAGAGAAAAATGGCTGATGAAGCCTTAACCGCTGGACAGTATATTAAACACCATCTGCAGAATATGACTTATGGTCAGCATTCGGATGGTTCATGGGGTTTGGCGCATACTGCTGAAGAAGCCAGTGAAATGGGTTTCATGTCGATTAATGTCGATACTATGTTTTGGTCAATCCTGTTGGGCGTACTATTCTTGTGGATATTCCGTCGTGCGGCAAAAAATGCCAGCGCGGATACACCAAGTGGCTTGCAAAATTTCATCGAAATGATTATCGAGTTTATCGATGGCAGTGTGAAAAGTGCGTTCAACGGCCGTAATGCCATTGTTGCACCGATGGCGCTGACTATTTTTGTTTGGGTGTTCTTGATTAACTTTATGGATTTGATTCCAGTTGACTGGTTGCCTGGCACAGCTGGCTGGATTGGCGCAACCTTCTTCGGTATGGATCCACATCATATTTATTTCAAAGTTGTACCTTCAACCGATCCAAACGCGACTTTCGGTATGGCGCTTGCTGTATTCATGATGTCGATGTATTACAGCGTTAAAATCAAGGGTGTTAAGGGGTTTGCTGCAGAATTGACGATGCACCCTTTCAGTTCCAGTAATACGATAGTGCAGATTTTATTTATCCCTATCAACTTTATGCTGGAATTTGTTGCGCTAATCGCCAAGCCGCTTTCATTGTCACTGCGTTTATACGGCAACATGTTCGCCGGCGAAATGATTTTCATCCTGATTGCCATTATGTATGGCGGCGGTTGGGCGTTAGGTATATTTGGTGGATTCCTGCAGCTAGGCTGGGCGATTTTCCACATTTTAATTATTACCTTGCAGGCTTATATTTTCATGACGCTGACCATTGTTTATATGGATCTTGCGTATCAAGTTCCAGATGAGCATTAGAGATAAGCAAAAGAGATAGGCGATAGAGATAAGCATTAGAAAAGATTAAGTAACGACAAAAAATATTTACCAAGAATTTAAATTTTTATATTAGGAGAAAACAATGACTGAAGTAAGTGCGATGCTATACATAGCGGGTGCAATCATGATGGGCTTAGGCGCATTGGGTGCAGCGATTGGTATTGGTGTTTTAGGCGGCCGTTTCCTTGAAGGTGCAGCACGTCAACCAGAACTGATTCCTTTATTACGTGGCCAGTTCTTCCTTATGATGGGTTTGACTGACGCGGTTCCAATGATCGCAGTTGGTGTGGCTTTCTACATCATCTTCGCTGTAGCGTAATTAATAATCATCAATAGGTAAAGCGGATGAATATTAATTTAACGCTGATTGGTCAATCGATAACCTTCGCGATTTTCGTCTGGTTTTGTTACGCCTATGTGTG